>Ga0315903_10000548_pt1 | contig 57091 bp, 87 predicted proteins | sample LakEriMetagenome_7_FD_203524 | JGI IMG/M metagenome (GOLD analysis project Ga0315903, IMG submission 203524) | Freshwater fungal communities from buoy surface, Lake Erie, Ohio, United States - Buoy 2 MA119 | ecosystem: Environmental > Aquatic > Freshwater > Lake | place: USA: Lake Erie, Ohio... | reverse complement strand
CAAATTGAAAAGGTTTCAGCCTTGATTTCTAAGCATAACTTAGATATACTAGTTGAAACGGATTATCAGCCAACAGGCTACAGGAGGTAATATGGATTACAAAGAAGGCTTTCAAGATGGCGTTCAATTTACTCGTGAAGTAGTTATCGCCAATATCCGTAAATGGGCGGAAACTCATGAAGAAGGCGAAGCGTTAGATTGGGTAGCAGATAGAATAGAGTTTGGGACATTAGACAATGACCTCGGATGATATAACTAAACCAGTTTATTGTGACCGTTGCCCTACCTCCCGTGCTGCTTATTTAGTTAAAATACTAAATGGGGAATTAGCTTTCTGTAATCATCACTATAGGAAGCACAAAGAGGCCCTTGACAAATTGGCCTATGATGTTATAGAATTAAACCGTAAAGAAGAAACACCACTAATAGAAAAGGAAGAAATAAATGGGTAATAGAGCGAACTTCGTATTCGTAGACGGAGCAGGCGATTCAATCGTGCTGTATGGACATTGGGCTGGACATCAAATGCTAGGCAAACTGGCGGACGCTGTCATTGCCGCTAGGCCTCGATGGAATGATGAATCATATGCAACACGTATCGCAATCAGCCAACTAATTGGAGACCAGTGGAATATGGAAACTGGATGGGGTCTGCAGGTAAATTCGATTGGCGACAATGAGCACAAGATTGCCGTCATCAATTGGAAAGAGCGGACATTCAGTCTTCACGCAGAGGACGACCATCGCAACTTAGATAACAAGGTATTAGGAATGAAGAACGAGGCCATATTCACTATGGACCTATCTGCATTCTGTGAGAAGTATGCATTGGAGCAATTGTTAGCCATTTAAATATGGTATAATAATTGTCCATGGCAAGGTGCCGCTATTAGCGATATCCGCAAGTGGCTAAGTAATGCAGCTTTTACTTAATTCCTTTCGTTCGGCTAGCAGCCTTGTTTGTTTATTGATCTAGATCCCCCGTGCCCCCACGGGGGGTTTTGTTTTACCCGCACAGCTGAAAGCCAAAAATCTCTTTTACGTAATCTAATGTATTTTTCCCGAAATTCTAGACAAATGTCAGTGGGGCATTGTATAATTGACCCATATCTAACGAAAGGAATCAAAATGCCAAATTGGTGTTTTAATGGTCTTACAATTGAGGGTAATCCTGATTTAGTAAATGACCTTGTCAAACAATTAAATAAGCCATTCGTCATGCTACATGATTCATGGAATATGGAAAAACAGGAAATGCAGGTATCTCAATCTACTTATCCTAATCCTATATTTGCATTCTATAATATCTATAACCATAGAGAAGCAGGTATATCTGATAAGGATTATCTTGCACAACCGCCACGAGATATGCCCATTGAAGAACAAATGCTATTCAAGACAAATGACTGGTATTCATTTAATGTTCGTGAATGGGGCACAAAGTGGGATGTGGCTGTATCTGAGAGTAAAGAATATGCAGATACATATATAGAGGGGCCTACTGAAAATGGAGAGAACTTAGTAGTATTCTATAATTTTAATACTGCTTGGTCTCCGCCCATGCCTGCCATTTCTAAACTATCTGCACAATATCCTAGTTTATTGTTTACTTTGTCCTATGAGGAAGAAACAGGCTGGGGTGGGGAATGTGAGTTCCTTCGTGGAGAAATGATTTCTGAATCTGATTATAGTAATAAATGCCGTGATTGTGATTCAGAAGATACATTAGATTATTGTGAGAATGATTGCGGTGAGATATGTTCATCTTGTAATTATATGGGCGAGGCTGATTTAGAGGCGGTAGCAGAATGTCAGACCCATAAGATATACTTGGATTCCGAGCACGTCCCTGACTATAGAAAGGAAGCACTAGAAAATGCAACACGGAGCATTTGATGATGTCAATTTAATGGTAAAGGACGCAATATTCTCAGATATTGCTGACCAATTACTAGAAGACTGGATTAATAACTTATTAGATGAGGGTCAATATTTTGCAGATTTGCAAGTTGCCTCTATGTCTGGTGACCCATTCTTACAGGATAAATTTAATAAGTTCTATAATTTAACTCCTGAACACAATGATTACTTTGAGGTGGAATAATGGAATCAGAATATATTAATAGGAAGACACAGTTAACTACTTATCTTCAATTACATATAATGTCTTTGAATGAGGACTTAGTTCAGATATCTAAGCATATGGATTCCTTGGACCCCGCCTCAAAAGATTATGCTGAATTAGATATTGAGCATACCTATACAAGCGGCCAAGTTTCTGCTACAATGCACATCCTTGAATATATAGAGGAGATAATGTGAATACTCTAGAACTGGAACCACACCTGCAGAGACAGGTTGACGCTGGGTCCTCTGGCACCGATATCTTGCACGGGCATTTAAAGGTGCTCATGTTGGACGCAGAGCGTGAATTGGAAGAAGCACAACGCATAGAGGATGAAACAGAGGAAGCAATAGATTCCATGGAGCGGAAGTATTGGGAAGGCCAATTAGACGCTCTAACCTATGTCTACCAAATGACATATGCATTAGCATTCGCAATCGATGAAAGGGCAAAGAAGAATGGCTGAATTAGATTTGCAGGAACAAACACGTAGGGACGATGTATATCGTGACCTAAATGAGATTATAGATAGGGTTACTAAACTTCCTGTCTTCCCGTCATTAATGTGGGTATGGGCCTTTGACATCATGAAGGAGATATTTGATAACTATCAAATTAAGGACCTTGCCGTTAATGACTACGTAGATGAAGGAGTCCCTGAAGGCATAACTCTAAAACAAATCTTTGATAAGTTCTGGGCTGATGTAGACGGTTTCGGTCTTAGCATGGATTCGGGCGGGGATATCATAGAAGAAACCATTCGTGATTGGATGAGAGATAATGATTTCCTAGTATCCCTGGAGGAGTCAGATGAATAAATATAAAGTATTTGGAGATAAGGTAGTTGACTACTATATTAATGTAGAAGCAACTTCTGCGGAGGAGGCATGGGACATTGCCTCTAATGCAGCAACGACTGACTGGATCCAAATGGAAACAGATAATACTATTCAGGTTCATTTTGTAGATAATGAGCTTGAAGATACATCTAATCTATTAGAAGATGGATATCCATCAATGGATAACGATATTATCATATCGGACAAATCGGACATATAGGACTAAGCTGTGTGCAACGGGCACACAGACATGGTTACGGGGTATTTACAAATTCCCTGGAATCTGATAAAATATAACACTATCATAGAAAGGATAGACAACAATGGCAACAAAGCGTGAATATCTAGTATCAAAGGGAATTACTGTTGGCCGCCGTGGCCGATTCTCTGCAGCTGCTAAGCAGGCTTTGTCTGAGGCGGAAAAGAATGGAATTAAGTTCACCGCTGAAGTCAAGCAAGCAAAGAACTAAAGAAGTCAGATCAACAAAGGGCTGGCGCAAGTCAGCCCTTTCTGATATAATCGAGGGTTCAAAGAGAGGCGGAACATGAGAAGAAGAACCAAAGTAGATAAAGTAATAGATAGTTTAGAAGAAATCCTAAACGACCACCATTTTCACCCAGCGTTATTTGCTAATATCATCATCACAAGTTATCCCCCATATACCCAAAGTAAGTTATTAGAACTAATTAAGTATATTGAGGAATATCATCACCAAGAACTGGCAATAGATAAAGCAACACAAACGGGAGCATATCGCCCGAACTAATATCTAAACTAATTAAAGACAAGTTGGACATAATGTCCGATTTGTCTTTTTTTTGTTGAATTTATACGGGCAGAATTGCTGCTTTACGAGAACATATAAAAAATCCCAGAAAATTTGATCAGAATGAGATAGAATATCATCAATATCGTATAGAATATAACAAAATGTTATACAAATAGATCAAAATAATCTGAAATATGTACAGAATCTGTCAAAATTTATCTCGTTATTTGAGGGCAAAAATGCCCATTTACGAGAGCTATTGACAAATCCTGGAACATATGCACACATGTAGGGTATTGACATTACGATGGACATTTGATATAGGCTGTTCAATTACACATATATCTATTTAATTATAATACAATAACATTTTGTTATGAATCTATAACCATTTTACTCCACAATGCTCCACAATACTCCACATAGAAATAGCCAGAATGGCTTATAAGAGGTGTAAAAAGGTGGGGGGAACCTAGGATGTGCGTTTTTTACGCAAAGCTCTCTGTTTGGCTCTATATGCTTCTAATTGATCTGGATCAGCCTTTTGGACTATAATTACTTTTCCACATAACCTATTATATCTATCTCGAGCCTTACCGAGAGAACTGCGAGCACCAGGATTTCGCAGATTATATTTACCAAATGGCATCTACTCTCTCCATATCTTTATAGTATTCCAGAAGATATATAGGGCTATACCTGAGAATATAATACCCATACCATAGAACCATATCCATACTATTCTAGCAAAGAGGTCTATTTTGTTTCCCCCGCCTCAATTTTATCCAGACGCTCTTTCAAGGGTTTGAGCATATGTAAAACTAGGAGAAAATCTAACCCTAATCCTAAGAATAACCCAAATAGAAACCATAGTACTGAATTCATTTATCTTCCTCTCTTTTATGCCACCCGCCGATATTTGGATCCATCATATTTGGATTAACTGGTAGTCCAGATGGATATATTATATGTATAACTCCTGGTTGACTAAGATCAATTATCCTATCTTCTGTCATTTCTTAATTATTCTAAATGCATCGCCTGTCCATGGATCTACATATTTCCAAGGATTATATTCTGGATCAATTGTTCCTGTCTTCTCCCAATATGGAACTCCATTTTCATCATAATCTTCCCAAGCTTGTCCATCCATAGCCCAATCCATCCTATAGAATGTTCCATACTTACTATACATAGGCCATAGTAGCCTATAAATAGCAGAGTTAATTGTATGCCTAATTCCTCTATCTATTCCATCTTCATCTAGCCATGCCGCTCTCATTACTGCTGCTGATGCTCTTGATCCCGCCCAATTTGCAATCCATCGTAGGGGTGGCCTAGAGTTATGCTCTACAACCGAATCATCTAAAAAGTTTCTCATTAGTATCCTCCTCCACATTCATTTCTCGTATGATATAGGCGATTGCCTACAAATTCTGATCTTGTGGGCGCAAAGAGCTCTTTACGACATGAGGCGCAAATCCCCTGCCACTCTCGCCCAAAAAAGTCATACCACATATATCTAGACATTGTTGCCTCGTGCTATCTCTGCTGCATAATGAAATGCACAATCACATTGAATTAATACTGGACATTGAGACTCGATATCTCTGGCAATAATTTCTCTCAAATTGTATTCAAGAGAAAAAGCTTTAACCTTCCTCTTGGTTTTATTTACCATTTCACCATTTGGATCATGCACATGGCACCAACCATTACGCCATTCTTCTCCACCTATGGGGCATTCTTTGCCCTTTCTGGTGATAGCAGGACATTTGATGCCCGTTTGAGGCATATACTTATATTTCATATCCGCCTTCTATCTCTCGCCGCACTTTTGCGTTTCACTTTTGGTCACAATGAGTATTATATAATATATATAGAGGATTAGTCAATGGTTAGATTGACCACCATCCCCTTATGGTTCCGCCGTCTACAGGGCATATATAGGCCTTTGGAGCCTCTGATTTATAGTATTCTACAAATAGCTCGTGCTGCTTCTCATGATCGGGCTCACAGGTTTCTGAGCCACAGTATGGGCATATCTTGGCATAAACGTACTCATAGACATGCTTACATTTCATGATCTATTAATCTTTTTTAATTATATCTACAATTAACATTTTCATCCCAAGAGCATTTAGCTGGGATGGAGAGTTTATATCTATTTGATCTATTTCTTTTAATATGCGATTACGTTCTTCTTGTACTGCCGCCTCAATCTGCATGTAAAAATCCTAACTCTTCTAATTCATCGATAGACGTATCGATAGTTCTTGTGCACTCTTTCGTGCAATCTCCACATTCTCTACACATAATAAGTTCCCCGCCAAGTCCTATTGGGGACCAGCGGGGAATTCTTTATACTTTCTTTGGCTTTGTCTTCTTCGGAACAATTGTAGTTTCTCTGCGAATACCATGACGATTACGATCTATTTTAATAGGTCTCTTCTCTTGTATTCCAGATCTAAATTTGCCCTGACTTGGTTTCTTTCGCCCAACTTCTGCAGCAGTGACTGCTCCTGATGGCTGGTCCGTTGGAGGACTGTCCATTCCTGTTCCATTATTCATTAATGAATCGCAATCTCTCCTGTTGACTTGCCGTCATGTTAAGCGTAAGCCCTGACTCGCCATCTCTTGAAACGTTAAGCACTCCTCCTGGAACACTTACGTCGCCAGTTTGGCTGCCGAAAGTATCGGCAGTAGGCTTCTTGTCCATCTTACTTGCCTCCGTTGCCTAGACCTGCGCCATCTTGTGATGACACGTCTTTTGCAGGGAATGCTGGTTTTGGCTCTTGGCCAGTTGGATTTAAGTCAAGGTTGTTTGTTGCTCCAGCCTTGGTATCGTTAAATCCTGTTAAGTTTAATCCGTCTGACATTTTATTCTCCTATAGGTTGTATTTAAGCGGTTCTAGAAATCCGCTCATTCCTCTATTATAGCATTTTCGTCATCTTCTATGTCAAAGATGTCGTCTGGAAGGGCGGCGATTTTCTCTACCGCCCTCCAGATAATATTAGCTATTTTTTCGATCATATTTTATACTTTTCGTGCCAACAATCATCGCAAATGAAAATAAATTTGCTTTCTGTGCTGGTGAATCTGGTTGACTCATTATCGCAACCCTTCATTTCGCACCTTTCTTTATATTCCATATTTTATGATTTTCTGGCCTTTACACGATTATATCCAGTTTTCTTCTTATTCATAGATCCTGGAACTTTACCGCCAGGACCCTTGTGGTTCCTGCGTCGGATCTCAAGGGAGGCGGCTATTTTGTCGTGATGTTTTCCCATTTACTTCTTCTTTGTGTTTGACTTCTTTACAGTCTTCTTAGCTGGAGACTTCTTTGCAGGAGCCTTCTTCTTGGCTGCTGGCTTCTTTGCTGCTGCTTTCTTCACGGCTACCACCTTTCTTTCAGGCTCAGCCTGAACTAATACATTATATACAAACTCTTCTTCTTTTGGAAAAAGAAAGTTTTTAATCTTATTAAACATTATATTTTATTTCCTTTATCTTCTATTTTTCTTACAATATATCCTATTACATCTCTAGGACTCCACTCTGGAGGTAATTGTAAATCTTTTAGTTCATGGACAATGTCATCTATAAATTGTTTTTTTATAACTACAAAATTATCCCATTCCATATACTTATTCTACCATTTATAAAATGAAGGGGCAAGACCCTTGAGTCCTGCCCCTTATTTAATCAGATTACTTTACGAGAGTAACCTTTGCAGTTGGATTCTTTTTATTCCACTTCTTAGCAAGGGAATTGAATGCCTTCTTCATTTCTGCGATAGCAGCAGCATTTGCAGCCTTAACTGCATCTAGTTCTGCCTTAGCGATGGCTTGTGCATCTGCAAGAGCCTTATCAGCAGAAACTTTAGCGGTTACGGCATCAGCCTTAAGCTTAGCAATTTCTGCATTGGCAGTTACAAGATCAGCAGCAGCCTTTAAAGCGGCAGCATCAGCAGCAGCCTTAGCGGTTGCAGCGGCAGCATCAGCAGCAGTTTTATCAGCAGCACGTGCTGACTTTTCTGCAACAAGATCTGCCTGTGCTTTTGCTAGTTCTGCAGCAAGATCACGAACAGCAATTTCTGCATATGGAGACAAAGTTGGGGCTGTTAAGCCAACAACTGTGCTCGCACCATCTGTAGATGTTGTCAAAGAAAACTCTACTAATGAGCGTGTTGCTGTAGTTGGAAGAGTTAAAGAAAACTCCGCTGCTCCAAATGTTGCAAGTGTTGCACCAGTTGTAGCAGTTGTTGTCTCAAGAGTTCCACCAGAGCCAAATACACGACCAGTTACAGACTTTCCAGATACCTTGTTTCCAAATACATCTGTAGCAGTTACTGTAATGGTCTGCTTTGTTCCAGCAGCACCGCTTGCTGGGGCAGCAACGGCGAGAGTATTAATCTTGCCCACTGTTCCCTGTACGTAATAAGTTAGGGTTGTTCCCTGATTTGATACAACTACTGTACCAATTGCTGTCGTTTTAGTATATACATAAAACGTTGCAGTTGTTCCTGTTCCAGTTGCAACTGTCAAAGATGAAGATCCTGACGATGCAGTTACTGGAGAAGCAGCACTATGTAGAGCAGACACGATTGTGCAGTTTGTGCATGTTGCAGTTACTGCAGTTCCTGTATCTACTGTTGCTACAAAACGAAGTGCGTCTGCAGCATTTACTTCATTGTCTGCAGGGACTGGCAATGCAGCAGGTGTAGCAATAGCGGAAGCAGTTGTATTAGCTGTTCCGTTAAGATCTACAGCGACTGTCATTACAGCAGCACTTGCAGGTGTTGCGATAAGAGTACCCATAGTCATGGCTGCAACCACGGCTAGAGCGATTTTCTTGAATGATTTCATTCTTTTATTTCTCCTTATTTATTCTGTCTCTTTCTGAGGCAGAAACTTAGTTTGTGTACGAATTCCGCCAAATTGATGGGGAATGATTATCTTCTATTCTTTTTTTCATTTCAATATCCTCGTACATACGAACAATATGCATACATGGATCTTGCCCTTCAGCAAATTCCGCATCTTCTTCGTTGGACATTGGTAGTCCGTCATGGGTGTAACACACTGGAGCTCCGCACCAACCTTTTGCTACTCCGTAAGACATCCATTCATCATATGTTAAATCCATCCTTCAAGCTCCTTTACGAGCTTGTGCTTCGGGTATGCTCCAACAAGTTTCTTTACTGGTATTCCTTTTTCAAATACTAGCAAGGTGGGAATACTTGTTATCTCATACTTTTGTGCCAACTCTGTTTGTTCATCTACATGAACTTTATAAACTTGTACTTTGTACTCGTCTTCTAACTCTTCTAATATTGGAGCAACCTTTAAACAAGGTCCACACCAATCCGCCCAGAAGTCTACTATCATTATATCATTTTCACCTAAAGACTTGCTGAAGGTTTCTTTTGTTAAATTAATCATTATCCTCCACGTGAGTAGGCCAGTAGTAACTGCAAGATTCACAGCAAGTATATCCTAGTTGCCTATAATCAGCAAATTCAGAATAAAAATAATACTTATCTGGATCTTTCTCGTATAGTCTGCCCTTATGGGAATAATGTAAAGGCTCTTCTCCTAGCCACCAAGGCTCCTGAGACTCTAGAAACATGAAGTTCTCTTGATATATCTCATCAAACTTCTTTCTTGTGCTATTTTTATAGCCACGCATGATGATCTCTTTGACTATGGCCTCATTGTATAAGAAGAGCCAGTCTTCATGACCCTCCCACATTTTGACTGCTGGGTGATTCTTCCAAGCACCTGAACTGTAAAGTCCAGCTAAAGACTTTAATACTTGCAGGTTTTCTACACTCTGCTTGATAAGTCTTTTGCGATCTAAATGCTTTGCAGTATTTGCAAAGTCCGCCTCTGGTAAAAATGTTTGCATGTGCCTATCCTACTAAATAATGAAAGACTAGTCAATACTAGTCCTCGTTTTTTAATCTTTCCGCCTCTTCATTAAATTTATCCATAAACATTTGTATTACAAATAATGTAACTTCTTTTGCATTTTTATTTAATGCTAGCGCTTCTTCTGAATCTTCACTTACTCTTCCTGAAGGTATTGCGTTATACCATTTCTGATATAACGCAACAGCAACATCTTCAATAATGCCCTCAAGAACGGTGACATTATTAGCCATTTAACAATTCCTTATCTACGACTATTGCAGATATGGTCTTGCTTGTTAGCTTATTACCTTTAGTCTTCATCAAATCAATGATTTGTGAACTTGTTAAGGTAGGATTTTTTTGCTTTAAGCCATAATATACGGCTGCTGCAACCTGAACGGATATAGAAGTTCCATCTTCATTAAACAGCATTCCGTTAGCATCAGATACTCTTAGCCTTCCTAGGGCAAACATATCTGTAATATTTTTATCATAGTTGGTATAAACTGCAGGGCCACCCGTGACAGAACTAGCGCTGACCGTTACTGCCTCTGTAAAGCATGATGGCCAAAATACTCTAGTCAAATCTCTTGCATTTCCTGCTGGCAGGAATACTGGAACTCCAGCCTGATTCAATGACGAGATCAATCCTCTTGTTGCTGGGGTATTCGGGCAATAGTCTGCTATACGTAAATAATTTCCGTGTCCTTGCGACATTGCTACGGCAGTAATGTTATATTTATCTTTGTTATTTAATACCCATGTTAGAGCATTAACAAATGTTGACTCATTGGTAGTTTGTCTATCGCCATTTACTGTTGCTCCGACAATTCTAATAAATACGATCTTTACATTTGGGTTTGTCAGAACTGATGCATGTGTCATCTTAGTTCCATGATTGAAGCCATTTCTAAGCATCTGTGAAATAGGCATAGAGGCTGCTCCTGGGCCCTCCATAAAGCTTTTACCATTAGCACAAGATGGCCAGTCTAGAATACATACTTCTTGGACTACCTTGTCCTTAAAAACTGGCAAACTAGCATTTAATGCTGTATCTAAAATTGCCACTGTTGCAGGTTGTGTATTTGCCACAACCGTATGTGTTGTTGTGATGGTGAGTACTGCTGCCAATACGGCAGTTATTAGTTTTTTATTCATAGGGTCTATTCTACTAAATTGTAGCCAGTAGGTCAATACCTAGTTATTTGGAATGTCTGGCCTATTCTGTTTCTTTGAGTACCATTTTCCAGCGTCTAAATCTGGTGTTTTGCCTCCGCCCATCTCTATAATTACAGAGAGCATGGCTTTTACGTATTCTAATTCATAATTAAGTCTAACTATTTCCATCTCAGCCAGCCTTAATCTTTCAGATTTTCTCAATTATCTAATCCTTCACTATCCATAGGCGTTGGCGCAGTTGCCAAGCTTCCACAATTTGCACATTCCATATCTAAAAAGTATGTAGCAATTTCATAATCATCAAAAATAACTTTAACATTAAATATGTTACAGCCACAAGCGCAAACGTGAGTAGGGGTTCCTCGAAGATCCATGGCATTATCATAATTATCTGGTCTGAGATTAATTATTTCATCCATTTCATCCTCATCCTCTTCATCGTCTTCAAAATTTTTATCAAGCACAACTACTGTGTGCTTGTCAAAGAAATCTCTAATTAAACCTACTGATATGAGTCCGAACAGTAGGGCGGCCAATCTATTTAGCCACTTCATATCTTTATTATACTCTAGACTTCAATTATTGTAAAGGGGCCTCTTACGGTCATTATGAACTTAGAAGACGCCTCTAAAGCTGTTCTTACACGCTTGCGAGGAGTTTTAACAGCTGCCGTAGAGAACAATGATCCTAATGCTACCTGCTGGCCGCTTCCCTCTGCTAAGTATTCTACATCTACTTCAGATATATGGAAGTCCACATCCATAATAAAAATTCTACCTGTATTTTGTACTGCAATAATTATAATTCCGCCTTCGTCACCATCTTCTGTATTTGATCCAAACTTTCCATATCCATGTTCCTGATAAGCCTCTTTTATGGATTGAACAAATTTTGTTCTCATAAACTTATCTAAGTTTTTAAATCCTGTAGTTGGCTTATAGATAGGCGGTGTCCAATTGTATTGTAAAATTTGTCCCATTCTAAAACTATCAACAAAGCCTATGCCGTATTGCCCTATTTTAAAAACTTTAGAATCTGTTACTTGCAAAATTAGCCCAGACTTTTCGTCAGATGCGGCTGAGTCTCCGCCAAGATAGACTTTATTTCCAACTGCGAGGGCTACTATACAGGTCATATACCCTATTGTACTATTTTTAAATTTCGGAGTCCAGCTCGTTTAATTCAACTAAATTTAATTGTACTAGGGCATTTTCAAGCTCTGACTTTACTACAATTAGGTCCTGAATGGCATTATAATATTTGTCTTTCCATTCTGTCAGGTCCCGCTCAAGCTTATATAAAGATATTTTAAGGTCTTTTATCTCTAATTTAAGCTGGTCCTGCTCTCTTTCATTCTGCCTGTTCTTTTCTCTTCTAGTTTCCCTTATTCCAGAAATAATTGCTGTTCCCATGCCGCTTAAAATGGCGGCAGAAATAGCCAGAATGATTGAGGTATAATCCATAATAGATTAATTATACCTTTAATTAAGTCCTAAACTAATAGCTCTGAGGCGGATATTTCTTCGCCCAAGTAGCGCTTCTTAAGAACAAACTCTCTTACATGATCTGCCCCACTCGATCTGCCAGCCAATATTATAACCCATCTTGGCTCTAATTTTGCATTTATGCAAGTCTCACACATTAGCAAATTAATCGGCAGCAAAGAGGATTTCTTTGCATTTAATTTATGCTTGTTTTTATTGCAACTATAGCATAATATTTTATTCATTATTTTCCTCTACATGATGAAACACGATTTCGTCAACTATTGCGAATTCGTCATTTTCTAAAAGAACTTCGTAATCAGTTCCATCTTTTTGATACTTTACCATCGAAGCAAATGCTCCAAGTTGTTCAACTGTTCCATATACTTTTTCTGGGTATACATATACAATATTGATAATTTCATAATACTCTTCCACTCGGTATACCCTCCAGCTCGCATCTTACTCCATAGGACTCTATGAGTTTTTTAACCTTTGAAACATAATCTATTACTTCTTCTTTCTTAGATCCGTCAAATTGTAAAAAATTGTCTTCATATAATCTTAATGCTAGAAAGTCTGGATACATTGCTACATCCATCAAAAGAAGCATAGGCTTTTTAATTTCTCTTACCCGCTTCTTCATTTCTTCTGTGTAAAATACTGGCTTATTGGGTTCGCCCGTCCATTGATTAATTCCATACTTAAAATGATTATTGTCGTAAAAATGCTGACTATCGTTAAGCGACACCTTTACTCCTTAGCTTCTTCCAGATTTCTGGGGTCTTATGTAAATTTTTTGACTTGTCTATTTCTCCAGATGACAAATAAACTCCTCCCCATACTCCGTATTCTGAATTTTTAACTCCAGAATCAAAACACATTTTCATAACTGGACAAGACATGCATGCCTCGTCTATATTCTTGGCAACGTTAACATCAGATTCGTACTTGTCATAGAATAGATTTGTTTCCATTCCTCGACATACTGCTAGATGCCACCAAGAGAAGTCTTCTGGATCTACCCCTAAATTATCTAAAATATTTGACATATTTTTTAGGGAGCTCCCAGACTCCAATATTATTTACTTTTATTCTCTTAGATATTCCCCAAGAGTTTTTCCTGAACATCCCGTTTTTATCAGTAAATCCAGAAGAATCCTTTTTCCATATAACTAAATCATAATTATCCCAAAATGGGGATATGTCTTTTGCCCTTTTGATAAAGAGTTCTACACCTAATTCATTAAGATTTAACATGCTGTCCTTTATGACTAAACCGCAGCATCCCACTGATATATATTATACAGGAATTGCTGCGGCTATGTCAATGACTATTTAATAAAAGTTCCGTTCCAAACGGACTTTTCAACTTTTTCTACTGGGACACAATTGGGAACCATACGGCCATTCTTTTCTTTCATTCCCTCTTGCTTATATCCTGTCCAGCAGGCCTTCTCCATATTGTCCCATTTATCTTCTTCCTCATTATCTGATTCATAAGATTTACTCATTTCTTCTGAGCATACTGGGCACTTGTCACAGGAAACATTCATTGCCTTACATGTTTCGCATCCACAATTTTCGTATGCTTTTGCAATTGGCCAGTTTATTTCATTCTTCATTGGATCTCCAATTGGGGCTGGATTAGAGCTGTTGGCGTCTTCTACTTCCATGCTTGGAGCATCTTCTTCGCCTTCCTCTTCTTCCTCTTCCTCTGGGGCTTCGATCATTCCCTCAATCACTTCCATCAAATGCTCAATTACCATTCCGAGCTGTTCTTTTGTAATTTCTGGACGTAGGGCTTTTTTAATTTCTTCGTCATCATCAATTTCAACTACAGTATCAAATGGTTCTACTACATCTGTTAGCATATCTTTAATTTCTTCAATTAAGTCCTCTTGTACATAAGACTTTTTCATATTCTTTTCTCTCTCTGCAATTTTGCGAGACCAAGAGAATCCAGCATCTCCGCCCCATGCGTCCCACATAATTCGACCATTTGAAGGATTAGAAGTATTATAAAAGTCTTTACCTTTCTTGTCTACTTCATGTCTAGAAAAGAAAGAGTACATTCTTTTAACTGTTGATAAGCTAAGAGTCTCACCACGGGCAAGTTGTCCTGCACGAGTCCATCCTACTGCGGTTCCAGCACCTGTTGCCTTACCCTGCTCTTTCCAGCGAATAGCTCTTTTTGCTGCAGCTTTCATTCCAGAGGTGGGTTTGTATCCTTCTTTAGCCATTTTATTTCTCCTTAACGCTAACTACTTTAACGTTTTTAATTTCATCATCTACGCCAAATATATCATTGGCATAGTCTAAAGCATCACCTTCGTCAAAAGCTTCTACCTCTGCTTCTACTTCTAGCTTTACTTTATAATTTTTCATTATGCTTTTAGTTCGTCTGCCCCGCCGCCAGATTTCTTAAATTTAGGGCGTCCAAATCCTACGATTGATATTTGAACTCCCTTTTTATTCTTTTTAAATGCACGAAGTTGTTTACATACTTCTCCGCCATTTCTTTGGCTTCCACCTTTTCTATTTGTGGTATTGCCCTCTATGCACCAAACGGTTCCGTCTTCATTGTCTTTAATAACAATGCCTACGTGGGAAATTCTATCAACACCATCTGCTGGAAAATCAAAATAGGCAATATCTCCTGGCTCTGGATCAGCTAAGTCTCCGTCAATCCATGCATTTTTCTTTTTAAATGCCGCTGCCCCTGCTGGAGTGTAAACAGTATTAGGAACTTTTACGCCAGCCTCATTACCGCACCACATAACGAAACTTCCGCACCATGGTTGAAAATCTGACTTAGTAAATTTACCATACTTAGTCTCATTATCTTTTGGACCTTCAACTACGCCCACTTCTGCTTTAGCAACTTCAACTAAACGTTCTGCTGTTCCTTGATCTGCCATAATTATTCCTTATCCCAATCTTCATCAACTTCATGTGGAGCAGGAACTTGATCTGCTGGCTTAGCAGCTCTACGTGCTGCTGCTTCATCAATTTCTGCTTCTAATTTTTTATCTGCTTGAGTATTTTTAGCATCCATTTCTTTATTTGCTAACTGTGCCGCCATAACATCTTTAGCACCAGATTGTCCAATTAGCAATCCTGCCAGTGTACCTGTGATGAATGTTGCAACGCTACCAAGCACATTAAAAAACATTTTATCATTTTCTGACTGTGCTCCAATTGGCTGGGTTACAAATATAAGAGCGTACAAAATACCTAGCGATGTACACAATAAAATTGTTCCAAGCGTGATGCCAAGAATAAACTTTAATCTTGCATCAAGATCTTGTGGGGTTAATCTTTCTCTAGCCATTCTTTACCTTTGATTTCTGGTACTCATCCCATACTTCCTGCCCAACTAAATCTCTTGAACAGGTTCCAGTAGTCTCACAAATTGGAGGATTACATTCTGCCTTCTCCCAGTTTGCTGGGTCCTGGCATTCATAACGGAATGAACCATCAAAATTACACGATGTAACTGTGAGGGCTAGCATTATGCTAGCTAATGAGGCACCTAATTTTCTCATGCCTCTATTATAGCATTTCTACTCTTCTTTTCGAAGAGGGATCGTAGCAAGCCAAATAATAGTAGCAATTACTGTTGCTACGCCTACTACCTGCTGGGCTGTGCCTGTCAGGGTAAGCCATGCGATAAAGAATCCAAGGAGGGTAAATATTTGGGCAATGCTCTCCTTAATTACTTCCCAGGCATAGTTAAATATAGCCTTGATTATTTTCATTATATCCTCCTTGTCATGGCGGCAGCAATAATATTAGATGCAATAATTACTGGCACAATTACTTCCTGCGCCTTTTCTCTTTGATCGTCAGTCATATCTTTACCCCATTCTGATGGGCTAAGGACTTTTTCTAAATCTATATTGGTTAATGATCCTATTGGATCCGCCAAAAATGCTTCTGTTTGAACCTCTGTAGTTGCGTCTGCTAAAGTATAAGGCATTGTGGCGTTTTCTGCTGCTGCCTCTCTATCTTTAAATTCCACAAATGCGGTTGCTAATTGAGGATTAGATTTCATTGTTTCTGCAATTACTGCAACTTCAGATGATTTAATTCCAAGATCTTCTGCGACCTCAATCTTTGCTTCATTTGTTAATGCGGTTAGTGTTTGACTAACTGCAGCAACTTGTTCTGGGCTTAATACAATTAATTTATTATCTTTGCTTGTTAAATTAGCTATAACGGAAGTAAGATCTTCTGAGGTTCCCGTCCCTTTTTCTGGAATTAATGCCAACAACTCTTTATCTTTTATGATAACATTATCTTGTGATTCTTCAGAAGGTTCAGTCGGAGATGGTTCAGGTTCAGGAGTTGGGCTTGGATCTATATCCGTTGTCTGAGGTGAAGGCTCTGGTGAAGGCTCAGGAGTGGGCTGAGGATCATCAGTTGGTTCTGGCTTCGGTTCATCTGTGGTTTGAGGGGTTGGCTCAGGAGTGGGATCGACTGTTTCAGTTTGCTCAGGTGATGGCTGTGGTGAAGGCTCAGGAGTAGCTTCCTCTGTTGGTTCTGAAGAAGGCTCAGGGCTTGGCTCAGGGCTTGGCTCAGGGCTTGGCTCAGGGCTTGGATCAGGAGTGGGCTGATTAGCTGCTGCAGCGGCGGCTTGTGCAAGAGCAGTGGCAATTTCTCTAGCCATCTGTTCTTCATAATAATCCCAGGCATCCTCAATGGCACTTGTTAAATTTATAATTGACTGTTCATAAACACTAATAGCATTATTTTTTGCAGTTAAGGCATTAGATGTTGTAGTTATTGAATTATTATATGACGTTGTTTTAGTTGTTAAAGTTTGATTATATACATTTAATTTTGCAACTTCTTGATTATAAATAGATAGTTTATTGTTACGAACCGTAGTTGCTGCTACTTGTGCAGCATATGCAGTATTGTATGCATCAATTTGTTCTTGAGTTGCTTGAGTTCCATGAGAGAATGTATTTAAATTACAGCTAAAGTTTTGCCCCCACACCCTTGGATCTCCAGCATAGTCACATCCTGCTCCAGTCCAGCCTCCAGGAATCGCCCATCCAAGATGATAAGATCCTGGGCCTCCACCGTTATACCACCATATTTCTACATCTAAAGTCTTGTCTAAGCTTACATCATATATAGGTGAATATGGACTCCATGTGGCTCCCTGCTCAACCCAATTATTTGTTGCAAGGTTTCCGTCTATATACATTCTAAAACCATCATCTGTATATCCTGCAAATTTTGTTGTTGTAAACCAGGAAGGAACAGTTATACGCCCAGTAAACTTAACAATGATATCTTCGTAATATCCACAAACTGGGAGATTCATTGAATTTGAATTCCATACACCAGTACATATAACAGAACCAGGTACTGCTATATGCTGTCCATTAACATAGCCGTCTCTTAATAGATTATAAACAGTATATTCAAGTCCTACCCCACCCTGCACATATGTTTGTGCTGTAGATAGATTTATGTTTGCTATATCAAGGGCATCCTGAGCATTATTTTTATCTGTTAATGCCGTTGCCACTATTGCAGTTTGAGTATCAACTGCGGCTTCAGATGCTTCTTTTTCTGATAAGGCTGTTGCTTCTGCTGCTAATGCTAAATCATAAGCATCTTCTTTATCTTCTTTATCTTCTTTTGCAGCAACTGCCACATCATATTTATCTTCAGCTACAGAAATTAAAGATTGAAATTCTTCTTTATATCCAAGATTAGGTACGCTATTATTTAATTCTTGTATTTCTTGAGCAGCCGCCGTTAATTCGTCTGGATTACTTTGAGCAGGAGCGAGAAACAGCCATCCAAATCCTAAGATTGCGGCTAATGATAGTCTCCATAGCTTAGTTCCAGTCAATTAAAAACTCCTCGTTACAACTTTTGTAACAAGTTAATTATAACATTGAACTATTTAGCGTTATCTGTTTTGTAGAAGCCTGAACCTTTGAATTGAATGCCAAATGAACCATACTGCTTGATCATTGCAGAGCCACAATTGGAGCAAAGCTCAACAACTGATGCGTCATTGATTGACTTGGTAACTTCCTTAACATGTTCACATAGAACACATTTATATTCGTAAACTGGCACTATCTCTCCTAAATTTTAATGAGCAGTTTATACACATGCTCAGGTGTATCCTAAGGCGTAACTATTCGGCCCGTGTCCATCTACATGGACAGAACCATTATACCTTATTTGACCTTGATTGTCTTTGGCTTTTTGTCTTCTGGAATTAGACGATCTACATCAATGTGTAGCATGCCATTTTTAAATTCCGCTCCGACTACCTCCATATATTCACCAAGCGCAAATGTGCGTGTGAATTTACGGGCGGCAATTCCTTTGTGAAGAACTTCTCCAGTCTCTTCTGTAGTAACTTCACCCTTAACAATAAGAGTCTGATTATCTACTGAGACCTCAATATCCTTCTTATCAAATCCTGCCACCGCCAAAGATACACGATATGAATCTTCGTCTACCTTGACAATGTTGTATGGCGGGAAAGACTGGGCCGTAGCCTCACGATGGATATTGTTTAGTCTTTCTACTTCACGATTGAAGCCAATAAAAAATGGATCTCTAAAAAGATCCATAGCAAATGTTGTTACCATTTTATTCCTCCTTTAAGCGAATAAATTAATATGTGGGCCCCTATTGGCGACCCACATATATTATAGCAAATTAGATTTTTTAAGTCTAGTAAATTTTCTTCTTCTTGTCGTGCATCTTTTTCTCATCTGCCTCTGAGGCATATAAGGCTCTCATTTGGGCAGAGGCTGCTGATTTTCCTGCATGACATCCTACTAATTCGTTTGATCCCTGTTTTACTACAGCGTATCCTTTGCATCCCGCAAAGTTTTGTTTAATTTCCCAAGGCATTTTATTCTCCTAATTGTTAGGGGGTTCTGGTAGATTCATTTCTATCAGCCCCATTTCTTTTGCGATCTTTTGTCCTTCTGGACTGATGTGAAGCATAGCTTCAAGATTCTCATCATATTCTACTTGCAATAAACCTTTTTCATAAAGCTTCATAAGAGATTCGTCTACATATCTAATATGGGCTTCCCAAAGTTCTGGTGCAATTTCTTTTGCCTTATCTTCAATGGCATAAATAATTTCTCCATTTTCATCCACACCTGCTAAACTTATGGCACCAATTTCTAGATAATGTTCTAACTGCATCTCTTCTTCTCTTTCTTCATCCATAGTATTATTATACTCTCTTTTGTGTGGCGTGTAGGACTTGAACCTACGACGGCCAAATTATGAGTTTGGGGCTCTAACCAACTGAGCTAACGCCACCTAACCCTATTGTATTGTCCCGTCCTCATTTTTGTCAATAGTTGTTTCTACCAACTGTTGTACATAATCTGAGAAATGTTTTCTAACGCTTCCTGGTGGTCGTGCTCCAAGAGATTTCCACAGTCTCTTGTATTCAATTACATTAGCAAATGTTGTTGGGCATAACGTGTTTCCCTCATACTCTTTTAATACAGTAGGAAGGGGCACATGCTTACCACAACACTTACATTCTTTTGCTCTTTCTTGATATATGCTCACAGTATCTCCATACCCTCTAAAGCGTCTGCCAATTTTGAAGGCATTCTTGGCGGCCTAACCATATTTAATACAATTTCATCCTGCTCTTTTGATGGCCTACGCATTAATGAATCATAGGTATGCACATCAATTTCTTCATTACTTTCAAATCTAGTTCTACTTATAGCGTTATATATAGAACCACAAACTGCATCCGCCAAGTCTTTTGAACCTTTTCTTGGATGGTCTACCCTATCTCTCATAATCCTAAGCTGTAAAAGCTCATCAATTAAAAGCTTAATATGTGGTCCGCTCAACCTATCCTCAGCAATCACCATTGCCATATCGTCGTAATGTTTTTTGGCTACAGATAAAGTCTCTGTATTTATTCCATATTGTTTTAATTGCTGCATCATATCGTGAGAGTTCCAGCGATCAAATGTGCAGACTCTTATCTTAAATCCTTTTGTTCTTAAAGATAGAATATAATCTTTAACCTCTGTGAAGTCTACGGACTTATCTGAAGTCGGTGTCCAGTATCTTACTGCGTCAACTTCTACAATTGGGGCAGGCTGTGAGTATGTATCAGTTACTTTAACATTAACCCATTTTTGAACATGTGCCATAGACACAGCACAATGGTCATGTTTTTGTGCCAAGTCTACATGTATAAAATATTCTTTATCTGGGTCTGGCAAAAACCAGTTTTCAAATCTGCCAAAATTATCTACGGCTAAGGACATATTGTTAAATGCCCGCTCAACCTTCTCACGAGATTTAAAAAATGCATCAATTGCTTCTGATGGCATACATGCAAATCTTCCCATAGCATCTGGCATATTCTTATAAAATTCTACTTTAAAGTTATCTATTGTTTTAGTTGGATTGACTTCCCATGTAGGTCTTTTTAATGCATATACTTTAGGTATCTTATAGGAAATAATATTATCTTCTTCCCACTCCACCTCAATTTCATTTCCTTCTGTGCCGTCTGGCAAACCTTCGTCCATCTTTAAGACTTTATTTCTTAGGATTACTTCTTTTTCAGCTATAACAGAATTATAAAACTTTTGTATTGGATCATTCTTAAAACGGGGGAAGGACAAAAGAATAACCTTTCCGTAGTCTGGGAAACGTGAAACTACCGATCCTCTATACATATCGTATATTGCATCTGCTGTTTTTGCTTGGTCATGCCCAGTTGTATTCTCTGTAGCAAATCCTGAAATTTCATCAAGGATAACTGCTATTACGTTATAACCTTCCCACGCCTCACGCTCAGAGTGTCCAGAGTGAACGGTTATTGCCTTGTTAAATTTCATCTCAGAAGCCTTTGCTTCATACTTACCAATAAACCAAGGCGATCTATCTATTCTAGTTTTAAATCCTTTAAAGAAAACATTGTTTGCCTGCTGTGCGTTAATAGCAATATTAAGAATATCTATTGAATCTCCAGGAGGTTTTCCATAATATGTTGCTGGGTCTTTCAAGCAGAGCAACAAGTAAACCATATAAGATACTGCAATTGTTGAGCAATAATCTTTGCCGCTACCTTTTCCTAATTGTGCAATTACTTCGTTACAGGTTTGCTTGAAGCGACGTCGGCCTTCTTCTTCTCCAAATAATTTAATAAGAGTGGATTCTTTATAGATCTGAGAGCTTTTTTCGATGAGCGTATGTTGGTACTCCGAAAGTGGCGGGAGTCCAAGATAATTTGTTCCTGTGACAAATGTTCGTAAATCGACTGGTCTTTCATCAAATTCCTCTCCGTCTAGGATATCAATGAGATCTGAAAAATCAAGATCCACTAGCTTCCTCAATTATCTCTATAGGTTCTACAACTCCAGTTATCTGTGCAAGTCTACGCATAATTTCTTTTCTTACCTGCGGATATTCTGCTGAGACATCCTTTAGTATACCAACCAAAATTTCTTGCTTGCGTTCCGTCTCCGCAATTTGATTTGCCAATTCCACATTGTCCAATAAGCCAACCTCTTGCAGCATGCCAATTCTTTTGCCTTCAATGTCTGCAATTAATTTTAGGGCGGTAGCCTTGACGTTTAATTGACCTGCTTGGTCTGCGTCCTCTACGGTCTTCCACGCCTCTTTAATAAGCATAGCGTAGTGTTGGTCTGCTCCAGAGATGGCCTGCTTTGCCCTCTCACGGGCCCCAGAATCGTTTTTAACGACATCTTTCCACTCATCTATATACCCTAACACTTCTGCCCGCTTAAAACCCGTCAGGGCGGCAATCTGGGTAGGGTTATTTCCCTTAAGTAATTCCTCAACAACCTTATTCATGCGATCAAAATGATCAGCTAATTCAATGTCCATATGTAACCATTGTACTCTTAGTCAACTAAAATATCAAATGGATTTAGCGACTTTTAGTAATATTAAATATCCAATTAAATCATCGATATCATTATCGCCTGGATATTCGGTGCCTTTCATTAATCTATTTAATTTATCATCAATTCTGACGTGGAGTTGTTCTCTTGGTCCCGCCTTCGAAAATATACGCACAGGGTCTAAGGCTGAGTTGCCGTAGGCAATATTCTTCTTGACTAGCATGTGTGCAATTTCGTGGCAGGTTTCAAATATCTCTCTGCCTGCTTCTGTACCTACAGTTAATAAATATAAATCTTCACATTTAAACTGTGGTGAATCTGGAAATACTGGTTCTAACATTATCTCGTACCTTTCACTAGTGGATCTTCAATCCATTGAACATATCCATCTTTCCAATTTTGACTCCCATATATATGCTTAACATCTACAAAATGAAATTTTCTCCATTCTTCTCCGCCATAATTATGGAAGTTATAAAGTTTAGCATTATCCGAAGAATTTATCAATAGGTAATCATCAATTAAATTTGATACATTTAGATCTAATGCCTTTAATATCCCTTTAGTCCAAATTGATGGTCCAGTCATACTGTGTACAAAATGAGGTTGTCCATATATTGGATTCTTAAACGCTTCTTTAATTTCATATAAAACTGATTTTAATATAGGATTTCCTGCGGTTGCTGCAAATGTCCATTGACAAAAATGTTCGCTAGTCTCTGGACATACAATAAATTCTTTATCATTTAAAAGCCAGTTGTCTATTGAAGATAAGCAAAGTGTATCTAGATCTGAATAGACTCCACCGAATGCATATATAACTAAATATCTCCAAAGATCGCCACGCATTACTCCAACTGGACAATTATTAAAAATGTCTAACCACTCTTGTCCGTATTCAGAATATATAAATTCTTTTGCCTGAGAGTCATCCATGTAGTGCCATTCATATTCTGGGTTTAAATCTTTCCATGTTTGAGTAGCATCTTTTTGATATTGTGGCAATACATTATAAGGGTCTTTATATGTTTGCCAAATAATTTTTGGTATCATTTAAATCTCGCCACAAATACTCCAGTAACTGGAAATTCTATATGCTCAATAATGCTATGAAAACTTTTTAGAACTCTTTCTGTATTCCAGTCTTCATCCACATGTACCTCATATGGATTTCCATTAATTGCATCTTGATGATAATGTATTATTGGAATAGATATAATTGCATATTTGGCCTCTTTAGATATTCTATCCCACAACTTGATAGCATCTGGCTCTGGCATATGCTCTAGGACATCTCCTAAAATAACTAAATCGTAGTCAAAACTTTCCATGTCTCTAACATCTATATCAAACAGATTATCATATCTATTTCTTAAATTAAATTGCTCTATATATGGAGGCCATACTTCTACTGCGTTAATCTTTACATCCTCCCCTAACGAATCTCTTATTAAATTTAAGTAAACTCCTTGACCTGCGCCCACGTCTAAAACAGTTTTAGGATTAAGTTCAGCTATTTTTTGCTGAGTCCATGGCTTGTTTGTTGGATCAGAAAATCCCATTTATAATTCTCCTTTCATGTTTTCCTTGAAATGTTGATTCAAGACTTGCCAGCGTACAGCCTTTTGGGCTATCTGGCTTTATTGAGTATCCATAAAACTTTTCTTTTTGTCTATAAAAAAACCAATCAAGAGGTAGACTAACTTTATTATTCATCATAGCTAAACTTTTTTCAGCGCCTTTTCTGCTTAGGATATAGCAAAGGCAAGACCAGTCTTGATAAATAAAAGATGTGTTTTCCCCCCAAGAAATAGAGGCATTATACTTGTGATGCTGATCAGCTGGACTAAAGAAAGAAAAGAATTCCCATCCTTCTGGTAATTCATCCAAATATTTTTCTAATAAAAGAAAAAAATCTTGATTAAAGTCAATATCATCTTCCATCAATATTAAATAATCGCTATCTGTTTTTAAAAAGTTTTTCCATGCTATATAATTGCTCGCCCATATTCCCAGCTCTCCATATTTCCATCCTTGAACTCCATGTAAATTATATCCATTAGGATCAATATTAAAATCTGGATTATGAGTATAGAAGCTGTGTAAATCTTCATCAGAACTTATCTGTATGGTTGGTGTTTTCATCTCAACAGAATACTTTGACAAATAAATGTTTATTGATTTTACTAGCGAATCTCTTTCTGAGTCTGAATCTAGATGAAATACCTTATGTGTAAATATCATTTTATAAGCCCGTGATCTTTAAGAGACCTGTATATGGTCATAGTTGTTACGCCACACTCTTTTGCTATTTCTTCCATAGTCTTACGCTGGACAACGTATCGTCTGTATAGCCAGTCTTTGCTCTTATATAGTTTCATCGTTCTGTTAATACCTTGTTAGCATAATGAGCAATTCCAAATGAATCTGCTACGTCATAATCTGTTAATGAAAGATTGTATTTGTTGTTGAAGTAGTCAACTGTTCTTTGTTTACGCATATTACGTAATTGAGTTTTATACCAAGAGTCTGCGTATCCTGGATTGTTTACTCTGATAGCCGCCTTTTCTTCTTTGGTTGGGTTCTTATTTCCAATATATGCCTGCCAAGAACTAGGGGATATAGTAATAACGGAAGCACCAGTAGACATAAGCTCAGCGATAACGACACCATATACATAGGATAATTTTATCACGGCATCTGGGGATCTGACAAGGATTGCTCCTTCTACGGCAATATAATCACTTTTTAATTCATCTAGCATAACCGAAGTTTTAACTTTAGCATCATATATCTTTTCATATATATTAGCCCCAGTTAATTCTATCTTTCCCCATTTGACTGGCTTGTTATCTTCCATTAAACAAAATGCGACGGAATTTGTAGAGGCATCTATACCAAGTACTCTATTAGCCTTAGTCTTAATTAAATCAGTTAATTTCATCTATCATCCTTAATAGCTTGGACTTCTGAGAAATGTCTACTTTCTTTTGACATGCCGCACAAATATTAGATTCATTGTATCTGCTTAACCTGGAATTACATTTAACGCATGACCTTTTTGCCCCGCCCCTAATTGCTTTCTTTTCATAATACTTTTCCATAATCCTTCTATTTGTAGCAATTCGGCAGCATTCATCTGAACAATACTTTTGATTATGTGTTTTTGGGGTAAACTCTTTGCCATTTGGGCATTCTTTATTTGCACAAATCATTACTTGGGAACCTTGTATGCTTCTATTTGTACTGTGCCAGTCTCGCCCTTCCAGCATTCTTTTTTAATTGGGCAACCCTTACAAGCATAACTTGTTTTCTCAAATGGCCTAATTGGAATATCCCCATCTTTAAAATTGTCATATACTTCGCATAGCCACAGGAACAATTCTTCAATTATCTCCTTGTTCTTGGCATTCATTTGAACTGGTATGATAAGGAGCTCTTGAGTATTTTTATTCTCATAAAGAAAGAATGCTTCCTTGACATCTTTTAGTTTCATATATGTTAAAAGTTGAAGAAGGTGATTTGCTGAAGGAGCCATCTCTGCCTGTCTTACATCCCAAACTTCTTGCTTAGCCGTCTTAATTTCACCGATTACATTCTCATCATCCCAGTTAATTATAAGATCCATGAATCCTCTAATGGGTGGATACTCGTTCTTTATTTCAATTTCTGTTTCTACTGATTTTATTGGCCCGCCCATTTTATTAATTAGATTTTGTATTCTTTCGTGGGCCAAGGTTCCATTAGCCATATTAGCAACTGCCTGTGCATCATTATTGTCTACAAAATTAGCTCCACTAAATGCCATATACCAATATCTTGGGCAATTGCCATGACCATATCCAAAACTACTTGGACTAAAAGTATATTTTGTCATGTCGCCATCTGCCCGCTTTGTGGCAAGGTAGGCATCATCTAGCATCTTGGCAAATTCTTTTGGATCAAATTTACCTTCATACTTTTTAAATTTTAAATTCTTTACAATTTCTCTAGCCATTATAACGAACGATATACTTGAGTGCATCTACAAGTTTATCTATCGACTCCTTTGCTGAATAGTATACATTCTTTTTATTGTTATTAATTGTTCCAGCTTTATCTTTTGCTATGGTAGAGTAAACCGCAGCAAGCATAGAAAACTTTGTAGATAAGGCTTGAAGTTCTATAATAAGGCTTGGAGCTTTAGTGGGTGGGACATCTGGACTCATGAGCAGTTTAACTGTAATGGCCAAGGCTTTATCCAAATGCTGATCTTTCATATACTCATGAAGATCATTGAACTCTGTAATATCGTTAATTAATTCTAAGGTATTCTTATCGCTCATGACATTACCTTAGTCACAAGGGCATATCCAATCCAAAGCCCAACAATACCCATAAGTCCAGCGAATACTGGCGGTGCAGGGATAGGCAACTTAAATAAGCTAAATATTCCGCCAACCATAGCCCCTACAAATGTTGTCATTAAAATTTCTTTCATTTGGATTCTCCTTCTATTAACTGTTCCAGTAAAGACCATTCTATTACTGCCAATCTTGTCTTGCTATTTCCCTCGCCTATAATTAATTTTAAAACTGGATGCATTGATCTGCTAACCTTAAATGTGTCGGTACAAACCTTTGCCCACATTTCTTTTGAAAGAGCAACAGACTTTTTAGACTCTTTATAGTCCACAACAAACTTATTCCAGATAGCATCACCTTTTTGGTAATCCCCCCTGCCACTATTCTTTTGTTGTTTGGCTCCGTCACGCTTAGCTTCAGATCTTTCTGACATTAATTAATCCTATAAGAATTCTTATGATTGTCTGGGCAAGTCCAAGTCATCTCCATAGAAGCCTCATTCCAATAATAAAATTCTGAGTCTTTATTGCAAGAAGCACATGGTCTAGGCTCTTCAACTTTTTGAAGACTAGGATCTTCTGGCTTTTTGCTAATAAACTCATTAAGATTTGGCATTGATTTTCTCTGTCAATTTCTCTACGACTTTTGGATTGTCACGTAGATATTGAACAGCCTTTGCTCTTCCTTGTAGCCGCTCTCCTTCTATTGTATACCATGCGCCACCCTTTTCTACAAGGCCATACATTTCGGCAACATCTAAAGTTTCTCCAACGTAATCTATTCCTACAGACTCTCCCTGGTAGTAGAAGTCGTATTGTCCCGATAGATTTGGGGGACCGAGTTTGTTGTAATCAATAATCCAATTGACTGGTCTGCCAACTCTTTGTTCAATAATTTTGTCACCAACCGCAACGCCAGCTTTAATAGCATTAGCTTCGGCCTCTGAAGACCAGAGCTTAACAACTGTAGAGGAAAAGAATTTAACTGCCATTCCGCCCGTGGGTATGTGGCTAGCATGCATAGATCCAAATTGGTTTCTTTGTTGTGAAATGAGAACAAGTAATGTATTTTTGTTTGCATAGTTTAACATCTTGACTGCGTGGGTCATATCCTTTGCTTCTGCGCCGATTTGTTTAGTATCCTCAAGCTTCTTGAGTTCTGAACTATCTTTCTCAAAATAGATGGCGGGAAGAAGAGCGGATATAGAATCAACTACAATAATATCTACTTCTGCCTCCATTAATTGTGTAGCAACATCTACCATGTCATTAATAGTTTTTGCTGATGAGTAAATCAATTCTGATGAATCTACTCCGAGTTTTTCTGCCCACGATTGATCATAAGATGCTTCTGCATCAATCCAGGCACATGTTTTTCCATTCTTCTGTGCTTCCGCTATCATTTGTAGACAGAAGGAAGACTTTCCAGCAGACTTGTTTCCCCAAACTAAGACTTGTCTACCAAATCCAAATCCGCCTTTTAGGGCTTTGTTTAAACCAATACTTGGAGTAAGTTGTTTTTCAACCTGCACATCTACTGCAGACTGAACTCTTGATCTTGTTTTAGGGTCTAGCTTTGCTAATATGTCATCTAGGACAATTGTCATTATTTATCTTTCTTCTCTCTACTATTATAGCATTTAGAACAGGTTCCCGTGAAGGGGTGGACGCTGTTTATTTATTTCTATTTTTTGGTGAAGGACATCATCTAGGCTATGCAAGACTGCCTCTTCATTTCTCATTGCTGCATATACATCTAATAATCTAATTATTGTATCTGCTATTTCTTCAACAATTTTTTCTGAGCCCTGCTTTTTTCTTATTGCCTCAAGCACCTCAGTAACTTCTGAGTGTACGAGAGCTAACTTATTTCCGATTTTATCGTTGCTGTAATCGCCATCCCAAAAACCTTTTTCTTTTGCCGTTTCATGTAGAACTGCAGCAAGAGCGTCAAGTCCGTACTGGCTGAGAATATCTTGACTATTCATCTTTTCCTTTTAGACTAAATTTAAACGTCAAATCTTGATCGTCATATTCTACTACTAGTTCTTTATCTTCATTAGCAGCATTTACAAATCTAGTGGTCGGAACTGCTAAAGTCCCATACTCTTCAAGTAATGCTACCAATATCTTATTTAGGCTCATAGACTGAACTACGTCTTCGGTCATTTTATTTCCTTAATCATTAATGTGCCGTCATCTAATTTAGATAGCACTGGCTTGCATTTCATTCCTTCTCGCATTTTAGCTAAAGTTATTTTATACATTGAAGGAAATGCAATGGCTCTGGTCAAATTTTTGTCCCTATCAGACATAACAATGTGTGACATTGTCTTGCCAGCCTTTGTCTGATATGGTGTAAAGTTTACCACAATCTTCTCGTCCTCCGCAAGATCATATTCTTTACGGTATAGGAAGTCTACAAATAGGTCTTTAGAGTCTGGGTTTATATCGTTTACATCAACATATCTAGCAATACGATTGTCTCCGACAAGAATAAAATACATCTTGCCTGTTTCAATTTGAGTTTGCTCATGATGAAATAAACCTATGCCGCCAGTTTCATCTACCAATTCAACCCGTGCCCAACCCTTGCCACGCTTAATACTTTTAACCATTCCGAACATTACAAAGGATCCTATTGGATCAAATTGATCTATTGTTAAGGCTTGAGCTTTAACTCTTGGGGGAATATTCTTTATATCAAATGAAGGTATGCCTAGGTATTCGTAGTATCCTTCTTTTTCTTTACCGCTCCTAGGATTATCCTCAAAGGCAGCACCGCCAATAGCATTAAGAGAGCTAATAGCCCTACTATTAATGCCGCTTCCTTTCTTTGAGGCTTTTTCAATAAAGTCTTTATAGTTTGCATATGGTCTTCCTTCTATGATTTTGTTTGCGATACTGTCTGATATAAATTTAATTTCTGCCAACCCAAATCGCAAAGAGTCTTTCTGTAAAGAAAAGTATACATCAGACTCGTTTATATGTGGCAGTTGAACCTTTAATCCCAATCTTTTAGCTTCTATTAGGTATTCGGTTCTTGTGTCTTTTTCTCCTTCGTTTTTAAGCGCTGCGAAAATAAACTCCAAAGGATAATGTAGCTTAAGCCAAGCGGTATAATAAGAAAGCATAGAGTAAGCAACAGCGTGAGACCTATTGAACGAGTATCCAGCGTGTGCTTCGAAGTCATGCCAGAGCTTTTCTGCTTGCTTTTTAGAAATGTGCTTTGAAGCACCTTCAATAAATTTATCCTTGAACTGGTCGAATTCTTTTGCATCCTTTTTCTTTCCAATAATTTTTCTTACCTTGTCTGCCTCAGACCAAGTCATTCCACCTAGGTGTACGCAAGCCTGCATAACCTGTTCTTGATATATAATAACTCCATAAGTATTTCTGGTAAATTCTTCCATTATGGGATGAACATAATTTACTGCCTCATCCCCTTGTTTTCTTTTTATGTAAGAAGATCCAACTGTATTCATAGCTCCTGGACGAACCAAAGCATTTGAGACTACTAAATCTTCAAATACATTTGCTCCCATTTTAATTAACAGGTTTGTATAAGGAGTTGCTTCTGCCTGGAATATACCTTTTGTATATCCTTCTGTAAGCATCTTATAAACTTCTTTATCGTCAAGAGTTATCTCTGATAGTTTTATTTCCTTGCCAGTTCGTTCCTTAATAGAATTTAATGTGTCTGCAATTACGGATAGGCACTTAAGTCCTAGGGCATCGATTTTAATTAGACCAATATCTGCAACCGTGTCCATGTCATATGCAATTACTGGAATTCTTCCAGAAGCCTTATCTTCACGGTCTTCTCTAGTTTCTACTGGACCATAATTTCTAATATCATCTTTTGCCACCACGACTCCAGCAGCATGAATACCTGTACTTCTTATCTTGCCACGTAAATTTTCTGCAAGCCAAGTTACTTCAGGATATTTCATTCTAAATTCTTTTGTATTTGGCGAAGTGGCATATTCTTCAAATGTATCTACAGACTTTAATGCGTGGTTAACATCAGAAAGCGGAACCATAAAAGCACGAGCAGCATCACGAACTACACCCTTATCCTTAAAATAAGTAAATGTAGAAATAGATGCAACGTGCTTGAACTTCTTCTTTAAATAATCTTTTACTTCTTTACGACGGCGGTCTTCAAAATCCGTATCAATATCTGGGAAGTCATTACGATCTGGGTTAATAAACCTAAAAAATAGGAGGCCATATTCAATTGGATCTACATCTGTAATTCCAATTGTATAGCAGACCAACGATCCTGCTGCCGAACCACGTCCTGGTCCAACTAATATACCTTGGGACTTTGCCCAATTAATCATATCTGCAACTATTAAAAAGTATGAGGCAAAGTTTTTATCCTTAATAACCTGCAATTCTTCTTCTAGGCGAGCCCTATAGACCTCATCTGAGGCCTTCCCTAGCCCTTCTAAGCCCTTTTCAGCTAGGTCCCGTAGCTTTTCATCAGCATTGGTCTTTGGGACTGGCAGGAGGTCTAGGTTACGATTTAGGTCATATGAGCCAACCTTGTCTGCTATCTCTAGGGTATTATCAAATATATCGGTTCTATTTATTCCAGCCTTTTTAAAGTCCGCCTCAATTTCCTCACGAGTCTGCATAAATAAATTCATGCCCTTAAATGACATGCGGCGGTCAGGATATAAATAATCAAATCTATCTGCCATATCTTTTATTTGACGGGACATTTCAAAATCGGCATCTTTGTCTGCCTTTGGATTTGTGGATATAATTAATAGAGCCTCTTCTAAAAGTCTATCTTCTTTTCTGGCGTAATGTATATCTCCTGTTGCCACCGCCTTTATTCCTAATTCATCTGCTAATTCTAAAAGTTTTTGATTTGTTTGTGGCGGATTATGAGACTGTACTTCAACATAAAAATCATCCATAAAGGTTTGCTTGAAATTCTTAAGAAGAAGTTTAGCCTCTGAATAATTCTCTTTTTCAATAGCCTTGCTGACAATACCGTTTAGGCAACCAGATAAGACAATAATCCCTTCGGAGTACTCATTTAATACTTCTCTATCAATACGTGGCTTGGAGTAAAATCCTTCTGTCCATGCTATCTCTTGTAGTTTATTTATATTTTCTAGCCCCTTCTTATTTTTTGCAAGAAGGATAATATGATTATACGCTTGAATGCTTTTATCTTTAAATGATGATCTATCAAATCTATCTGTTGGGGAAATGTAGGCTTCTACTCCAAGAATTGGTTTTACTCCATATACGTCACAAGCAATTTGTATTTCACGATGTGACGACAATGTTCCATGGTCAGTTATTGAGATTGCAGGCATGCCAAGTATCTTAGCCTGTTTTACCAAGTCCTCTGGTGAATTTAATCCATCCATTGCAGAGTAATGGCTGTGAACGTGTAAATGTATGAAACTCATAACCGCCTTAATGGGGGCCCGAAGGCCCCCACAATATTACTGGTCTATGCCCAGACTTCGCTACTGCCAGTTGCAGAGCTGTATTCTTCTTGTGAACTATCGCCTGTATAAAAAGCTTCCTGCTCAGCGTAAGGAACATTTCTTACTGCTGTCTTCTCTAGATCAAATAACTCTAGGCTAGAGAAATCAAAAGGCTTCTCATCTTTTGCAAGTGGAATAATTGTGTAACTGGTGTCTGTCTTTGTGCCAGTTCTCTTAATTCTCCACATTAGATTTGTAATGCTTCCCATTTCACCAGCATACTCAATTAGAGTTGGTGTAACAGATTTTCCGCTTGTTCCTTGAGAAAGGATTGCTACGTATGGATCGTTCTTGCCATCGTCAACAAGCACGTTAATGTATAGACGTGGTCTTGCTTTCCATCCAGCCTTTGGATCTTTACGGTGTTGTTCTTGTGCCCAATCACGGCCTTCTGTCTCCATTGTATCTAGAGCTTTACGGCGGTAATCTTTTGGATTTGTGTGCTCTAATGCGATAAATCCACAACCGAGCTTGTCATTATAATTTGGTGAATCTGGATCTAGTTCCTGTAGGAATCTAATCTTAATGCTTTCGCCGTCTTCAATCTTTAACCAGCGACCCTTATTTTCTTCTCCACCAGTGTAGGTAGGCTTGTCTAGCGCTTTGTTTAGGTCCTTTAGACCTTTTACTATACTCATTTATTTCTCCTCTATAGTGTACGGTATATATCCGTCTGTGTATTCATTATATCATGAGTTCCAGGATCGATATTCGATATCAGAAACTGCGTTCTTTATACATGCGATAATTTCTTTTTCAGACATATCGCCTGCATCTTTTGCTTCATGTGGGTATATCTTACCATATTCGTAAGAAGCCCACAAGATGTCTTTATTATTTAATCGGCTGGCAATACTGAGACCTAATTCTCTGCCAGCCAAATCTGCATCTGTCATTATTATTATTCTATTAAAATATCTATTAAGTAAACTAATATTCTCTTTTGATAAATGTCCACCTAGAGTTGCAACAACATTTGGGAATCCTGCCTGATGAACACGTATGGCATCAAATGTAGATTCAACAATAACAATATTCTCTCCAATACGCTTAGCTCTGTGAATATTAAACATTGTTTTATTCTTAGGTAGGTTAGTACTATTCTTAAACTTCTTTTCTTTTATTGACCTGCCTACAAGTCCTACTGGCAGACCATCTGGGCTATGTACTGGGACAATGGCCATATCCATTTTAGAAGAATATCCTAGCCTAAAGTATTGCATTGACTCTTCATTTATTCCTCTTGATTGGAAATAATCTTTTGCTTCTTGGTTTGTGCCCAGTTCATTATATAGATTATCTAATACTTCTTGTGAGAATTCTTCAAAGTCTGGCTTCTCATCAAATAATGAATTTAAGGTATCCTGAAATGCATCTGATGCCTCTGACTTCTTGGACAATATAAATCTTAGAGTTTCAAATTCATTCTTATTTGATATCTTCTTTACGAGATCTTTTATGCCGCCCGACTCTCCGCATGACGGATTAAAGCATAGCCAAGCTCCAGTTTCTTCGCTAATATAAAAAGATGGCGTGTGAGTATTATTGTGAAATGGGCAATACAGTATTATGTTATTGTTTGAGCCACCAACAATTCTAAGTCCTAGTCCTTTGACTATTGCTTTAATGTGGTTGGGCGCATAGAGCGAGGTATCAGCTTGCCCTGTGTAATCCCCTCTGATTGCCATGCCTTCTTCTTTCCTACATATATACCATGGATAGTCATTAGGAACTTCCATGTCTCGCCTGTAAATTGTACTGAAAATGCGGGGTCAATGTCAAGGACCCGTGCATATCCTTTTATTCTCATATCATGAGTTAGCAAATTCTCAAATTGATTTCTAACTCTTATCATATCTGAGTCGTCGGCGAACTCTACATCTACTTGAAACTTTTTAATTGGCCTGTGAATCATTATTCAAACTTGGCAAATTCTCGTAGATGGGTTTGATAATTCCCCTATTAATATCCCAATCAAGATAGAAATCAAATTCATGTCCATGTCGATTCTTTCTGCTAACCACTTCAATCATATTTGTATTTGGATATTTGTGGATAGCCATCGCCATATCGGCATCGTATTCAATTGCCTTTGACCATGCAACCTGACTCATCATTGGCGGTTCATCTTGGTCCGATATATCGTCTGCCGTTGCAGCGGTGATATCGATAATCGGAATATTATTTGATACGGCAAGCAATTTAAACTCACGAGAAATATTACGGTTACGCTCTACTTCTGAGTTGCTTCGTTTGTTATCGTTAAATAGCTGGTGGTAATCTAGGATAACTAGATCTGGCTTATGCTGGTCAATCTTGCCCTGCACAACAGATGGAGTAACATCCGCAAGGCCTTCATTAGATACTAGGATGAAACCGTTCTTATTCTCAAACTTTTTTTTACCCCACGCTCTAAAGTCATCAATATTCACATCACCTTTGGAGAAGTCGCTATTCTTAAATAGTCCTGAACCCATGATAGTATAAATACGATCACGCATATTCTCTGGTGACATTTCTAGGGACACAATCATTGGCTTGAATCCTAGTTCCCATGCTTTACATGCAAGGTATGCGGTAAACCAAGTCTTACCTTTTCCTGGCCAGCCAATAGCAACAATTAAATGTCCTGGTGCCATGCCTGTAGGATATGCTTTATCGATTGCTTCAATGCCTGTAAGAATTCCTGGACTTCCGCCCATTACTGCAGAACGCTCTTTAACATTAGAGAAATGCTGTTCTGCTAATTCAACATCTGTAAGATCTACGTCTCTAATATTATTTGTATGACGACTTAGTGTTGCCAACCTGCTTTGCATTTCAGCAAGAACTCTTGGGGGTGAATCTTCTTTTAATGCAGAGCCTGCCTGTAAAATAATAGTCTTAAGCCTACTAGATACATAATCATTCTTTAGCTGGTCAAGGTAGTAGCCTGTCTCTCCTTTAACATCAGGTGCTGGCTCGAAGTCTTTGTGTCTTTCCATAAGGATACCAACCTCTGGAACAGACTTGAACTTGTAATAATAATTCTTTAGACTCTCCCACACATCACGATAAGCGGTAAATAGCTCATCAACATTTGAAGTCAGTAGAGTGCTAATATCTTTATTCTTGCATACTGACGTTATTACCTTAGCCTCTATATTCATTCCTGTCCGCCTTCTACTAGAGTCTTAGTCTGCTGCCTTAGCATAGACCTATTAATTCTGTCTTTCTCTCTTTCCTTCTCAACCTGATCCATTCTATCAAAGTTGTAAAAAAAGAAATTCAATGGATGTCCGTTCTTTCCTGTTCTAAAATAATAATCGAGCAGCTCTCTTGCACGGTCATATCCTACACTATCAATGACATCTTGCATAGCCCACTTCTCACGAAACCTATTTATCTTTGGCTTCCTGCTATATTTTTGAGAATACAAATCTTCATAGTAGGCTATTAGCATGTAGGGTTCTTTATTTTTTACTGCCACGCAATTCCTCTTCTACTTCACGAGTCTTCTCAATTAGCTTCTCTTCAACAAACTTATATACACGCTCAGTCGCCGAAGTCACGTTCTCTCCAGACCTTACGATATCTTCTACGCCTAATCCAATTCTTATGCTTTCATAATTGCCTAGGTTTCTGGTAAACGACAATTCAACCTTTACTTTTGTATCAGACATTATTTGTGCTCCTTCTTATGTCTACTCAAGGCATCGTGTCCAAATATACCCCAACGTAATTCTATTTCCTTATTACAAATATCACATAAAACAAATCTATTAGCCATTAATCTTCCGCCTTCCATACTGGGATGAACCGACCATCGGTTGTCTTAGTATACAATATTATATCGTTTCTGAGAAGGGCAACTAATTCTGTGCGGGAGGGGGTGGAGGAAGAATATCCATCATCTAATATAAACTGATGTATCTTTAAGATATCTTCCTCCGTTAACATATATTGAGACCATCCCGTAGATCCAGGATTACTAATTGGATATATTTTAGTTGGAGCTTGGATCTTGCCCGCCAAAATATAATCTTCAATTGTAATCTTATGTTTATTTAATACTTTAGCCGCTTCTTTTAAAGTATAGGCCCTTTTCATATACTTCTTAACTAAAGAATAATTATACATAACTCTTCGTTTATCAGGATAGCACCAAGCAGTTACCTCATCTTTTGCACGAGACACATAAAGGGATTTATGTATCTTGCCCTCTAAGAAGAAATAGAGTAATGCTTTTGTTGTTCTAGTTCTTTTTGTTCTAGCCATGTGCCTAAAGGGTTTCTATCCTTATTCAACATCCACCTTTTTCCGCATAATAGGCAGAAAAGTTCTATATGCAATTTCTGCGAAAAGACTCTGTCCACAAAAACTCTCCCGCCGCATTTTTTACACTTCATCATAACTTAAAATATTTCCCATCTACAACACAAGAGTAATCTGGGGAGATATGGATCATTTGTATGTGTGGATATTTGCCAGCCTCAATATGAGCAACTGCAAACCCTTTTTGCCAATCATGGTGCGTAGCATATTGCATGCCATCGCTTTTCTCATCGCACATATGTCCAATTTCATAGCCACGAATTGTTTCTCCTTTGCCATTATTTCTTAGTTCATATGTCTGGAAATGAGAGGCAATTCTATGCGAGTGTCCACGAATTAAGGATATTTGAAGATCGTTCATGTCTTTACGTACCGCTCCAGTATCTGCTACTGATAGGCCGTGATGTACGTGAATATCTCCAAATCTTTTCTTAGGAAGTTCATTATAATAAATATAATCATATCCTAAAGAATCCAGGTTCCAAAGATTTTCTGGCGTTACGTGCTTGATATAATCTGGAAGCTTTGCATCTATATAATTAAATACTCTAATGTCATGGTTGCCTAAAGCAGAAAATAATTGAGCGTTTTTGCCCGCAACTTTTCTTACTTCTGTATAAAAATCCCTAGCCCCTTTTGCTTCGTGCTCCATCAATGGAACGATCATCTGGCCGTTCTCATCTTTGTGCATTCTTAAAAACTCTGCGGATCTTCCTTCGGTAAACCTGCTATAGCAAGCTTGGTCGTCGGTGTCGCCAAGAATATCTACTACATCTGGTTTAAACCATTTCATTACCTTAAACCATAAAGCAATTGCTTTGTCATCTTGATACGGAATCTGTTGATCGGACGATAACATCCACTTTAGATCGTTTGCCATTATTTCCTTAAATTAGTAATAAACTGCAGATAGCAGTTTATATGCTACAAATTGTAGCATTTGATTTTATATTGTCAAGGGTTATTCAATCTCTTTCATTTGAATAGCTATATAATTAATTGTAACTTTTTGACTTAACTTATCAGTTGAGCATACTTCTACTCTACCTTGAGTAGTACTTGATGTCGACGCTCTTACGGTTAATCCAGCAGAGTCTTTATTAATATCAGAAGCTATACTCGCAACAATAATTGGAACATCTGTAAATGCTTTATTTTTAAAAGTTACTGTATCGGATCGGCAGGCTCCAGGAGCTGTCTCTATAACTATTGATCCGATTTCTACAATAGGAAATACCTTTACCTCTTTTTGAAGATTTCCAATAGTCTGACTTGTAGTTTGACTTAGGTTGATATTAGATTGGAATACGCTTGTAACATTTCTTTGAATTTGATTTAACTTATTAACATCTAAAGGTTCACCCGCATTAAATATTACGTCGGGATTATATTCTGTCATAAGTTATCTCCTAGTTCATGCATATTTGCTTCCGCCTCAGATACTTCAATTACAGATTTACGGTTTAAACCGTATCTATCAAAAGAATCTGGATCGACTATATGCCGCTTTTTATTCTGCGATATTAAATACATTTTACCATCCGCTATATTCTTTATCAAAGAGCCATCACGGAATCCTAATTTACCTACTAATTTCATTCCTGCCACCGCCTGCTCTGTGGCATTTACGGTTGTAAAGAACCACGACTTAGCGGCACGATCAGAAATAAGCTTGTAGCGCTTGTTATCCTTAATCCAATAAATTCCTTTATCGGTTTTCACGGCAAGCCCAGAAGGAAAATTAGTCGGCGATATTACCAATGTGCTCTTCGTATTTTTGAACAGCCTCATCTTTTTCCTTTTTCTCATTAAGTAGCTGAGTAATTTCAGCACGTAAAATTGCAACCTGAGTTTCATAGTTGGATACTATCTCTCCAATGCGTTGTTGTAATGCGGTTATAATTAATTCCGCTTTTTCTGGCATTTAAATCTCCTATGCTGTTAGGTCAGAAAGTTCTGCCAATAGGGCAGTCTTTTTTGTATTAGCTTCTGAAATTTGGCTATTTAAAGAAGAAACCTTATCTGCATCTGGTGCGGATACTGCATTTTCTTCTACCAAAGATACCTGAAGGTTATAGATGCTGTATTCCAGATTTTTAATATGCTGGTTTACAATAGCAGCCTTTTCTTCGTTAGTTAATTCGTATGTCATTTTTTCCTCCTTTCATATTATAGCATTAATTATTGGTTAGTCAATGCCTGTTTTTGCTCAAGCAAAGCTTGTTTTTTATTAAATAAATCATTTAAAAATAGATTAGATTCTTCTATTGTAAAGTCTGGCTCACCTATTCCGTCCTGGGTTCTTTGAATATCTTGGTTACAGGAGTCAATCATATCAGAAATTAGTTTAAGTCTTTTATCAATAATCTCTATTTTTTCATAGTCATTAATCATTATGCAGATCCTGTTCCATAAATATTAACTGGGGAGTTTGTTCTATTTGTAGCGTTATTTCTAATAACGTTAGTAGTTATATATCCGCTAAAGGCTCCAGTAGCAGAAAGCCCTCCCCATGCGCCTACCTCTAACCTATAATAAAATAAATCTCCACCATTGCTAGACTGTCTAGTAATTGGTATTGTACTGTTGCTAGTAGCGCTTACTGTATAGTTAGCATCTGTGTTGGTTGGCGGGTTTGTTGTTCCAAATGAATTTTTAGATTGAATTGATTGAAAATTATATCCATACACTCTATAAACTATAAATGGTGCGCTTAAAGATAATGTAGCGGTTACTCCAGTAATTGTAGCATTGCTGACAGATATTGGATTTGATGCAGTATTTAAGTTAGGAGAAACTCCATTGCTAAATGTCACAAGACATCTTAAAGTTCTTCCTACATCACTATTAGCATAACTTAATGTGTATGTACTTGAAGTTGCCCCAGATATAGAAAACCAAGTGCTACTACCTAAATCAAATCTTTGCCATTGATATGAAGAAACTGTAGGGGTTGGGGTTCCGCTAGCAGTTGCAGATGTTACTGCGTATGTAGCTCCTATTCTTCCTCCAGTTCCAGATTGTAAAGATACAGTAACGCTTCCATTATTTGGTGCAACTTGTGCTTGTGGAATAAATACAGATCCAGTAGCTGGAGAACCGTAGCCATTATAAAACGGGTTGTATCCTCTTGCTCTCCAATAATAAGTAGTATTTGCACTTAAATTTGCTGGTGTTGTATAAGATCCTCCATTTGTAGATACAGCAGTAGAGCCAGAACTATATGCCGTTGTAGTTCCCCATTCAACTAATACCGATTGTGTATCTGATCCAAAATTAATTCCACTAAATACGAGTGAATTAGATGATGGGGTAGGAGATGCAGGGCTATACGAAACTGAATTTATTGATGGAGTACCTGGGGTATTTGCGTTCCATTTTGCATATAAAGTTCTATTTTGATTCATTTGAATAGTAGTTGTAAATCCAGGACCATACACAGTTCCAGATCCATCTGAGGACAACGTCCATCCAGCCCAAGTTGCATATGTTCTAATTAATGAGCCTGTGTTTCCTTGTACCGTTGCGGTAGCATTATAAGTAAATTCTCCCTGTGAAGGTACGCTGCCTCCTGTGTTGTTATTTCCATTATAAGATAATGTTACGTTAGTATATTGATTATTATTAGCTTGAGGGCCATCACCAGAAGAATTTTTACCAGTAACATATACAGTATAGTTTGTTCCAGACAATAATCCAGTAATAGTATCAGAAGTTAAAGTTGTATTAATTTTTGGATATCCGCCAATTGTTAATCCAGATGAAGTGTTTTTAACATCTACAGTATATGATGTTGCTCCAGAGGCAGACCAAGAAACTGTAAATCCCCCAGTGTTTACGCTACTAAATGTTATTGTTGGGGTGCCTGGAGGATTTGGCGTAGTGAAAGATGTGGTCTTCTGAACTCCAGAAACCCTAGGGCTATCAGCATTTTTAGGTGTAACTAAAACAGTGTATGTAGTTCCAGGAGACAAACCAGTTATTGAAATTGGAGAAGAATTTGCTTGATTTGTTTTTGGATATCCAGAAATAGATGAAGCACCAATTTTAACATCTATGTCATATACGCTCATATTTGCCTCTGCATATATTATTGAGGCAGTTGTTCCAGTAATAGTTTGTGCTCCAAAAAAGAAAGAAGGATATCCATAAATAGTTCTTGATGTAGAATTGGCAGAACTATTAAATGTAGCAACATTGTATGCTGCTACATTTAACCTTGTCGTAAGACCTAATAATGATGTTCCAGTTTTATAATCTGTAGCTGGAAATGAGGATATCGTGTATGATACTGGAGAAGAATATGCCCCTTCATAATAATTGGGTCCTGATGCTATTCCGCCGCTTGGTGATATGGTGCCTGATTGCAGTTCCCAATAAGAGCCACCAGGATATATATTTATCAATGTCCAATAGCTTCCGCCAGGATAAATATCTATTAAATTCCAAAAGTCACTACCATTAAAAGGAGTTTGTCCAGACAAAGTTGAAGTAGACTGCCACACCTGTCCTCCATAATTTACATATTGTCCTACAGAATAATTAGTAGAGTTATTCCAAGTAGTTCTTGGTGAAGGTGTTGCCGAATTAGCCTGATAAAGTTGATTATTATAATCAACATATTGACCCGTTGAATAGTTAATGGAAAATGACCACGTTGTTCTTGCGGGAGTAGCAATTGCAGACCTGTAAATACTTCCAGAATATGAAACATAATCATTAACAAAATATTGTGTTGAGTATGACCACGTAGGTTTTGATATATTGTATGAAAATAAATTAGTTAAGACTGAAGACATTGTGGCGCTAGAAATATCATATAGCCCATTAACTCCAGAAATAATTACAGTATCACCATTTTTAAAACCATGATCAAATGCCGTAATTGCGGCTGTTGTTCCTGATATACTGGCATATGTTATTGTTCTATTAGCCTGATATGTTAAAGTTAAATTTGATGGACCGTATTGCCATTTCCAGTCATATAGTATTGGACTTCCTGTCCAGGTTCCACTACTAGCAGTTGAAGGTGCCTGTATTGTGGATTGATTTATATTTGGAAATCCAGGAGGTGGTGCAGGAATATCTAAATACATCACGCTTACAATATTGCTTGTAGAAACTCCTACCAATCCAGAACTTGAATTGTTTGCCGTATATTCAAATTTGAAATACATTGTGGTTGATGTGAAATCTGCATTTTGAAGTTGATATGATACCGTACTAGATGATCCAGTTGATGGATTGCTGGTAAATGTTACGCTTGTCATAGCGGTCCAAACAACTTGGTCGGCAGACCTGTAGAACCTATAACTAAAAACATCAGCATTTGCAAAATGGTATTTTCTGCCAGTTAAAGTAACTGGATATGTGGAGTTATGATAATCAGCATTTATAGAAGAACTTTTAGTGAGTTGAACCTGTTGTTCAATTACAGGGGTAACGGATGTTGAAAAAAATTGTTTTAAAATTCCGTTAACATTGACTAGCCCAGATTTTACATTTTTTAAAATTCCGTCAACATTAACAAGTATTTTTTTTACATTTTTTAAAGTGCCATTTACATTTACTAAAAGTCTTTTAGCCATGGCTACTCCCAGATCAATATGATGTCGCCATTTTTGACCCCGACTGGATCTGAGGTACCTGGAGTTAAATCTCCGCTTTGCATTCCTATATTTCTAAAAAATCTTTGTGCAGATGTTGCAGCTCCACTGACTGCAAATGAGTAATCATGTCTCATTTGTTTTCTAGACTCTATAATATTTGGATTACTTGGATGTGATGGTCCATAAAACGCCATTGATGATGCCCCACTCCAATCGCCAGGAGACCAAATACCAAGTTGATTAGTTGTAACTATTCCAATTCCACCTTGAGCTCCATTAGAGTCATACATTGCAATTTTAGTAACTGTATCATTTAATGAATTACCCATCTCAATTCTTGCGCCAGAATCCGATGTTGAGGTTACAAATTTGGATCCATATATGTTTGATCCAGCTTTTATAGAACCAGTAATTTCTGCTGATGTTGCAAATAATGATCCGTCATCATAAACTTTAAATTGTCCAGTTGTACCTGCCTGTATTCTTAAATTTGTCTCTCCAACTTTACCTGCCGAATACAAGAATACATTACCCGAAGGAGAACTTATAGAATCAGCACCAATCGTCCATCCAGATATTTGACTTGTGCCCGTTGGGCTTAATGTAAACTTATTACTTAATGTAGTTCCACTTGAATAATGTCCTATTCCATTCCCCGCCGAAATTCTTATATGTCCGCCTGTATCTGATCCTACTTGAATTTGAGGATCAGTATTTGTACTGCTAATCTTAAATGTTCCAGAAGTATTCTGTAAAAATGTAGGATTGATTTGCCAACCAGCAATATCTCCAGATGATGAGAATAAAGCTCCATTTGTTGAAACTCTAAATGGGGCTGATCCATATGTTGCATTTCCTAACCATATGCCAGTTGCTGGCTCTGCTTTAAATATTGTATTGCCAGAGCCTATTGAAAGATTTCCTGTAAATGTTCCGCCTCCATTAATGGCTAGTGTTCCTGTGGCTCCGCCAATAAATTCTAATAATTTTGTTGCGCCATCTGTTCCATAAATTATAAATGGACTAGGGCCGCCAGACAAAACTGCTCTTGCGCCTCCATCTATACCTGCCGTTATAGACGCTTCGGCGGTAAGTATTCCTGTGCTTATTTCGCTTGCTGGCAGTTTAGAAACAGTTACAGGGACACCAGATGCTGCTACTGGATTGTTGTTTGATGTTCCACTTGCATTTATTGTATCTATTTTTACATAATAAGGTGTGCCATATGTTAAGGTTGTACCAAGAGATTTGTCTATAACAGACCCTACTCCTATGGCAACTCTATTAGACCCGTTTGCAAAGTTTAATGTATGAACCCAATTATTATCTGATGGGGTGAAGCCCGCCGACGTTCCAATATATACTTTTGCTCCAGCAAAACCTGTTGTTGTTAAATCTCCTCCGCCAGTTTTTTTACCACTCCATTCAACTATAACAGATGCTAATCCTGCTCTTGCTGTTGGAGCTTCTGGAGTTTCTGGCGATGTTACTGGATTTGATGGAGAGGTTACGTTTACCGCAAATGCTGAGCTGACAGAAGAATATTGCCCATTAACAGTAACTGCATAAAGAGCTACGGTATACGTACCAGCAGGTGCTGGTATCTGTGTTTTAAATTTTGTTTTTGAAGAATATACGGGTTTAGTAGAATCAAATGGTGGTTCGCTAATCCAAACTTCAACTCTATCAATGTTAGTTAAATCATTTACTCCGCCGCTGTCTTTTCCATTCCATTCAACTGTAATAGAGCCAGCTCCGCCAACTACGTTACCAGATAAAAATTGTGGTGTCCCTGGTGCAGTTTTAAATGGTGTTGTAATGTTGTATACTGCAGACCAGTCTTTGCCCAATGTGCCATCTTTATATTTCCATCTAAATTCTAATGGATATATTGTTCCTAATTCTAATTCAGTTATAGTTAAAAGAAAATAGTTTCCGTCCTCAAATGATTCGCTTGAATCTTTTAACAGATCTTCATATAACTCTGCCATATTAGAAGCTCAAATCTAATCTATATTCTACGTCTACTTGTCTTCCCGCCACTTTTGAAATTGGCGTAGTTAAATGAGATCTGCTTATTAACCCAAATGCTGGATCAAATGTGTCTTCATCGTTTATTCTAAGTCCATCTAATCCGACTGTTGTTGCCCCACCTGAGCTGGCAGTTACTGTGATACCAATTTGATTTATATTTGTTATGTCTGGGGCGGGGGAGGTAGCACCAGAAAACAAGGTTGACAATGAAATATTTGAAGACAATTTATAACCAGTTCCTGATGTTGGAGTAATTGTTACTTCATAATATTTTGATGCTTCGCTATATAGTCTTACTTTAATTGTCGATAAATTTGCATCTTCTCTATAATAAGCTAATCGAATAGAATCTGCTTCGCTATATCCAGATAAATCTAGTGCCTGTATGGAAGATTTATACTCAGTTGAAGAACTTGTATTAGCGGACATTCTTAACAGATTACCGCCGATTCTATAATTAGATGCAGTAGTTAATGGATTAACTCCTGCAGATGTTTCCCAATCTAACAGGTCATCAAAATCAGTTACAAATTTGCTATCAAAATTATTTATTGATGACCTATTTGTTGGATATAAACCAATTTCATATATTTGTGCAACAACGTCTTGTGGGATAGTTGTTTTATAAACAACTGAATATGTAGTAACTCCACTTGTTGTTTGTATATCAGTTGATCCAAAAAGAACAGGAAGCCTATAAAATTCAAAACCTAATCTTGTGTCTCCAACAACTGCTGTAGTAGAATCGATTCCAAAAGCCATATCTTTACTAGAATTTAAAATATTGCCAGCAATAAAATTGGTCAAAAATCTTTTACCAAATTTAGTAATTACGTTTGACTTGCGTAATATTTCTTTTCCGTTTTCATAAAATATATATGTTCCCTTTATCATTATATTCCCCTAGGCTGATATATTCTAGCGTCTACTCCAGCGACATTATTTTTATTTTTACTAGAATTTCTAATTTTAATTATTGCTTTTGCTTTTTCAATTTTTGATACTGGATCAAAATATTTTACATATTCTACACTTTCAATATCCGATAGCTGAGGTACATCTGATGGTTCTTGCTCTGGATCTTTAACTTTTGGGTCTGCTATCTTTGAGCCTGAAGTCAATGATCCGCTTAAAAGAGCGGAGAAGGAAGATACCCCTGTGCCGCTTACTTTATATTCTGAGTCTTCTCCAACAATAATAACTTCACTTGGGTCATACCAAACTAAATCTGGGTGCCCTGCTGGAAGTACTCTTTTTGTAGTAGAGACTATGCTGGATTTAGAGACTCTTTTTACCATTTTTTAATTATACCATTTAGTTGAACTAAAGAGTTCGTCCAACTATTTCGGTTTCTAGTCCTCCCTGATATCTTTGTGACACCTTAACTACAATGATTTTTTGTGTAGAAGTAAAGCCTTGATATGAATAGTCTACTGTAATAATATCTCCTACTGATATTAATGGGTTTCCAAATACTTTCATTGTTATTATTTTGGCCTTATTTACTACCCGCCCTTGTATCCATTCAGCTAAAGATTTAACGTCTTTTTGATTTTGTAGCCAAACAGATTCAAATATTACTGGCTCGGATGATGAGTATTCGTTTACTGAGGATGTGTCGTATTCTATCTCACCAGAAAATCCTATTGTATTTCCATAAATAGATAATTGATTTACTCCTCTATCTGAAAGCGGAACTGTTATTGAGGTATTATTTAAAACTAAAACATCTGCTTTAAAATTATCATAGCTTTGTCCAATTATTTTAGCCAGCTTATTTCCACCAGTTGTCCATCTAATTGGAATAGATGGTGCGCTACCAAATGTAACTGTTTTTCTAGATATTTCTCTAACTACCGTTCCGAATTCATCAAAGGCATTTTGTTTAGTTACCATATCTACATCTTCGTTTGATGCATTATATAACATATCTCCATATGATAAATCTAAAAAGTCTTTTGTAAATTGACCATTATAAAAATTTAAAGCTTGATAATCTCCATCATATAAGTCGGCATTAATTGATTCTCCGTAGACATAATCAAATTTACTTGTTCCTGATAATCCCACTAAGGCAATTTTATTTGTTGGATCTAAAATTGTTTTGTCGGATTGAGATATAGTTGTGTCTGAGGCTTCTACTCTAAATCCGTTAACATATGCAATTATCGTAATTGTTTTATTTACTATTTTTACCTTAACGTCAACATTATAAACTGTTCCTGCGAATAGTTGATCAAGAGTTGCTCTATTGCCTTTTTGAGAATCTTTTAACTTTATAATTCTTTTTTTATCTAATTTAAATATTTTTAATGGCGATGAGTTTGCCGAAGCTGCGGTAGCGCTTGTCTCTAAAGAAATAAAATATCCAGAGACATTAGACTCATCAAAGAAAAATCCTATGGCAGCGCCTTGAGGCTTATATTTAATTAATGGTTCAAATATAACAGAAGTTCCAAATGCATAATAGCTTTCTGTATAATTTTTTACAGGTCTGGCAAAAGCTCCTTCTCCAAAAGACGATGTAGTAGAAGTAGGTAGTTGTATAGCATTAAAGCTCTTGTAAGCATAAGTATATTCATTATCTCTTGTTTCGCCTCCTTTGATAGTCAAAAATGATTTAGCAGTTATTTTTTCTCCAATTTCTTTTGGAGATCCTGTTTTAGAAGGAGAAAAAATTTCAGAAGAAAGTCTGTGAAAAACTTCCATTTGATTTCCATCTCCTGAGGAGTTAGAAAGTTTTGTTGTTACTTTATACAATGCATTGGCCGTAAGTCCAGTTATAACTATTCCATTCGATGATGAAGTCTGCGTTTGCTCAGCACCGTCAGTTGTAGTTTCATTTAACATTTTTTGGTACTTTACTGAATAGGTGGTTGGAGTACCTGCAACTCCGATCATTGATATGGTTACAGTCATTGTAGTTGAAGTGGATGTAATGCCTGGACTAAAAACTTGATATAGTTCTGGAATACTGGTTCCCCCATTTATTAATCTATAATACATTATCGCCACTCATCCGTTTTCTGATACCATGCACTTAGTGATGTAGAAGCCGTAGATACATGTGATGCTGGTGTAGTTCCAAAAACACCTCTGGCCTTTATTCTATATCTTCCAGTTGGTTTAAAATATTCTGATCCTGTTTTTGAAAGTGCTCTATATTGTGCCCAGTCGCCTTCTGAGCTAATGAATACTGGTATTCCCTCATTGCTGGAGCTAGCTAAGGGCACGTATTTAAACTGTATTGCGTCATACTCAAAAACTTCTGAGTCTACTAAAAAATATCCAGAGTAATTAAAAGTAGATTCTAATTTTGTTATTGGATCTAAGTTGTCAATATCAATGTCAAAATTAACTAACTCTGCTGGTGTGTCTGCTGCAATGTCGTATCTTAATCCTCCTGATATTAAAAATGAAGGTTCAGAAGCCCACAAATCGGTTGCAGTTTGTGTGTACAAAGAGTTCATCGGAGTCTTCCATATAATTTTAACTTGATTAGCCGACGCCACTTCTTGCTTATTAAAGTCTATAATATTGGCAAGCTTGTTTCCACTTTGCTCATAATAAAATTCCCAGTGAGTTGTTGAGGATTGATACATTTTATCTCTTGTGTAAAATTGTAAAATATTATTTTCATCAAAGTATGCATTCATTTGAATGTCTCTACATAGTTCTTGTAAGCAATCCCATACTGTTTTATTATTTTCACTCCACCAAACTGTTAATGTTGGAATTGAGGTATCTATATTTAATCCCCCGCCGTCTAATAAAATATTCATATTATAGTTGGTAAAACCAATAGAATCTAATATTCCCATAATAATAGAAGTAACTGGTGCATTTTTATAAATTAAATCTGGGATAAGTGTCTCCATTAATTGCTTTGATCCGTCTAAAGCATCAACTTGAACATTTCCATATTCTGATATTGAATGCGAGTCTAAATAATATGTTCCCTGCTCTACTCTATCATATTTTAAAGAACCTTCTGTTACCGCTCCAAGAGAATGGAAAATTTTAAAATGTGGTCTAATTTCTGCATTTTTAGCAAAATAAATTACATCATTTGGTGTTGGTGAAACCGTCCAATCTTCATCTCTATTATATGTTAGGACTCTAAGGCTTGATTGATTATACTTAACTAAATCTAAAGTTAAATTATTTGCAGTAATATTACCTACTGGCAATATGTCTGTTGCGCTTGATGTAGACTCTCTATTTATCTCAAAAGACACTATATCAGATGATATATCCTTTACCCATCTAGCAGATATTTCTGTGACCCCTATTATTCTTCCCGCCCCCGCCGAAGGTGTTGTAACATTTATAGACTTTATTTCTCTTGGTGCTGGATAAGATACTGCTTGTGAGGAACTAAAGGGAGCGGTTGTAGACCAAGATGTACCATTGTAGTAAACAATAAGCCTACCGTCTGCGGTTGGTACGTTCACAGATGTGACAGATGCAGTTGTATTATCTGAATAAGTTATTAGTAATGAGCAGGTGGCTGGCAGTGTATGGTACTTTTCAAATGCTACAACTATTTTATTTGCTAGTGCTGGTTTTGTTGGCGTAGCACTTCCGCCAGAATTTACTAGAGTTGCAGTTTTAGATAAGCTAATTTCAGAAGCTTGAGCTAAATTATTAGTAACAGAAAATGTTCTAGAGTCTGGCACATCCGTAATTAATTGATTTGTTAAATTAAATGATGCGTTGCCTGAACCTGATATGGTTACTCTTTTGTTAATAGTAAATCCATGATCTGTTGTAGTTTTATATACAACCTTTGAACCAGTAGCATATGCCTGATTTATAGATGCTGTGGAAATAATATAATTAACTGTAACATTTACTCCTGTATTTTGTGGAGTAACCCAATACTTATAATAATTTTTTGATCCAGGGTAATATACTCTTGGGGCAGTTGGATAAGGAAGTGTTCTATAGTCATAAAATTTATTTGAACCCTCATGATCTGAGGTTAGATTAATATAATATTTAACACCTGGCAATGCTGGTCTAAATGGCTTTAGAATAGAATCCAATGGAAACAATTTTTTAAATGGGTTAATTCTAATTAATTGACCAGGCTGCTCATCAATTCCATCTTTATAATTTTGATCGGTTGCTGTTGTAGATATTGTTATATTATCTAGTAGGGTATTCATATTGTACTCTATTGTTGCTCCCGCCGAAATATTGACGGTGCGGGAATTATAAAATATATTTTTTAAATCATTGCTAGCAGTTATCATTATACCTGCTCCATTGACATAGATACGTTATAAAAAGGAACCTCTCCTCGTTTTAAAAGGGTGGCGCTAAACGATGTACAAGAAACTGTATATTCTTCATACCCTGAAGACTCTTGACTTGTTCCGCTTTTAGCAAAATTTAATCTAATACTAAAAGTTCCTTGGCCCTCTGTACTATTGTAAAATTCTATTAAATCTAATGCTCCCCATTGTCCATCTACTGTATACCCTCTAGTTCCTGGAAGCATTACCCAAGAGACATCGAACTGTTTTTTATCCGCCACAAAATATTTTCTTAAAGAACCATTTGCCATTCTTTGGGTTTGTTCAATTCTTTCAATAGATATACCTAATTCACTTCTATTATGTTCGCTTAATTTAATCCAAGCCTGAGTTGTATCATTTGGGTCGGCATAAAGGTCTCTGGCATATACCTGTATTGCAGATCCTCTAGGTAAATAACTAGTTCTATTACCGTTTGTCATTACTGATATCTCCTTGTTATATTTCTCTCTGTGCCGACCTTTGTTAAAGCTGTTTCCATTGCTTTTTGAACTTTTATTGCCGCTTTATTTATTAAATAATCTTCATCCATTCCTGGTGCGGCATTTACAGTAAGAGGCATATTAATGCTAATGCCACCACCAGCATTAGTTGCAAATGGATTATTTGGATTCATTCCAGATGGAACAACCATTTCGCCTTTATGTAATTTTGCTATTGTATCATCATATATATACTTTGCGCCAGTATAATATGATGGCATTGACATATTAGCAGAGTATGTAGGATTTATATATCCGCCACCTGCCATTTTAGGAACTAAGTGTTGCAGGTCTGGCAGGTTGCCTCCTACAGCTCTTGCCCAATCATCACCCTCAAGAGATCTTACTGCTGAGTGAGATATTGGTCCTAGACCTGAGGCAATTTCCCAAAATTTACTAGCAAGACCTTTTCTTCTAAATGCACTGTCAACATTGAGGCTTAATACTGTTCCACTAAAAGGATCCCATGATAATTCTCCAACTGGTTTATTTGATCCAGTAACGTATGCTCTAAGGGCATTAAGAGATCCTCCTGCTTCATACGCTGGATGCTCGGTGAGATTTGGCCATTTTGCACCAGATTTAATAGTATCAAAATAATTTTTTAATAATACGGGAGCATTATTAAAATACCCAACTACAGAGTCTGCTGATGGAACCGTTCCAGGAGTAAACTTTATATCAAAATCTTTAAATTTAGTGGCAAAACTTGCAGCGGCTTTCCCTACGGATCCAGGACCAAATGGCAATTCTCCTTTAAGCATTTTCATATTTCCGCCAACATACTTTGTTCCAAATAGTAATTTATTTATAAATGATTGATTCGGATCTGGTGTACCTAATGTTGGCCTTACCAATCCGCCATCTTTGAATGATTGAAATTCTGGAGTTACAGATCCATACAGGTCTCTTTGTATTTGTTTGAAATTTAAAGACCTTCTTCCAACGCCAGCATCAAAACCTCCACCAATTGTTTCAATGCCCGATTTATTAATTCTATTTACAATATCAACATGGTCGGCTATACCTGGAGTATATTCTTTTGCTCCTTCGCTTCCCTCTGCAAATCTTTTTGCATAATCCCACCATACTATGTCTCCAGGCTTTAGCCCACCTGTTTCATTAAATTGTCCAAGTTTTTTATATTCTTCAACTGCTTTATAACCACTAAACATATTTTTAGAAATATTTACCCCAGAATTTTTTGCAACCCAAGCTACAAACGCTCCGCACCATCGAATTAAATCGCTGCCTAATTGATATTGCTTGTTAGTATCTAGACTATATTTATTAAGGTTGTGAACTGTGGACAGATAATCAAAAACTTCCTTTGGGCTTTCGAGATCTAGAAAATCTTCTAACGAATAACTTCTGTCCATTGGAGAAAATGCTTTAAAAGCGTGAGATGTTAAATCTGCCTTAAGCCACTTGTTATAGTCTCCACCCTTAGCTTGACTATTAGCTACCGCTAAAAATCTTTGTAGGCTGCCCATTGGATATTCTTTTCCTTCAGCAGGATATGATTTTATAGGAGGAGTTACAAATGAATATATTTTATTCCATTCTTCCATTGCTTGGTTATAATCAATTGTATTTTTAAATTGTTTTTTCTTTGGCTCTGCGGCATATGCAGCTTTTATATCTGCTAATATTTGTTCTGGAGTTCCGTTATTGATTCTAAAGACTTCTCCATCTAAGTTAGCTGTATCTCCATATTTTGATTTGCTAACAAGTCCGCCATCTTTGAATCTCTTTGCATTTATTGCTTCCATTGTGTCTACGCCGTAATGTTCAACTGCGGCAGCACGAACTACATATTCTCCATCTGAAGCCATGATTGGAATTGAATCAGAGGTTCCAGTTCCTGGACCAGATATTTCTCCGCCGTCTGCTTTTTGTGCAACAGCTCCAAGACCTAAATCAAAACCAGTCCTACTTTTTACATTTTGTACTTTATACAAAACTCCATTATACATAAAGAATTCTTTTTCTACATATCCTTTATCTTTAACTAATTGTGTAGATCCAGATGTTGTTAATCTTCCTTTTTTGTCTCCTTCAGTATGAGTTTCGTATTTTCCAGGAGCAACAATATCTGGGTTGTCTCTGGTGTATCTTGGACCAGATGTATTATCTTTTAGATTTACACCATCAATTATAATGTCTCCGTTAGCAGTTATAACAATATCTTTTTCAGCTAATATTTCGCCAACATCAAATTTAGCATCTTTTAAAAATTGATTTGCAATTTCAACTGGGCTCAGATTTGTTGGCTTGCCACCCTCAACATACTTGGTTTTATCCAAAACAGCACCAGAATCTTCTAGTGCTTTAATAAATGTTGCAGCTGCACCTTTAATTCCTTCTCCAGTGGCTTTTGCAATTAAAAGACTTGTAAGAGCAATATTAACTTCGTCAATTTTTTTCTTTTGTGCATCAGCTTTTTTAGTAACAGATTCAAGACTTTCTGCAGCCATTGCTGCTTTGTCTGCTAATTTTTCTTGATTTTTCTCAAGTCTTTCCTTCTGACGCTCAAGTGGGCCGACATCCTTTAATCTGCGCTCTTCAATTTGTTGCTCTGTTAATGTAAGTTGTTGCTCATTTTGCAATCTTCTTAATTCAATTTGAGCTTCTGCAGCACCTCCAAAGTCTCCAGCAGAAACCATTTTTTCATATTCTAGTCTCTTCTGTTTAATTCTTAAGGCTATGTCTTCGGCCTGTGCTTCTTCTTGTAAAGCTTTCTTTCGTGCATCTGCTTCTTCATTAATCTTTTTGATCTTTTTATCAATAGCACGAATTGCATCTCTAGCATTAATTTGTTCTTTAACACTTTGACCTTTAGCTGCTTTTTCTAAATCTTTTTGTATGCCATATAGTCTCTTATATTCATCATATTGTTTTTTAAGTATTCCAGTTTTAGTTGATTTTTCAACTGCTTGTGATATAGCAATTTGAGCATCATAAAGTCTTTGAGTTTGCTGTACATTTAATTCGTTTAAATCTCCAGTATATCCTCTTGCTGCAATTCTCATTTTTTGCCATAGGCTAACAACAGTATCTTGTGCAGTTGCAAACTGTCTAATTAAAGGATTTTGTTTTGCTAAATTGTTTAATACCAAATCTCCTATTGCCTTTTGATTTTGAACTTTAGAATTGATTGCATCTAACTGTGTTTTTTCTGCATTGTATTGAGCTTTTGTAGAGTCAAAATCTTGCTTCTTTTTAGCTGCAGCTTTTTCTGCTTTATCATAAATTTCTTTAATTCCGCCATCTATTGCCATAAGAGCGGTATTTAATGCGGCTGCTTGATCTTTTGTATTCTCAAATTGTTTTGCAAAATCAAATGCTTTTAATGCACTGATAGCTGCGGTTTGTGCATTTACAACTTCTCCAAATGTTTTTGAAGACATTACAGACACTGTTAAATATGCTTTATCAGACATTTGTAACAATGTGTATACTCGCTTTGCTGCTTCTTCTGCAGAAAGACCCATAGATATAAACTGAGTTTTTAATTGTGTAGCAACTCTTGTAACATCTTTACTTTGAATTGCATTTATCATTTCAATCTGAGCAGACATTGTTTCTTTTATTTCTTTTCTCAGCTTGTTATATTCAGTAATTGTCATCTTGAATGGAGTCCCTGCAGAAGCCATGTTTTGATAATTTATTTTATTTTGAGCTATTAAAAGTTTTTGAGCTTCTACTGCATCTTTAATTTTTTTACTGTAATCTGTAAATTTAAGCCCAGCTTTTTCTGCTGCTTCGGATGTCATTCCAAATTCGGCAGCGCTTAACTCTTGTGTTTTTTTATAGTTTTCAAAAATTTTTATTCCTGCGCCGACTGCTAATGTTACTCCTGCTAAGACTAAATTAAGTTTAGTAAGTCCACCGACCATTGTCATTAAAACTTTTGAAAACTTTGATCCTTGGGCAGCATTATTTGCTAAAGATGTTGCAAACTTAGTATTTCCAGCTAAAGATTTATCTAACTTATTTCCATAAAAATTATAAGCTTCTTCTGTGCCTTTTCCTAGACCTCTTCCTCCCATTCCGCCCATCATCATCATAGGAAGCATAGAGCCAATTATTGATCCAGCCATTGCGCCGCCGCTGCCAAATCTTGATCCAAGAGATTGTCCAGCATACATTCCGCCAAATGATGCTGCCTGGAATCCCATCATTCCAAGCATTCCTCTGCTTGGGGATGCCTGTGAAATCTGTTGTCCGCCTACAGGCATTGGTGTAAATCCAGGTGTTGGAGTTAAGCCCATTTGACTTGCTAGCGTTGGGTGGAAATCCCCATAGAATCTTCTTCCACTTCTTACTGTTCCACCTGCTCTATTTTGATTCCTAGCTACTCTTCCGCCACGATTATATCCTGGAACTCTCCCGCCACGATTTCTTCTTAAAATTGTGTTTCTCTTTATTGCTGTAATTTGTGAAGGAGATGCACCATTATTTATCATTATTTGATCTATAATTGGAACAAAGTCTCTTTCAAAAATTATGTCTCCGATATTGTCTCCAATTAATTTGTCACCTTTTCCAGAAAGCATTGCAGAAATAGATTCATCTATTTGGTTTTCTGTAAATTGCCATTTTTCTTTAGGAAGACCTGATTGTTTAAATAAAGTATTATACTTATTTTTTCTTCCCATATTTCTTGCAATAAAATCTGCAACTTTTAAAGTTCCAGCATTAGCTTGAAGATTTGACATTGCATCAAAATCAACAACATATCTGCTAACGTATCTTCGTCCTCCACTTACTGATGCTCTTGTTAAATGAGTTTGATGAGTTCTTGCTTTTTGAATAAGGGCTGGAAGTCCGTTTGCTTGAAGAATTGCCGATAGCCCAATTCCTTCTCTAGCAATATGTGACGGCTGTATCACTCCTGGATATCTGGATCTACCTAAAGGATTGCTTGAAGAAGTTGTTACTCTTCCTGCAAAATCTTGAATTATTAAAGCAGCTTTTGCTTTATCTTGTGGACTTGAAAGTGAATTAATATATTCATCAATTTCCGATCCCACTCTAGAATTTCTTGTTTGCCAAGAATAATTTCCATATCCACCAGATACCGCAATATCTCTTGTTCTACTTGATGTAGCAGATCTAGAAGATGCTGGCCTTACAAATCTTCCAAATCTATACCCTGGTACTTGTCCGCCCATATTTGCTCCAAATGGAACAATAGCTGCTTGGCCTCTATGTAGAGCCTCTACGGCATCTGAACCTTGCTGTTGAACTACATCTCTTGTTAATACAAACTCTCCAGGGGTAAGCATTGCTGGAACAATATCTGCATTTACATTCGGACCAGGAACGGTTTCTCCATTTGTCATGTATACATATTCACCGTTTATATATCCTGGTACTGAGCCCCCTCTGTTTCTTCCGATAGGCCTTGTAGTTTCAATACTATACGGTCCGCCAAAAGTTTTAGTTCCTGTGGCTCTTCCTAGGCTTTCCATGACATCTAGGAATATGCCACCACGATATGCTCCACGAATATTTGGCTTTCCAGCAACATCAACTACAGGCTGATTTATTAAAGGTGCCTTTGTTAAATCAATTGTTCTGCCACGTCCTGCAGCATATGCAGAAATTTCTGCACCCATCAATGCTTCAAGTTGAGCATTTACAGCGATGATTTGAGCACGTGCTTGTTGTACATTTATTGTTCCCGCTCTTAATTCTGCAACAATACTAGCAGATTGCGCTGCAGCATTTGCAGTTAATCTTTGTGTAATTGGCAATATGTCATCAAATGTATCTAGAAGTTCTCTTGATACCTGTCCGCCTAAACCAATAGTTTTCTTTAATGCATCAATTTCTTGTTGACTCTGAACTCCAAGTGTTGCCATAAGAGCTGCAAATTTAGCATGCTCTGCTGCAACAACACCTGTTGATACTCCAGACATTGTTGTTAATCCTGGAACATCTGGAAGTCTTTCGGACATTAATATTTGAGGAGTTGCACCAATTCTTCTATTTACTGGAACTGGCTGTAGGGTTAATCCAAATATGCTTGAAGGATTATTAGGATCACGTGGATTTAAATGTGCCGCCGCCCTTGATTGTGGGCCAATTAAAGGATGATTTGGATCTGAAATTCTTGGAGCTCCCAATGCTCCTCCAACTGTCATTATTGGAGTGCCTGCTGCGGTTGCAATTGTTGCGCCTAAAGAATTAGTTGTTGATGTAGCATTGGCAGCATTTAGCTGTAGTCCCTTTAGGTCCTCACTTAATCTCCTAATTGCAAGGCTTAAAGTATCGGCAGCTTTTGCATCGCTATAAAATTCATCACTCAGCATTGAGCTGGCGTTTTTAGCTGCTATAATTTCTGGGGTTAAAAGTTGAAATCCTTCTGCGCCTTTAAATAAGGCTTTAAAATGTCCAAGCCCTTTAATAATATATCCAAAGAAGTTTGCAAGAACACCAGTAAGCATAATTACTGGACCAATGATTGCTGTAAATGCTCCAGCAAATGTCATTAATTTCTTAATTGGATCAGGGAGCTTGGAGCCAAATTCTAAAACCTTATTTAATACATTTACTAATTTAGTTGCAATATTTAGGAATGAATCTCCTGTACTTGCTAATTCTGCTTTAAGAGTTTCTACCGCTCTCTTATATCTTCCCGCCGCTGATTCTGTTACTGCCGCCAACTCTCGGCCAGCCACCGCTTCTAATTCTCCAGCGCTTGCTTTCATTAAATCTAAGACTTGAAGTGTCTGGCTTCCTTGACGACCTAGGTTTTCAAATAAAGCATTTAATCTTGAGAATTGGAATTTACCAAATAACTGTTCGATAGCTTGCTGTTTTTGTAAAGGATCTAATCTATCAAGAGCTGCTTGTAATGCAAAAAGTGTAGCCGTTGTGTCTCCTGCATTTTTACTTACAATTCCTAATAAATCAATTCCAAATCCTTGGAATTTCTTTACGGCTACATCTGTTGGATTGATTAAAGATGCCAATGCAGACTTTAAAGCATTTGCTCCCTCTGATGCGTTGATTCCGCCTTCACGCATTGCAGTCATATAAAGAGCTAGGTCTTGAACATCTCCGCCAAGTCCTTTAATGACTGGACCAGCTTTTGGAATAGCTTCTACTAGATCATTTAGAGTTGTTGATGTTTGGTTTTCAACTGCGTTTAAAAAGTTAATAGTTTCTGCAAGCTCTTGAGTATTTGATTTAAATGCTGATTGAATTGCAAGAGTTGCCTTCATTGCCTCTTGAC
>Ga0315903_10000547_pt1 | contig 57225 bp, 54 predicted proteins | sample LakEriMetagenome_7_FD_203524 | JGI IMG/M metagenome (GOLD analysis project Ga0315903, IMG submission 203524) | Freshwater fungal communities from buoy surface, Lake Erie, Ohio, United States - Buoy 2 MA119 | ecosystem: Environmental > Aquatic > Freshwater > Lake | place: USA: Lake Erie, Ohio... | reverse complement strand
TGGTGAACTCGGTCTCGGCGCTGGTTCACCTCTATTCCATCGGCTACATGCATGAAGATCCGCATCGCCAGCGGTTCTTCGCCTATCTGTCGCTCTTCACCTTCGCCATGCTGATGCTGGTGACGTCGGACAATCTCGTCCAGATGTTCTTCGGCTGGGAGGGCGTGGGTCTCGCCTCTTATCTTCTGATCGGCTTCTGGTACGAGAAGCCGTCCGCCAATGCGGCGGCCATCAAGGCCTTCGTCGTCAACCGCGTTGGCGATTTCGGCTTCGCGCTGGGCATTTTCGCGCTGTTCTGGCTGACGGGCTCGGTCGCGCTCGACCAGATTTTCGCAGCCGCTCCGGGGCTCGCCGGCAAGCCGATCCACGTGTTCGGCATGGATGTGGACGCGCTCACCATCACCTGCCTGCTGCTGTTCATGGGCGCGATGGGCAAGTCCGCGCAATTCCTGCTGCACACCTGGCTGCCGGACGCGATGGAAGGCCCCACGCCCGTGTCCGCGCTCATCCACGCCGCCACGATGGTGACGGCGGGCGTGTTCATGGTGGCGCGTCTGTCGCCCGTGTTCGAATACGCTCCCATTGCGCTCAGCGTCGTCGTCGTGTTTGGCGCCACCACCGCCTTTTTCGCCGCGACCGTCGGCCTCGTGCAGAACGACATCAAGCGCGTGATCGCTTACTCCACCTGTTCGCAGCTCGGCTATATGTTCGTGGCGCTGGGCGTTGGCGCCTACAGCCTCGGCATTTTCCACCTGTTCACCCACGCCTTCTTCAAGGCGCTGCTGTTCCTGGGCGCGGGCTCTGTGATCCACGCCATGCATCATGAGCAGGACATGCGGAACATGGGCGGCCTCGCCAAGCATATTCCCGTGACCTTCTGGATGATGACCATCGGCACTTTCGCGCTCACGGGCCTGCCGCTGATGGCGGGCTTCTTCTCGAAGGACGCGATCATCGAAGCGGCCTTCGTGTCGCAGCGTCCCGGCGCGATCTACGCCTTCCTGCTGATCGTGATCGCAGCGGGCCTCACGTCGTTTTATTCGTGGCGCCTTGTCTATCTCACCTTCTTCGGCAAGCCGCGCTGGGGCCAGGAGGCCGCCGCCGCGCATGGTCATGCGGATGCGCACGCTCATGGTCACGACCATGGACATGACCACGCGCACGCGCATGCGCACGACGATCACGCCCACGGGCACGGTCACAGCCATGGGCATGATGATCACGGGCACGGGCATGATCATGGGCACGGGCATGGCGCGCTCAAGCCCCATGAATCGCCGACGGTGATGCTGATCCCGCTCTATGTGCTGGCGTTTGGCGCGGTCTTCGCGGGCCTGTTGTTCAAGGATCGCTTCATCGGCGATGCGGGCGCGCAATTCTGGAAGAGCGCGCTCTTCTATGCGCCCTCCAATACGATCCTGACCGACTTCCATCACGTGCCGGCCTTCGTGGCGCTTGTCGCCACGATCATGATGTCAATCGGCTTCGTGCTGGCGACCTACATGTATGTGTTCTCGCCTGCGACGCCCGCGCGCATCGCGCAGCGTCACAACCTCGTCTACAAGTTCCTGCTCAACAAATGGTACTTTGACGAGCTGTACGACCGCATCTTCGTGCGCCCCGCCTTCTGGCTCGGGCGGCTGTTCTGGAAGGGCGGCGACGGACGCATCATCGACGGGCTGGGGCCTGACGGCTTGTCCGCCCGCGTTCTGGACGTGGCCGGACGCGTGGTGCGCCTGCAGACGGGCTACGTCTACCACTACGCCTTCACCATGCTGATCGGCGTTGCGGCTCTCATCACCTGGTATCTGCTCGGCGGGGTGCACTGATGTTCGGCTTCGGCGTTCTCACCGGCCTCATCGTCCTGCCGCTTGTCGGCGCGGCGTTCATCCTGCTCCAGTCAGGCAAGTACGAGGCGTCTGTCCGCAACATTCGCTGGGCGGCGCTGTTCACCACGCTCGTCACCTTCCTGCTGTCGCTTTACGCCTGGGCGCAATTCGATCTCGCCAATCCGGGCTTCCAACTCGTCGAGGAAAAGACGTGGATGGGCGGCGGGCTCATCTACAAGCTCGGCGTCGACGGCATTTCCATGCCCTTCATTCTTCTGACGACGTTCCTGATGCCCTTCTGCATCGCGGCGTCCTGGGAATCGATCGAGCATCGCGTCAAGGAATACATGGTCGCTTTCCTTGTGCTCGAGACGCTGATGATCGGCGTTTTCGCAGCGCTCGACATGATCTTGTTCTACGTCTTCTTCGAAGGCGGCCTGATCCCGATGTTCCTCATCATCGGCGTGTGGGGCGGCAAGCGGCGCATTTATGCGAGCTTCAAGTTCTTCCTCTACACGCTGCTCGGCTCGCTGCTGATGCTGCTCGCCATGATGGCGATGTGGGGCGTGGCCGGCACGACGGACATCACGAAGCTTCTGACGACGGCCTTCCCGTCCTCCATGCAGAAATGGCTGTGGCTGGCCTTCTTCGCCTCTTTCGCGGTGAAGATGCCTATGTGGCCCGTGCACACCTGGCTGCCGGACGCGCATGTGGAGGCGCCCACGGCCGGTTCCGTCATCCTCGCGGGCATTCTCCTGAAGATGGGCGGATACGGCTTCCTGCGCTTCTCGCTGCCCATGTTCCCCGAAGCGTCGCAATATTTCGCGCCGCTCGTCTGGACGTTGTCGGTGATCGCCATCGTCTACACCTCGCTGGTGGCGATGGTGCAGGAGGACATGAAGAAGCTCATCGCCTATTCGTCCGTGGCGCACATGGGCTTCGTCACCATGGGCCTGTTCACCTTGAACCCGCAGGGCGTGCAGGGCGCTGTGTTCCAGATGGTGAGCCACGGCCTCGTCTCAGGCGCGCTCTTCCTGTGCGTGGGCGTCGTCTACGACCGACTGCATACGCGCGAGATTTCCGCTTACGGCGGTCTGGTGCGCACCATGCCGATGTATGCGGTGGCCTTCATGGTCTTCACCATGGCGAATGTGGGTCTGCCGGGCACGTCGGGCTTCGTGGGCGAGTTCCTCACCCTGCTCGGGGCATTTGGGGCCAATTCCTGGGTCGCGCTGTTCGCCACCTCCGGCGTCATCCTGTCGGCGGCCTACGCGCTCTATCTCTATCGCCGGGTCGTGTTCGGCGCGTTTGAGAAGCCCGCGCTCGCTGGCATGAAGGATCTCAACGGCCGCGAGGTCGCGCTTCTGGCGCCGCTGGCGGTCCTCACCATCTGGTACGGCGTGCAGCCCGGCGCGATTCTCGGCGCCTGCGCGGCCTCTGTCGATCTGCTCATCAAGAATTACGAGGCGGCGCTCGCGGTCACCAAGACCGCCGCGCTCGCGCTCCACTGAAGGCGCTCATCATGACGTCGCTCTCGTTCGACCTTGCTCATTCCCTGCCGGAGATCGTTCTGGCGCTGGGCTCGCTGACGCTGCTCATGCTTGGCGCCTTCTGGGCCGACAAGCGCGACTGGATCATCACGGAATGCGCCATCGTGGTGATGGGCTTCGCGTTCCTGTCCATGTTCTATCCGCTGGCCGAGAAGGCCGTGATCTGGGATCAGGCCTTCGTGGATGATTCCTTTGGGCGTTTCATGAAGGGGTTGGTGCTCATCGGCTCCATCGTCTCCCTCGTGGTCTCGCGCGAATATATGGCGCGCAAAGAGATCGACTTCTTTGAGTTCCCCGTGCTCGTGATGCTCGCGACGCTGGGCATGTGCATGCTCGTGTCGGCGCAAAGCCTGATCGCGCTCTATCTCGGGCTCGAATTGATGAGCCTCGCGCTATACGTCATCGCCGCGTTCAACCGCGACGACGTGCGCGCCTCCGAGGCGGGCCTCAAATACTTTGTCCTCGGCGCCCTGTCCTCCGGCATGCTGCTGTACGGCTGCTCGCTGCTCTATGGCTTCGCGGGCACGGTCACCTTCTCAGGCATCGCGGCGGCGCTTCAGGGCGGCGCCTCGATCGGCGTGATCTTTGGCCTCGTGTTCGTCATGGCCGGTCTTGCGTTCAAAATGTCGATCGCGCCGTTCCACATGTGGACGCCCGACGTTTATGAGGGCTCGCCCACGCCTGTGACCACGTTCTTCGCCACCGCGGCGAAAGTTGCGGCTGTGGCGATCACGGTGCGCATCGTCGTGACCGCGTTTCCGGGGCTCAAGCCGCAATGGCAACAGATCGTCGTCTTCGTGGCGATCCTTTCCATGGCGCTTGGCTCCTTCGCCGCCATCGGCCAGACGAACATCAAGCGCCTGATGGCCTATTCCTCCATCGGCCATATGGGCTTCGCGCTCGTGGGTCTGTCCACCGGAGACCAGCAGGGCGTCGCGGGCGTGCTGATCTATATGGCGATCTATGTGCTCATGAGCCTCGGCGCCTTCGCCGCCATCCTGTCGATGCGCATTGGCGACCGCTATGTGGAGAACATCGGCGATCTTGCGGGCCTCGCGCGCACCAACGGCTTCATGGCTTTCGTCATCGCCATGATGATGTTCTCGCTCGCGGGCATTCCCCCGCTCGCTGGCTTCTTCGCCAAGTGGTATGTCTTCGTGGCGGCGATCAATGGCGGCCTTTACGGGCTTGCGGTCGTGGGCATGCTCGCCAGCACGGTCGCCGCCTTCTATTACCTGCGCGTCGTCAAGATCATGTATTTCGACGAGCCGGCGCGTCCGTTCGACCGCGTGAACTGGGAAGTGAAGGCGGTCATGGCCGTCGCTGGCGCCGTGGTCGTATTGTTCGCAGCCTTCCCCGGTCCGCTTGTGGCGGCCTCGGCGCAGGCCGCCGCCAAGTCGCTGTTCTGACCTTCGGTGGGCGACAGCGCGCGGAGCCATGCAGATCCTTGTCGTCTGGAGACGTTCGAAACGCTCGCCTCCACCAGCGACCTGTGCATGGAGCGCGCGCGCGCCGGCGAGCGCGGGCCGCTCTGGCTGATGGCGCGGGAGCAGACGGCGGGGCGCGGTCGTCTGGGGCGCGCCTGGTCTTCTCCGCGCGGCAATCTCCACGCCTCGCTCCTTCTCGTCGATGCCGCCTCCACGCGCGAGGCGCCGCAGCTCGGCTTCGTGGCGGGCGTGGCGCTTGTGGACGCTTTGCGCGCCCATGCGCCGCATGTCCCCTTTGCGCTGAAATGGCCCAACGACGTGCTCGTTGAAGGCGCGAAGCTCGCGGGCGTCCTCGTCGATGGTTCGACGACGGCGGAGGGGCGTTTTGCGGCCGTGATCGGTTTTGGCGTCGATTGCGCCCATAGTCCGCAGGGGCTCGCCTATCCGGCGACGGACCTTGCGGCGCTGGGCGCCTCTTGCGCGCCCGATGAATTGCTTGCGCGGCTCATGCCGGCTTTTTCGGCCCGGCTTGCGCAATGGGCGCGCGGCGCGGGTTTTGCGCGGGTGCGCGAGGCCTGGCTCGGCTATGCTGCGGGGCTTGGCGCGCAGATCGAGGTCCGCCAGGGCGGCCAGATCGTGCGCGGTCGATTTGACACTATTGACGACGAGGGCAGGTTGATCGTCTCCGGCCCGGATGGTCGCGTTGCGCTGGAGGCGGGAGACGTGTTTCCGCTGCGCGCGACGCTTGCGAATGGATGAGGGAATGACAGCGGAATCGGCGGAAGAACTGGTCTTCGTGCCTCTGGGCGGCCTTGGCGAAATCGGCATGAACGCCGCGCTCTACGGCTTTGGCGCGCCTGGGTGGCGCAAATGGATTCTCGTCGATTGCGGCTTGTCCTTCGCGGGCGCGGACCTGCCGGGCGTCGATCTCATCATGCCCGATCTCACCTTCATCGAGAAAATGAAGAAGGATCTGCTGGGCCTCATCATCACGCACGCCCATGAGGATCACATCGGCGCGGTCGCGCAAATGTGGCCGCGGCTGCGCTGCCCTGTCTACGCCACGCAATTCGCCGCCGATCTTCTGGAGACGCGCAGGCTTTCGGAGGAGGGGGCTCCCAAAGTCGATCTGCGGGTGTTCGCGCCGGGTGAGATCCTTCGCCTCGGGCCCTTCGCCATCGAGCCGGTGCGCATGGCGCATTCCATTCCTGAAAGCGTCGGCCTCGCGCTGCGCACGCCTGCGGGGCTCGTGTTCCACACGGGCGACTGGAAGCTCGACGCCACGCCCGTCGCCGGTTGGGCGACCGACGAGGCGCGCCTGCGCGAGATCGGCGACGAGGGCGTTCTGGCGCTCATCTGCGATTCCACCAACATTTTGCGCGACGGGGAATCCCCGTCCGAGTCGGATGTGGGCGAGCATCTCGCCAAGCTCATCATGGAGGCGCCCGCGCGCGTCGTGGTGACGACCTTCGCCTCCAATGTGGCGCGGTTGCGTTCCGTTGGCCTTGCGGCCAAGCGCGCGGGGCGCACTGTGGTGATCGCGGGGCGTGCGATGGAGCGCGTCGTCACCGTGGCGCGGCAGAACGGTTATCTTGAAGGCGCGCCCGAATTCTATTCGGTGGATTCCTTCGGCAATCTACCGCGCGATCAGATCGTCCTGCTCGCCACCGGCAGTCAGGGCGAGCCGCGCGCCGCCATGGCGCGCATCGCGGAGGATGATCATCCCGCCGTGCGGTTGGCGCGCGGCGACCGGGTGATCTTCTCCTCGCGCCCCATTCCGGGCAACGAGCGGCCGATCAATTCCATCGTCAACAATCTCGTGCGGCAGGGCGTCGAGGTCTTCACCGATCGCCACGGCCTCGTGCATGTGTCCGGCCATCCCCGGCGCGCGGAAGTGGCGCGCATGTACGAATGGCTGCGGCCGGAATACGCCATTCCGGCCCATGGCGAATGCGTGCACCTTTACGAACATGCGCAATTCGCCCGCGATCGGGGCGTGCGCAAGGCGCTCGTGGCGCTCAATGGCGAAGCGGTGGTTCTTGCGCCGGGCGGGCCCGCGATCGTGGATCAGGTTGCGAGCGGGCGCCTGCTTCTTGACGGCAACGTGCTCGTGCGGCCGGACGACGAGGCGCTGCGCATGCGCCAGAAGCTCGCTTTCGCGGGCGTCATCTCCATCGGCGTCGCGCTTACGGCTAAGGGCGATCTTGCGGGCGATCCGGACGTGGTGCTAGCCGGGATCCCGATGCGCATGAACGATGGGCGCGCGACTGACGAACTCGTCGACAAGGCGCTGTTCGCCGCTCTCGACGCCATGTCGCGGGGTCGGCGCCGCGATCCTGACGAAGTGTCGACGGCCATCGAGCGCGCCGTGCGCAATGAGGTGCGCGCCGCTTGGGGCAAGCGCCCGCTTGTCCATGTGCTCGTGATGCAGGTTTGAGGCGCCGCGCGCGCCGTAGGGGGTGAGGGATGATCGGTCGTCTCAATCATATCGCCATCGCCGTGCGCGATCTCGCCGCCTCCTCCGCCGTCTATCGCGACGTTTTGGGGGCGAAGGTCTCCGCTCCGCTGCCCCAGCCCGACCACGGCGTGACGGTGGTCTTCATCGAACTTCCGAACACGAAGGTGGAGCTTCTGGAGCCGCTCGGGGCGTCATCGCCCATCGCGAAATTCCTTGAGAAAAATCCCGATGGGGGCATGCATCACGTCTGCTACGAGGTGGACGACATCATCGCCGCCCGCGATCGGCTGAAGGCGCAGGGCGCGCGCGTGCTGGGCGACGGCGAACCCAAAATCGGCGCACATGGCAAGCCGGTGCTTTTTCTGCATCCCAAGGATTTCTGCGGCACGCTCGTGGAGCTCGAACAGGTCTGAGCGGGCGCGCCGCAGGCTCGGTTTGGTCGCGCGGCCGGATCAGGCTTGCGCCTGTTCGCGCGCCGGCGTGGGCGTCTCGCTGGACGCTGCGGTCTGGCCGATCGCGCCTGCGGCGTTCGCCGCCTGGCGCTGCGCGGCCATCGCGTCCGCCATCAGCCGCTCTGCGGCGCCGCGCAGCCAGATCTGCATTTCGCTAGCCGCCTCCGCAGGATTGCGCGCGCAGCACAGACGCTGCGCCGCCTCCTGGGCGGCCTGGGCGCCCTCCTGCCGGCGGGCGAACCACTCATTGGCGAAATCCTGCATCGAGGAGAGCCATGTAGCCTGGCTGCGCCAATAGGCCGCCGCGTTACGCTCCATGGCCCCGCGCAGGGAATCGAGCGCTGCGTCGCTCTGGGTCCCAAAGGGGAATAGCATGCCGTTCATTCTGGCCTCACTTGCAGACGACGCCCCCCGACCCTATTCAACATGGAATGTAGCCGAATGTAACTAGCCGCATGGGGTAGGGCGCATTTGCCGCAGCGCGGGCGGGGCAGGGCCGCCGGCCCCGGCTTTCCCGGAGCCTCTCCAGGCTCTATCTACGCCTCTGAGAACATTCGCGTCGTCACTTTGGGAATCCCCATGTCCACGCCCCTCTACATGGCCATTTTTTTCACGATGTGGTGGACGGTCCTGTTCGCTATTCTGCCGCTGGGCGTGCGCTCCCAGCAGGAAGAGGGCGAGCGGCTGGCGGGAACCGACCCCGGCGCGCCGGTCGATCCCCAGCTCGGCCGGAAAGCCCTTCTGACGACCCTCGTCACGGCGGTTCTCTTCGCTTTGTTCTGGCTTTACGTGAATTACGCCTGAACCGGGCGTCTTTTGCTTGACCAGCGCCTGCCCGCAGGGCTAGTCAGGCCCGTCTGCGTATGCGGACGCCGGCCTCAGGTCGGGAGCGCGTAGCTCAGTTGGTAGAGCAACTGACTTTTAATCAGTAGGTCCTGGGTTCGAGTCCCAGCGCGCTCACCACAAAATCAAAATCGCGGCGAAGGCCACGCGGGAGGACCCATGGAGAAGCTGCCGTTCGGCGCGAACTTCAAGCGCACGAAGATTCTCTGGGAGCTCGGCCTGCATATCGCCGGAGATCCGGCGACCCGCTACGGCGGCGACCGCGACATGCGCATCACCGTCGGCAGCGGCGGCGGCGACGCGTTCAAGCCGTGGATCAATCTGGCGACCGGGTCAGCGATCATGGCCTACGACGTCGCGAAAGGCGCCGTCGACATGGCCTTCGTCAATCCCTCTGCGCTGCTCACGCAGGCCTATCGCGGAACCGGCCTTTTCACGCGCCCGCTGCCGCTGCGCATCATCGCGAGCTATCCAAGCGTCGATCGCTTCGTGATCGCCATGCGCAAGGGGCTGGGCTTCAAGTCGCTGCATGACGTGAAGGCCGCGCGTTATCCGCTGCGCGTTTCATTGCGCGAAGATCCCACCCATTCCACGCTCGTTCTGGTGAGCCAATTGCTCGCTCATTACGGCATGAGCGTCGCGGACATCGAATCCTGGGGCGGCGCGATCGTTCCCGCAGGCCCGCCCAACGACAAGCGCCGCATGGCCGGCGTCTTCGACGGCACGCTCGACGCCGTGTTCGACGAAGGCATCAGCCTGTGGCTCGACGATGCGCTCGCCAATGGCATGGAGCTTTTGCCGCTGGAGGCGGACGCCTTCGAGACGTTGTCGCGCATCGGCTGGCGCAAGGTGCAATTGAAGACCGGGCGCTTCGCCCACCTGCCGTCCTACGAGGCGGTGGATTTCAGCGGCTGGCCGCTTTACGCGCGCGCCGATCTGCCCGACGACGTCGCCTATAAGATCTGCGGCGCCTTTCGCGCACGGCATCAATATATGCCGTGGGAAGAAGGCACCGCGGAAGGCGTGGACGATATCGGTCGGGAAACGCCGGCGACGCCGATGGACGTGCCGCTGCATCCGGGCGCCGAGCGCTGGTATCGCGAGCATGGACTCATCTGAACGGCGCGTTCAGATGCAGGAATTCGTCCAGGTCTCATTATAGCCGCGGAAATGGCGCGCCCATTTTTGCGCGCCGAAATGCACGAGAATGTTGCGCGTGGCGGGGCCAAGGCGCATGACGCCCCACACCATCACGCCCTCGCCGTCCTCCTGCACGCGCTCCACCTCGAGATCGCGGTTGAAATCCTTGTGCGTCGTGGCGAGCTTGCGCGCCAGCGTGTCGAAGGAGACCGTGTATTTGTGGGAGCCGTCCTGGCAGGTCAGCAGCAGTTTGCGCGCCTGCGCCGCGCCGGGCGCGCAGACAAGAACGGCGACAAGCGCAACGGGCGCAAGCCTGCGCAGGCGCGCTGTGCGCAGCGCGCGGGCCAGGGATTCGTTTTCCGTCAACGTCACGGGGCCTCGCGGGAACGACTTCACATGCAACGCAGATAAGCGGGCGCGCGCGCCGCGTAAAGGCGCCTAGAGCGTGCGCGCCGTCGCGCGGAAATAGATCGTCGTCGCCGCCAGCAGCGCAAGGCAACCCAGCAGCCCTCCCTGATGGCCTAGACCAAGATTGTCCGAGATGAAGCCCGTGGCGGCCGGGCCCAGAATGAGCGAGAAATCCTGCATGGTGCGCAAAAGGCCCATGGCGGGCCCGCGCTGGTTGGGCGGCGCGATCTCCGCCACATAGGCGATGAGCGTGGGCGAGGCGATGCCCGCGCCGGCGCCGAACAGGATCGAACTCACCCACAAAAAGGCTTGGTGTTCGCCAAAGGCCAGCATGGCGCAGCCCAGCAGGGTCGCCGCGCTCGCCACGACGATCATGCGAACGCGCCCCAGAAGGCGCACGAGCGGCGCCGTCACCGCGAGCACGCACAGGTTCGCGATAGCGCCGCAGGTGAGGATGAGGCCGATCGTCGTCATCTCCAACCCGAAGGCCGTTTGCGCGATAAGCGGCAGAAGCACCCAGTTCGACGCCACGCGCACGTAGAAGATCGCGAAATACATGAGCCCGACGCCGATGTTGCGGCGCGCGATGACAAGCAGTTTCTCCTTTGGCGCATCGCGCGCAGGCTCAGGCTTCTTCGCCGGTCGCCAGGGGATCGCGGCGAAAGCGAAGACGCCCGCGATGGCGACAAGGCCGTTGATCAGATAGGGCGCCCCCATGCCCCACATTCCTGCGGCAAGTCCGCCCAGCGCAGGGCCCATGCTCGCGCCGATCATATTGGCCGCCTGATAATAGGACGCGTCCTGCAGGCGTCGCTCCGGCGCGCCGAGATCCGCGATCGCGGCCAGCGCGGAGGTCATGAAGACGGCGGAGGCCGCGCCCATCAGGAGGAGGCAGCCGAAGAAGAACGGCACATTCGCCGCATAGACCGCCGCAAGCGAGGAGGCCGCGATGAAGGCGCAGCCAAGACTCATCATCGTCTTGCGCCCAAGGCGTTCGGAGGCGTAGCCCGCCGGCATGTTCACCAGCAGCCGCGCGCCGCCGTAAGCTGAGATCATGAGCCCGATCACCGCCGCGCTCGCGCCTAATTGCTGGCCGTACAACGCAATCACCGACCAGACCATGCCATTGCCGATCTGCTTCAGGAAGACGAGCGTCAGGAGCACGCGCAGGGCTGGCGGCGGAGCTTTGGGCGCGAGCGCGCGCAGGCGTTGGAGCAAGGAATTCGTCCGTCTATGCGGCGTTGAGATACGCTGATCATAGGCGGGCGGACGCGCGGGGGCCAGCGGATGGGCTGCATCACGGCGTTCGCCCTTGTTCCTTGAGCGGAACGCGCCCTGCGCTGCTGGACAGCCTATGGGCGCTCGACTAGCTTTTACGGCGGAAGCGTCCGGCGCTGGGACACAGACGCATGGGGAGGACCGCCGTCGGATGCGACGTCCGCAAGACGTTTGCGATTCGGCGTCGCCGCGCGGACGGCCGCGCTCCTTCCGATCATGCGTTTCCACGCCTCAGACGACATGCGCGCGCATATGCGTCTGCGCGCAAGTAGGTTGGAGACAAGCATGAACGGGGCTGATGTCGTCGCAGAAATCCTCAAGCGCGAAGGTACGGAGATCCTCTCCTGCTATCCGCGCAATCCGCTGATCGACGCAGCCGCGAAGATCGACGTGCGCCCCATTCTGTGCCGGCAGGAGCGCGTCGGCGTCGGCATCGCAGACGGCTTCACCCGCGTGATGCGCGGGCGCAAGAACGGCGTGTTCGTCGCCCAACAGGGGCCGGGCGTGGAGAACGCATTTCCCGGCGTCGCGCAGGCCTTCGCCGAAAACGTGCCCATGCTGGTGATCCCCGCGGGCTATGCGCTCAAGCAGCAATATAATCATCCGGTATTCCGCTCGGCGGATGTGTTCCGGCCCGTCACCAAATGGGCGGCGCTCGCCCATCACGTTCAGGAGCTGCCTGACCTTTTCCGTCGCGCCTACCAGATCATGCGCAGCGGCAAGGGCGGCCCCGTTCTCGTTGAAGTGCCCACGGAAGTGTTTGAGGCGGAGTTCAAGGGACCGCTTGATTATCGCCCGGTGGAGCCGATCCGCATGGCGCCGGATCCTGAAGCGGTGAAGCGCGCGGCCGCCATGCTGCTCGGCGCACGCAATCCGGTGATATGGGCTGGGCAGGGCGTGCATTACGCCGATGCGAGCGCGCGCCTGACCGCCTTCGCGGAACTTCTGCCGGCGCCTGTCGCCTGCACGAATCCCGGCAAGAGCGCGATCGCCGAAACCCATCCGCTGGCGCTTGGCGGATCCACGCGCAATCAGCCGCGCATGTATACGCATTTCATGGAGAACGCCGACCTCGTCTTCGCGATCGGCTCAAGCCTGTCGCGCACGTCTTTCGGCCCGGCGCTGCCCGTGGGCAAGACGATCATTCATTCCACGAATGATCCAAACGACGTGAACAAGGACATTCGCTGCGACCTCGGCCTCGTCGGCGACGCGCAGCTCGTGCTCGACGCGCTGATCGTTGAGGTCGAGCGCCAGAAAGGGCGCAGCGACGCCTCGCGCCTCTCCGACCTCAAGAGCCAGATCGCCGCCATCAAGGCGGAATGGCTGCGCGACTGGGAGCATCAGCTCGGATCGGAGGAGGTTCCGATCAACCAATATCGCGTCATCCGCGAATTGATGAAGGCGGTGGATCGCGACGAGACGATCATCACCCATGACTCAGGCAGCCCGCGCAAACAGCTCCTTCCGTTCTGGGAGACGACTCGCGCGGGAACCTATCTTGGATGGGGCAAGTCGACCCAGCTCGGCCATGGTCTCGGCCTCGCCATGGGCGCCAAGATCGCCGCGCCTGAAAAGCTCTGCATCAACGTCATGGGCGATGCGGCGATCGGCATGACGGGCATGGACCTTGAGACGGCGGCGCGAAACGGCATCGCCACGTTGACGATCGTGTTCAACAATTCGGTCATGGCGGCGGAGCGCGATGTGATGCAGACGTCCACGGAGAAATACAGCGCCATCGACGTCGGCGGAAACTACGCGAAGCTTGCGGAGGCGCTCAACGTCTCCTCCGCGCGCGTCGACAAGCCGGCCCATATCGCGGGCGCGATCAAGGACGCCGTCGCCGTCACGCAGAAAGGCAAGCCCTTCCTCCTCGAATTCGTCGTGAAGGAAGGCTATGATTTCACCTGAGCGCCCGCGCCGCGAAACAATAAAATGAATTGAGGGAGGAGCCATGCTGTCCCGCGAGAACAACGATCTGGTCACGCGCGTGGGGCCTGGAACCCAGATGGGCGCGCTGATGCGCAGATATTGGATTCCGGCCGCCTTCGCATCGCAGGTGGAGAAGCCGGATTCTCCGCCCGTGCGCGTGAAACTGCTGGGCGAGCAGCTCGTGCTGTTCCGCGACACGCAGGGCCGCCTCGGCCTTGTCGACGAGTTCTGCCCGCACAGGCTCGCCTCCATGTTTTTCGGGCGCAATGAGGAGAGCGGGCTGCGCTGCGTCTATCATGGGCTGAAGTTCGACGTGGGCGGCGCGTGCGTGGACGCGCCCTGCGTGCCGCCCACCACCACCGCCGATCAGCTCGCCACGATCAAGCGCGACCTGAAGATCAAGTCCTATCCCTGCATGGAGCGTGCGGGTCTGGTGTGGACCTATATGGGTCCGGCCGATCTGAAGCCGGAGTTTCCGGACCTTGAATGGACGATGACGCCCGACAGCCATCGCTTCGTCTCGCGCCATGTGCAGGAGTGCAATTGGCTGCAGGCGCTGGAAGGCGGATTCGACGCGCCCCATCTGAGTTTTCTGCACAAGGGTGACAATCCCGATCCCTCGCGCAACGTCGTGCCCACCCATTACGAAGTGACGGCGACCGATTTTGGTTTCGTCGTCGCCACGGGCCGCGATATCGGCGGACCCAATATCGCCTGGAACCTGAACATCATGCTGATGCCGTTCCACAAGATCATCTCCACGCGCCCGCACGCCGCGCATATGTGGGTTCCCATCGACGATGAGAACACCATGCTGTACAGCGTGGACTTCAATCCCAACGCGCCGCTCACGCAGGCGGAAATCGACCGCTGTGTCGAGGGAACGTGGATTCACACCGAGAACCATCCCGGCTCCGATCACGCGATCCGCAACAAGACGAACGATTACATGATCGACCGCGCCTTGCAGGCGTCCGGCAAGTCTTTCACCGGCATCAAGGGCTTCGGCACGCAGGATTGCGCCATTCAGGAATCCATGGGCGCGATCGTGGACCGTTCGCGCGAATATCTGCTGGCGGGCGACGCGGCGATCGTCAAGCTGCGCCGGCTTTTGCTGCAAGCCTTGCGCGATCAGGCGGACGGCAAGCCCGTCATGGGGCTCAATCCGAAGTCTTATCGCGTGCGCTCCGTGCGCTGCGAGCTTGCTCGCGACGTCAATGTCGCGGACCGTATCTCGGAGCTGGTCCGCGCCTGATCCAACCGCCAGCTCGGGAGAGCGTCATGTCCGCATGTATTGGCAATCGTTTCATCCGGATCGGCGCCGTCGCGCTCGCCTGTCTTGGCGGCCCCGCTGTCGCGCAGGAGGATTTTTACAAGGGGAAGACGATCACCATCGTCACCAGCACCGGCCCGGGCGGCGTCTATGACCTCGTCGCCCGTCTGAGCGCGCGCCACATGGGCAAGCAATTGAACGGCGCGCCCAACATGGTCGTGAACAACATGCCCGGCGCCGGCAATATGCTCGCCGCGAACTATATGTATGAGATCGCGCCCAAGGACGGCACGACCATCGCCGTCTTCAACAATGCGGTTCCGCTCAATCAGGTGCTCGATGGGCGCGGCGTGCGTTTCGACGCGAGCAAGTTCAATTGGATCGGTTCGACGGGCGGACGCAACGAGGCGGTGTTCGCCTTCCGCACGTCGGGCGCGCTGACGCTTGAGGACCTACGCACGAAAGAGCTTGTCGTGGGCAGCACCGGTCCCGGCTCCTCCATCGCCATCTATCCGATGGTGATGAACAATGTGCTGGGCACGAAATTCCGCATCGTCCATGGCTACAAGAGCTCCACGGAGGTCTTCCTCGCCATGGAGCGCGGCGAGGTGAACGCGCGCTCGGGCAGTCTCGCGTCCATTTCCGCGGGTTTCCAGAAATGGCTGGACGACAAGCGTCTCGTCTTCTTCGCGCAGGTCGGTTCGCGCCGCGACAAGGAGATCCCCGACGTGCCGCTGCTCACCGAGCTTGCGCGCAATGAGGAGGAGCGGCGCGTCCTCGCCCTCATCTCCTCGCCCGCTGAGTTGGGCCAGCCCTATCTCGCCCCGCCGGGCGTTCCGGCCGCGCGCGTCCAGCAATTGCGCGAGGCTTTCGCGCGAACGCTGCGCGATCCCGATTTCGTGAGCGAAGCAAACAAGGCGCAGGTCGATCTCGATCCGATCAGCGGCGAGGCCATCGCCAAGATCGTGCAGGACGTGGTGTATGCGCCGGAGAATGTGGTGGCCGCCGCGCGCGAGGCGCTCAAATAAGCGATCGCGCGCCGAAAGGGACGCCTGCGGCTTGACCGCGCTTGCGCCGCCATGGTCTTCTCCCCCGCAAAGGGGAGGGGATAATGGTTCGTCACGCTTGCGCGGCCTTCGCCGCAGTCATGGGCGTCGCCCTGTTCGCATTGGGCTCCGGGCAGGAGGCGCGCGCGCAGACGCCGGAGGCGTTCTTCAAGGGACGCACGGTCTCGATCGTGATGGGGACGGGGCCGGGCGGCAGCTACGATCTCTACGGCCGGCTCATCGCCAATCATTACGGGCGCTTCCTGCCCGGCAACCCCTCATTCATCGTCGAGCACATGCCCGGCGCTGGCGGGGCGACCGCGGCCAATTTCCTCTATGGCGCCGGTCCGCAGGACGGATCGAAAATCCTGCTCACCCACGCCCTGCCGCTCATCGAGAAGCTGCAGAGCGAGGGCGTGCGCTTTGAGTCGAGCAAGTTCCAGTGGATCGGCGCCTATGACCAGATCAGTCAGGTGCTCGCCATCTGGCACGCGGCGCCGGGCCGCTCGGTGGAGGAGCTGAAAAGCCGCGATCTCGTTTTGGGCTCGATGGGTCGTTCGCACCTGAGCTATCAATGGGCGACGCTGTTGAAGGACGCGCTCGGCGCGCAGTTCCGCGTGATTGCGGGCTATCCCACCGGCGGCGAGCTCAATCTTGCGATGGAGCGCGGCGAGATCGCCGGCTGGACCATCGCCTAGGAGAATCTCACCGGCGGCAACGCGCATTGGCTGCGTGAGCGCAAGGTGGTGATCCCGGTTCAATTCACGCTCACGCGCATGAAAGAATTGCCTGACGTGCCCACGCTCATCGAATTGTCGCAGGGCGAGAGCCGCGAGATCGCCGAGTTCCTCGCCGCGGGCACGCCCCATGCGCGCGGTCTGGCCGCCGGCCCCAACGTGCCGGGGGAGCGCGTGCGCGCCTATCGCGCCGCCTTCGACGCGATGATGCAGGACAAGGCCTTTCTTGAGGAGGCGGAGAAGCGCAACCTCTCGATCACGCCGCGCAACGCCGCGGAGATTCAGGCGCTCACAGACAAGATGGTGAAGTCCTCGCCCGAGTTCATCGCCCGCGTGAAGAAAGCCGTCGGCGCCGAGAAATGAAGGAGAGCATAAGTTGAGCGCATTGAAAAAGCCGGCCGTCACCGACGCCCCCTTGCATGAACTGGTGCGCGAGCGCTGGAGCCCGCGCTCCTTCGCCGCCGACCCGGTGTCTCGCGAGGACCTGCGCACGATTCTGGAGGCGGGCCGCTGGGCGGCCTCCACCAACAACAGCCAGCCCTGGCGCTGGATCGTGGCCACGAAGGATGATCCGGTCGCCTATGCGAAGGCGCTGGCCTGTTTCGCGCCCAAGAACCAGCGCTGGGCCGTGACCGCGCCCGCGCTCCTGTTCAGCGTCGCGCGCACGACCTTTGAGGCGAACGGCAAGCCCAATCCCTACGCCTGGCACGATAGCGGTCAGGCGCTCGCGCAGATGATGTTGCAGGCCAATGCGCTGGGCCTCGTGGTTCACGTGGCCGGGGGCATCGAGCCCGACAAGGTGCGCGAGACCTTCGCCACGCCGCCGGGTTATGACGTCGTCTGCGGCGTCGCTATCGGTCGGCAGGGCGATCCCGACGCGCTGCCTGAGGAGCTTCCCGCCCGCGAACGCGAGGCGCGCGTGCGCAAACCGCTGGAGCAGCTCGTCCTGGGGGCGGGGTTCGGCGGTCCCGGCGACGTCTTCGCCTGAGCTTGCGCGGGGCGCTTACGAGCCCCGCAAAAACCCTAATTGTGAAACACGGAGGGCCCTGCGCGACAGGGGCCCCCGAAGTTTCCGGAGGGAAGGCCCATGGCCAAGATTGAACTGAACGTGGACGGCAAGTCCCACGTCATCGACGCCGATTCAGACATGCCCTTGCTCTACGCGCTGCGCGATGATCTCGGGCTGAAGAATCCCAAATTCGGCTGCGGTCTCGCCCAATGCGGCGCATGCACCGTGCTGGTGGACGGCCAGCCCGTGCGCTCCTGCGTGACGCCGGTGGATTCGCTGGGCAAGAGCAAGATCACCACGCTCGCCGGCCTTTCGCAGAACGGCAAGCCGCACAAGGTGCAGGAAGCCTTCATCGCAGAACAGGTGCCGCAGTGCGGCTATTGCATGAACGGCTGGGTGATGACGACCGTCTCGCTGCTCGAAAAGACTCCCAAGCCGTCGGATGCGCAGATCGAGGAGGCGCTCACCGGCCTCAAGTGCCGCTGCGCCACCCACGTGTCCATCATGCGCGCCGTCAAGCGCGCGGCTCAGGCGTAAGGAGGCGAAGATGAATCATCAGCTCAATCATCGTCATTTCCTCGCCGGCGCCGGCGCCCTCACCGTCAGCGTCATGATGCCCGGCGTCGCCGCGCGCGCGGCCAGTTTCGGCCTCGAGAAGCGCCCGCCGCTCGATCCGCGCAAGCTCGCCTCCTACATCTCCATCCGCCAGGACGGCACGGCCATCGCCTATTTCGGCAAGATGGACATGGGCCAGGGCACCGACGTCGGCGTCGCGCAGATGGTGGCTGAAGAACTCGATCTGCCCGTGGAGCGCGTGCTCATCGACATGGGCGATTCCGGCACCAGCGTCGATCAGGGCGGCGCGTCGGGCTCCACCGGCGTCTCCCATGGCGGCGTCACGCTGCGCAACGCCGCCGCTGAGGCCCGCCGCCTCATGGTGGAGATGGCCTCCAAACATCTGGGCGTCGCCGCTGACGATCTCGTCGTCAACGCCGGCGTGATCTCGAGCAAGTCCACGCCCGCCAAGAAGGTGAGCTATGGCGAGCTCGTGGGCGGCCGCTGGTTCGACGCCGAGGTCGAATGGAACGGCCAGTTCGGCAACAACCTCGCCGTGAAAACGGTGGCGAAGCCGAAGGATCCGAAGGACTACAAGGTTTATGGCACGTCGCCGCCGCGCCGCGACGTGGCGCCGAAAATTCTCGGCACGGGCGATTTCGTCACCGACATCAAGGTTCCCGGCATGGTCCATGCGCGCATGGTTATGCCGCCGGTGGCGGGCGCCGAGCCTGTGTCGGTGGATGAATCCTCGATCAAGAACATCCCCGGCGTGCAGATCGTGCGCGAGAAGGGTTTCCTCGGCGTCGTGGCGCCGAAGGAATGGGACGCGGTGAAAGCCGCACGCGCGCTCAAGGTCGTCTGGTCCGACGCCAAGCCGCCCTTCGTCGAGCAGAAGGATCTCTACAATCACATCCGCAACGCAAAGCCCGCGAAGGCGGGCGGCGAGGGGCCGACCTGGAAAGAGCCGGAGAAGATCGACGCCGCTTTCAAGGCGGCCGACAAGATCATCGAGTCGACCTATGAATGGCCGTTCCAGTCGCACGCCTCCATGGGGCCTGCCTGCGCGGTGGTCGATTACAAGCCCAACGGTCAGACGACGCTCTGGACCGGCTCGCAGAAGCCTCATCACGCCGCTTACGGCGTGGCGGCGGTGTTGGGCCTGAAGAAGGAAGAGGTGCGCGGCATCTGGGTGCCGGGCCCCGGCTCTTACGGCCGCAATGACGCGGGCGACGCGGCGACGGCGGCGGCGATCTTCTCGCGCGCCGTCGGCAAGCCGGTGCGCTATCAGGCCATGCGCGACGAGGGCAAGGCGTGGGACCCCAAGTCTCCCGCCTCCATTCACACCGTGCGCGCCGGCCTCGACAAGGACGGCAAGGTGGTCGCCTGGCACTTCCACTCGAAGAGCTTCGACCGCCTCAACGTCAATTCGAACGAGAGCGAACCCGGCGACACGCTGCACGGGCAGATGATCGGCGCGGCGCCCAAGCCGCAGCTCACCTATGGCTCGCCGTCCAACTCCTACAAGTTCCCGCTGCGCGCGGACTCGTGGGAGGTGATCCCGCCGATGCTGGAGCGCGCATCGCCGCTGCGCTCCTCGCATCTGCGCGATCCGCTCGGGCCGGAGATTCATTTCGCCCATGAGAGCTTCGTGGACGAAGTGGCCTTCGCCACCGGGCGCGACCCGGTCGAGTTCCGCCTCGCCCATGTGAGCGACCAGCGCGACCGCGACGTCATCAAGGCGGTCTCTGACAAGGTGGGCTGGAAGCCGCGCACTCAGGCGCGCAAGGAGCGCAAGGGCGACGTGGCTTATGGTCAGGGCATCGCCTATTCGACCCGCAACGGCACCCGCGTGGCGGTGGTCGCCGAAGTCGAGGTGAACACGAAGACCGGCAAGGTCCGGGGCACGAAGTTCACCGTGGCGCATGATTGCGGCATCGTCATCAACCCGCAATTGCTGATCCAGACCATCGAAGGCAACGTGGTTCAGGCGCTCAGCCGCGCGATCCACGAGGAAGTGAAGTTCGACACGAAGAGCGTGACGAGCGTGGACTGGGAGACCTATCCCATCCTCGACTTCACCGAGCGCCCCCTGCAGATCGACGTTGTGCTGATCAATCGTCAGAACATTGCGCCGAACGGCGCCGGCGAGGGCTCCATGCGCCCGATCGTCGCCGCGATGGCGAATGCGATCTTCGACGCCACCGGCGTGCGCCTCCGGCAGGGGCCGTTCACGCCCGACCGTCTGCGCGCGGGCCTCGCCTGACGCAAAGAAAAAGGCGCCGCGGGAGTTTCGCGGCGCCTGCCTCAACCATCATCAGAGGCGCGCCTGCGGGCGCGCCTTTTCTTTTCGAAGGCTCGTCAGAACGCGAGGCGCGAGAGCAGATAGAAGCCCGCGCCCATCAGGCCCGCCATGGGCATGGTGACGATCCACGCGACAAGGATGCCTTTGGCTATGTTCCAGCGCACGGCTGAGGCGCGTCGCGCCGCGCCCACGCCAACGATGGAGCCCGTGATCGTATGCGTGGTGGAGACCGGCACGCCGAGGCTCGTGGCCGCGAAAAGCGTGATCGCGCCGCCCGTTTCCGCGCAGAAGCCCTGCATGGGCGTAAGCCGCGTGATCTTGCTGCCCATCGTGTGCACGATGCGCCAGCCGCCGAACAGCGTGCCGAGCCCCATCGCCGCCTGACAGGTGATGACGACCCAGAAGGGCACGTGGAACGTGTCGCCGAGCTGACCATGGGCGAACAGCAGGACGGCGATGATGCCCATGGTTTTCTGCGCGTCATTGCCGCCATGGCCCAGCGAATAGAGCGAGGCGGAGACGAACTGGGCGGAGCGGAAGATTCTGTCGACCTTGGCAGGCATGGCGCGCACGAAGATCCACGACACGATCGCCACCAACAGCAGGGCGAGCAGAAAGCCGATGGTGGGCGACAGGAAGATCGCTGCGCCGGTCTTGATGACGCCGCTCGCCACCACCGCCTCGAAGCCGCCACGCGCGACGCCCGCGCCCACAAGGCCGCCGATCAGCGCGTGGGAGGAGCTGGAAGGTATGCCCCAGTACCAGGTGATGAGGTTCCAGGAGATCGCGCCCATCAACGCGCCGAAGATCACGTTGTCGTTCACGATATCGGGCGTGACGATGCCGCGCCCGACGGTTTCGGCCACATGCAGGCCGAAGAACAGGAAGGCGATGAAATTGAAGAAGGCGGCCCAGAACACCGCATATTGCGGCGAGAGCACGCGCGTGGACACGATGGTGGCGATGGAGTTCGCCGCGTCATGCAGGCCGTTCAGGAAATCGAACAGAAGCGCGACAATGATGAGCGCGATGAGGATCTCCATGCCGCGCGCCCCTAGATGTGCTCGATGAGGATGCCGCTCACCTTGTTGGCGATATCCTCGAAGCGGTCGAGCACTTTCTCCAGATGCTCATAGACGTCGCAGCCCACCACGAAGGCGAGCGGGTCCTGATCGCGATGGCTCAGGAAGAGCGCGCGACGGCCCTCGTCGTACAATTCATCGGACCGCTCCTCGATCTGCACCACTTCCTGCGCATAGGCGGTGATCTTCGCCTGATTGTCTCCGATGGAGGCGAGCAGCGGCGTCGCGGCGGCCGTCAGCTCCGCCACTTTCACGATCTGATCGCCCATGGCTTTCATGTTGGGCTCGAAAGAGCGCACCTCGAACAGGCGCACGCTCTTGGCCGTCTTGCGCATCTGGTCGATGGCGTCGTCCATGAGCGTGATCAGCTCCTTGATGTCGCCGCGGTCGAAGGGCGTAATGAACGTGCGCCCCACCGCGTTGAGCACTTCGCGCGTGATCGCGTCGGCGGCGTCCTCGTGGCGCATCACCGCATCCGCATGCGCCTGCAGGTCGGCTCCGCCGTCGAGCATCGCGCGCAGGGCGCGCGCGCCCTCCACGAGCGTCTGCGATTGGCGGTTGAACATGTCGAAGAATTGCTCCTCGCGGGGGAGCAGGGCGCGGAACCAACGCATGGGCCTTCACCATTCTGGACGGCCTGCGCGCGAAGGGCGCGGGCGTCAGGGAACGTACAATTTCGCCCCTTCTTGTACGGTGCGGCGCGCCGGCGCAAGGAAGGAGGCGCAGGAAATCACAAGAGCGCGCGCGGCGCCGCTCGAGCGGGGCCTTCTCAGCGGCAGGGGGAGGCGCTAGGCTTCATCCGACGGCGCCGCGCGCGCCGGAGTCCGCGCGGGGGGCCGAACGGAGACGATCCATGCCCCAGGCCGCCCCCTGCATATTCCCGCCCACGACGCCCGACGCGCGAGTCCGCCTTCGCCGCATCCTCAGCCCTGCGGGAGCCGCAGCCGCCCTCGCGGTCCTGCTCATGGCTCCGGCCCCGGCGCTCGCGGGATCCCGCCCGGCGCAGGCCTGTAAGCCGCTTGCCGGCCTCCCCGGGCCGCATGGGCTCTGGCTTGGCCATTTCACGGGCGGGCGGATCGGGGCGGGGCCCTTTGGCGAGGTTGTGGAATGGCGCGACGATTACGCCTGTTTCACCTCGGCGGCCGATTGCGCCGCCTGGCGGCGCGGCCTGCGGGCGGTCTATCGTGACGTAGAGGGCTGGGGGACCTGCCTTGCCCTGCGCGGCGGCGGGGATTATGCCCCGGTCGCGCGCGTCACGAAGCGAACTGTCGTGAAGGCCCGCTATTGAGGGACAGGCAATGACGAACGCGGCCCGCGCCTATGAAACCATTCTCGTGGACGTCAAAGACGGCGTCGCGCTCGTCACGCTCAACCGGCCGCAGGCGCTGAACGCGCTCAACGCCCAGATGATGCGCGACATGACTGGCGCCCTGCAGGCGCTCGACGCCGACCCCGCCGTGGGCGCGATCGTGGTGACGGGCTCGGCGAAAGCCTTCGCCGCCGGCGCCGACATCAAGGAGATGCAGGCGCTCACCTTCGAGGAGATTCACGCGGCTGACGGATTCGCCGGCTGGGAGGCGGTGACGCGCATCCGCAAGCCCATCATCGCCGCCGTCGCGGGCTATGCGCTGGGCGGGGGCTGCGAGCTCGCCATGATGTGCGATCTCATCATCGCCGCCGACAACGCCCAGTTCGGCCAGCCCGAGATCACGCTCGGCATCATTCCCGGCATCGGCGGAACGCAACGCCTCGCGCGCGCCGTCGGCAAGGCGAAGGCGATGGACCTCTGCCTTACCGGTCGCCACATGGGCGCGGAGGAGGCCGAGCGCGCGGGCCTTGTCGCCCGCATCGTGCAGGCGGACTCGCTCGTGGAGGAGGCGCTCGCCATGGCGCGCACGATCGCCGCCATGCCGCGCGCCGCCGTGATGATGGCGAAAGAGGCCGTCAACCGGGCGCAGGAGCTCGCGCTCTCGGAAGGCGTGCGCTTCGAGCGGCGCGCCTTCCACGCCCTGTTCGCGACCCACGACCAGAAAGAGGGCATGGCCGCGTTCGTTGAGAAGCGCAAGCCGCAGTTCAAGGCCTGAACGCGGCGGCGCTTGTCCTCACAAACGTTTGCCGATGAGCTTCTTCACATTGCCGGTGAGGATTTTCTCGCCGTCTGCGCCGAGCGCGCGGATTTCCTGCACGAAGTTCTTCGTGACCTCCACCGTGCGGATCTCCTGCGGATAATCCGTGCCGAACACGATGCGCTCCGCCGGGATCTCAACAAGCGCGGTCTTGACCGATCCGATGACGCCGCAGAAGCCGCCGGAATCGAACATCAGATTGTTGTTGATGTAATGGTCGAAGTACTTCTGCGGCGTCGCGCCGTGGCGCGGATTGCCCTTCGTGCCCCAGAACACCTTGTCCTGATAGGAGCGGATGCGGCCGAGCATGGAGGAAATGCCGCCGCCCAGATGCGACATATGGACGATGAGTTTCGGGTGACGGTCGAACACGCCTGAATTGATGAGGCGGATGATCACCATGATGAGCGAGAACTCGCGCCCCACCGAACGGGCGAGATCGTAGCCGTCGAAGGTCTTCGACTCATTCAGCCGCAGCGCGGGATGGACGAAGACGAACAGGCCGCGCTTCTCGCACTCCGCCCAGAAGGGCTCGAACTCCGGCGCGTCGAGATAAAGTCCATCCTGTTCTGAGGTGATGGTGACGCCGGGAAAACCGAGCTCGTCGGCGCAGCGCGCAAGCTCCTTCAGCGCCTCCGGGCCCCCAAGCGGATTGGCGTGCGCGAAGCCGAGAAAGCGGCCCGGATAATCCTTCTCCGCCTGTTTCGCCTTGTCATTGACGAGGCGCGACAGCTCGATCGTCGCCGACATGCCCGCCGCGCTCGACAGCATCGCGACGTCGATGCCGCAGGCGTCCATCATCTCCACATGGGTGTCGAGCTCATAGAGCATGCGATGGACCGTGTAGCTCGGCGCGCCGTTCTCGTCGTAATGCAGGATCAGCTTGTCGCCGGGATCCTGCTTGATGAGTTCGCGCGGCGTGAAATGATGATGGAAATCGACGAGCATATATTTCCTCCCAGGATTTTTTACTGCCGCCGGCGTCAACCGCCCGCGACGAGGCGCACGGCGCGCAGAACCGCTTCTGGATCGGCGACGCCTTTCCCCGCGATGTCGAAGGCGCTGCCATGGCCGGTGGACGAAAAGATCACGCCGCCGCCGATCGACAGCGCGCAGGCGGTGCGCCCGGCGAGCAGTTTCACGGGAATGTGTCCCTGATCGTGATACATTGCGACGAAGGCGTCGATATCCTTGCGGCTGATAATGAGGTCGGCGCCCACGGGGCCTTCCGCATCAATGCCCATGGCGCGCAATCGCGCAACGGCGGGCGTCGTCACATGGTCGTCGTCGTCACCGAACAGGCCGTTCTCGCCCGCATGGGGATTGACGCCGAACACGCCGAGCTTCGGGCGCGCGATCCCCATGTTGCGCAATGCGCGGTCCGCCGCCTGCGCAGCCGCGATGACGAGTTCAGGCGTCAGGCGGGCGAGCGCATGGGCGAGGCGTTCATGCAGCGTGGCGTGCACGATCTTCAGCCCGCCGCCCACGAACATCATGAAGACGCTGTCTTCGTCCACATCCGACAGGCGCGCGATGAGGCTTGGATAGCCGGAGAATGGAATGCCCGCCTTGTGGACCGCGGTCTCGTTGTGCGGGCATCCCACGATCGCCTTTGCGCCGCCCGCTTTCACGAAAGCCATGGCGGCGGCGAGATATTCGGTCATCGCGCGGCCCGCGTCCGCTTCGATGCGCCCCGGCTGGAACGCGCCCGCTGGCAGGCTCGCGACATTGATGAATGTTATGCGGCCGGGCGCAGGCGCGCGGGATTCGACGAGCTCCATTTGCGGGGCGCACAGGCGCGCATAATGCTCGATCACGAAGGCGTCGCCGACGAGAATCGTCTGCGGGCCATCGCCGCGCGCGAATTCAGCCGCCGCCTTGACCGCGATTTCCGGCCCAATTCCATTTGGGTCGCCGATGGCGACCGCTACGATGTCTTGCGCGCTCATAGCGGGATCGCCAGCAAAGTGTCGATGCGCGAGGAATCGCAGGCGACGACGCGCTCTTTCAACCGCGGCGCGCCGCCTGCGGTCTCATAGAGGTCGAGATAGCGTCCGGTGGCGAAGACGTCCGTCTTGCCGTCGCGCATGATGCGCGCCACGAAGAAAGAGGTCTCGCTTCGAACGCCCGAAGGGGTGCGCTCAAGCACGCATGGCATGCCCAATACGTGGCGATAGTGTTGACGCTCGTAGATATTGGCCTCCCGCAGGGCGGAAATGCGATCTTTAAGCATGGCGCGCGTGTTCGCGAACACCATGCCAGCCTCCAGCCCGTCGCGCAGGTTCTCGGCGCTGGTGATCTTGTAGAGGCAATCCTCCACGAAGAAATCCGGCCATTCCTCGAGCCTGTCGTCGTCGAGGCAGCGCGCGTAATCGGCCTGCGTGCGCGCGATCAGGAAGGTGAGTTCCTGCAAATCTTTCGTCTGGTCGGTCATGGCGAAGTCCGAATGCCCATCAGCGCGCGATATTTTTTCCAGAAACCGCGGATCGAGGCTTCCGTGACGCGGCTCTCGCTGCTTTGCGCGTCATGGCCGCCCATTTCGAGCACCGCGCGCTGGTCTGGCGCGCCAGCGACGCCGCGTTGCACGAAGCCGCCCACGCAGCCGTCCTCCATGGAGATGAAGCCGGCGGGTCCGACGAGATTGGCCTGTTTGAGGCGCACAAGCCGCTCCTCCGGCGTGTCGCTTTCAAAGCCCAGCAATATCCAGTTGAGATCGGCGGCATCGGGGCCGCGCGGCACGACCTGGCGAATGGCGATCGCGTTCTGGATCTGCTGCAGGACAAAGGTTGGGAACACGGTCAGGATCTGCAGCGTGACGTCGTCGCCAAGCTCGTTGAAACCCTGCAGCATGGTCGGATCGGCGAGCTTGTATTCGCTGTCCGAGCGGATTTTCTGCTCGGAATACTCGGCGTTTCCCGTCGCCTTGCGCTCGATGGCCGAATAGCTCACGTGATGCCCGCCGCTCTCGTCCACGATGATCGCGCCTTTCTGCGACAGGCGATTGATCTCGAACGTGGTGAAGAACAAATGCAGGATGCTCGCGTGGTAGGAATCCTTGACGTTCTCGACGTAGAGCTTCCAATTGTTCGGCAGCGCCTGCGTATAGCGGCCGATCACGACCGGCTTGCGGCCTTTGAGAACGCGCGCGATGCGGCTCTCTATCTCCCCGCCCAGATAGGCCGCGAGGTCCGGCGCGTCCGGCGAGAACGTGCCGAACACAAGGCCGTGGAGGAGCGCGACGCGCAGCTTGCGCGGTCCATGGTCGGACAGTTTGAAATCAGGCGGCATGCCGCCTTTGCCTTTCACGCCTTTCTGGAAGGCCACGCCGGTGAGGTCGCCTTTCAGATTATAGGTCCAGGCGTGATAGACGCAGGCGAAGTCCTTTTTGCCCTTGCCCTTCTCATCAAGGCAGATGAGCGCGCCGCGATGCGCGCATCGGTTCTCGAAGGCGTGGATCGCGCCGTCGGAATCCCGCGTCACCACGACCGGCGCGTCTCCGACGAATGTGGCGCGATAATCGCCGGCGTTCGCCACGTCGCCTTCCAGACATAGAAAGTGCCACGCGGGACCGCGAAAGATTCGCTCCTGCTCGGCCGCGTAAACGTCCTCACGCTGGAAGGCCCAATAGGGCACGCGCGAAAGGCTTTCCGGCCAGTCAAGCGATGCGTGCGCTTCAGCGGCGCGCGGTGCGCCCTGTGAGGGTGTGGCCTGCGTCATGGCGTTTCATTCCGGTTTGCGCCGCGGCCGCTTGCGCGCGCGCCGGGCGACGTTGTTGCGCCATCTAAACGACCCGCTCGCCCGCAAGTCAATCAGGCCGCCAGCGGCGCAGGCGCGGCGGTTGACAAGGAGCCGCAGGCGTTCTGTAACGATGGTCAAGGCGCCGCAGGAGCGCCTGGAGGTGACGCCTATGAAGCTTGCGAGCTACGTCCATGAGGGCGCTGAGTCCTTCGGGCTTGTTCTTGCCGACGGTTTGTTTGATCTCAAGCGCCGCCTGCCGGGCGTGGCGTCATTGGCGCAGCTTCTTTGCGGCCCCGCCATGGCCGACGCCCGCAGCCTTGCTGCAGCCGCGAAGGCCGAGATTGCGTTCAACAATGTGAGATTCCTGCAGCCGATCCCGCAGCCGGGAAAGATCATCTGCGTGGGGATCAATTACGCCTCGCGTCCCGGCGAGCATGCGACGGACCGTCCCAAATATCCGAGTCTGTTCATGCGCACGCCGCTTGCGCAGGTGGGCCATGGGGAAAAGCTCGTGCGGCCGCCGGAATCGGTGGAGTTCGACTATGAAGGCGAGATCGCCATCGTGATCGGAAAGCGGGGACGCAGGATTCCCGCCCGCGACGCCTTGTCCTTCATCGTCGGCTATTCCTGTTTCAACGAGGGCTCCGTGCGCGATTGGATGAAGCACGGCGTCTACAACGTCACGGCCGGCAAGAACTTCGAGAAGTCCGGCTCCTTCGGTCCGTGGATCGCCACGCCCGAGGACATTCGCGACCCGCATGACATGCGCATCTCCACGCGCGTGAACGGGCAAGTGCGGCAGAATGACACGACGGCGAACATGATCTTCAATTTCGAGGAATTGATCGCTTATATCTCCACGTTTATCACTCTTGAACCCGGCGACGTGATCGTCACCGGCACGCCGACCGGCGCTGGCGTACGTTTCGATCCGCCGATCTGGCTGAAGCCCGGCGACGTGCTCGAGGTCGAGGTCGAGGGGGTTGGCGTGTTGCGCAATGAAGTGGCGGACGAGGCGGTCTGAGCCAATTTCAGCCTTCGGGGCGGCGTCGGGGAGGGCGCGAGCATGACGCAGGCGAAACAGCAGCATGGAAGGCCACCGCTCGCCGCCGGCGCGCGCGAGGCGATGGAGGCGCTCAACGCAGAGGCGGCGCCGCTTCACATCTGGCTTCGCACACAGGCCAATGCGCCGGCCCAGCGCCCCTGGTTCAAGGAGACCGCGCTCGAAGCCTCCGGCGCGCTGGCGCAGGGTCGCGTCGCCGCGGCCCAGCTCAAGGCGAAGCCGCATCATTGGCGCTGGCGCGAGATCGCGCCTTATCTCGACAAGATCGCCGGCATCGCGAAAGGCGCGGACGTTCCGCCGATCGAATTCGCGGACCGTCAGCAATTTCTCCTCACCAATCCCGGGCTCGGCGGGCGCTTGCAGGTTGCGGCCGCATTGCGCTGCGCGGTGTCGATCTACAATCCCGGCGACGTGGCGCCTGCGCATCTGCACAGCCCCAACGCCAGCCGCACCATTTTGTCGCGCAGCGGCGGCTACACGAATGTCGAGGGCGAGCGCTGCCCGGCGGCGCGCGGCGACGTGATCCTCACGCCCAACGGCACTTGGCACGATCACGGCAATGACGGCGACGAGCCCGTCACCTGGATCGACACGCTCGATTGGCCCGTGCTCGAGTTTCTCGATCTGATCTGGCTCGACGAGGACATGCCGGGCGCCACAGGCAATGTGCGCATGCAAGGGGAGAGCCTTTCGCGCGGCTATTCGCAGGCGCTCTACGCGCGCGGCGGCATTGTGCCGAATTTCGTGCGTCACACGCGTGGCGTGAGTCGCGACACGTCGCCTTATATTCACTTTCGCGGCGCCGACATCCGCGCCGCGCTTGGCGATCTGCGCGGGCAGGGGGGCGATCCTTACGAGGGCGTGCCGCTGTCGCTCGTCAATCCCACCAATGGGGCGCCGCTTTTCCCCACCATTGGTTACGGCGCGCAATTGATCCGCGCCGGGGAGGAAACCCATTTCAAGCGGGAGACCGCAAGCGTCGTCTATGTCGTCATGGAAGGCCGCGGACGCACCGAGCTCGCCGGGCAAACCTTCGCCTGGGAGGAGAATGACATTTTCGTCGTGCCGAACTTCCTGTGGCGCAGGCATATGGCGGAAGGCGCAGACGCGGTGCTTTACACGATGACCGATGCGCCGCTCATTGAGCGCATCGGACAATATCGGGCCCAGGGTCGGACCCGATCTGGAGACGTGGTGCAACTGGCTTGAACGCGCTGTCGCGCGACAAGGGGAGGGAGTGATGGATAGACGTTCGTTCATGCAGGGCGCAGGCGTGCTGGCGCTGGGCGCGGTCGCGCCCCAAAGGCTGGCGGCGCAGGAGAACTGGCCCGCGCAAGCAGTGCGCATCATCGTGCCGTTCCCCGCGGGCGGGTCCGCGGACGTGCTGCCGCGCATCGTCGCCGAAGCGCTGGGCCCGATCTTGAAACAGCCGATCGTGATTGAGAACAAGGCGGGCGCGGGCGGCAATATCGGCGCCGAAGCCGTGGCGGTCGCAAAGCCCGACGGCTATACGCTGATGGCCGCGCCGCCGCCGCCGATCGCGATCAACCACAATCTTTATCCCAAGCTGAATTACGATCCCACCAAGTTCAGGCCGGTGACGATCATGGGTTCGGCGCCAAATGTGGTCGCGGTCTCCAACAGACTCGGCGTGAAAAGCGTGCAGGAATTGATCGCCCGCGCGAAAGCTGAGCCCGGCAAGATCAACGCCGCCAATCAGGGCAATGGCTCCACGTCCCATCTTACCGCATCCATGTTTGAGGTGCAGGCGGGCGTGAAGTTCAACCATGTGCCTTATCGCGGCACCGCGCCTGCGCTCAACGATCTCGTCGCGGGCCATGTCGACTTGTTTTTCGACAATATCGCCTCCTCGCTCGCCCAGCATCAGGCTGGCAATATCCGCATCCTCGGCGTGTGCTCGCCTGAGCGCGTCGAGCAATTGCCGGACGTGCCGACGGTCGCGGAGACCGGGCTCAAGGGCTTTTCCGCCACCGCCTGGTTCGCGATCATGGCGCCGGAGGGCACGCCGGATGCTGTCATCGCCAAGATCAACAAGGATGTGGTGGCCGTCTTGAAGACGGCGGACGTACGCAAGAAATTCATCGATCAGGCCGCGACGCCGATTGGCAACTCGCCGCAGGAGGCGGCGAAGTTCATCGCGTCTGAAATCCAGGCCTGGGCGGACGTCATCAAGAAAGCGGACGTCAAGCTCGCGAACTGACGCGCGAGAAAGCGCCTGCGCGCGCGCGTCGCGCGCAGGCTTTCGTCGGCTACTTCTTGTAGGGGCCGAGCTCCTTGAGGGCAGCCTCGAGGAAGCTCAGGTCCACCGCTTTCAGCGGATCGACCGGCTGCTGGATCATGCCGGCGCCCTGGAAGGCTTCGTAGTCCGCCTTGATGCTCTCCACGTTGAGCGTGCCGTCGGGGTTGCAGAACGCGAGCGGGAACGAGCGGTAGAAATCCGGCGACTTGACGGATGTGTATTCGTTGAGGATGGCGATGATCGCCTCGCCCTTCTCGCCCGTGAAGAACCCCTTGTCGTCGAGCGCGTCATTGTGGTCCCGCACGCCGCGCAGGAAGGCTTTCATGAAGCGGCGTCCCGCGTCCGGCCGCTCCTTTGCGAATTTGCCCGAATAAAAGATCGTCGCGATCTGGTGATAGGGATAAATCTCCGCGTCCGTCACGATCTTCACGCCATAACCCTTGTTGACGGCCTCGGTCGTCATCGGTTCGGCGGGGAAGGCGGCGTCGATGGCGCCGTTGGCGAGCGCGATCACCTGCTGGGGAAAGCCAAGCGCGACGAGCTCCACGTCGGCGTCCTTGAGGCCAGCCTTCTGGATGATTCGGTGGATCGTGCCCCATGCGGCTGTGCCGGGCGCGGAATTCGCGAGCTTCAGGCCTTTCAGATCGGCGAGAGTCTTGAAGCGGCCCGACTCCACGAGATCCTTGCGCACGATAAGCGTCTGGCTCGGCCTGCCCGGCGGCGTCGACACTTTGTCGGCGACGATGCGCATGTCGATGCCGCGCCCCACGGCGTTGAAGAAGCCGGCGGAAGGCGCGCCCGCGGAGACGTCGAGTTCTCCTGAGGCGAAGGGCGCCATCATGCGCGCGGCGGAATCGAACGTGATGAATTCTACGTCGAGCCCCTCCTGCTGGAAGTAGCCGCGCTTTTGCGCGACAAACAGCCCGATGTCGGTGGCGACGTTCGTCATGCCCACCTTCACCTTCTGCGCCGCCGCGCCGGCGGTTTGCGCGAGCGCTCCGGCGCCAGCCGCGGCGCACAGCGCATAGGCGCCCACAGCAGCGAGCGCGAGTTTCCGGAACATGTCCCCTCCTGTGGGCTCCTCGGCCCTCTCCCTGTGGGGGGCTCGTTAAGGCCGCCCCTTGCGCGCATTATCAGCCTCGCCTAATCAAGCGTCAACGCCTCGCGCCTGCGCGCAAGGGGCGAGAAAACGCGCTGGCGCCCCGGGCGGATGCGCGTAACATGGGAGGCGGAGAGAGGCGCATGGCTGAGCCAAGGACGTATTTCGAGACCGTCGAGGGCGCTCAGGTGAATGTGGCGAGGGGCGGGGCCGGCGCGCCGCTCGTGTTCCTGCATGGCGCCAATGGCGGGGGCCGCTTCCTGCCTTTCATGGAGAAGCTCGCGGCGCATTTCGAGGTGATCGCGCCGGAGCATCCCGGCTTCGGCAAATCGGATTCGCCGGCCTGGCTCGACAATGTTCAGGACCTCGGACATTTTTATGCGGCCTTTCTCGAGCGGCTCGGCCTGAGCGATGTGACGCTCGTTGGCACGTCGCTTGGCGGATGGATCGCGGCCGAGACGGCCCTGCGCGCCCCTTCGCGCCTACGCGCGCTGACGCTTGCCTGCGCCGCCGGTCTGCGCATTGCCGGAACGCCGAAAGCGAACATCTTCCTGTGGAACGCTCAGGAGCTGATGCGCAATCTCGTGCATGATCCTGCGCTCGCCGAGCGCATGCTCGCCGCGCCCATGTCGGATGAGGAACGCGACATCGCGCTCAAGAACCGTTTCGCGACCGCCAAACTCGCCTGGAGCCCGCGCCTGCACGATCCGCAATTGCAGAAGTGGATCCACCGGATTGAGACGCCGACGCTCGTTCTGTGGGGGCGTGAGGACAAGATCATTCCCGTCGCCTATGCGCAGGCCTTCGCCGAGCGCATCAAGGGCGCGCGGGTTCATGTGTTCGAACAATGCGGCCATCTCCCCCATGTGGAGAAGGCTGACGATTATGTGGCGCAGATCATCGCTTTTTCCAAAGGAGCGCGCGCATGAAGTTCTATCTCTTTCATCTCATGCCCTACGCCGACCTCGATCTCGAGGCGCCTGACAAATACAATTCCTCCTGGGTCACGCTGCCTAATTCCTATTACGATCCGAAGAAAGGGCATCTGCTCTACAATCGGTATCTCGATGAGCTCGAGATGGGCGACGCGCTCGGCTATGACGGCGTCTGCGTCAACGAGCATCACTCCAACGCCTATGGCCTGATGCCGCAGCCCGGCGTGCTGGCGGGCACGCTCGCGCGGCGCACGAAGAACGTGAAGATCGCGGTGCTCGGCCGCGCCTTGCCGCTGGTCAACAATCCGATCACGGTGGCGGAGGAATTCGCCATCCTCGACAACATCACCGGCGGGCGCTTCATCGCCGGTTTCGTGCGCGGCATCGGCGCGGAATATTATTCATGGAACGCCAATCCGGCCTTTTCGCACGAGCGTTTCCATGAGGCGCATGACCTCATCCTTCAGGCCTGGACGCGCACGGGGCCTTTCGCCTTTGAGGGCAAGCATTACAACTTCGACTATGTGAATCTGTGGCCGCGCCCCTATCAGGATCCCCATCCCCCGATCTGGATTCCCTCGCAAGGCTCCACCGAGACGATCGAATGGGCGAGCCATCCCGATCGGCGCTACACCTATCTGCAGACGTTCTCGCCCATCGCGGCGCTGCAGAAATACATGAAGCAATATCAGGACAGCGCGGAGCGTCAGGGCTGGCGCGCGGGGCCTGAGAATCTCGGCTGGGCCACGCCCATCTATGTCGCGGAGACGGATGAGATCGCCTATCGCGAGGCGAAGCCCCACATCGAGAACTTCTATCAGAAGTTCCTCAAGATGCCGGTCGAAATGCTGCTGCCGCCGGGCTATCTGTCGCTGAAATCCATGCAGGGCGTCATGGCGGCGAAGGCGCAGGTGAGCGGCGGCGCGCGCGATATCGACGCGGTGATGCAGAGCGGCATGTTCCTGTGCGGCAGCCCCAAGACCATCCGCGACAAGCTGAAGCACTATCAGAAAGAGGTGGGCTTCGGTTATGTGCTTTCGATGCTGCAGTTCGCGACGCTTCCCGCCGACCTCACGCGCAAGAACATCGAGCTTTACGCCCGCGAGGTGATCGCGCCGCTGCGCGCCGAGGCCGCCACAAACGCGCAGGCCGCTGAATGAGCGGCGAAGTCGAAAGCGCCTCAGGCGAGAAGCCCCATGTGGGCTTTTTCGCCCTTTACAACGTGTTCTTTTGGATCGGCCTGTTTAGTTTCGGCGGCGGCCTCCTCGCCTGGATCCAGCGCGAGGTCGTGGTGAAGCGCGGTTGGATGCGGGATGAGGATTTCCTGCCCGGCGTCGCGCTCGCCCAGGTCCTGCCCGGCGTCAATTCAACCAATATGGCGGTCTATGTCGGCCGTCATCTGCGCGGCGTCGCGGGCGCGGCGGTCGCGCTCACGGGCATGCTCACGGGGCCCTTCCTCGTCATGCTGGCGGCGGCGGCGAGCTACAAGGCCATTCTCGGCGTGCCCGCGCTCCATGCGGCGATGGCGGGCGTCGCGGCGGGCGCCATCGGCATGTTGCTGCGCATGGGCGTCTCGGCGATGAAGACCTCCGCGCGCTTCGGCGCGCTCTCCCTTGGCGTTATGTTTGCGGTGTTCGTTGCGATCGGCGTTATGAAATGGCCGCTCGTCTGGGTCGTCGCTGTGGCGACGCCGCTCAGCGTGCTCATCGCCTGGCCGCGCGGCGCGTCGTCGCAGACCGCCGGAAAGGAGGGCGGCGATGCGTGAGGAAGTCTCTCTCGGCCTGCTCGTCTCCATCGCCGTCATTCTCGCGCCGCTGTCCATCGCCTCCATCGGCGGAGCGACGGCGATTTACGCCCCGCTGCAACACGAGGTGGTGGACGTGCGCCAGTGGATCACAGGGCGCGAGTTTCTCGACCTGTTCGCCATCTGCCGCTTCACGCCGGGCCCCAGCTCCATTCTGGGCGCGATGATCGCATTCAAGATCGCCGGTCTCGCTGGGGCGCTTGTCGCCATGCTGGCGCTTTATCTCCCATCGTCGGCGCTGTGCTACGGCGTGGGCCGCATCTGGTCCGCGCATAAGGGCAAGCCATGGCATACGGCTGTGGAGCGCGGCCTCACGCCCATCGCCGCAGGCCTTATCATGGCCGGCGTGCTGGCGCTGTTTCGCCTGAGCGGCGGCGATCCGTTGACGGGCGGCGTGATCGTGGGCTCCGCCGGCCTGCTGATGTGGCGGCGCAAGCTGCACCCATTCATCCTGCTGGGCGGCGGCGCCGCCGCATTCGAAATCGCCTGGCTCACTGGTTATCTGAACCTGTGAGCCCTGCGGCGCGCGTGAGCGTCGCCTAATTGCCCCGCACGCTTGCCGCGGTCTGGCCGAAGAGCACTTTCTTGTCTTCTTCGGTCATGTTCGGGTTTTCGCGGATCGGCTCGCCCTTGGCGTAGGCCGCGACGACGGCGGGCCGCGCGGCCATGGCGGCGTACCAGCGTTTCACATTGGGGAAATCCTCAAGCCGCTGGCTCTGCCGCTCGTGCGGCACGACCCAGGGATAGCAGGCCATGTCGGCTATGGAGTAATCGCCCGCGATCCAGTCGCGGCCGGCGAGCTGCCGGTCAAGCACGCCATACAGGCGGTTCGTCTCCTTCACATAGCGGTCGATGGCGTAGGGGATTTTCTCCGGCGCATATTGGGAGAAGTGATGGTTCTGGCCCGCCATGGGCCCGAGCCCGCCCATCTGCCAGAACAGCCATTCGTGCGTCTTCATGCGCGCGCGCAGGTCCGCGGAGAGGAACTTGCCCGTCTTCTCCGCCAGGTAAACCAGAATGGCGCCGCTTTCGAACACCCTGATCGGTGCGCCGCCATCCTTTGGCGCATGGTCCACAATGGCGGGCATCCGGTTGTTAGGCGCGATCTTCAGGAATTCCGGCCTGAACTGTTCGCCCTTTCCGATGTTGACGGGAAAGAAACGGTAATCCAGCCGCGCTTCCTCGAGGAAGATCGTGATTTTGTGTCCGTTGGGCGTAGGCCAGAAGTGCAGGTCTATCATGTGAGCTCATGCGGCGTTGGGAATCGGGTGAGCGATCATGGGACGGGCGGAGAAGGGCGGCAAGCGGGCGATGGCCTTCCGCGCGCCCGATCTTTTGCTTGACTGGATTGCGCGGTTCTGCGGGCGGGTTTATCCTGAGCGCAGGACCGCGAGAGTCCGTAGAGAGGGAGACACGTCCATGACGCAGATTTCAGCCGCACGCGCTTCTTTGTCACTAGCTCTTGGGTCGGCGCTCCTGCTTGGCGCGGCCTCTCTTGCTTGCGCGCAGGATCCGTCCGGCCGCAGCCTCCTCGACAAGTCAGACCCCGCCAAGAGCAATCAAAGCCCCAACCTGCGCTCTCTGCCCGTGCCGCCCATCGCGACGCCCCTGGAGAAACTGCCGCTCGACAAGATCAAACTGCCGGCGGGCTTCAAGGCGGAGGTATGGTCGCACGGCCATGCGGGCGGGCGCACTATGGTGATGGGCGACAAGGGCGTGATGTTCATGGGCACGCGCGGCATCGGCCGCGTGTATGCGATCGTCGAGAAGGACGGCAAGCGCGAGGTGAAGACGCTGTTCCAGGGCCTCACCCAGCCCAACGGCCTCGCCTATCGCAACGGCTCGCTCTACGTCTTCGCCATCAACAAGGTGCTGCGCTACGACAACATCGAGTCGAAACTCGACAATCCGGGCGAGCCCGTCGATCTCACGCAGGCCTATAATCTGCCGCCGGAGATCCACCACAATTGGAAATACGTGGACTTCGGGCCGGATGGAAAAATGTATGTGCAGGTGGGCGCGAACTGCAACATCTGCGAGATCAATCCCGGCGTCCATGGCCAGATCCGCCGCTATAACGCGGACGGCACGGGCATGGAGATCGTCGCGCGCGGCGTGCGCAACACGGTCGGGTTCGACTGGCACCCGGTCACGAAGGAGCTCTGGTTCACTGACAACGGGCGCGACTGGGCCGGCAACGACGGGCCGCAGGATGAGCTGAACCGCATCGCCAAGGGGCAGGAGGGCGCCTTCTACGGCTTCCCCTATTGCCATGCGAAGGGCGTGGTCGATCCTGACATCCGCAAGCCTAACGCCTGCGCAGGCGTGGTGATGCCGGCGGCGCTCACGGGGCCCCATTCGGCTGGCCTCGGCATCAAGTTCTACACCGGCTCCATGTTCCCCAAGAGCTATCAGAACGTGGCTTTCATCGCGCGCCACGGCTCCTGGAACCGCGACGAGAAGTTCGGCTATGACGTGGTGCTCGCCCGCGTGAAGGGCGGGACCGCGACGATCGAGCCGTTCCTCACCGGCCTTCTCAATGCGAAGGGCAATGAGTTCTACGGCCGCCCGGCCTATGTCTTCCAGATGAAGGACGGCTCGCTCCTCGTCTCCGACGACCAGAACGGCGCGACCTATCGCATCACCTACGCGCCGCAGCGCACGGCGAGCCGCTGATGCGCAAGCGCAAACATGGGCTGCGGACGTTCGCGTTCGCAGCCCTTCTGTCTTACGCGTGTTTCGGTGGCGGCGCCTATGCGGCGTCGCTCGCCGAGCGGCTGGAGACCTGCGCCGCCTGCCACGGCGCAGGCGGCGTGTCCGCCATGGACAAAATCCCCTCGCTCGCAGGCCAGCCTGAGTTCTTCGTCATGAACCAGCTCATCCTCATGCGCGAAGGCGTGCGGCGCATCGAGGCGATGATGGAGGTGGTGAAGGATCTCAAGGACGAAGACGTGCTCGCGCTCGCCGCCCATTATGCGAAGGCCCCCGCGGGCCGCACGGCCGAGCCGGTTGACGCCGCGCGCGCGGCCGCAGGCGCGCCGCTGGCCGACAGGCTGCGCTGCGCCTCCTGCCACCTGCCGACCTATGGCGGGCAGGAGCAGATTCCGCGCCTCGCCGGACAGCGCATCGATTACATGATCGACGCCATGAAGGCTTATCGCGACAACACGCGCTCAGGGGCCGACACGCAAATGTCGGCGGTCCTGTTCGGCCTCTCCGATGCGCAGATCGAAGCGCTCGCCCATTTCGTTTCTTCGAAGTAAGCGAGCGCGCTCCCTCACACCATGGCGGCGGGCAGGGGAATGCGGCCGCGGATCATGTCTGAGGCCTTGTCGGCCATCATGATCACGCAGGCGTTGATATGCGCGCCCACCATGTCCGGCATGGCCGAGGCGTCGACCACGCGCAGGCCCTCGGCGCCGCGCACGCGCAATTGCGGATCGAGCACCGCCTGCGCGTCCGTGCCCATCTTGCAGGTGCCGGCGGGGTGGTGCGCGGTGATCGCGGCGCGCTTGATATAGGCTTCGATCTCCGCATCGGTGCGCGCATTGGCGGTGGCCGCCGTCTCCGCGCCGCGATAGGGATCCATCGCCTTTTGATGCGCCACGTCGCGCGCGATCTTGAACCCCTCGCGCAGCTTCGGCAGATCGTTCGGCGAGGAGAAGAAATTATAGACGATGCGCGGCCCTTCCGTCGGGTCCGCCGATTTCAGCAGCACCTCGCCGCGGCTCTCGGGATGCAGCAGACAGGGACGGATGCCGAAGCCGTCGAGATAGGCCGGCTTGACGCCGGGGAACCACATGCCCGCATGGCCCGGCAGGCCGCGGAACATGAACTCGATGTCAGGCACGGGCTGGTCCTTGCTCGTGCGGATGAAGGCGTGCAGCCCGCCGGGCACCACGGTCGCTGGGCCGGAGCCGAACAGATAGGCGCGGATCATCGCAAGGGAGATGCGGTCGGCGCGCAGCGTGTCGCGGAACGGGGAGGGATTGTTGGGCCGCGTGTACATGATCATCGCGGCGAGGTGATCCTGCAGGTTCTTGCCCACCGGCAGATCGAGCACCGGATCGATCCCCACCGAGCGCAGGTGATCGGCGGGCCCGACGCCCGAGAGCATCAGAAGATGCGGCGTGTTGAACGTGCCCGCGCTCAGAATGACCTCGCGCTCCGCGAAGGCCTGCACCTTCATGCCGTGGTGCATATATTCGACGCCGCGCGCGCGCACGCCGTCCATGATGACGCGGCGCGTGAAGGCGCGCGTCTCCACGCGCAGGTTGGCGCGCTTTTCAGCCGGGCGCAGAAAGGCGTTCGCGGTGGAGGAGCGCCGGCCGTTGCGGATCGTGTACTGGCTGCGGCCGAAGCCCTCGCCCTGCTGCGCGTTGTAATCTTGCGTCACGGGCAGGCCGGCCTGCCGCGCCGCCTCGACCCATGCGGGGAACAAGGGATCGTCGGTCTTGGCGAACTCCGTGCCGAGCGGGCCATCGCCGCCGCGATAGTCGCTGGCGCCGCCTTCCCATGTCTCGCAGCGGCGGAAATAGGGCAGGCATTCGGAATAGAACCAGCCGTCGGCGCCGTTCTGCGCCCAGCGGTCGTAATCGCCGCGATGGCCGCGCGTATAGGCCATCACATTGATGGAGGATGAGCCGCCGAGCACTTTGCCGCGCATGGCTTCGATGCGCCGGTTCTCGAGGCGCGGTTCCTGTTCCGTGTGATAGCCCCAGTCGAAGAGCATCCAGTCATGCATCTTCCCCATGCCCAGGGGAATGTGGATCAGCGGATGCCAGTCGCGAGGGCCAGCCTCCAGCAGCAGCACGCGCACGCTGGGGTCTTCCGTGAGACGATTGGCGAGCACGCAGCCCGCAGAACCCGCGCCGACGATGACGTAATCGAATGTGTTGGAAGCGCCCATGCCTCTCCGGCTCCATCCCGATGTTCTTCTCGCGCGTCCCGAAGGCGCGCGCCTTTGCGTCCATGCCTACAATAGCGCGCCGCCTGCGTCCATCCTGCGCATTGCCGCGCTCCTGTTCGCCCGCAGGTCGCTCATGACGTCACGCTGGCGTCGCCGAAGCGCTCCTTCCAGCGGGGGATAACGTCTTTGTTGTAGACATTGTCGGGGATCCGCCCGTCGAGCGCGGCGAGCACCGAACGCAGCGCCCATTGTATGCCGGGCCGCAATTCGCCCCCTTCGTTGAACGAGGCCGAATGCGGGGAGAGAAGCACTTTGCTACCGAGCGCGCGCAGCGGCGAATCCATCGGCAGCGGCTCCTCCTCGAAGGCGTCGATCGCCGCCCCGCGCAGCCGGCCTTCTTGGATCGCGCGTGCGACGGCGGCCTCCTCGATCACCTTGCCGCGCGCCGTGTTCACCACGATGGCGTTCGGCTTCATGAGCGCTATCTGCTCGTCGCGCAGCATGTAACGGGTCTCTTTCGTCAAGGTCACGTGGAAGGACACGACGTCGGACTCGCGCAGCAGCGTCTCGTAGTCCACCTGCCGCACGCCCGCGAGCAGGAAGTTCGCAGGCGGAAGGTAGGGGTCGCAGGCGATCACGCGCACGCGCCATGGCGCGAGCAATTGCGCGACGCGCGTCCCGATGCGCCCCAGCCCCACAAGGCCGATGGTGACGCCCGCGTAGCCGTCTGCGCGGGCGCCGAGGAAGGTCGCGCCATGGTGCGGCTCGCGCCACTTGCCGGCGCGCACGTCCTGGTCGCGCTCCACCGCCTTTTTCAGCATGGCGAGGATCATCATCATCGTGCTTTCGGCCACGCCGAAGCAGTTCGATTCCGTGGGCGCATGGCAGACCATGATCCCGAGCTCGGTCGCCGCCTCCGTGTCCACGTCGTCCACGCCCACGGTGTATTTCGCGACGATGCGCAGGCGCTGCGAGCCCTCCAGCACGCGCCGCGTGATCGGCGTGTGGCGGATGGAGGTGCCCATCAGGGCCACGGCGTCGCGGGCGGCGGCGGCCAGCGCGTCCTCGTGCGAGCCGCGGGGGAATTGCCAGGCCTTGTCGCCGAAGGCCACCTCGCACCCGCGCTCGCGCAGGCTGGCGAGGATGTCGTCGGGCTCCTCTCGGGGCGCATAGATGAGTACCTTGGGGGCCATCCCGTCCTCACGTGTTCGTCAGCGGCCGCTTGCTGCGGCCTTGGCCGTGAATGTGCGGGAGGGCCCTGCGCCGGTCAAGCGCGCCGACTTGCGGAGCGGTGCGACGCTGCCTAAACTGCGTCCAAAGCAGCCTCGCGCGCGCAAACCTCGGGAGAAACGCATGAACGCTCCGGCGCACGGACTTTTCGAAGTCGTTCCGCTCTCAAAGCACATCGGCGCCGAGATTCGCGGGCTTGATCTCTCAAAGCCGCTCGATGCGCGCACCGTGCAAGCGATCTACCAGACCTGGCTCGATCACGTCGTCATCATCTTCCGCGGCCAGAAGCTCACGCAGGAGGATCATCTGCGCGTGACGTCCTATTTCGGCGAGCAGGGCCATATCCGCCGCCCGCCCAAATATCGTCCGCCGGGCTTCGACCGCGTGGCGCCGGGCATCATGTTCATCTCCAACATTCGCGAGAACGGGGAGCCCATCGGCGCGCTGCCCGACGGCGAGATGATGTTCCATCACGACATGATCCACGCGGAGATTCCCGACAAGGGCACGCTGCTCTATTCGATCGAGATCCCCTCGCGCGGCGGCAATACGCTGTTCGCCAGCGGCTATGCGGCCTATGAGACCATGGATCCCGCGCTGCGCGCCAAGATCGACGGGCGCATCGCGCTGCACCATTACAATTACGGCTCGACCCAGAAGGGCGACGGCAAGGGCACGGAAGCCTTCGGCCGCGCGAAACATCCCGCCATTCGCACCCATGAGGAGACCGGCCGCAAGGCGGTTTACGTGAACCGCCTGATGACCGTCGGGCTCGATGGCATGAGCGACGAGCAAGCCGAGCCGATCCTCAACGCGGTGTTCGACCACGCCGAGAAGCCGGAATTCGTCTATTCGCACGAATGGCGCGTCGGCGATCTCCTCTTGTGGGATAATCGCTGCTCGAGCCACGCGCGCGAGGATTTCCCCTCCACCGAGCGCCGCCTCATGCTGCGCACCACGGTCACGGGCGCCGTGAAGCCTTATTGATGGCCGACCTTCCGCTCACGCTCGCCTGCTGGGATTACGACCGCACGCGCCCGCTCATCGAAGGGCGCGTGAAGCCGAAGGGCATCGACCTCAAGGTCGAGGTCCTGCGGCCGCGCCAGATGTTCCCGCGCATGCTGGAGAAGCAGGAGTTCCACGCCTCCGAGCTTTCGCTGGCTTCCTACGCCGCGCTGATCGGGCGCGGCGAATGCCCCTTCGTCGCCATTCCCGTGGCCGTCTCCAAGTTCTTCCGGCACGGCTGCATCTATGTGCGCAAGGGCGCGGGCGTCCGCCGTCCGCAGGACCTGAAGGGCAAGCGCGTCGGCACGACGCAATATTCCTCCACCGCCGTCACCTATATGCGCGGCATGCTGAAGGACGAATACGGCGTCGAGGCGCGCGACATGCACTGGTTCATGGGCGGCCTCACCAAGCCCACCGAGACGCCGCTCATCCCGCTCGACCTGCCGCCCGAAATCCGGCTCGACTTCGTGCCCGAAGGCGACACGCTCGAACGCATGATGATCGAAGGCAGGCTCGACGCGCTGCTCTCGATCTACATCCCGAAGCTCTTCGAAGACGGCTGGGAGGGAATCGAGCGCCTGTTTCCCGACTTCAAATCCGTCGAGAAGGATTATTACGCGCGCACCGGGATCTTCCCGATCATGCATACGATCGCGCTGCGCGAAGACGTGGTGCGCGAGCACCCCTGGGTTCCCGCAAGCCTTTACGCCGCGTTCTGCGAAGCGCGCGACATCGCGCTGGAAGGCCTGTGGGACACGGATGCGCTGCGGCTGGGCCTTCCCTGGCTCATCGACCATGTGGAAGAGGCCTGGCGCACGTTCGGCAAGGATTTCTGGGCTTATGGACTGGCCGCGAACCGGCCCGCGCTTGAGGCGCTGGGCCGTTACGTCCATGAGCAGAATTTTTCTCCGCGCGTCGTGCGCGCCGAGGAGATCTGGCCGCTCGACCTGTAAGCAGAGGGATGCGCGGCGCGCGCCGCAAGCATGCGCGCGCCTTGCCGCCTCAGCTTTTGGCTTCCGCCGTGAAGTCCCGCAGGCCCCAGGCCATCATGTCGCTGTCGTTCTTCGACAGTTTGAACTCGAAGCCATGGATCTTCGGCGCAAGCTCTTCCGCCTGCGCCTTTGACTCTTCCGAGGTCGCTTCCACCGCCATGTGCACCCAGCCGTCCTCCACCGGGCCCACGCTGGTTACGGTAATCTTCAGCCCGTTGTGCCCATAGGCGACGAGCTTGCGCGCGTCGGGCTTGAGGTCGCCCTTGGGCGCGCGCACGTCCTGGAAGGAGAGCGGATCCACCATGAAGGAGAGGCGCAGCACCTTGCCGTTCTCCGGCGTGCGGCCTTCGGGCGCGGGCGTCTCGAGCTTCAGGTCCTCGCCCTTCTTCTCGGCCGCCATCTTCACCTCGTCGAGCCCGCCGCCGGAGAGCTCCAGCCGCGCGAGCGCGTCGCGGTTCAGGTTGATGAGGTTGATTTCGAACCATGCCGCATGGGGCGCGGGCGCGCGCAATTGTCCGCGCGCGAGCCATGTCTGCGGCGAGTTGGGGAAGCGCACATACATGCCCCCGCGCGCGCCGCCCACCGTGGCGTCGGGATTGCCGACGATCACCTGCGCGAGCGTCTCGCCCTTTGCGTCACGCATGGTCACGAGCCGGCCCGACTTGTCGCCCTGTCCGATCTCCGCGAGCCCGAGGTCGCCATAGCGCGCGGGATCGGCGGTCTTGGCTTCCTCGAACGTCATGGTGGCGGCGCCCGCCACCATGTCGCGGAAGGATTCCGGGCGCGCCACATAGCGCGAATCCTTGTCGAAGAATCCGTTGTCGCGCCGCTCCACGGTGAATTCGCGGTCGTTGTCGCGGATCGAGATCGTCGCCACGTCGTTGGCGCGCTGGAGCAGGGCGGGGAACATGCGCTCGCCGCGCCGGTCCGCCGCGATGGATTGCGGCGAATTGCGCAGGGTGACGGCGGTGGCCGCCGCGCTTGCCGCCGCAAGGGCGGCGAGGATGAGGACGTGCTTCGTGTTCATCGTCGGCCTCACGCGGTCTTATTGGTCTTGATGGGAAGTTCGCGGCGCGAACGGCGCAGGGCGAAGAACAGCGCCACAAGGCCGACGAGAACCGGCGCTACTGCGACATTGATCGCGGTGATCGCGTTCTTCAGCCGATCCACGTCGCTGCGCAGCGCGAATTGCGTCTCGCGCAACTCCTCGCGGGTGGCGAGCAGTTCGGTCTTGAACTTCTCGATCGTCTCCATCTGCTGGGGCGAGAGCACTTCATTGCCCGGCGCGGAGCCCGGCCCGCCGGTGCGCGCCATTTCAGTCAGCTTCTGCTCGGTGTCCTTGAGCCTTTGCTGCAGCGCCTGCTCCTTGGCGCGGAACTTCTGGTCGGCCTCGGCCTCCATTTTCTGGATGAGCTCGAACGGCCGCCATGAGACGCCGCGTCCGCGCAGATCCGCCAGCGCCGATCCGCCGACCATCTGCTCGATGGCGTTGATCACGAAGTCGCCGTTGTTGGCGAACGCCTGCGCCATTTCGGAGCCCATGACGTTGCGCCGCTGCACCCAGTTGCGGTCCATCAGCATGTCCGCGTCGCCCACCAGGATCACGTTGAGCGGCTTCGTCGCCTTGGCCACGTGGTCTTCCTTGCGCGCAGAGCCGTCCGGCTTGCCGGGGAAGGCGCTGGCGATGGCGCCGTTGAGGCGCGCCGCCAGAACCGGGGGCGTGTCCTTGCGCTCGATCGAGGCGAGCAGCTTGCGCAGGTCTGCGGTGCGCTCCTTCGTCTCGCTCACCAGCAGCGTTCCCGCGCCGGCGGAGCCCGTCACCAGCGGCCGCAGGCTCACGCCGTCCTTCGTCGTCTCGAACGCGCCGGCCGTCGTCATGACGATGGCGGAGAGCTGGGCGAGGATCGCCTCGTCCTTCTTCAGCGCCTCGTTGCGCAGCGCGATCCAGGGCAGGTTGATCATGGGCGTCGGGCGCCCGTCGATCACGCGCTCCGTCTGCAGCGCGAGATTGGGGTCGGCGACCGTGCGCGTCGCGTCGAACTTCACGCCCCAGGCGTCGAACAGGCGTGAGAGGTTGGAGGATGTGTCCTCCGGCGGCTGGCCGCGCGGGCCAACCTGATTTTCCGCATGCGGATCGACGAAGATCAGCGTGCCGCCGCCCGCAAGCGTCCACTGGTCGAGCGCATAGAGCTGCTTGTCGGACAAGCGCTGCGGATGAACCGCCATCAGCACGCGCGTGCCTTCCGGCAGGGTTTCCGCGTCCGGCTCAACCGGCTTCACGTCGAAGAATTGCTTCATCTGCACGAGCGTCTGCTGCTCGCGCATGCCCATCTGCGGATTGCCCGAGAGGTTCAGCCCGTCCATCAGCGCGACGACCGGCTTTCCGCGACGGCCCAGTTCGGAGACGAGGCGCGTCAGGTCGTATTCAAGGAAAGCCTCGCGGTCGGGCGAGAAGGAGGCGATGGTCGCCTTGCCGTCGGTGGAATTGGTGGCGGCGAGGCCGAAGAACATGCGGTCGCCATTGGCCGCCCGGATCGGGCTGATGCCGAAGGCGACGGCGCGGTCCTCTTCCTCGGAATAGGGCTTGGGGTCGACCATCTCGAGGATGATCTTGCCGTTCGAACCCGCCACATAGGCGTCGAGCGTCGAGCGCAGGCGCCCGGAGAAAGCGGCGAGCTGCGGCGCCTCTTTCGTCAGACCGGCGGAGAAGAAGAAGCGGAAGCGGATCGGCTCCTGAATCTGGCCGATCAGCGTCTTCGTCCCCTGCGAGAGCGAATAGAGGTTCTGCTGGGTCAGGTCGATGCGCGCGCTGCGCAGCAGGTTCGCGCTCATGATGTTGACGGAGCCGAAGACGACGGCGCCGAGAACGGCGGCGGCGATGACGAGACGGCCCGTAGTGAGGGAAGTTGTCTGTTTCATGTTTGCCTCACGCAGCCTTGCGCGCGTCGAGCGCCTGCACGTTGAGCCACAGGGCGAAGACGATCAGCGACACGAAGAACACCAGCGCCGGCGCCTCAAGCACGCCGTCGGTGATGCGCTGGAAATGGCCGATGAACGACATGGACGCGACCGCCTGCACCACGATGTCGGGAGCCCAGGGGCGCACCGCCGAGAGCACGAGATCGAAGCCGGCCATCACGAAGACGAAGCCGACCACGACCGCGCCGATGAAGGCGAGCACCTGGTTCTTGGTGAGCGCGGAGACGCAGGCTGACATGGCGAGGAAAGCCCCCGCCATCAGCCAGGAGCCCACATAGGATGCAAGCACGACTCCGTTGTCGGGGGAGCCGAGCACGTTGACCGTGATCCACAGCGGGAAGGTGAGGGCGAGCGCGAGGCCCGCGAAGGCCCAGGCCGCGAGCCATTTGCCGACCACCAATTGCCAGGGGTGCGCGGGCAGCGTCATCAAAAGCTCGATCGTGCCCGAGCGGCGCTCCTCGGCCCACAGGCGCATGCCGATCGCAGGCATGAGGATGAGGTAAAGCCAGGGATGCCACAGGAAGAAGGCGGAGAGGTCCGCCTGCGCGCGATCGAAGAAGCTCGCCACGAAGAACGTCATGCCGGAGCCGATCGCAAGAAAGACGGTGAGGAAGACGGCGCCGAGCGGCGTGGCGAAATAACCCGCGAACTCGCGGCGGAATACAAGAAACACCTTGTCCATGGCGGTCACGACCCTGCCTGTTCGAGCGTGATGTGGCGGAACGCGTCCTCAAGCGGCGTCGTGCGCACCAGCGCCGCCGCTGCGGGATCGCGCGGGGGCGCGCGCTTGAGAAGTTCCGCAGGCGTGCAATCGGCCATCATGCGCCCGCGGGCGATGATGATGGCGCGCGTGCAGATCGCCTCGACCTCTTCGAGGATGTGGGTGGAGACGACGATGGCCTTGGTCGGCGCGAGCGCGCGGATCAGCTCGCGCATCTCATGTTTCTGGTTAGGATCGAGGCCGTCCGTGGGCTCGTCGAGGATGAGCACGTCAGGATCGTGCACGAGGGCCTGGGCGATCCCGACGCGCCGCTTGAAGCCTTTCGACAGCGCCTCGATGCGCCGGCTCCACACTTCCGCAAGGTCGATGCGCTCGACCAGTTCCGCGAGGCGCTCGCGCGCCTGCGGGGCGGAGAGGCCGCGCATGGCGGCGACGAACTCCAGAAAGGCTCCCACCGTCATGTCGGGATAGGCCGGCGCGCCCTCGGGCAGGTAGCCCAGCCGCTGGCGCGCGGCGATCGGGTCTTCCTGGCTATCGTGGCCGGCCACGAAGGAGGCGCCGGAGGTGGGCTCCAGAAATCCGGCGACGATTTTCATCGTCGTGGACTTGCCCGCTCCGTTCGGGCCCAGGAACCCGACCACCTCGCCTCGCCCAACGCTGAAGCTTATGCCGTCGACGGCAGTGAACGCTCCGAACTTTTTGACGAGGGCGCGCGTCTCGACGAGCACCATGTGATCTCCCCCTCCACGCCCTTGGCGGGCTTCCGATTGGTCGCGCAGGCGAACGTCCGTCCGCCGCCGCGATCCTGGTCTGCTAGCGCTCAGGCATAAACAGCCAGTCGATTGGCGTCCAGTTACGAATGACGGGCGGAATTTCAAGAGCCGGGCCGCAGCGGCGGCGGGGAGGGCGGGGGGGCGAGCGGAGGCGAAAAAAAGACCGGAGCGGTCGCCCCGGTCAGTTGGCGCCAAATGGCGCGGGAGGAACGTTGGGGGCGGCGGGCCCCCGGTCGGGATACGGCCGTAGCGCGCGGCCGCTCAAGCTTTGCGCGCGCGGCCATGGGCGCCGCGTCGCGATGCTGACGAGCTCTGGATCTGGCGGGGTACGCTGCGCGGGGCTCAGACGCGGCGGCGCGCGCGCGCTTGCGCGCGAACGCCTCGCCAACGTGAGGCGCGCGGGTTCGTTCCAGCGCGCGCTTCAGAACGGCGCCCGTCGAAACGACGCGCACGATTGATTGAAAGCCGCGGATACGCTTGCTTTGTCAGCAGCATGGCGCCCCCCTAACTCCAGCGCGTCGCGCCGGAACCATTCGCGCGGCTTTTCACGACGCTGCGAATGTTCATCAATCATGCGCCTATATTGAAGCGACGTCGAGCGAATTCGCGTCGACTGCGACCAAAGGCGGGTGCGCCTCGTTCTCAGAGGCGCCGCTGCGCCTTGCGCGCGCTTGCAATCTGCGGCGGATGAAACATGCTGCGGCGTGCAAGGAGGCAGGCATGCGGGCTCGACTGGTGTTGCGCTGGACCGCCTTATGTCTGGCCGCGACCGCTGCGGCCGCGCTTGTCTGGTTTTACGCCAATCAACCCCGCACGTTGAAAATCGCGGTCGGTCCGGATGGATCGCAGCAGGTCACGTTTTTGCGCTCGCTCGCCCGCGCCTTGGTGGAGGCGCGCCAGCCGTTCCGGCTCGAACTCGTCCTGAAGTCCGATTCGACGGCCGCCGCGCGCGCGCTCGACGCGGGCGAGGCGCATCTGGCGGTCGTGCGCAGCGACGACACCAGCTCCGGCCAGGCGCGCTCGATCGCCGTCATCCAGAAAAGGCACGTGCTGTTCGTCGCGCGCGGGGACAAGGGACTGGACGTTGCCAGCCTCGCCAGCGGCAAGGTGGGGGTGGTGCGCGCAGAGTCCGACGACAGCCGCATGTTAGTGCGGCGCATCCTCGACCATTACCGCCCGGCCACGGCGGAAGGCGAGCTGCAACTGGCCGATTTGCCGCTCGCCGACGTCGCCCAGTCGCTCATCGCCGGTGAGCTCGACGCGGCTGTTTTCGTCGCATGGCCGGGGCAGCGTCTGCGCCGCGTGATCGGCGGGCTTGTGGAAGGCGCCGGCGTTCCGCTCGTCTTTGCGGGCGTGCCGGCGTCGGAAGCGCTCGCGCTGCGCTATCGCGACCTTGAAGCGACCGAGCTGCCCGCCGGTTTTCTGGGCGGGGCGCCTCCGCGCCCGGCCAAGGCGCTCCCGACTGTCGCGATCACCTATGAGATCGCGGCCGGCGACGGCGTGGGCGAGAAGGCGGCGGCCGATCTGGCACGCGCGCTCATCGAAGCGCGCAGCCGTTTGCGCCGCGTCGACGACAGCGCCTTTTTCGTGGACATGCCGCCGCTGGAGACCCAGCGCCGCTACATGCCCCATCCCGGCGTCGTCGCCATGCTCAACGACGAGACCGAGACGCTGCTGGAGGCTTACAGCGACCATCTCTGGCTCGCTTTGTTCGGACTGAGCGTGCTGGGCTCCTCCATCACCGGCTTTCTGGCATGGGCGGGTCTGAGGGGGGAAACCGTCGAGCGCAGGTTCGGCCGACGTCTCGCCCATCTTGTGGAGCGGCTGGAAGCGGCGCGCTCGCCCCAAGAGCTGGACGCCGTGGAGACGGAGTTCGAGGCGCTGGCGAAGCGGATCATTCAGGATTACGCCGAGGGCCAGTTTGGCGCGCAGGATTCCGACCCGACGCCATGGATGCGCCTGTTCACCCAATTGCTCGACAAGCGCCGTCGCGATCTAGTCGAAGCGCGCCAGGATCGGCGCGTGCAGGGAGCCGGCCACGGATGAATCCGCCAGCGCCTCGTCGCGCAGGCCATTGTTGAGGATGTCCACCTGCGCGCACGCTTTCGCCAGCGCAGGCGAGGCCAGCATGTGGTCGAGCAGGATGCGCCGCCCGTCGTGAATGACGCTATGGCGGCGCTCCGCCTCCACCCGTAATTCAAGTCGTTCGAGCCGGCGTTCCGCGAAAGGGCCCTCACTGGCGTCCTCCGGCGCGCCGCACAGGATGCGCGTCGGCGTCTCAAACGAATCCGCGTTGAAATCGCCACATACGAGAATGCGCGCCTGCCGATCCGCGTCGAACAGGGTTTCGGCGAACAGGCGCGCCTCCAGCGCCTGCGCCTGGCGCATTTGCGCGGCCAGGAAGAAGCCCTTCGCCCAGCCGGCGCTGCTCGTCCAGCGCCCCTGCGCCTTGTCCTGCGGCAGATGGGCGGCGCGCGGCGCGCGCAGGTGCAGGTTCATCACATGCAGCGGCCCGGACGGCGCGCGGATCAGCGCATGCAGGATGGGCCGGTCGAAGGTTGCGGCGGCCGCTGTCGTCTCGCCGGGCGGCGTCCATGTCCATTCCGGCACGAAGTCGTGGCGCACCTGTCCGAAGCTCTCCACGGGAAATCGCGAGAGGATGATGAGATTGTGCACGTCTGCGGGCGCCTGCCCATCCGCCCGCGCGCTGGCGACGCGCTCATAGGTCTCATAGCGCGTTCCCTGCAGCAGAAGCTCAAGGGGGCGAAAGCCGCGCGCGCCCCGCGCGCCCTGCCGCGGCGCGTCCACCTCCTGCAGGCAGAGCACGTCCGCCGCGAGCCCTTCGAGCACGGGCCGCAACGCCGCCGCCCGCGCGGCGAGGGAGGGCTGGGCGGGGCCCCTGCGGCCGAGATTCTCGAGGTTGAACGTGGCGACGGCGAAGCTCATCCCCGGACTCGCTTGAGCCTGCGGCGGGCCTTGCCAAAGCGGCGGCGTCCGTTAGGCTCCGCGCCAATAAAGCAATCCGCCCCGGGGGAGGCAACGTGTTCGCGAAAATCAATCATCTCGCCATCGCCACCGACAATTACGCGACCAACGCTCGTTTCTATCAGGCGCTGTTCGGCATGAAGGCGTCTAACAATCAGCGTCCCGCGCGCGCCTGCCCGGTCGGCGACGGCCAGATAGGCCTCAACAACATTCCCCGCCGCGACGGGCGGCGCAGCGGCCTCGACCATTTCGGCTTCGAGGTCGAGAGCATGCAGCAGGCGCTGGAGCGCATTTCGCGCTTCGATTCATCGCTGTCCTATGTGCAGCGTCCGGCGGTGCGGCCCAATGCGGCCTTCAGCGCCCATGATCCCGACATGATCATCTTCGATCTCGCCGAGCGCAATTCCGGCAAGGCGCAGGATATTTTCGCGGAGAACGACGGCGATCTGCCGCAGCGCTACATCAACCACATCGCGCTGCGCGTGCGAAACCCCGAGCGCACGGCGGAGTTCTATTCCACCGTGTTCGAGCTTGCCTTGTCCAATGACCGCAGCGGCGGCCATTATCGTCTTTCCGACGGACGGGTCAGCATGGTGGTGATGCAATGGAGCATGAACGATTTCGTCGGTCATGATCCTCAGCCCCCCGCGCTCGATCATTTCGGCTTCAAGGTGGAGAGCGTCGAGGCGATCAAGCGCGAGATGGTCGAGCTGATCGGCTACAATCCGCAGATGGTGACCAAGCCGCTGGGGATCGGCGCGGAAGGCGAGGCGCGCCTGTCGGTGTTCCAGCAATGCCCCGTCGGCGAGTTTCATCTCACCGATCTTGAGGGCGTCTACATCGACGTCACCGAACATTGAGGAGGCGGGCGTGAGCGGAGCCTTCCTTAAAAACCTGCGCCGCAGGCCTTCGCGCGCGCGGCTCGTCGCGCTTCTGGCGGCGGGTGTGAGCATGGGCGCCATAGCCGCGCCCGCAGCCGCCGATCCCGTGGCCGACTTCTACGCCGGCCGGCAGATCAACATGATCATCAGCACGGGCGTGGGCGGCGGGCTTGACGCCAACGCCCGTCTCGTCGCGCGCCATTGGGGCAATCACATCCCCGGCAAGCCGACGATCACCCCGCGCAACATGACCGGGGCCGGCCATCTGCAGGCGACCAATTTCATGTATATGCAGGCGCCGCGCGACGGCACGCATGTGGGGGCGATCCTGCCGTCCTTCGCGCTGTACCAGATCATCGACGGCAAGGGCGCGCAATACGACTCCCGCCGCTTCCGATGGATCGGCGCGAGCGACGTGGACAATATGAACGTCTATGTCTGGCACACCGCCGGCGTGCGTTCGATCGCGGATGCGCGCGCCAAAGAAGTGCTCATGGGCGGCACCGGCGCAGGCTCCTACACGATCCTGTTCCCGACGCTGATGAACAATCTGCTGGGCACGAAGTTCAAGATGATCCCCGGCTATAAGAGCACCAACGAGATTCATATCGCGATGGAGCGCGGCGAGGTGCAGGGCCGGGCTGGCAATTTCTTCTCCAGCCTGAAATCGGGCAATCCCGACTGGCTGCGCGACCGCAAGATCGACCTCATCGCCCAGATCGGCGCGGACCGCGATCCTGAATTTCCCGACGTGCCGCTCCTGCACGAACTCGCCGGCAACGCGGACGCCGCCCGGATCATGCGGCTGTTCTCCGGCGAGATCGCCATGGGGCGCTCCTACCTGACCACGCCCGACACGCCCGACGACCGGCTCGCCGCCCTGCGCAATGGGTTTATGGCGACGATGAAGGATCCCGCCTTCCTCGATGAGGCGAAAAAGGCCTCCATCGACGTGCGGCCTCTGGGGCCTGAGCGGCTGGAGGCGATTCTCGAGGACATCATGTCCACGCCCCCCGACCTGCTCGAAAAGGCGAAACAGGCCCGCGGCCTCTGATTCCAGCGTTTCCGCCCGTCCGCCGGCTGGGCTATAAGATGGCCGCCGGCGCGGATCCTTTTCCGCATTGACGGCGACGGCCAAAACAGGGCGCTATGGCGTCCTGCGGCCAAGGGCGACAGAGGCGGAACGATGGGCGTGAACAGGCTGGACGCGAAGGATTGGGCGCGCGAGAGCATGCGCGGCGTCTGGGCAGCCGCGCTTACGCCGTTCCAGCCGGACATGTCCATCGACGAGGAGGGCCTGCGGGCCAACCTGCGCCACTGGATCGACGAGCTGGGGATCGACGGCGTGTTCATCGCCGGCAAGCAGGGCGAGTTCTTCGCGCTCACGCTGGAGGAGCGCAAGCGCCTGTTCGACATCGCGCTCGAGGAGACGCAGGGCAAGGCCGGCGCCATCATGTCCTGTTCCGACCAGAACATGGACGTCGTGCTCGAGCTTGCGAGATACGCCGAGAAGATCGGCGCGCAGAGCATCGTCGTCCACGCGCCCGTGCTCCATTTCCTGAAGGCGCAGGACGAGACGATCCTCGAATATTACAAATACATCTGCGAGCGCGTGAACCTGGGCGTCGCCCTGTGGAGCCATCCCGACTCGGGCTATCTGCTCAGCCCCGAGCTGTGCGCCCGCCTCGCCGACATTCCCAACGTGGTCGCGATCAAATACAGCGTGCCGCGCGAGATGTACGCCCGCCTTACGCGCCTTGCGGGCGACCGCCTGATCGTCTCCACCGCCTCCGAGGAGGAATGGTTCGACAATATCGTGGAACTGGGCTGGCGGCTCTATCTGTGCTCCTCGCCGCCCTATCTTCTGCAGACCAAGCACGACCGGCGCATGCGCGAATACACCGACCTGGCCTTCGCAGGCAAAATCGAGGAGGCGCGCCGCGTGCGCGACAGCCTCGATCCCGTGCGCCATGCGATCAAGTCGACGACGCCCAAGGAAAAGCCGCAGGCCCATTCGAAATACTGGCAGGATCTTCTCGGCCAGGTCGGGGGGCCCGTGCGTCGGCCCATGTTGCAATTGACGCAGGCGGAGAAGGAAGCGACCCGCGCAGCCTTCGAGGCGTGCGGACTGAACCTTTCCCCTCGTCGCTCCAGCGCCGCCTGAAACGCATCGAGGATCAGCCATGCAGACCGGACGCCTGAAGGCTTTCAATTTCCAGAAATGGATCGACGAGCACAAGCATCTCCTGAAGCCGCCCGTCGGCAACAAGCTCGTGTTTGAAGAAGCCGACACCGTGGTGCAGGTGGTGGGCGGACCGAACGCGCGCGCCGATTACCATGACGATCCTTGCGAGGAGTTTTTCTATCAGCTCAAGGGCGACATGGTCTTGAAGGTGATGGACGGCGGCAAGTTCTACGACGTGCCGATCCGCGAGGGCGAGATCTTCCTGCTGCCTGCGCATGTGCGCCATTCGCCGCAGCGCCCGCAGGAGGGCTCGATCGGGCTGGTGGTGGAGCCGCCGCGTCCGCCCGGCGCCAAGGACGGGTTTGAATGGTTCTGCTTCGAATGCGGGACGCTGCTGCACCGCATCGAAATATCGGTCGAGAACATCGTGCGCGATCTGCCGCCCCTTTACGAGGCGTTCTTCGCTGACGAACAGAAACGCACGTGCTCCAAGTGCGGGGCGCTGCATCCGGGCAAGAAGCCCCCGGAAGGCTGGGTGAAATTGTGATCTGACGATCGGAGGACGGCATGAAGTTCAAGACAAGCATTTCGGCGGCTGCGCTGGCGATGTTCCTCGCTGCGCCCGCTTTCGCGCAGGCGCCGGTGAAGATCGGCATGGTGACCACGCTGTCGGGCCCCGGCGGCTATCTGGGCCAGGAAGTGCGCGACGCGTTCAACCTCGCCATCGAGCTGGAGGGCGGAAAGCTCGGCGGCGCGCCGGTGCAATTGCTCGTCGAGGACGATGCGCTGAAGCCCGGTCAGGCGAAGGAGATCGCCGAGCGCTTCATGAAGACCGAGCGCGTGAAACTGCTCACCGGCATCATCTTCTCCAACGTCGCAGGCGCGGTCGTGCCCGACATTCTCGACAACGGCGGCGTCTATGTGAGCCCCAATGCGGGCCCCTCGAATTTCGCCGGCAAGGAATGCCACAAGAATTATTTCGTCGTCTCCTGGCAGAACGACACGTTGCATGAGAGCGCGGGCCAGAACGCGACCAATCTCGGCTACAAGAAAGCCGTGGTGCTCGCGCCGAACTATCAGGCCGGCAAGGACGCGATCGCGGGCTTCAAGCGCTTCTTCAAGGGCGAGGTCGCGGGCGAAATCTACACGCGCCTCGACCAGACCGATTTCGCGGCGGAAATGGCGCAGATCCGCGCCGCCAAGCCCGACGTCGTGTTCCAGTTCCATCCCGGCGGGCTGGGCATCGCCTTCGCGCGCCAATATGCGCAGGCTGGCCTTCTCTCGGAAGTGCCGATGGTGGTCGCGGCGCCCTCGCTCGACAGCGTGATCCTGAAGGCGATTGGCGATGCGGCGCTGGGCGTGAACATCTCCAGCCACTGGAACTCCGATCTGCCGAACGAGGCGAACAAGAAGTTCGTGGCCGAGTTCCAGAAGAAGTACGGCCGCATGCCGACCTATTACGCGAGCCAGGGCTATGACACCGCGCTCGCCATCGCCGCCGCCCTCAAGGCGACCGGCGGCAAGGTGGACGACGTGAACGCCTTCTCCGCGGCCATGCGCAAGGCGGATTTCCAGTCCGTGCGCGGCTCCTTCAAGTTCGGCCCGAACCAGCATCCGGTGCACGACTGGTACTCGCTGAAGGTGGAGAAGGGCGCGGATGGCCAGCTCGCCATCGTCACCAAGGGCAAGGTGCTGCAGTCCCACGGCGACTTCTACGCCAAGGATTGCAAGATCTGATGCGTCCGGGGCGCGGCCTTCGCGTCGCGCCCCTTCGTCGCCGCAGCCGGGGCTTCGCCCCAGCCACGAGTTTGGCCCCATCCACGAGTCAGGTCGCGCGGGTTTATGTCCCTCCTCATTGAACAGGCGTTGAACGGCGTTCAGCTGGGCGTGACGCTGTTCCTGCTGGCCGCGGGCCTGACGCTGATCTTCGGCATTATGGGCGTCATCAATCTCGCCCATGGCTCTCTCTATATGATCGGCGCCTATGCGATGGCGGCTGTGGCCGCCAAGACGGGCTCGTTCCTCCTCGCCGCCCCGGCGGGTCTCGCGGCGGCGGCGGTCGCGGGCGTGCTGATGGAATATCTCGTCATCCGGCGCCTTTACGCGCGTGACCATCTCGATCAGGTGCTCGCCACCTTCGGGCTCATTCTCTTCTTCAATCAGCTCACCACGATCTTCTTCGGCCGTCAGCCTTTGTTCGTGCAGATTCCCGCCTTCCTCGACGGATCGGTCGCGATCTTCGAAGGGGTGCGCTATCCCTTCTATCGTCTCGTCATCATCGGCGTCGGGCTTCTGACCGCGCTTGGCATGTATCTCCTCATCGCGCGCACGCGCCTTGGCATGCTCATCCGCGCGGGCGCGACCAATCGCGACATGGTGCGCGCGCTGGGGGTGAACATCGGCCTGCTCTACACGCTGCTGTTTGGCGTTGGCGCGATGCTGGCGGGTCTTGCGGGCGTAATGGCGGGGCCGATCCTCTCCGTGCAGGTGGGCATGGGCGAGCAGGTGCTCATTCTCACCTTCGTCGTGGTGGTGATCGGCGGCGTCGGCTCCATTCGCGGCGCCTTTCTTGGCGCGCTGGTCGTGGGCGTGGTGGACACGATGCTGCGCGCCTTCCTGCCCGGCGTGCTGCGTCAGCTCATGAGCGGGCCGGACGCGGACGCGCTCGCCGCAGGCCTGTCCGCCATGGGCGTCTATCTGCTGATGGCGATCGTCCTGCTTGTGAAACCCAAAGGTCTGGCGCCCGCTCATGGATGACCCGACCCGCAAGGACGCCCCCGCCGCGCGCCGCGGCTTCTGGCTCGCTGCGCTGGTCGCAGCGCTCGCCGCCTTGCCCTTCGTCGCGGATTTCGCCGGCCAGCCTGCGATGACCTCGCTTGCGACCCGCATCGTCATTCTCGCGATCGCGGCGGCAAGCCTCAATCTCGCGCTCGGCTATGGCGGGCTTGTGAGCTTCGGCCATGCGGCCTGGTACGGCGTTGGCGGATATGTGGTGGGCATTCTCTATCGCCATTACGTGAGCGGCGACCCGTTTCTCGGCATGTCCATCGGCTCGGATCAATTGCTCGTCACCCTGCCGCTGGCGGCGCTGGTGAGCGGTCTGTTCGCTGCGGTCTTCGGCGCGCTGGCGCTGCGCACGAGCGGCGTGCAGTTCATCATGATCACGCTCGCCTTCGCGCAGATGATCTTTTTCTTCTTCGTCGCGCTGAAGGCCTATGGCGGCGACGACGGCCTGATCGTGCGCAGGCGCAATGCGCTGCCTTTTCTCGACACGCGGGACGCCGCCACGTTCTATTGGGTGTGCCTGACCATCGCGGTCGCATGGTTCGCGCTGATGTCGCGCATCGTGCGCTCGCGCTTCGGCGCGGTGCTGGCCGGCGTGCGCCAGAGCGAGCGGCGGCTGGCGGGCGTGGGCGTGCGCACCTATCCCTACAAGCTCGCGGCCTTCGTCATCTCCGGCATGGGCGCGGGCGTGGCTGGCGCGCTGATGGCGAACCATGCGCGCTTCGTGAGCCCGGACATGCTGCACTGGACGCAGTCGGGCGAGCTGATGATCATGGTCATTCTGGGCGGCGCGGGCACGCTGCTGGGGCCGGCCGCCGGCGCGGCCGTGCTGATCCTGCTTGAGACGCAGCTCGCCGCGCTCACCGAACATTGGCAGGTGATCCTCGGCCCGCTGCTCGTGTTGATGATCCTGTTCACGCGCGGCGGCTTGTCGGGCCTGCTCGATCTTCTGCGAGGCCGTCGCGATGGCTGATGCGAACGAGCCGATCCTGCGCGTCGAGCGCCTGTTCAAGCGCTTCGGCGGCGTGAACGCCACCGATGATCTTTCGCTCGACGTGCGCCGCGGCGAGATTCATGCGCTCATCGGCCCCAACGGCGCCGGCAAGACCACGTTCATCGGCCAGCTGATGGGCGAGATCGCGCCGGATGCCGGGCGCATCCTGTTCGAAGGGCGCGACCTGCGCGCGCTGTCGACTGCTGCGCGCGTGCGCGGCGGACTCGCGCGCACGTTCCAGATTACGCAATTGCTGGGCGAGGAGACGGCGCTGGCGAATGTGGCGCTGGCCGTGCAGGCGCGTCAGGGTCATTCCTTCCGCTTTTGGCGCGAGGCCGCCCGCGACGAGACCCTGCTGGCGCCTGCGCGTGAATGTCTCGCCGCAGCAGGCCTTGGCGCGCGCGCCCATGTGCGCGTGCGTGAAATGTCCCA
>Ga0315903_10000545_pt1 | contig 57307 bp, 42 predicted proteins | sample LakEriMetagenome_7_FD_203524 | JGI IMG/M metagenome (GOLD analysis project Ga0315903, IMG submission 203524) | Freshwater fungal communities from buoy surface, Lake Erie, Ohio, United States - Buoy 2 MA119 | ecosystem: Environmental > Aquatic > Freshwater > Lake | place: USA: Lake Erie, Ohio... | reverse complement strand
GGAAACGATTCCCAACGGGACCAGGATCTGTCCCTACTGCAAGAGCGACGTTAAGGAATTCGCCCGGGACGTGGCCGAACAGCGGTCGGAGCGTCCGCGGGCGAAAAAAGCGGGGGGATCGAAGGGATTTCCGCTGGTGCTGATTCTTGGAGGGGCGGCTGTGGCGTTGTTCGTCTGCAGCGGGATCCTGGTCGCCCTGCTGCTGCCGGCGGTGCAGCAGGCGCGGGAGGCGGCCCGACGGACGCAATGCAGGAACAACCTCAAGCAGATCGGTCTCGCTCTCTACAACTACCACGACACCTATGGGTCTTTCCCCCCTGCGGTGACCTACAGTGCCGACGGTCAGCCGATGCACAGTTGGCGGGTGCTGATTCTGCCGTACCTCAACGAGGCTCCCCTGTATGCGCAGTACAATATGAATGAGCCGTGGAACAGTGCGGGGAACATGGCAGTGACGGCGAACATGCCGGCGGTATATGCCTGCCCGTCGAATCCGGAGGGCCAATTGGCCGGCAATACCCACTATGTCGCACTGGATGGTCCGCGATCGGTCATGAATTCCCGCAAAGCGTCCCGCCTCCGGGAAATTGTTGACGGAACCAGCAATACGCTGCTGGTGGTGGAGGCCCGCAACACGGCCATTCGCTGGTCGGAACCCGTGGACTTCGATTTCAGCCAGGCGAACGGTCCTGCCCCCGAAGGGATGAGCAGTTTTCATTTCGGCGGGTTTCACGCCCTGTTCGCCGATGGTTCCATCCGGTTCCTTTCCGAGAGCCTCAATCCCCAGACGCTGCAGGGATTGTCGACGATTGATGGCGGGGAGGTCGTGGGGCCTTTCTGAGCGGAGAATGAGTCGGGGAGGGGCCGGCCGGTGTCTTTGTCGACAGCGTCCCAGGAATGGACGTGCCGACTGTCCTGGGTGCCATCCTCCCAGCGGCTTTTACCTAGGCAAGGGAGTCTCTTCCCACTCCGATTCGCGGGCCACGTTCGTCCCCGGCCCAGAGCTGACCTCGGGAGGGACCCGCAGATACTCCAGCACCTTCTTGAGCAACCGACCGGCGGCCGGGGCGGCGACGGAACCGCCGAAGTGCTCGCCATTCACCGAGACCGACGGCTCATCGACCGAGACGATCACGACCGCCCGTGGATAATCGGCCGGGGCACCGCACACAAACGACGAGACGTGCAACTGTCGGGAGTACTCCCCCGTAAACGGATCGACTTTCTGCGCCGTCCCCGTCTTGCCGAAGACCCGATACCCTGGAATGGCCGCCTTCTTTCCGGTCCCCTTCGACACCACGTCCACCAACGGCCCCCGCCGCAGCCAGTCGGCAGTCTCGGTCTGAATCACCTGGGTGCGCACCGTCGAACGAGCCTCTTCCCCCTCCCGAGGCAGCAAGATATGCGGCGTCACCAGAGCCCCTCCATTCGCCAGCAGCGCGAGCGAATTGGCGATCTGCAACGGCGTGGCGGTCAGCTCCTGACCCATCGGAATCGATCCGGTCGAGTAGCGGGTCCACTGCTTCAGTGGCCAGACCCGACCCGGAGATTCCCCGGGCAACTCGATGCCGGTCTTCCGGCCAAACCCGGCGGCGACCGTGACGGCATGCAGCCGGGGGTTCGTCAGCCGTTCGCCGATCTTCGCCATGCCAATGTTGCTCGACTTCGCCAACACGTCGGCAATGCTGAGCTCGCCATAGGGATGATGGTCATGCAGCAGCCGCTTTCCCATGCGGTACTCACCATGCTCGCAGTGCAGCACTTCGTCCCGCCGGATCACCCCCTGGTCGAGCCCCCAGGCCACGATCAGCGGTTTGAAGGTCGAGCCGGGCTCGTACTGGTCCTGAATGGCCCGATTGGTCCAGGCGTCGTCCGGGGCCCGCTCGGGATGCTCGGGGTCGTAGGTGGGGCGCGAGGCCATCGCGAGGACGTCGCCCGTGTGCGGGTCCAACACGACGGCGCACGCGCTCTTCGGCTTCCACTCGGACATGACTTCGTCGAGCACCTGCTCGGCCTGCAACTGGATGTAGACATCCAGGGCCAGCGTGATGTTTTCGCCATTTCGCACGGGATGCTGGGGATCGGGCAGAACCTCCAGCACCCGGCCACGAGCGTCGAGCTTGAGCCGGCGCCTCCCCGGCTGGCCCCGCAGCCGCTGGTCGCACACCCCCTCGATTCCTCCCTGACCCACTCCGTCGATGGTGCGCTGTCCCAAGACCTGCGCGGCGCAGACCCCCTGGGGATGAAACCGGCGGTACTCGGTCCGGAAGCCCCAGGTGTCGGCGGGGAGTTTCAGTCGGCGGACGGCGGCAACCTCCTCGGGACTGAGCCGGCGTTTCACCCAGAGAAACCCCTTCCCGGCCTGACTCTGGAACCGTTCGGCCAGACCCCGCGGGTCGAGGCTCAACACCTCCGCGAGTTGCTGGGCGATGCGGGTCTTGTCGGCCATGCGGCGCGGGGCAACGAACAGGCTGTGCGTCTCGAGCGACGTGGCGAGGACCCGCCCCTGCCGATCGAGCAGGTCGCCCGGACGGGGGAGAATCTCTTCCTCAACCATCCGCTGCTTCTGAGCGAGACCGCGCAGTTGCTCGCCATGTTCGACATGCAGCATGACGATGCGTGTCGTCAGAATGCCGAACAGTGCCAGAATTCCCAAGGCAACCAGCATTCCCCTCCGGCGCGACGAGCGTCCCGCAGGAGGCAGACCGGCCGCCGCAGGCACGGAGGAGTTGGGGGGGGCGTTCATGGGGAACCCGGAATCTCGCTACTCCGGGGACCGCTCACTACGGGTTGGGGCGGCGGCGACCCGGTCGAGCAGTCGGGCGGGAGCCCCCGACTGTTCGGCCTGCAACTTTGCGCGGGCATGCTCGCGCCGCGCAATTCCGGCGCGGTAATGCTGCAGGCTGATCTGCCGGGACAACTCGCGGTTCTGGTTTTCCAGCCGGGTTCCCCAGACGGCAACCGCCAACACAAGGGCCAGACCAGCGAGAAACCGAACCAACATGGGCGAACGATCACCACGGGACCACAGCCAGGGCCGACAAAGCCCCCGGTCCTCTGGTTATCGGACCCGGCTGCCGCGTGGGACCACGCCAACCCGGCTGGCGTCCTGGGGAAGCTTCAAAACCGAGCCGACCTTCAGTCGATTCGGATCCGCCAGTCGGTCCTGATTCAATTCATACAACTCATTCGACCGGGAGGATTTTCCCAGATGCTGCTGGGCGATCGAGGAGAGGGTGTCGCCATTCGCCACCCGGTACAGAGGTTCCCCTCCGCGACCGACGAAAAATCCTCCATCGGGTCCATGGAATTCGGCGGCGTCGGGGGCGGCGGTGCCTCCGCCGGGAGCGTCAACTCCGCGGCCCCCCACCCGACGGGTGGGGCTTCCGGTGGCGATGCCGTAACGGGCTGCCGGGGTGGACTCTCCCTCGGCCATCTCGGTCGGTTCGGTGTTCCGCCCCGCCGAGGGGATGTACTTGGCATAGAGCCGCTGGAGTTCGTCGGGGGGAGGAGTTTCGAGCTCAACACCGGGACGCAACTGCTCGGCATGCGCGATCCGTTCCCGATTGTGTTCGGCCAGAGCCTGGAAGTAACGGGGAGTTCCGTAGACCTTTCGGGAGATGCTCCAGTACGTGTCCTGCGGTTCCACCTTGTAGTGGGACGGCGACTGGACGAGTCCGGGGCGTCCTGCGGGTGTCGCGCGACCAGCGGACGGGGCCGCGACCTCGGTGCGGGTCACGGCCGATTGGGTCTGGCGACCGCGCGGCGTAATCGCCACCCGCTCGTCGCCAGCGGGGGTCTTCCGACCGGGCACGATCTTGACGGTTGGATCGACTTCTTGCAGGTCGCGTGCCTGCTCGGCCAACTCGGCCTCGGTGGGCCGACGGACCTGGGTCTTGCTGAGTGCCCGTCGCTCGGTGGGAGCCACCTCGACGTATCCGTCGAGTTCATCTTCGGGATTCAGCACTTCACTCTGGGCCCCCGTCAGTGTGGCCGGCGCAGGCTCTCCCCGGCCCCGCTGGGGGACAGCCAATTCGACGGCGGGAGCCTCGGGTTCTTCGGGCTCGACAGGATCTCGTCCAAACCGGAGTGCGGGGGGTTCTTCGGCGTCGGTCCCGTCCGGTGTGTCGAGAGTGTCGTCGGCGTCGGACGATTCGCCAGGAGGGGTAAACGAGGGGCCACGCCGAATCGCAAGCGGGGGGGAGGAGTCGTTGTCGAGATCGGACTCCTCCACATTGTCAAAGGACGGTGTCTCGCGCGTCAGGCTGCGCGGAGGGACCGCTTCTTCAACGAGGTCCGAGTCGTCTTCCGGTTCCGATTGGGCAGAGAGCAGCGGCTCTTCCTGCAGATCGTCTCCCGAAGCGAGGCTGTCGAATTCGTCGGAGTCCGGCACGTCATTCTCGTCCGCCGGCAGCACGACGCGCCGGTTGGAACCGCGGGCGGGAACCTCGGCCGATGCCTGGCGAACCTGCGGGACTTCGTCGTCGGTTTCGAACAGATCATCGACGACCGAGTCGGCGGTTGGGGGGTGAGAACCGGTGTCGGCGGTTTCCTCCCCGGCATCGGACGCTGCATCGGCGTCGGCAGTGGCCTCGGACGAGGTGTCGGCGGTCTCGACAGCATCGGCCAGACCACCGGGGAAATATTCGGGCAGGTACGTCTTCCAGGCCATGCCCCCGGCGGTGAGGGTGAGGGTGAGGGCCACTCCGGCGGCCGCCATCTTGGCCCACGAGCGGCTGCTGGGTTGGCCAGCACTCCAGTCGGCGGGAGGGGCGACAGGCTCAGGGCGCTTCTCGGGGGCGGGTTTCGCCAGAGCGCCGGGAGGAATGGGAGTCCGGGAGGTGATCGTGGGAGGACTGGGGGCTGCCGTTGGGGGACCGGCTGTTGCGGCGGATCCGAGGGGGGGGGGCCGGGGCGGGTTTCCCGGGGGGGGGTGGGGGCGGGCGCCGGTGGGGGGGCGGGGGAGGGATTCTTTCTCGCGGCGCGGAGGAGCGCTGTCCGCGAGCGGGGGTTGAGTCGCTGCTCGGCGGGGGAGGCCGAGAGGGGTTTCGACAGGAGTCCCTCCCAGCGAGTCGAGTCGCGAAACGCCTGCTTGACCATCCGGTCTTCCAGAGAGTGGAAGCTGAGGACTGCCAGGATCCCGTGCGGTTTCAGACATGAGTCACACACTCCGTGGAGTGCCTCGTGCAGTTGTTCCAGTTCCTGGTTGACGGCAATGCGCAGTGCCTGGAAGACCTGGGTGGCAGGATGACGGCTGTCAGGACCCGTGCCGCGCCAGGGCGCCGGTTGACCCGTGATGGCGGCCACCAGGTCGAAGGTGGTCTGGAGAGGTTGTTGTTGGCGGAAGGCGACGATCCGCCGCGCGTGCTGGCGGGCCAGATGGTCTTCACCAAACTCGAAAATGACGTGGGCCAGGTGGTCCTCGGTCACGGTCGCCAGCCACTTCCAGGCGGGCTGCCCGGTGGTGGTGTCGTACCGCAGATCGAGGGGACTGTTGACTTGAAAGCTGAAACCGCGTTCCGGATCGGCCAGTTGGTCGGAACACCAACCGAGATCGAGCAGGATGCGATCGACCGGTCCGAGATTCAGATCGGTCAGAACGCGCGGGAGATGGGAGTAGGGGGCGTGAACGACGTGGACATTCGGCCCCGCGATGCGGGGGCCGGAAAGATCCACCATCCGGGCATCGCGGTCAAGAGCGATCAGCCGGCCGGTGGGCCCAATCCGCTGCAGGATCGCCTTGCTGTGCCCCCCTCCCCCCAGGGTGCCATCTACCACCGTGAGACCTGGGGCAAGTTCGAGAATCTGGAGAACTTCTCGCAGCAAAACCGGCACATGAGCCGAACGCGGGGGGGGGGACGATTCCGGGAGAGCGGGCGAGCCGGGCGAATGAGGAGCCATGCCCCGATTGGAACCCAATTCCAGGGGAATTGCCAGACTGCCGTGACCAGGTGCGGGGATTGGGGGAGCAGAATGCCCGCCCGACGGTGGAGCTGGGCGCGTGGCCCGGGGCGTGCCCACAACGGGAGGAACCGGGAAGACTGTCTGATTCTCAGACTTTTGACAGGGCAACCCCTGCGCAGCAAACGACCCGCAGTTCCCGGGGGACTGCGGGTCGGAACGCGCACTCAGAATGGAATCGGCCGGAGGGCCGACCGAGACTATTCCTTCTTTTCTTCGGTGGGACGATTGGGACGACCACCCCGGCCGCCACCAGCACCACCACCACCGCCACCAAAACCACCGCCGAAGCCTCCCCGTCCTTGCGGACGCAGGCTGGCGACGTCGAACTCTTTCCCCTTCAGGTCCTTCAGCTTGGCCTTTTGGTCGTCGGTCAGAGTGTCGTTGATGGCCTTGTCGCGGTTGGTGCCCAGTTCGGCCATCTTCTTCTGCATTTCTTCGCGGTCACCGCCACCGCCACCGGCGAACATCGCCTGGAACATTTCACGCTGTTTGTTGCCGTAGTCGGTGTTGGCGGCGGTGATCTTCTCCTGCTGTTCCTTCTTCAACTCCAGAGCCTTGATCAGGTCGGGGTCCGACAGAGCCTGCATGCCGGCCATTTGCCAGCCAATCTGCTGCACCCGCTTGTACTGGTCGGCACTGAGGATCTTCTTGGCGTCGCCCGAATACTTGGAGGTCAACTTGGTGGTGGTCTCGCTCATCGCGGTCATCATCTTCTGGCGTTCTTCCCCCTGGGCCGAGAAAAAGGCCATTGGGTCGCCGCCGGTGATCTTCCCCATCGCTTCCTGCATTTCCTTCCCCATCGCCTCCTGCAGCTTCTTGAGCTCGGCGACTTCGGGGCCATCCGCGGCCAGGCCAATCTCTTTCTGGACAGGCTCCATCAGGGCGAGAGCCAACGGCCCCCCCTGCCCCATCATGCCCATACCCCGACCAAATCCCCCGCCACCCCCGAAACCGCCCCGGCCCTGACCTTGGGCAAACACTTGGGGACCACCGGCGACTACAACAGCAACAACGAGACCCGCGAGGGCCAGCCAACGGCGACTCATGCACAGACTCCCTTGGAATATGGATCGAGGAACGAAACGTCGGAGAGAAACATCTCAAGGCATCAGGCCAGCCGGTTGGGGAACCCCCACTCACTCCGCCCGCCGCAGAATAGCCCCCGGTTCAGACGGAGACAATCCCGTAAGTTGTTAGTCGCCGATGCCTGTGGAAAACCGCCACGATACATCAGACCAGATATCCGGTGTCGCGCGAAGAACCGGTGATTCAGTACCATCGTTGGGTCGAATACCCAGAACCCAACCGCTCCCATGTGACCCGGTCCGCACACCCGTGATTGCCCTGCCTTTGCGCCTGATTTCCGTCCTGATCTCCCTGTGGACCCTGCTGGGTTACCCCCTGCTGTCTCCGCGGGAGGTTACCGCCGCCGAACCCGACATCCCCGTGTTGGAGATCACCACCCACACCCGTCTCGAACCGGGCAAGACCTATGGGGCGTTGGTGATCAAGGGGTCCGACATCACTGTCGATGGAACCGACGCCTGGCTGGTTGGGCCAGGCCAGGAAACTCCCGCGTCGTTCCAGGGAACGGGTGTGTTCGCCGAGGGAGTACGCGGGGTCACGTTGCGGAACGTGCGGGCCCGGGGGTTCGAAACCGGGTTGCGTCTGGTCGACTGCCAGCAGTGCCGCATCGAGGGGTGCGATTTCTCCAACAACTTCCATGATCCCGCTTTTGGGTGGGGCGAGAATGGTCGCCGGGGCGGGATCGTCCTCGAACGCTGCCAGGGAATGCGGCTCGAGCGGAACCGGGCGAACCATGTCTGGGATGCCTGTGTGCTGGTCGACTCGGACCTCAACACCCTGAGCCGCAACGATTTCTCCCACACCTCGAATACCTGCCTGAAGCTGTGGCATGCCTCCCGCAATCTCGTGCAGGACAATGTGCTGAGCCACGGCATCCGCAAGGATCCCGGAGAGGTGCATGCCCGCGATTCCACCTCGGTGCTGATCGAAAGTGGCTCCAACGACAACAGGTTTGTACGGAACGACTGCACTCACGGTGGGGACGGGATCTTCATCCGGGTGCTCAACGGCTGGGTGAGCACAGGCAATCACTTCGAAGAGAATGACTGCTCGTACGCCAACAACAATTGCTTCGAGGCCTGGTCTCCCCGGAACACCTACATCCGCAACAAGGCGAACCACGGCAGCTATGGCTTCTGGCTGGGGGCTTCGGACCAGACCGTGCTGATCGACAACGAAGCCAGCTACAACGGACTGCCCGATGGGCCGCACAACTCGCCTCATCTTCCCGACCGCGGACATGCGGGGATTGTCTTCATGTTCGGCCCCTCAAGCCATACGGTGGTACGGGGAAACCGCTGCGTGGGAAACAACGGGGCCGGAATCGCGCTCCTGGGGGATGAAGCAACCCAGGGGAAGAAATTTCGCGCTCATCACTGGATTCTCGAACGGAATTGGCTGGAGCGAAATCGCTGGGGGATCTACGCGAAGCACGCCGACTGGCTGGACCTCGCAGGGAATGAGTTCCTGGCCAATCGGCTGGGTGAATTTGTCGACGCGGGCGGGGTCACGCAGGTGGACCATCACGACACCCGGACCGACATCACCACCACCCCGCGGGCCCGGTTGTTGGCTCCCCAGACGGTCCGAGTGGGAGAGTTGGTGACATTCGACGCCTCGGGTTCGGCCGACCCCGCGGGACGCCCGCTCAATTTCCGCTGGTACCTGGGAGAGGGAACCTGGGTGACAATGCCGAGGTTTGAGCACCGGTTCTCACGGCCGGGGTTCCACCGCGTGGGACTGACCGTGAACAACGGACGCTTCTCGGATCTGGCGTGGCGCGACCTGTATGTTGTCCAGGAGGGTTCGGAGGAGCCGACCGAGGGAGCGGCCGAGCGCTGGGGGTTTGTGGATCCGCAGTCGAAGGTCACTTTTCAACAGGATCGCGTGCAACGCATCGCCGGGGAGGTCTCGATTCGCGCATTGGTCCAGCCCTACGGCGGCCAGCGGGTGTCTCTCGAATACCCCAGCGATCATCAGGCGAACCAGGATCTCACCGGTAAGACACACCTGGTCTTCTGGCTGAAAACCCGCAACGAAAATATCCCTGCGTGGCAGGATTTGAATCCCCTGGTGACGCTGTTTGGCACGGCGGGGACGAAGGTCGAATTCCGTCCCAGAACCGATCTGTTGGGACAGCCCGCCGAGACGGAGGCGCGGGAGGGGTGGACATTTTTTCGCATTCCCCTCGCGGGGGACGAGCAATGGCAACGGACCGGAGTTCCGCTGGAGACGCTGCAGTGGCTGTCGCTGGGGTTCGACTCGTGGGGAGCGCCCCCCCTGGAGATCTGGATCGACGGGTTGTCGCTGATCACGGAAGCCGCCGAGGGCTGATGATTGGTCTTTCCGCAGATGCCCCACGAATGCCGCGGGGTTCAGTTCGCCTCGACAAACTGTTGCAAGGGAGCGCTGAGGGCGATGCCGACGCGGGCCCGAGGGCCCAGCCGGTCTTGAAGTGCGGCTACCAATGTCACCGGATCGTCAAAGAAGCGGACGGACTCATGGAAGTACCAACGCAGATCGGCCGGCATCAATCCTGGAGCCAAAACCCACAACTCACGTCCCCGGAATTCCCGGAGCGGTTTTGGCGGGCCCTGGCTGAGTCCGCCAGGGCCGAACAGCTCGTGGACTCCCACACCGTTCGAGGCGGCGGTGGTCAGCACCGCCACCCCCTCCTCGCGCAGGGGGGAACGGGCAAGTGTCTTGAGCGCCACCAGCGCCCCCTGCGACTGCAGCAGGTCGACATCCTTGGGATAGGCGTTGAGAATCAAGCCATCGTATTCCCCCGCAATCGGAGTGGCATACGTCTGTGCGGCGAAGTCACATGCCGCACGATGGGCGGCTACCAGATCACCGGCGAACACAGCGCAGGTTTCCCGGCGCACATTGGGAACACACTGCACCGCCAGAACCGGCCCCAGCGGTTGGACCAACTGTTCGATTTCGGTTCGAAAGCGGTTGTATCGGGGGTTGGTCCCTCCCCGCAGCCCCAGCAGCACAAACTTGTGGGTCCGATCCGTGGTGGGGACATCGCTGAGGCCCGGCACCAGCATCTTGGCCCCTCCCCCATACCCGGCAAACGGATGGGGCAGCACCGACCCCACGCAAATCTTCAGCGAGGCTTCGAGAAAGGTCCGATTGAGGCGGAGCGTCCGGTCTCCATACGGGAGCCCGGTCTCTGCCAGATCCCCATGAGGGTCATGGACTTCGATCCGGCACTCGCGGCAGACCCGCGGGCCCAGCTTGGCCGCGATGCGCAAGGCGTCCGGAGGGGAATGAGTCCCTCCTCCAATGACGACCGAGACCTGCGAGCCAGCAATTCCGTGTGTTGCCAAGCGGTCGAGCAGCAGGTCGAGCAGCGGAGCGGCCTGGGTGGGACGGGCGACGTCATCCACGGCAATCGCCACCTGGCCTCCCCCCGAACACCACTCGGGGAGCGACGGGAACCCGAGAAGATCCTCCAGAGCCTGCTCCATCCGGCGATGCGAACAGCCGGGTTGTTGGGTGTACGGCAACACCTCGACCGACCAAGAGTGGGGGAGGGAGAGTTGCAGGCTCGTTTCGGAGTACCACGCCCCCCAGGGAAGCGCAATGTCGGTGGACCCAAACCCGGTGTTCATGACGTGGTTCAGGAATCCGCCACACCACGCGTTTGCAGATAGCGATCAATAGCCGCGATCGACTCAAAGTTCTCAGGGATCAGATCATCCTCTCCGATGGTGATGCCCAGAGAATTCTCCAGGTAACTGACGAGGTCGAGCATGAGAGTCGAATCCAGCAACCCGGCCAGCAGCAGCGACTGTTCGTTGCCAACCGCATCCACGCGCTGCGGGGAGTGGTGCCGTTTGAGGAAATCCCGAATCCGTCGAATCAATTCTCTTCTCCCCACCCGCTCCAGGGTAGAACTGGAAGGCTCGTGTGCTCAGACATCCCGGTCGGCCACAGACATGAACCAGGCCCGGTGATTGGTCACGTCATCATACAAGAGAGACCGGGGGGGGACATAGACATAGGTTGTGGTCGGCTCCATCCGGTGGAAGAAGTACCGGTTGCGCAGCAGGGTGATCAGCGGATTGCCCTCGAGGAAATACGCCCGCAATCCCGACATACCGCTGATGACCCCCTCACGCACGACCGCCGACAGCAGCCGGTTCATCACGCGGGTGTCGTGGCCCGGAAAAAGATCGCGGATCACGATGTCTTCGTGATCGGTGGTAAAAACGGCAAATCCGCGCAATTCCCCTCCTTCCAGATCCACCAGCACCTGGGGATTGTCTCCGGACCGGGGACTCCAGCGCCAGTTAAGATAGCGCGCATCCCGGACCCCCATGACGGGGAACGAATGGGCGTGCGTCGCAAACAAAGCGTCAAAACGCTGGTCGAAGACGGGGGCAGGAAGTCTCTGGATCGAACTGAGCTGGGGAGTCCACAACTTCATCGCCGTACGGAGCATCGGGTCAACCCCCCATCGGGCGATGTGTTTGAGAAAAGAGCCTCCCTTCCGGCGAGCGAGCTTCGAGGCCAACTGCAGCGGACGGGCCAACTGGATCATCGCCCCCAGAGGAATGTGTCCACAACGGGCATGAATGGCTCCCATCTTGTCGTTCGGATGGGCGAACAGAAAAGCCGCCTTTCCGGTATTGATCTGAAGCGAGGCCTGCCGTCGCAATTTGACCGCCGGTCCCAAAGTCCGAAACCCGGGATGAATCGAGAAATCAGCCCCCACCCAGGCCAGCTGCTCGGATCCCCGCACCAGAACCCGTCGGGGAATGCAGGCGGTGAACCCGACCAGTTTCCCCTCCGGTCGCGTCCGTACGGTCCAGATGACGGCGATGCCGTCCGGGTTCTCCAGATACTTCCAGCGCAGAAAATCAGCAGGCCGCTCGCCTCGGCGGGGCCGGGTGAGATTCAACAATCCGAGAACTTCCTCGAGGACCTGCCCGGCAGGTTCCTCTTGGACTTCCACGGGGGATTGTTCATTGGACAGCTTGTCGCTCATGGAAACCTCGGGAGTTCCCGGGGGACCCTGTGCAGAACCCAGGTGGGCCCAGCATCACGCCAACATCACAGCGGGCGAACTCTCGTGACCTGGCAACTCCTCCCTGCCAGGTTTCAGTCGGATGGGAACACCGGCCTGGGAACCCGGACGGACGACCGCGGCCGCCGAAGCGCAGTTGCAGAATCCTACCGTTCCGTTGGATTCTCGGAAACCATCGGTCCCGGGGTGGATTCCAATCCCATCAATTTCAGCCGATTGATCTTGCCGTTGAGTGTGCGGGGCAGCGTTGGAACCAAGTTGACCGCCCGCAGCCGTTTGAACACGGGAACTTTTCCCGAGACATATTCGAGTACGGCATCAGCCGACACAGGGGGATCGAGACTTTGCCGGGGAACCACAAAGGCCACAGGAACCTGTCCCCAAATGGGATCGGGCAAGCCGACAACCGCCACCTCAGCAACACCCGGACAGCCCGTCAGGATCTCCTCGAGTTCGGAAGGGGCCACCCGATAGGAGCCCACTTTGATCATATCGACCCGCCGTCCCACGATGAACAAGTAACCCTGTTCATCGCGACACGCCAGATCTCCCGTATGCAACCATCCGTCCCGCAGCACCTGTCTGGTGAGTTCGGGGTCCTTCCAATACCCCTGCATCAGGTTTGGCCCCTGGGCCACCAACTCACCCACGTCCGTCCCCCCCACCACAGCCCCTTGCGGATCGACCACCTGCAGAGTCACCCCGGGCAATCCCCGACCGATCGACCGGGGACGGTCGCCGACGTCAGCCGGCGGCAACATCGAGAGCCGAGCCCCCGCCTCGGTCTGTCCATACATCAGGTGAATCCCGACATGTGGCAATATCTCGCGCAGACGGTGGAACAGTTCTTCGGGCAGTGCCCCTCCCGCACAGGTCACGTAGCGGAGGGCGGGGAACTGGCGGCTGGCGAAATTCGACTTTTCAAGCAGCATCGCGAAGGTTGCGGGAACGCCACTGAAACCTGTGACTGTTTCCCGTTGCAGCAGGTCCAGAGTGCGATTCCAGAAGACCATGTCGTGGGGCAACACCAGGCGAGCCCCCACCGATACATGGGTCAACAACACCGAGTTGCCGTAGGAATAGACAAAGGGGAGCGCCCCCAAGCCAATATCTTTGTCGGTCAATCCGAGGCATGCGACGATCGCCCGCGTATTGGCCACGAGAGCGGAATGAGTCAGGCAAACCCCCTTGGGACGCCCAGTCGTTCCCGAGGTGTAGATGATCTGCGCGAGGGCCCCCGGAAGCGCCGGAGTGTCGGGCTCGAAGGTCTCCTCTCCCATCTCTCCCGTACCGAACTGCAGTTGGCCATTCGGAGTACAATCCAGCACGGAGACCCCGGTGCCCGAATGCGACATCGGCCACTGATCCGGGGTGGTGATCACGCATCGCGATTCACTGTGGGCGATCAGTCGCTCCAGTTCCTCGGGCAACAAGCCGGGATGCAGCCCTACGGCCACGCCACCTGCCAGCAGAATTCCAAAGTACGCGGCGATGTACTCGGCCGAGTTGGGTAGCTGCAAGACCACCCTGTCGCCCGGCTGCAACCCGTGATGCCGCAGCCATACGGCGACTCGTTGCGCTCCGCAGTCGAGTGTGCTCCAGGTCACCCGTGCCGCGGGCGTGACCACAGCCAGCTCCGCCCCACAGCGGGCCACCGTGGCCCTCCACATGTCAACCAGCGTGCTCATGATGTGGCGGAAGATTCGGGGGTGGAATCAGGTGACGACCAGACTCTGATGCACCCGGTCAAGGTCCACCAGGGCGGCTTTCCCGTCCGCCTTCTGCACCAGGTCGCAGATCAGCTCCATCACCTGGAACCGCGGATCGGCCACCAGCAGGCACGAGGGATGGGCGAGGAAATCGAAAACCGCCCGGTTCTCGATTGCCCAGGTGACCCCCAACCGGACTGCTTCGAGAAAATCCTCCAGGGGCCAGCGTCCTCCCCGGAACGCACCAATGTCGCTGATGGGACTCATGGGAATTTCCCACAACCCCGTCGGATAGCGATACGGCTGGGCCGCGGCCTGCTTCTTGACGATGTCGGCAAACACGTCCGCGGTGGGGCGCTGGCCGGCCGCCGTCGTGGCATGACTGGGATACTTGCAGCTCGCCCACTGGAACCCCTGTTCGAGCAGCATCTTTTGCAGATCTTCCCGCCCTTCGAGCCCGGTGGCAAAGCCCCCGGGAGTGCGAAAGCCGCTGGCCTGAATACCCAACCGGGTCTGCAGCGCTTCATTCGTGATCCGGATGTTGTCCTGGATGACGGCCGCCGCAGTTTGGCCGCGCAGCAGCCAAGGGGCCCGCTGAAACCGGAACTGGACGTCCTGCGGCTTCTGAGCCAGCACGTTGACGTGGTCGTAGGTGTGATTGCCAATCTTGTGACCGGAGTCTGACAATTCTTTCAGCCAGGTGACGCTCTCCTGCTCGAGAACCCGCCCGACACAGAAATAGTGGATGACGCCGCCCCGTTCCCGCACCCGTTGTCCCGCCTCGATCGAGTAGGCCTTGGTGTCTGCGTCGAGGTTCCCCTTTTCATAGTCCCAGTGCGTCATTTCCCACTGGGGGAAATTCCGGCTCATCTCGAGATCGAGCGTGATGGCAATCAGCGCCCGATCGAGGGGCGCCGCCTGGATTTCCTGCCCCCCGGGGCGCAGTGCGACGGCAGCGAGCACCCCACCGGTCGCCAGGCTCGAAACCGTCCGTCCCAGAAACTGCCGCCGTGAAGACACACTCTGCAGTGACATCCTGCTTGCTCCCAAATTCGGGCTTCGAACAGACTCCCTGCCGCACGCGACAGAGTCAACTCGTCCCCAGGGCTCGCGTTGATCGCGCGAGATTTGCGTCAGCGAAGTCGAACCGGCCGGAATGGGCCCATTCAATGGCTCACCCCGACCGGTTGGTCGACTCGTTCAACAGACTCAAACCGCGGCCAGCGCCTTCTTCACATTGGCGATGCAAATCTCGAGATCGGCAACTGGGTTCTCGGGATTCTCTTCATACTCCAGTGCGAGGCAGTACTTGTAGTCCTGGGCTTTCAATGCTTTCAGGCAGCCCACGACGTCAAGATCGCCTTCACCCACGATCTTGAAGATCTTGGCGTCTTTCACATCCTTCAGATGGACGCCATAGACCCGCCCCTTCAGCCGTTCGATGGCCTCGACCGGGCTTTCTTTGCTTCGCAGGAAATGACCCGTGTCGACACAGGCCCCCACGCGGGGATGGTGATCCTTCACGGCATTCACCACATCGTCGATCCTGTCGTACAGGGCCCCGGGACCGTGATTGTGGATGGCGATGCTGATCTGATACTCCTCAACCAACTTGTCGAGCAGCTTGAAGGTGGCCGCATCTTTCTTGGGATTGGCGCTGATCGACTTGATGCCCATCGCTTTCGCGAAGTCGAACACCGGACGGGCCTTCGCCTCGTCTCCGTCAAACTCCACCACGCCATATGCGACAAGGTTGACACCCGATTTCTTCAACAACTCGCGTTGCTCGGCCACGTAGGCCGGGACGGTTCCCACTTTGACATGGCCCGGGAATGTCTCCCAGAACAACAGGCCGAGCTTCTGGGAGACCTGCAGCGCCTTGTCGACCGGAAATCCCCGCAGGGAATAGCTTTGGATCCCCATCTGGAAGCCTTTCCAGGGGTCCTTGTCATCAGCGGCGAAGAGGCTCTGGCCGGACAACGTCCATCCCGAGGCAGCCGCCAGCACACTGGAAGCCAGAAAGCGCCGGCGGTCCAACGGAATCGAAACAGGTTCGCTCATGCGAGTTATTCCCTGCAGTTGAAGAAGAAAGCATGCCGCCACACGGGCTGTCGTCTGGTCCGGCAAAACGTGGTGCGGATCATAATCGGCCCCTCGGGCGGAACGCCAGTTGCCGCGCGGCCCCAGACCAGTCACATGCCGGAAACGCAACGACCGCCAAAGTCACTCGACTGGCGGTCGTTAGCGAATCAGCCGGCCGCCCGCGTCCCGGACCGAAGGCCTGCCCCAGAGGGACAGATGAGAGGGAGATCAGCCCACAACCTTGCGGAAGCGGCGCACCGCTTCTTCGACATTTTCCCGGCTGTTGAAGGCGCTCAGGCGGAAGTATCCTTCGCCGCTGGCACCAAAACCGCTGCCGGGTGTCCCCACGAGATGGGCCGTCTTCAACAACCGGTCGAAGAAGTCCCAGCTCGATTCATTTCCCGGAGTCTTCACCCAGACATAGGGGGCGTTCTCGCCGCCGTACACGGTGATGCCCGAAGCCTGCAGCCCCTCGCGGATCAGCCGGGCATTTGTCAGGTAGAAGTCGACAAGCGCCTTGACCTGCGGTTTTCCTTCGGCCGAATAGACCGCCTCGGCCGCACGCTGGACCGGATACGACACGCCGTTGAACTTGGTGGTGTGCCGGCGATTCCACAGACCATGCAGGGGAATGCGTTCGCCCCCATCCGTTGTGGCCATCACCGTCTTGGGGACTACCGTGAAGGCGCAACGCACGCCGGTGAACCCAGCCGTCTTGCTGAAACTGCGGAACTCGATCGCCACGTCCCTTGCCCCGTCGATCTCATAGATCGAGTGCGGAATCTTCGGGTCGGTGATGAACGCTTCGTAAGCCGCATCGAAGAGGATGATCGAATCGTTCTTGCGCGCATAGTCGACCCACCGCGCCAATTCGTCCTTCGTCGCCACCATGCCGGTGGGATTGTTGGGATAGCAGAGGTAGATCAGATCGACGCGTTCTTTGGGGAGTTCGGGAACGAAGTTGTTTGCCGCCGTGGCGGGAATGTAGACCAGCCCGGCATACCGTCCCTGATCATCGCTGGGTCCCGTCCGGCCCGCCATCACGTTCGTGTCGACATACACCGGGTAGACCGGATCGACAATCGCCACTTTATTGTCGGACCCGAAGATCTCGAGGATGTTCCCGGTGTCACACTTGGAACCGTCCGAGACGAAGATCTCGTCGGCATCGACCTGAACGCCGCGCGAGGCGAAGTCGTTTTTCTGAATGGCCTCCCGCAGGAAGTCGTAACCCTGCTCGGGGCCGTACCCCCGGAAGCTCTTGCGTTCCGCCAGTTCATCCACCCCCTGGCGAAATGCCTGGATGATGGCGGGGGGGAGTGCTTCGGTGACGTCTCCGATCCCGAGGCGGATCACCTTGGCTGTAGGGTTTTCGGCACAGAATTTCGCAACTCGCCGCCCAATCTCGGGAAAGAGGTATCCAGCTTTCAGTTTGCGGTAGTGTTCGTTGATGCGGGCCATGGAGACAGCGTTTCGTCAAAAGGAGAAGCGGGGAATGGGTGGGATCGGGCGGACCGCCGCTGAGTCGATTATGGGGGGGCCCACCCTGTCTGCAAGCCTGCGCCCCCCCCGCCCCGGGTCGGTCGTGCCCAGCGTTGGTGCGGTTTTCAACCTCTTGGCACAACCGTTTACGGCTGATGTGTGCAGGAGGGCCAGGCCCCTGCATGCCGAGTGGCTCGACCAACTTACATCACAATGCGCGGAGGTCGCAGGACCAGCGCATCTCCCTCGCGGTGGGTGGGGGGAGTCAGACGCTCCAGGTCGACCGACATGTCGGCCAAGACCTGTTGCCAGGCCCGTTGCCAGGCGTCGAATTCGGACTGCCGTTTCTGGCGGGACACCTGGATTTCTTCGCGTTCTTGTTCAATTTTCTGGTGAGGCTTCAGTGGCGACGGGGAAACGGGTGGTCTATCGAGACGCGAATCAGCTGCTCGGAACAGCATTACAGCTCCGCGGAGTGTCAAAGTCCGATGTTCGACTTGGGAAATCGGGGCAATCCCCCCGAGGTAAATCGAACAATCTCACGAGGCAACTTGATCTGACCAAGTCGAGATTCCGGTTGAGACAATCGCAACTGGTTCTGACGGTTGTAACGCCGTCTGACACCGGGCGGTCCCGGCACGACGATCTGGAGATTTCCCAGTCCAGACGCCTCCACAACTGGCACAAAAACTGCGCCATCCCGAGAACAAATCCCAGCAAAAGACGAGGAAATCCACGGAAAAAACGATCTTGGCGTGTTTTTGACCGCCTTCTATACTCCGCTCCGATCCCGGCGGCGTGGGACGCGTTCCCCGGAATCGACCGTCAGACCCCGGTCTGGCAGCAACGAGATTGGACTTCGTACCGGATCGAGGGCGACCGGCCCGCCGATCAGTGCGACACACAGCATGGAGGCTTGCGCGTGGACAGACTGCTGATCGCCGGTGTCGATTCTGTGGTGGGAGCCAATCTTGCGGTTTGGTGGGGCGGGCGACGACCGGTGACCGGAGTTTGCTGGCAACACCCGCTGGCGATTGAAGGCTGTGACCTGGAAGGTCCGGCATCTCCCCTCCAGCCTGCCGCAGCACGCATGCTCGCCAGTCAGCCCGACTGGGTGGTCTTCTGCGGTCCGGGAGCCGTCTCTTCCTGGAATGAACAGCGGCCCGATTGGAACTCTTGTGACTGGTCGCGTGCCGCTGCCGAATGGGCCGAGGCCGCTCGGGAATGGGGAGCCGAATTCACCCTCATTTCCTCCGATGCCGTGTTCACCGGCCCCTGGATGTTCCATCGTGAAACCGGGAATTGCTTCTGCGACAGTTCCGAAGCCCGTCTGCTCCGCCAAACCGAGCAGGCCGTTTTGACCGCCAATCCACAAGCCCTCGTGGTTCGCACCAACGCCTTCGGATGGGCCCCCCTCCCGGAACTGGCCGGTCTTCCCGAACAGGTTGTCGAAACTCTCACCAACGATGGGCAACTGCGTCTGGACTGCCAGCGCCATGCCACCCCCATCCTGGTGACCGACCTCGCCGGCGTCCTCGAAGAAGCCCACGTCAAGAAGCTGGCGGGCATTCACCACATCGGCGGCGGCGAACGAGTCAATCCCTTCCGGTTCGCCTGCCTCCTGGCCGACCAGTTCGGCCTGCCCCTCGCGGGCCTCAACGCCCACGACCTGGGGGCGAATGGACGCCGGGAATTCGGCGGCGGCGAAACCTCTCTGCAAAGCCGCCGGATCCGCAAGACCCTGAATGTGCCGCTCCCCCTGATTCGCGACTCGGTCGGGCAATTGCACGATCAGCATGTCAGCGGCTACCGCGATCGGTTCCAGTCGGAGTCGTTCACTCTGGTGCCCGCCCGGGCCGCCTGAACGGTCTGGTCACTGTAAAATCCGATCACGACTCTCGACCCCGGCCGATTTGTGCCGGGGTCTTTTCATTCTCCCCCTTCCCCGTTCGGCTGCAACATTGATCCCCGACGAACTCTCACCGGCCGACCCCGCAGCATTCGGATTTGATCCGCAGGTGCTGGCCGAGATTCGCCCGGCGATTGAAGAGTTGCGGCAGCGGCAACGCCTGGCCGGAGCGGTTGTCGCGATCCTGCGCCGTGGTCAGGTCGTCTTCTTCGAAGCCATCGGGACCCGCGATGCCGCAGGCGGAATCCCCCTCGAACGGGACTCGATCTTCCGCATCTTCTCGATGACGAAGCCCCTCACCAGTCTGGCGGTGTTGCAACTGGCCGAGCGGGGCCAGCTCGATCTCGATGCCCCCCTCGAACGATTTCTGCCCCAGTTGGCGGATCGAAGGGTGTTGCAGGAGGATGGTATCACCCAATTTCCCGCCCAGCGTTCACTGACTCCGCGGGATCTGCTGCGGCACACTGCCGGAATGCCCTACGGGGCATTGGGCCGTTCGACCGGCGAGCAGCTCTATCAACAGGCCCGACTGCTCGATCAACAGACCGACCTGGCGACACTGGTAACCAAGTTGGCCGCATTGCCATTGATCAGCCAGCCGGGTGCCAGATTCACCTATGGCGTCGCCACCGATCTGCTGGGGCGGCTGATCGAAGTGGTTTCTGGCCAACCCTTCGATCAGTTCCTGTCCCGGGAATTGCTGGTTCCACTCGGTATGCGTGAGACCGGTTTCTCGGTTCCTCCCGAGTCATTCCCCCGCTTCCTCGAACTGCTTGGTCGGGGTGCGAATGGTGGGCTGGCCGTCATGGAACGCCCGGAGTCGAGCCGTCTGCGGCAGCCTCCCCGTTTTCTCTCGGGCGGAGCCGGCCTGGTCTCCACTGCCGCCGACTACATCAGGTTCTGCCGGATGCTGTTGTTGCACGGTCGGGTGGGAGACACTGCGCTGGTGCAACCTGCGACGATCCAGGCCCTCACCGGCAATCAACTGCTCGGCTCGGCCTACCCCATCACCGTTGCCGATCAGCCGCAGCCCCACCAGGGATTCGGCCTGGGGGTCTCGGTGGTCTGCCAGCCTCCCACGACGCCAACCGGTCCGTCCGTGGGCGAATATGGCTGGGGGGGGGCCGCCTCCACTCACTTTTGGGTCTCGCCACGGGATGAACTGGCGGTCATCGCCCTGTCGCAGGTGATGCCCTTCACGCTGCAGCTTGAGAACCGGATCAAGCCAATCGTCTACCGGGCGTTACGCGATCGAAGATGAGAGGAACGGGGCATCTTCGGCACCAGCTTCCCCCCATGCACGCAGATTTGGGGACTGGGCGACCGGCGGCGAAGCAAGTCCCGTTGGCCGTGCTGATCTATGCCTCCGCAGCGGGGCGTTCCCCCCGCGTCGACTGTTCAAGCGGCAAACTGCGGTCGACCAGCGTGAAGAGCGCGGTGTAGACGAGTTCTCCCACGAGACTCGCCGCCCGCCACACCACTGTCACCAGCACAGCCGCTCCGGGTTCCAGGTTCGACAACAGGGCCAGCGTGAGGGCTTCCCGCACCCCCAGTCCACCGGGGGCGAACAGGGCCACGAAACCACCCACCATGGCAATGGCGGCCGCTCCGGTCCAGCGAGGCCAGTCGCTCCAGGCGAAGTCCTGCGGACTGACGGAGAGAATGGCCAACCCCAATCCGAGCCCCTGAATCCACCACGCCGCGAGAAACAGCACAAAACCGCACGGCACCAGATACCAGGGAAGATGCTCCAGCACGCCGTCGCCATCCCCTCTCCGTTCCGCCATCCGCGACGCGAGGGTCACAAACTGACGGGAAGAGAGAGACAGCCCCACGATGCCCGCCAGGGTCACCCCCAGGGCCACGCCGATCCCCCAGGCGGGACGTTCCGCCAGCATCTTCAGCCATTCGAGATGCGGCACATTCACCGAGGCATACGGGGCCAGCATCGCCACTGTCGCTACCCCCGCCGCCATGTAGGTGAGCGTCTCAAGCGTCACAGTAAAGGCCCCCACGGCGGGCCGCAGGCCAAACTTGCGCAGCATGGCCGTCCGGATCACGATGACGGTCGCCTTGCCGGGAACGTACTTCCCCAGGTGCCCGAGCAAATAGGAATGGATCGTAGGGAACCAGGGAGATTTCACCCCCAGTTCCACCAGCAGCCAGCGCCAGAACCAGATCGATGGGAACCACGCGAGCAGGGTACACAGGGCGCAGAGGGCGAACGCTGTCAGGTCAATCGCCAGCGACTTCCCCTCCAGGTCGCGCCACATGTCGCGGGCCTGGCGGGAGACAAACCAAATCACCAGGCCAAACAGTCCCCACTTGACCCACGGCCACACCCGGGCCCCCAGCGACGATGAGGCTGATGACATCGCGGCCGTGGGAAGCTGGGAATCTGACATGCCGCACATCCTTGTGGGAAATTGTCCGCCAGTCTGGAAACCTGCCACGGTCCATCTGTCGGGGACTGACCTCAAACGGTTTGGGGAGTGTAGTCCGCCCCTCGGTTTCGGGAAATCACTCTTTTCCAGCTCTTCCCGACAGTTCCTGGCGAATCTTCTGCGACGTGGCCACCTCCACACGGCGGTTGTGGGGCGCCTCGCGTGTTCCATTTCTCCCAGCCAACTCGCTTCACTCAGGCGATCGGGCCCGATAGAGTGCTGTTCATTCCTACCCCCACCCCCCTCCCGCCCAGCCTTCCAGGAAGCAACATGTCGCAGAAGACAGTTCCTCCCGCTCAGGGTCTGACCACTGTCCAGTGGCTCATCTGCATCATCGCCGCGATTGGCTTCGCGTTCGACATTTACGAACTGCTAATGCTGCCGTTGATTCTCGGCCCTGCCTCCCAGGAACTGCTGGGAACCGCTCCGGGCATCTGGAAGGGGATCATGTTCTTCGTGCCGGCGTTTGTCGGCGGGTTGGTAGGAATGTGGGGTGGGGTGCTGACCGACCGGCTGGGCAGACGGTTCGTGCTCACCTGGAGCATCATCCTGTATGCCGTCTCGGCCTTCCTCGCCGGGTTCTCGACCAACATCTACATGCTGCTGTTCTTCCGCTGCACGACCTTCATCGGGGTCTGCGTCGAATTCGTGGCGGCAGTAGCCTGGCTGGCCGAGTTGTTCCCCAACCCGATCCAACGTGAGAAGGTGCTGGGCTACACCCAGGCGTTCTCTTCGATTGGCGGGTTGCTGGTGGCCATTGCCAGCGAATATTTGTCGAGCAAAGGAGCGGATGGGAAAGCCGTGGCCGACGCTTTGCCGGCGATCGCCATCCCTGGTTTTCTGACCCCCCTGTTGGGACAGATCAAGGAAGGGTTCGAGCATGCTCCCTGGCGGTACACCCTGATGTCGGGGCTGATTCCCGCGTTGCCATTGATCATCATCCGCCCCTTCCTGCCCGAAAGCCCGATCTGGGCGCAGAAAAAGGCGGCCGGAACGCTGCGTCGGCCCAGCTTTGCCGAACTGTTCTCTCCCGAATTGCGGCGGACGACACTCGTCACCACGATCATGTTCGCCTGCAGCTACGGGGCGGCGTTTGGGGCCATCCAGCAGCTTCCTGAGATCGTCAAGGGGCTGAAGGGGACCCAGGCCCAGGTCGAAGCGGCGGTCGGCGAATTGACGCTGCCCCCCGATGCGGACAAGGCCAAGGCGATGAAGATCGCCACCACGATCCGGACCGAGCAAAAGGTCGCCAGCCAGTACACCAAGATGCAGGAAGTCGGGGGACTCGTCGGCCGCTTCCTGCTCGCCCTGCTGGCGGTCAGGATCGCCAGCCGGCAGAAGCTGATGCGGATCTTCCAGGGTCCGGGGCTGTTCATCGTGCCCCTCATTTTCTACTTCTTCCTGAAGATCCCCAACACCACCTTCTTCGAGCTGGATCTCACGAAGATTTACCTGGGCAAGCTGCCGGTCACGACGATGTCACTGGGGATGTTCCTGGCGGGGTTGTTTACGGTCGCCCAGTTCAGCTTCTGGGGGAACTACCTGCCGTTGGCCTACCCGGTGCACCTGCGGGGAACCGGGGAAAGCTTTGCGGCGAACATCGGCGGCCGAATGTTTGGCACCTCGTTCGCCCTGCTGACCACGACGATTGTCGACACGCTGCCCGCCAGCGTGGGAACCACGCCCGAGAAATTCGCCCTGACCGCGGCTGGCGTCGCGGCCTTCGCGTATCTGCTGGGCAACATCTGCTGCTTCTTCCTCCCCGAGCCGGATCCCAACGCGGCCCACGATTGAGCCATTGCAGAGCGGGGATCCACTATCTCCGGTCCGGCTGGATGACTCTCTGAATCCAACGCCCCCCCGGCAGGTTCACGACGACATGCCGGGGGGCGTTTTTTTGCGCGGAGTTCTGGGCGTCGTTTGCCAATGAAATTGGCCACCCGATCGCAGAGTCGCGACCGTCTGGTTCGAACCGCCCAAACAACGACTCAGTCTGTCTCTCGCACCAATCCCGGCCGGGCCGCGGCTCCGGTGTCTGCTCCGGCCACGGCACTTGTCGAGTAGGCCCGGGGGATCGCTCCCCCGGACCTCTCACAGAACCGGACTTGTGGTTCGCACATCCGGCTCTTTGGAATGACTATTCAGGTTCCCCGAAGAGTAACTTCTGGGTCTGAGCCGGTTTGGGAGGGGGGTTGAACTTGAGCCAGAGGGCTTCCAGCGACACAAAACGCTCGGCAAACCATGCGTTCGGATACACCTTGTGCATCCCATAGCTCACGCTCTTGTGCCAGACACCGCGCTGGCTGAAAGCCGCTTTGGCGGCGGACTTTCTTCCCACATTTCGGCGGCAGAGGTGTCGGTAGAGGTGACGCGCCCGTTTCTTCTGCCTGACGATGATCGCCCTCAACCGTCGCCGGATGTGGGCGTCGTAACCGTGCAGTCGACTCGCCTCCTGCTGGGTACAGATGCGGAAATACCCCATCCAGCCCTGCAGGTAGGAATTGATCCGCCGCATACACTCCTCCACCGATCCAACCCAGTTTCGCGGAGTCAACCCCACGATCTTTTGGGCCAGCCGTTGTTGGGTGCGGACTGACAGACCAATGCGTGTCTCGCCATCCTCACTCGGGATCAGCCGAAACCCCAGGAAATGAGTTTCCCTGGGATTCGTCACCCGACTCTTTTCCTCGTTGACCTGCAGCCGCAAACACTCCCGCAGGTAACGTTGAATCGAGCGGAACACCCGCTCACCCGCCCGTTGGCTGCGTACGTAGATGTTGCAGTCATCCGCGTATCGCACGAACCGCAGACCCCGCCGCTCCAATTCCCGGTCCAGTTCATCGAGAACGATGTTGGACAGGAGTGGAGACAGCGGACCTCCCTGCGGCGTCCCTTCTTCCGTCGAGACCCGTGTGCCATCAGGCATCACCACTTTGGCCCTCAGCATCCGTCCTATCAGTTTCAGGACTCGCCAGTCTTTGATCCATACTTTTCGGGCTTGTCCAGCCGAACCCGTTGCCTGACAACGGGTTCCGGAAAACGCGAGGGCGCGGTTCTGGCTACGGTTGGAGCTGAAGGTCGAGCAGGTCGAAGACCCGCTTCTGCAGTGGGGTGGGCTGGGTCAGCACGTCGAATTCGGCCTGCGAACGAGGGACACGGACCCGATTCTTCGCCAACGTGGCCAAGTCCAGCAGCAGGGTCCGAAAACTATGGACCGGTAAACCATCCGCGGTCTGTCGCAACTCGTCCTTCTGGCGTGCCGCCTGCGACCTGGGAGCCCGGGCCACAATATTCGTACGGCCACGTTCCGCGGCCGCACGCTCATGGTCATCGAACAGGATTGGTGCCAGCTTTTGGCGTAAGTGCCATTCCACATAATAAGACAGCATGTAGAGAAACACATGTGCCCGGATCCGATCGTCGAGCGAATGGTAGATCGGACGGATCTTCAGATCGACGGTCTTGAGGCTGCGGAACGCCCGCTCGACACGGCTCAACTGCTTGTAGGCTCCGACCACCCGTTCGGCGCTCATCTCTTTGGATGTCACCGACGTGCGAATGACATAGATCCCATCCAGTGAGGCCTCGGCAGTGATCTTCTCTTCGTCACGTCGCCAGGAAAACGCGTCTTCGCGAATGTCCAGGATGAAGTGCTTGCCGACCTTGAAGCGGTTCAGGACCCGTCCGACACGCATCGCAATCTTGTCTTTGCCGCGCAGTGGGCGCTGCTGACGCCGGGTCGCGGCGACAATCAACTCCAGCTCCTTCTCCGTAGCCGCCAAGAGTTCCTGACGGTGATGACATCGCTCCGTCGCCAGGGCGGGATTGCGGCACACGATGAGACGCTCTCCGGGATAGTCCGGCGAGGTGATTTCCGCGAGTCCCCGTTGGTCGAACAGGGACATCTGGATCTTTCCCTGGGCGGCGAGCTTCTTGATGTTGTCGGCCCGCAGTGCGGTGACCCAGTCCAGCCCGTCCTGGCCACGCAGGTTCTCGTCAATCTGGCGACTGGTGATCAATCCCCGGTCGCCCACGATGATGATCTGACGCAGCCCGAACCGCTCGCGCAATTTGGCGATCTGCGCACTGAGGGTGGTGGCATCTCCCGTATTACCCGGGAAGACTTCGATCGCCACAGGGCAACCCTCGGCGTTGCAGATCAATCCATAGACAATCTGCGGAAACTCCCGCCGTCCATCGCGGTTGTAGCCGTACTGAATCAGCTCGGACTTTTCTCCGGTGTAGTAACTGCTGCTCACGTCGTACAGGATCAGGGTGCCGTCCTGGAGATGCTGTTCGGCCAGGCGGCCCTCGATCTTCCCCTGCCGCTGCAGCAGCCAGTCCAAAGCCTCGTAGAGTTCACGATCCTCGATTGGCCCCAAGCGCAGTTCCGAATTGAGGCTGCTGGCACAGGTCTCGTTTCGCAGCGCCCGCGTGGTGGCCAGCTTCGACGCGGGCTGCAGAATCCGGGCCACGATCATCGCCACGACCAGGTCGCGTTCACGCGAGGGCCGGGAGGCAAGCAGGCGATCGAGCCCCAGCTGTCGCACCAACCCCAGCACGACAGCCACATGTCCATGCGGGAGCGACCGCAGGATCTCAAAATCCCCTTCGATCGCCGGCCGCCCCGACTGCAGCCTTCGGCGAATGACATCAATGAGGTCGGGAGGCAGGTGCGAGAGGTTGCCGAGGGTCTCATGCTTGACCTTGCCCTCCTCGCGATAGGATCGCCGGAGCAGATGGGTCTCGTAGACGCGATCCTTGTAGACGCGTCGCGTAGTGGCCACGTGGACGGAGCGATTTCTGGCGGGCATGCGGAAATAATGGCAATAAAGAAGATCATGGCAACCAGATAAATGTATGTTTAGTGGCTACATTTGACAGGGCCATTTTAGCCACAAAGGCAACACTGGACGGGGGTTACGTCAAAAAAACGCTCGATTCACCCGAAAAGTATGGTTTGATCCGTTGTCCCAGACGGGACAGCAGACGCTGGTGGTTCACCCTGTCGAAAAACTTCGCCAGGTCGATATCCACCACGACCGTGCATCCTTCGCTGACGTGACGTTGGGCCTCCGCGATGGCGGTTTGGGAGCCACGTTCCGGCCGGAAGCCGTGGCTGCTGTTGTGGAATGTCGGCTCATAGAGCGGGCTCAGAATCTGATACACCGCCTGCTGAACCCAGCGATCCACGACGTTGGAGATGCCCAACCCGCGTTGACTTCCATCTGGCTTGGGAATCCAAACCCGACGTACGTCTCCCGGCTGGTATTCTCCCGACAGCAGCGCCGCCTGCAATTTCGGAAGCAGCTGGTCCCGGTGGAGCAGCACTTCCTCGACACTTTGGCGGTCCGGTCCGGGGGCTCCCCGGTTTCCCACGACCCGATCCAGTGCCGCCAACAAGTTGTAGCGGTCTGCGATCTGGTTCATCAGCTGACTTTCGTCAGCCACATCGACGCCGGAATCCCGCAGCCGCTTGGCTCTCGCTGTGCGCAGCAATTGAGTCGCCCGTGCCAATGCGTCGGCACGTACGGCTCGCTCGCCCCCCGGAGGGCTGTCGGCAAACACGAGTGTCAGTTGCTTCGGTTCCATGCTTCGCATTCCATGACCCCCTTCGCTCCACCGGCTTTCACCGGCTTCCTCGCTACTATGGGATCATCCGACGTCTCCCCAGGCGTCGGCCGGGCTTTCTCATTATGGCCCGGTCTACCGCTTGCGCGGACCCGAGGGAGATCTCTGAGGGTAAGAGTGAACAATGTCCCGCTGCGCCCGTCCCCAATACCTCATCCGCCACGACTGGATTTCGGGCTTCGCGTTATCCGGCACGCTCACCCAGACGGACTGGCCTTACGGGGCTTCACTTGCGTTCGGTGCTGCGGTTCGCCATCCGGCTTCCATCCCACACGCCCTCGCGGGGAGGTCGGTTGGGGCCACTTTGACCCGCCCCTTCCCGTGCAGCTGCCTTTGGCTCTTGGTTACCTCCAGTAGGACCCAAAAGGGACTTGCACCCTCAATCGTTCACCCATGCCTCACGCACCGGGCATCCGCCCTCCGTGCCCAGGCCTGCGCCAACACCTGCGCCGCTTGCCTCTTGCCTGTTCACTCAGCGGACGGGGCTGCGGGCCACGCGAAAGCCAAGGTAGAAGCGGTAGTCGGGCGAATTCCCGCCGCGGCACGCCGACCGGCATCGGGACGGGCTGCCGCTCCAGCCGCCGCCACGGTTGACCCGGCGCGAAGCCTGCGCGATCAGGGGATCCCGGCCCCCCGGCAACTTTTCTGCGTATCCATCCGCACACCACTCCCACACATTCCCAGGCAGGTCGTGCAGCCCCCACGCGTTCGCCTTCTTCCCTCCCACCTCGTGCGCGTATCGTTCTTTCTCGGTATTGCCGTTGCCGATTAACCCCCCCCACCACGCGTAGTCACTCAGTTGTGTCGCCATGTCGCCGAACGAAAACGCCGTCTTCGATCCCGCCCGGCACGCATATTCCCACTGCGCCTCCGTCGGCAACGTGTACTCCCACCCCGCCGGTAACCTCCCCGCCTGCCGTTCCTGCGCCGTCAGCTTCTTCACGAATTCCATCGCATCCTCCCAACTCACGTAGCTCGCTGCATACCGTGGTCCCTTCTTGACCCATTCCTCCCCCTTCCACGGCGTCGTCCCCATCACCCGCTCCCATTCCCCCTGCGTCACCTCGTACTTCCCCAGCCAAAATCCCGCCGTCAATGTCACTTGCACTTGGTCTTCATCTTCACCCCGGCCCAATTCCGACTTCGGACTCCCCATCGTAAACGTCGCCGCCGGGCACCAGACCAGCTTCATCTCCAACCCGTTGTCGTCTCGTTCTTCGCCGGCCCGGGTTCCCACCAACGACTGGGAAGGCAAAGTCTTCTTTTCCCCGGCCGCCTGTTCCTCCGGTTTTTCGAGCGGCTGTCCGCAACCGACCAACGCGAACACAATTCCCACAACGCACGCCAAGACCACACGCAGGCACAGACAATCTTGTCGCATTGGCATCGTGAATCTCTTGGCAATCCTGGGGTCTGATCTGGAGCCCGAGTCGAATTCGCTTTCCCGTGAAAAATCACGTTGACCGCGCACCTCGCGTCTTGTCAGCGGACGGGGCTGCGGGCCACGCGGAAGCCGAGGTCGCCGTTGCGGTAGACGGGCGTGAGCCCGCCGCGGAGCGCCGACCGGCAGTGGGACGGGAAGACGGTCCAGCTGCCGCCACGGTTGACCCGGCGCGCAGCCTGCGCCGTCAGCGGATCCTGCCCCCTCGGCAACTTGCGTGAGTATCCATCCGCGCACCACTCCCACACGTTTCCATGCAGGTCGTATAACCCCCACGCGTTCGGCTTCTTCCCTCCCACCTCGTGCGCATATTTCTGTCCAACATCCCAGGTATTTTTGTCAAACCAGGCGAATTCGCTCAATGAGTCACTCGACTCGCCGAACGAAAACGCCGTCTCATTCCCCGCCCGGCACGCATATTCCCACTGCGCCTCCGTCGGCAGCGTGTACTCCCACGCCGCCGGCAGCCGCCCCGCCTGCCGTTCCTGATCTGTCAATTTCTTCACGAATTCCATCGCGTCGTCCCAACTGATGTAGCTCGCTGCATACCGTGGTCCCTCATTCACATCATGCTTCCCATTCCACGGCGTCGTCCCCATCACCCGCTCCCATTCCCCCTGCGTCACCTCGTACTTCCCCAGCCAAAATCCCGCCGTCAATGTCACTTGCACCTGGTCTTCATCTTCACCCCGGCCCAATTCCGACTTCGGGCTGCCCATCGTAAAAGTCCCCGCCGGGCACCAGACCAGCTTCATCTCCAACCCGTTGTCGTCTCGTTCCTCGCCGGCCCGGGTTCCCATCAGCGACGGGGAAGGCAATGTTTTCTTTTCCCCGGCCGCCTGTTCCTCCGGTTTTTCGAGCGGCTTTCCGCAACCGCCCACCGCGAACACAATTCCCACAACGCACGCCAAGACCACACGCAGGGACAGACAATCTTGTCGCATTGGCATCGTGAATCTCCTTGCAATCCTCGGGTCCGATCTGGAGCCCGATTCGAATTCGCTTTCCCGTGAAAAACCACGTTGACCTCGCACCTCGCGTCTTTTCAGCGGACAGGGCTGCGAGCCAAGCGGAAGCCGAGATTGCTGTTGCAGTACTCGGGCGCGTCGCAACCACGTCGCGCTGAGCGGCATTCGGCAGGTTCGTAATACCAGCCGCCGCCGCGGTTGACCCTCCACAAGCCCTCTGCAATGAACGGATCACGCCCCCCGGTCAGCTTGTTGTCATAGGGGTCCATCCCATCGGCACACCACTCCCACACGTTCCCGTGCAGGTCGTGCAGTCCCCACGCGTTCGGCTTCTTCCCTCCCACCTCATGGGCGTACTGTTCTTTCCCGGCATTGCCGTTGCCAAAAAGTCCCCCCCACCACGCGTAGTCACTCAGTAGCGCCTCTGCGTCGCCGAAGGAAAACGCTGTCTTTGTCCCCGCCCGGCAGGCGTATTCCCACTGCGCCTCCGTCGGCAGAGTGTACTCCCACCCCTCCGGCAGGCGCCCCCCCCGCCGTTCCTGTTCGGTGAACTTCCGCACAAATTCCCGCGCATCATCCCACGTGATGTAGCAAGCCGGAGATTGTGGTCGCTCGTGCACATACGCCTGGTCTTTCCACGGTGCCGTCCCCATCACGCGGGCCCACTCGTCCTGTGTGACCTCGTACTTTCCGATCCAAAACCCGCGCGTCAGCGTCACCTGCACCTGGTCTTCTTTGTCCTCCCGCCCCTTTTCCGACTTCGGACTCCCCATCGTGAATGTCCCCGACGGGCACCACACCAGCTTCAGCTTCAACCCATTGTCGTCCCGTTCCTCGCCGGCCGAGGTGCCGACAAACGGATCGGAAGTAGCAAAGCTGACTTGCCCGGTGTTCTGTCCGTCCGTTTGCGGTCGTGCCTGAGCGCAGACCGCTCCTGTCTCTGCCAACAGGAGAATCACAATGCAACTGGCCAGGAATGTCGTTTTCAAACATCGGCATCGCGGGACCATGCGAAAGCGCCTCACCCCCGGAAGAACAACAGTGACGTTGCAATGAAGATCGGGATGAGGATGCCGCCGGAGTAGAGCATGTAGCCGAAGAAGCCCGGCATGGGGACGCCGTTTTCCTCGGCGATCGCCTTCACCATGAAGTTCGGACCATTCCCGATGTACGTGTTGGCCCCCATGAAGACCGATCCGCACGAGATGGCCGCCAGCAGGCTCCAGGCGATTGGCAGCTTGAGAAACTCGGCGAGATATTGCCCCTCCACCGAAACATTGTGAATGCCGCAGGCGGTGGCCGCAAAGGCGATGTAGGTGGGGGCATTATCGAGCACGCTCGAAAGAGCCCCGCTGACCCAGAAGAACTGCCAGGGCTGGCGGACGCCCAGTTCATCCCCCCGCGCATTCAGAATCTGCAACGCCGGGGTCATTGTGATGAAGATCCCCAAAAACAGAATCGCCACCTCGAGAATCGGCCCGAACGTGAACCGGTTCGATTCGTGGATCGAGCGCCGGGTCCCGAAGTACGAAATCGCCGCGAGGGCCGCCGTCAGGCCCTGCGCCAAGAAATGAGGCCACTCGCGTCCGCCAAACCCAATCCGCTGCCCCGAGCAGAACACGATCAGCACCACCCCCGCCAGCAGGAGCAGATTGTGCATGCCTAGAATGCGCAACGGCTCATGCTGCTGAACCTCTTCCAACTGAGAACCAGGCCGATCGAGTTCTTCCTGATCAAACACCTTCTGATCCCACACGTTGAAGATCGCCAACAGGCAGCCATTCACAAACAGCCACTGCTTCCAGAGTGACACCGTCTGCAGGAACGGAACGCCCTTCAGGAAGCCAAGGAACAACGGGGGATCTCCCAGGGGCGTCAGCAAGCCGCCGCAATTCGACACGACAAAGATGAAAAAGATCACGATATGCGTCTTCCGCACGCGGGCCTTGTTCGCCCGCAGCAGCGGCCGGATCAACAGGACCGAGGCCCCGGTCGTTCCCACGAAGTTCGCAATGATCGCCCCCAGAGCCAGAACCGCCGTGTTCAACAGCGGCGTTCCTGAGAGAGACCCCTGCACGTAGACGCCGCCACTGATGATATAGAGCGCCCCCAGCAGGCAGACGAATGAGAGATACTCATGCAAGGACTCGACCAGGGCGTGCGACCCCCGCGAGCCAAACATCCCGGCCAGCACCAGGATTACCGGGACCGACAGCCCCGCCGATATGATGGCCTTGTTCTTGTTGTGTTCCCACCAGTGACCATGGAACAACGGCAGCAGGGCAATGCAGCCCAACAGGGCTACGAAGGGCAACACCGACCAGACCGGCAACTGGTCACCCAATTGCTCGACCAGTCCGCCAGCGGCCCCCACGGCTTCGTCGGCCCCCAGAACCGTCCCTCCCCAAGCCAGCAGGCCCACCACAAAAACCATCAGCCCCAGTCCACCACGCAGCGCGCGTACCACCGCGGTGGCACGGGTCGAAGTCTTCACAGAGTTCACTCCCTGATCGCGGACTGCCGCCCGCAGGTTCAACAGACTTTCCAGGGCCGGCGCAGCCCTGCCCTCCTCTTGTGCCCCGACATGGCCCCGCCGGAGCGTGGGCCCGCAGCCCGCTCAAGCCAGGATGTCGTGGATCGGAACACCCCCCTGAGCAATCTTCGACGGCCGGCCCACCTGATCGCGCACCTCGAATTCGGGATCGATTCCCAGACATTCGAAGATGGTCGCGCAGACGTCGCCGGTGGTCACGGGATTCTCCGCCGGGAACCCGGCTTGCGAATCCGACGCCCCGTAGACGGTCCCCCCCCGAATCCCCGCCCCGGCAAACAGCACCGAGTAGACGAACGGCCAATGGTCGCGGCCGGCATTGCCGTTGATCTTCGGCGTGCGCCCCATCTCACTCATCACCACGATCAAAGTCTCATCCAATTCGCCCGACTGCTCGAGATCGGCCAGCAGCGACCCGAACGCCATGTCGAGGTAGGGCAGATTGTTTTTCTTGAGGACCGAGAAATTGGCGGCGTGGGTGTCCCAGCACTCGAACTGCAGCTTGAGCCGTTCCCAGTAACAGTCCCAGGTCACATTGATGAACCGCACTCCCGCCGAAACCAGCCGGCGGGCAATCAGGGTGCAATTGCCGAACAGCGTGTTGCCATACCGGGCCCGCACCGTGGGGTCGACAGTTTCCAGATTGAACGCATCGCGCACGGTCGACGAGGTCAGAATGCTCCAGGCCCGCTGCTCCTGGCGGTTGAATGAACCCAGCTCTCCCTGGGCATCCACCCGCAGCCGCTCGGCATCCAGTTGGCGCAGCAGATCCTGCCGGGACCCCAGGCGGTTCACGGTCATCTGTTCGCCCAAGCCCGTGTTGGGAATCACCGGCAACCCGCGCAGAGGCTGCGAGGCGTAGGGCTGGTCGGGGGGATTGTCGACGAACGGCTCACACTCAGTGAACAGCGGATCAAATCGCGCCCCGAGAAATCCACCGTAGGGACCAGGCCGGCGGATCGACTGCCCCCAGCCCAGGTAGCACGGCATGTAGACGTAAGCGGGCTGTTCCTGCCGCCCCCCGGCCAGGTACTCACAGACCGAGCCCATGCTGGGGGGATAACTCGATTTGGTGCTGACGATGTTGTCGAGCGGCAGATCGTACCCGGTGTAGCTGGGAAGGGGATTGTGGCAGCCCCCCCGATGGCTGAGCGACCGGACGATGGCGGTCTTATTCATCCACTGCGCGAAACTCGGCAGATGCTCGCAGACCTCGATACCAGAGGAGGTGGTGGCGATGGGCTTGAATTCGCCCCGGATCTCAGCGGGGGCCTTGGGCTTCATGTCGTACATGTCCTGGGTGGCCGCTCCCCCCAGCAGGTACAGCACGATCACCGATTTCGCCTTGCCCACCCTGCCGGGCTGCGTCTCGGCCGCCCGCAGGTAGTCCGACAGGCCGAAACCGCCCCCAAAGCCAGCCATGGCCGAGAGCCCCCCCACGCGCAACGTCTCCCGCCGCGTCAGCCCATCGCAGCACCGCCGGGCACTCCCGTTCAGAGACAGCATCGCGCACCACCTTTCGACTTGCTCGGGCCACATCGGTCCCACGCGTTTCACCCGACCGGCCCCCACGCCGGTCCGTCCACCTCACAATCGTCCATCCCGCCACCGCGACGATACCCCAGCCGCCCGCCCGCCGCAAATCCCGTCCATTCGACGCGGCGAAATCCCGCGGAAACCGAGCCCCCCGCGATCGCCTTGCGGTCCACGGTCCACGGCCCACAGATCCACCGGCCCCGCGCTGGAACAACTCCCCGCGCGGGGCCACATCCAGCCCGTGACTCACTTCACCGGCCGACGGGGAATCGGGGCCACAATCCGCGACGCATGCGTCTGGTTGTGCTCGACCGTGTTCTCGGCCACCACCGCATCGGCCGGGATATCGAATCCGAACGGTCCTCCCGTATTGGGATTCGGCTCGTAGAAGGCCACTCCCGTGCTGCAGACCGTCACCCGAATGCGGTGCCCCTTGTTGAACACCTGGCTGATCCACCCGACGTCGAAGGCGACATTGGTCACCTTCCCTGGCTCCATCAGCACCTCCTTTTCAAATCCCTCCCGGTACCGCGCCCGGCGCACATAATCGACCAGAATAATCGAGCGGCCGTCGGGGTAGACATCGCTCACCCGCACGATGAAGTCGGTGTCGCGGGCCGTGGAGGTGACCCACAGGTCGGCCTGGATCTGCCCCGTCCATTCCACCGGCTCGGTCAGCACGTCGGTGGTGAAGGTGCGGACCTCGGGTTCGGCTTCGAACTTCTGAGCGTCGGCCGCTCCCGGGAAAGCGACCGTGGTGGTCATCTTGTTCGGATTCTTCGGATCGGCCTTGAACGCCGTGTGCGACTGCGGGGCGGTGGGCCGGGTCTCGTTCAGCTTTCCCCCCGCCTGCAGGAAGTAGCTGCGGGCCCGGCTGGGAATGGGCCAATCGTCGGCCTCGCGCCAGACGTTGCCCGGAGCACCGGCCTCTCCCAGCGCCCCCATCACGTAGTACCGCACGGGGGCATCGCGGTCGACGCCATTGTCGACTCCCTTGAGATAGTGGTCCATCCAGCGAATGAGATGCTGCTCGCCATCGAAGCGGGCATTGTCGGGATAGGTCAGTTCCGACACCTTGGCGTTGTTCTTCCCCTGCAGGCCGCCATGCAGCCAGGGACCAATCAGCAATTGCTGCTGTCCACGGGAATTCGGTCCGGCCTTGTGCTGCCGTCCCACGTAGCTGTCGACCGAACCCTGGTTCATGAAGTCGTACCAGCTGCCAATGGTGAAGCAGGGGACGTTCATTTTGTCGAAATGCCGGCTGCAGTCTTCGGCCTGCCAGTAGAGGTCATAGGTGGGATGCTGGTTCCACTCGACCATCAAATCGTGGTTGTGGGCCGGCACCCGGCAGACCGCTCCCATGTTTTTGAACCGCTCGGGGCGGGTGGTGCCTCCGATACGGTATCCCTCGTGGTAGAGGCTCAAGCCGGTGTCGATCATGTACTGGGCGGTCAGGTGCGGGGGCTGGGTGATCGCCAGAAAGTTCTGCGCATAACCCGCCTGGGAACTGCCAAACGTACCGACCTTGCCGGTCGACCAGGGTTGTGTTCCCAACCACTCGCAGACGTCGTAGCCATCCTTGAGTTCGCCCCAGCCCAGCGCCCGGTAGCCGACCCAGGTCCCCTCTGACAGACCTGCCCCACGGAAGTTCACCCCGCAGACCACATAGCCCGGCTTGGCCAGGCGGGCGAAGGCCTGGCGGGTCCCCACCCCCTTGAGGTCGGCATAACGCTGCTCGAACAGCACGGGCCAGGGACCTTTCCCCTCGGGAAAGTACAGATAGGCCGAGAGCCGCACGCCGTCGCGCATGGGAATCATCACATGCTCTTCGCGCACTCCGCCGAGGTCGATGTCTCCCTCGGCTCCGTGGGCCAGGCCCCCCATCACCAGCACCAGGCCCACCAGGCCAGCCAGCGCTCTGCTCCAGCGGTTCCGCACCGTCGTCTCAGCCGTCATCGCATGTTCTCCCAAGGTCATCGTGTGCCGGTCGGGTCTCTCCCGCAGCCTCTGCGGAAGGCACCTGCCTCGTGTTCCACGGTCTGTGCCGTGGGTCCGAAGCGTCCCCACCCGGCGGCGCTGAACCAGAGACTATGTCATTTCATCAAGATTCACCAATGGATCGGGGGGTTCCCGGGAGAGAGCGATCAACGGTCGCCTGCGAGCCCCACCAGCGCGAAGCGGTCGCATGGGAATCTGACCAGGGTTTCGGTAGTCTCTCGCCCAGTTCCCAGTCGTGGGGCCCGTGTCCGTTCCATTCGCTTGCGAGGTTGTTGCCGTGCCCCCCTTGGGAGCCCACATGTCGATTGCCGGTGGTTATTACCGGGCGGTGGAGGCCGCGGCCGAGCTGGGAATGGACTGTGTCCAGATCTTCACGAAAAACAACAATCAGTGGACCGGGAAACCACTGACCGAGGCCGACATCGCCGAGTTCCGCGCGGCACTCGACCGCACGGGGGTTTCGCTCCCCTGCTCGCACGACAGCTACCTGATCAACCTGGCCAGCCCCGACCCGGCCCTGTGGCAAAAGTCGCTCGACGCCTTTGTCATCGAACTGGAACGGGCCGAAGCCCTGGGCTGTCTGGGGGTCGTGATGCACCCGGGAAGCCATGTCAGCTCGACCGTGGAAGAGGGACTCGCGAAGATCATCGAGGCCCTCAATGAGGCACACCGCGCGACCCGGGGAGTGCGCGTGCAGACATGGCTGGAGACCACCGCCGGCCAGGGCACCAATCTCGGCTGGCGATTCGAAGAACTGCAGCGCATTCTCGAAGGGCTGCAGGAACCCGAGCGGGCGGGCATATGCGTCGACACCTGCCACATTTTCGCGGCTGGCTACGAGTTGGGGACACCCGAGACCTATGCCGCGACATTTGACGAATTCGACCGACGGATCGGCCTCGATCGCATCCGGGCGTTCCACCTCAACGACAGCGTCAAAGGGCTGGGGAGCCGGGTCGATCGGCATGCCCGCATTGGGGGGGGTCAGCTCGGACTCGAACCGTTCCGGCTGCTGCTGAACGATCCCCGGTTTGCCGCGATTCCGATGTATATGGAAACGCCCAAGGGAGACGAAGAGGGTGAGCCGCTCGACGCCATCAACCTGCGAACTCTGCGGGGTTTGATTGAGCCGGCCAGCGCCGCCCCGAAACGCAAAAGCAAGGCATCTTCCTGACCAGATCTCGCCGAATCGCCCGAGGGCCGTGATCGACGGGCCCTCGTTCTCCGCAGTCATCCCCGGTCTCAGCCGTACGTTCCCGTCCGGGGGGTCCGCAGATCGGCCGTGGCGAAGTGGTGGCTCGTGAGGGGGACCGCCGACGAAAGGGCCAGCACGATGGCCGGCTCCTGAACGGACAGGGGAACCTCTTCGAGGGGCAGTGCGAACGAGGCTTCCGCAGCCGCAGCCCGCCGCCAGGAGAGCATCGCCAGAATGCTCGGCAGCAAAACCAGCGATACCAACAGGCAGGCCCCCACCCCGAGGGTTAGCACCAGCCCCAGGCTGTAGAGGCCGCGGTGCCGGGCAATCATCATGGCACCGAAGCCCACCATGGTGGTCAGGGTATTGACCAGAATCGCACTGAAGGCGGTCGAACCGATCTCGTAACGTCCCTTCTGATGCAGCGAGTCGTGCACCACATGCACCCCGCCGTCGACACCAATCCCCATGATCAGCGGGAGCACGATCATGTTCGCCGGATTCAAATCGATGTGGAAATGCCCCATGGTGCCGAACAGCAGCACGGTACCCGCCATCGGCGGCAGCATCGCCAGAAAAGCAAGTTTGAAACTGCGGAAATCGAGCAGCAGCACGGCGAAGGCGGCGAACAGAGCGTACAAACCAGCCTTTTCGTAACTCTCCTTGATCGAACGCGACGCTTCAAAGGTTTGGAGCGGAGTGCCGGTTGCCTCGGGGTCGACCGAACGGATGTCGGCAATGAATTCGGCCAGAGGCTTCTGGTCCCAGATCTGCTGCTTCGGATAGACCTGCAGCAGCCACTTCTGGCGGGGAGAGACGAATCGATCGACGAGGGTGGAAGACAGATCTTCGAGTGTCACCGGGTCGGTCTTCGAGATCATTGACAGGGCCCGGAAGCTCTGCCAGAGCTCGGTGGTCAGCCGGGTCTGGTACTCACGCAGCAACGACAATTGCCGGGCATCGTCATACTGGTCCAACCGGTCGAGAAAATTCCCCACCTCCTGCAGGGTCGCCTTCGACAGGGTGCCAGGCAGACCTTCGAGCAGCGTCTCAATCTTCTCCAGCTCGGCCCCAATCTGGCTGGGGTCGACTCCCCGCGGTCCCATGGGGCGCTCGGGCAGCTTCTGCAGCATCGAATGGATCGCCTGCACATACAGCTGGGTCTCTTCGGTGCTGTGAGACGGCAGAACCGAGGCGATCTCCTCGACCCGGTGCACCGTCGGCAAGGCGAGGAACTTCGCCTTGAGTTCGCGGGCCTCGTCGGCACTGCTCGCCAGCGAGACGGCGAACAGCAGAGAGCTGTCCGACTGTTCGAAGATGCGGTGCTGTACCTCGACTGGGTCCAATCCCTCAGCCTGCAGATTGAGCAGGTTGTAGTCGTATTTGACATCGAAGGCCCGCTGGCCCAGAAAGCCCAGGCCCGCGAGGCAGATCACACAGATCGGCAAGGCATGCCGGGAGAGCAATCGACGATAGCCGTTGGCCTCGATCGGATTGCAGATCATCGTCGGCTTGAGATTCCGGTCGGCGATGGCGATGAGGGCGGGCTGCACTACAAAAGCAGCCACGAGGAACAGCAGAATCCCCCCGCCCGCAATGACCCCCAATTCGGCCACTCCGGTGAAGTCCGTCAGCAGGGCGGTGAAAAAGCCAATCGCGCTGGTGACGGCGGCGGTGACGGTACCCGGACCGATGCTGACCGCCGACTCCCCGAGGGCGTCGTGCAGATCATGGCCATGATGCCGCAGTTCGATGTACCGCTCGAGCACCACAATCGAGAAATCGACCCCAATCCCCAGCAGCATCGCGGCAAACGAAACCGAGAGAATATTCAGGTGCCCAATCACCAGGGTGGTCAGTCCAAACGACCACGCCATGCCGATGGCCATGGTGATGGTCGAGAGCAGGGGATAGCGGAAACCGCGCAGTCCCCAGATCAGCAGAGCGGTCACCCCGAAGAACGAGAGGACCGACGCCTGGGTCATCGAGGCCTGCGAATCTCGCATCTCGTCGCTTTCCAGCACGGGCACGCCAGTCACTCCCAGACGGACTTCGGGATGACGTCCCCCCACCTCGGCCATCAGTGCCCGCAGCCTTTCAATCGCCGGGGCTGGTCCGTTGAAGTCGTCGCCGCTGGTCCGGGGCTGGACCTTGAGGAAACCCATCGAGCCGCGGGTGTTCATCAGGTAACGGTCGGCGAACTGGGTTTCGATCTGGGCGAACTGTCCCCCCATCGCCATCTGCCAGGGAGATTGATAGCGGGCCCGCTCGGCCGAAAACTCTCTCAGGCTGGTCGCCAGCAGGTGAATCTGCCGGACCAAAGGGGCCGCTGCGATTTCGGCCAGATCGGGAGGCTGTTCCAGCGCCCCCTTCAGTTGAAACCGCAGCTCCCGCACCATGCGGTACAGGTTGAGTTTTTTGAAATCCTTCAGCAGCACCTGGAATTCATCGAGCTGTCCCAACAGCATCTGCAGATCATCCGGACCGGCGAACTGCAGGGCTTTTTCCCGCAAGCCCGCCAGATCCACCCGGTACAGGGCATTGCGGAAGTACTCGGTATCCGCATCGACCTGCTGACCGAGGTCGTCAATCGCCGCCTCAATCCGCTTGACGTCGTCCCCTTCCACCACCACCACGATATCTTCCGAGGCATCGCCGAAGGCATCGAGATAGCTAAGCCAGCGCTGGTGGTAGTCGGTCTGAGGGTCGATCAGATCGGCTCGCTTGGTCTTGAATTTGAGCTGGGTCTGCGTCAACCAGACGGCCGCGAGAGCCAAACCACAGCACACCAGGAGGGTGAGCCAGGGAGAGCGGGCGCTACCGACGGTGACCCAGCGCAGCAAATTCTGGAAGCGCGACGGTTTGTCTTCGTTGAGTGGAGTCAAAGCGTCCATGCTGTGTTCCGCAGTTGTCGGCGTCGGAAACGTCACAACCGCGAATGGTCCGTTGGTCCTGGAAAACGTCCGGTCGTCAACTCGGAGATCGATCCCTGGCACCCGCTGTGAAGCAGGTCGTTCCAGTCATCAATCCCCGATAATCTCCTGCCATTGGCGTTCTGGAGAAACCCGCCAGCAACGGCTCCCCGATCCCCGGGGGGCTGGAAATCGGGCGGAATGTAGGGGAAAGCCAAGATCCCGGGCAAGACGGGTTTGGGAAGCGTTTCCGATGGAGGAGAATCGACCGTACACAGCGCACATGCGGCCACCAATACCAACTCCAAAAGGCAACTGCACTGCGAGAGCTCGAGGTTCCGCCTCAACTTACTTCAACCCGCTCGAACCCCGCAGAGCCCCGCCGGCACCAATCAGCTCGGGATGACGGGCAATTTTGTCGGAGAAAACCCGCAGGTCTTTCATCACGAGGTCGAGGTTCTTCATCACCGTGGTCAGCGACGACATCGTCTGCTCGGTCGTGCGGTACAGCTGGGGATCGTTGATCAGCAGGTTGAGCGTCCCCTCCTCGCGGTTGATCCCCTTCGAAAACTGCGTCAGCTCCAGCGACAGCACTTCGAGGTTGGCGAAGACATTGTCGAGCCGGGTGACAATGGTGCTGCTTTTCTTGGCCAACGGCAGGGTGGCATCATTGATGTTCCCGAGGGCCCCGTTCGCCTTCGCAACCGCCGAGGCGATTCCCGCGATCGTCTGCCGCGTCTCTTCGATCATCTCGGGCATCGCCGCCAGGCTTTGCCGCAGATTCTCCTGGTTGCGTGGGTCGGCCATCAATTGATTCGCACTGCGGGTTGCCTCGCTGAATTCGCGCAGCGAGGTGACCGCCTCGACGATGACCGTCTCCAAGTCTTCCCGATGGGTGTCGACCAGGGAGTTCACGTTTTTGCCGACCAGTTTCCATTCTCGGCTGGTCGCCTCGAATGATTCCAGAGTGCTCTGCACATCGACGCTGAGCCGGGTCACCAGTTCCACTGGATCCTCGGTGGTCAGGCCATCAATATGATCCCCGGCAGCGAGATATTGCCTGCTCCGACCGGGTGCAAACTCGATCGTCGCATCCCCCAGAATCGAACGCGTCAGGGTGGCCGGCCCATCCGCATGCAGCTGATACTTCTGACGGATGTCGACCACCAGGTCGACTCCGCCACGGTTGTCATCAAACTTCACCTCACGGACCGACCCGATCAGGATGCCGCTCTTGCGAACCGGCGTACCACGGGTGACCCCAGGTGCTTTATCAAAGTGGATGCTGATCGTGTAGCGCCGCTGCCAGACATTGTCGAGTTCGCCGAACCGGATGATCAGCCCGCCGGTGATCAGCAGGGCCATCAGGACCAGCAGCCCCACCCGGAATTCCTTGCGTTGATCGGACATGCGGGTGGATCCTTAGCGGGTGGTCATTTCGAGCAGGCGTTCCCCCGCCTGGCCGTGGACAAACTGGTAGACCCGGGGATCGGGGGCCGAAAACGCCTCAGCGGGGGTACCATCAAAAATGATCTGCGGATCGTCGGCCCCCAGGCGGGACAGCGGGTAGAGCATGATCACCCGGTCGACGGTCCGGCCGACGGTGACCATGTCGTGAGTGACCACGATGCTGGTGATGGGGCGCCGGGCACGCACCTGCAGGATCAATTCGTTGATCACGTCACTCATGATGGGATCGAGCCCGGTCGTCGGCTCGTCGTACAGCATAATCTCGGGAGCCAGCGCCAACGCCCGGGCCAGCCCGACACGTTTTCGCATTCCTCCAGACAACTCCGCAGGTTTCTTCGAGGCCACCGCGGCCGGCAAACCGACCTCGCGCAGCCGCTCGTGCACGTTCGCGACGATTTCCGCTTCCGGAAGCCGGGTGTTCTGCCGCAGTCCAAACGCCACATTGTCGGCCACAGTGAGGCTGTCAAACAGAGCCGCCTGCTGGAACACATAGCCAAACCGCAGACGGTCCCTGGTCAGCTGCTGTTCGCTGCGGCCAGCGATCGGTGAGTCATCGAGCAACACAGTTCCCTGCGAGGGGGCCAGCAGCCCAATCATCAACTTCAGGGTCACGCTCTTGCCGCAGCCGCTCTCACCAATGATCGCCACCGACTCCCCCCGCCGGATGGTGAACGACACGTCGCGCAGCACCTGCTGGTGACCGAACCGGCGGTGCACCTGGTGGAACTCGAGAATGGGAGGAGCGTCGGCTTCCGGAGACACGGGAGTCACTGTCAATTGAACGTGGTGGTCATCAGGCCGGTCAGGGGATAGAGCGCGTTGAGCAGGATCCCCAGAAAGAAGTCGATCACCAGAATGGCGACAAACCCATAGACGAAGGCCTGCGTGGCCGCTTCACCCACCCCTTCCGCCCCCGCCCGGCAGGCAAACCCGCGCTGGCAAGCGACCACCGAGATCGCACCGCCGAAAAAGAACGCCTTGATGATTCCCCCGATCAGGTCGAACCAGTTGATGAATTCCTCGGTGTGCGTCCAGTAATGGTGCGCGTCGACTCCGCAGACCCGGGTGGCGAAATACCAGCCCCCAACCACCCCGGCGGCGTCAGCCAACACCGTGAGAACCGGAACCATCACCACGCTGGCTACAAACCGGGGCACGACGAGGTAATGCATCGGATTGGCCCCGAGCACCCGCAGGGCGTCAATCTGCTCGGTGATTTTCATGGTCCCGAGTTCGGCAGCCATCGCGCAACCCACCCGGCCGGCCAGCATGGTGGCCGCCAGAACCGGGCCCAACTCCTTGACCAGCGAAATATTGATCACTGCTCCCAGATTCGTCTCCAGGTGCATGTACCGCAGTTGGTCGTACGACTGTACGGCCATCACCATCCCGATAAAGCCGCCGGTGGTGATCACCACGGGAATGCTCTCGTAACCGATCTGGTACAGCGCGCTCACCAACACCGATTTACGCCAACGGTGTGTCAGCAGCCACACGAGCAGGTCATAAGTGAACAACGCCAGTTGACCAGCATCCTGCACAAGGGCCAGCGTCAACTGCCCCAAACGCTGGATGAGATCAGGACGTTCCAGGACGACCGGACCAGACGACATCAAGGACCCTCTGGAAAAACTGAGCCCCCGCTGATTCAGCAGAGAGCGGACCCATTCGAGAGGGACCCTACCCAAATCGCCGGAATGGGGCGAGATCAGTTCCCTGGGGAAGCCTCAGCAAGACAGGCAAACGGGCGAAGATGGTGAACCCGGGCTGGTTCGCGTAACATCAGTGTCTGCCAGGTTCAGTCGATTCGGGGGTTTTGAGCCATTTCGACGGGACCTCCGGGCATTCCGAACCGGGTGACCGGTGACCCGACCTTTGTTTGTCCTGCTCCATGTCATCCCGATGTCTGTTTTCTCACGCTGCCTGACTGGGAGTTGGTGGTTGTCGGCCCTCGTTCTCTGGTCGCTCACCCCGGCCGTGGCGGCCGATGCGCCCGCCAACGCGTGGACTCCCACCCAGATCCTGAAATACAGACAGATCAGCGACCTGTCGCTCGAGCCCGGGGGTGGCCGCCTCGCATTCGTCGTATCGATTCCGTGGATGGACGATGAACACAGCGAATGGCTGTCTCAGATCCACATTGCGTCCACTCTGGGAGGAGACTCGTTTGAGCTGACCCGGGGTGATAAATCCTGCACCGCACCGGAGTGGAGTCCCGATGGTGCCTGGATCGCTTTTCTTTCGAGTCGTGGCGGGAAAACCAATAATCTGTGGCGGATTCGCGTTGGGGGTGGCGAAGCCGAGCAACTGACGGAAGAACGGGGAGGAATCACCTCGTTTCAATGGTCTCCCGATGGAACCTCCATCGCGTTTGTGATGCCCGACCCAAAAACAGACGCCGAGGAACGGGCCGAGCGGGAACGGAACGATGCGGTGGTGGTTGACGAACATCCCAAATTCAGCCGGTTGTACATGGTGGAAATTGACTCCGCTCCAGGACACGTCCGGCAGGTGCGGCGTTTGACCAGTGGACCGGCTCATGTCGGGAGCGGCCAACCAGGACGGGTTTTCGACTGGTCCCCCGATTCACAACGAATCGCCTACACAGTGCAACCCAGCCCGAGAGTGGACGATTGGCTGTTGTCGGACATTGCACTGCTCGATGTCGATACCGGCAAGAGCCGGTTGCTGGCCGCCACAGAGGCATCCGAATCGCAGCCCCGCTTTTCGCCCGATGGTTCGCAACTCGCATTCCTCGCCAGTTCCACTCCTCCCCGGTGGGCGTACGCCTCGCGAATTCACATCCTGGGCCTGCGGGGAGAAGCACCGCGGGCTCTGGCGGCCACCCGGGACGAGAAGCCCAACCTGGTTGGCTGGAACCACGCCGGCACGGCGGTGATCGCCTCTGAGGTTGACCGCACCGTCTCACGGTTGTGGGAGGTGCCCGTCAGCGGGAGCGATCCCGTCGCACTCACCCCGAACGACAGGATGGTTGTCCAACCAGTACTCGATTCGAGCCGCGAAATGCTCGCCTTCACCAGCGAGAGTCCTGCGTCGGCGAGCGAGGCCTGGGTGTCGATGACAGAATCGTTCGAGCCCCGCCAGGTCAGTCAGGTGCAGCAACTCCCCAACTGGCCGCTGCCCGTGACGAAAGTGATCTCCTGGAAATCGGCCGACCAACGCGAAATTGAAGGATTGTTGACACTTCCCGACGCGGGTCCTGCCCGGAAGCTGCCCCTGTTGGTGGTGATCCACGGTGGTCCGACAGGGGTCTTCCAGCAGACGTCCTTGCTGTCGCGCAGTCCCTATCCGCTGGCCGCATTCGCAGCGAGGGGGTTTGCAATACTGCGATGCAACGTGCGGGGCAGCAGCGGTTACGGGCGGGAATTTCGTTTTGCCAACGAAGCCGATTGGGGAGGCGGTGATCTGGACGACCTGCTGTCCGGCATTGATTCGCTTGTGGCCGCAGGGATTGTCGATCCCGAGCGGCTCGGAGTGATGGGCTGGAGTTACGGGGGCTTCCTGACCAGTTGGACCATCTCACAAACGACGAGGTTCAAAGCGGCTTCGGTGGGAGCGGGGGTGACCAATCTCATTTCTTTCACCGGCACGGCCGACATCGCGGGATTCATTCCCGACTATTTCCGTGGGGAATTCTGGTCTGATTCGACCCGCTGGCGTGAGCGATCCCCGGTCTTCCAGGCCAAATCGATCCGCACGCCGACCCTGATTCAACATGGGGATCGCGATCTGCGGGTCCCCATTTCCCAAGGGTATGAACTCCACAACGCCCTGCGGCGGCAAAATGTCCCGGTGCAGATGGTGGTTTATCCCCGGCAACCGCATGCCATCCAGGAGCCCAAGCTGCTGCTCGACGCCATGGACCGGAACCTCGCCTGGTTCGAACGTTGGTTGCTGACCAATCCAGACGCCTCTGGAGGTAGTGCAGTTCCCGCCCAACCAGAGGGTCAGTGAACTTATCCGGGCCCCACGGCCTGCGACTTGCGTGAGAACGAATAGGGCCCCTCGACCGTCAGAAACAGGACCAGGGCGGCCGCGACGCTCAGAGCACCGGCGATGATCATCAAGAGAAGATAACCCGGCAGAGAGAGGAAGTTTCCGGCCCCCCCCGACAGTCGCTCCCATCCCAGGAACACCGCGTGCAGCGTCAATCCGTGGATCAGATAGAAGGAATAGCTGATCAAGCCCATCCGCCGCAGCATCGGGGATGAGATCACCCTTCCCGTAACAGACCCGGGAGTCGTCGCCAGATCGTACAGCAGCACGACCAGGCAGAGCAGAATCCAGCGTTGCACGACGTACACCTGATAGGTGATCAGCAACCAGCGGGTCAGCGGTACCACGGCCAACAACCCGACCAGACCCAATCCAGGCAACTTTGGTGCGGCTGGTGACTGCGTCACCTCCCAAACCAGTCCTCCCATCAAGAGTACCCCAAACTTGATGAGTGGCTGCTCGGGTTGACTGGGGGCGCACTGCAAAATCAACACGGACCCCAGACCCAGCAGCACGATACGCGCGGCACGACTCCAGGACCGTAACCGCAGGGTTCCAATCACAACGGGCCATCCCAGATAGGCGGCCAACTCAAAACTCAGTGACCAGGCGACCGTCATGAGGGGGGGAATCGCGAACACTCCCGGCAACAATGCCAGGTTGGCCACGAGGTAAACAGCTCCCTTCGGCCAGAATGTCTGGGGAATCTTGCTGTGATTCGGAAGCAGCAACATCAGCAGCGCATACAACGCGAACACGACAAGAAACGTCGGATAAATCCGTTGCAGTCGTCGGGCGAGGTAGGAGCCGAACGGCTGGGAATGTCGGATCAACGATCCGTAAATGAGATAGCCGCTGAGCAGGAAAAACAAATCGACCCCCAGCGACCCCACATCCAACAATTCAGACACGATTCGCACCAGACCATGATCTGCAGTCCAGGGGGCGGCGAGAGTGCAAAAGTGTTTACCGAAGACCAGCAGTGCGGCAATACCTCGCGCACCATCCAGAGCAGGGGACCGAGAGGCCAACGCGTTCCCCCGGGCATCCAATCCAACGGGAATCAACCGTGAGGGAAACAGGGCGAAAGAATTCATCGAGAACCCAAGTGCCAGTTTCCTGGGGAGAGTGAGGTGGGATCAGCCAGTTTCGAACAGCCCGTCCCGATGTGCAACCGCGGGAACTGTCTCGGCCGTTTGACGGAGATGGGGCGTCTCGGCTACACTCCCCGGCTTGGCTGGTTTGGGCCGCGTCGGCCTGAACATTTTGACAGTTTTTCATTTCGACTGCGGCTCCCTGAGCATGATCGGGGATAGGAGTACGCGACTGTGGCTGACATTGTTGTTAAGGACTTTTTGGAAGCGGGTGTTCACTTTGGGCACAAGTCGGCCCGCTGGAACCCCAAGATGCGGCCGTACATCTACGCCCGCCGGAACCATATTCACATCATCGACCTGAAGGAGACCCTGCGGGGGCTGTTGCGGGCGAAGAAGTACCTCTCCAAGGTTGCCTCCCAGAACAGTCTGATTTTGTTCGTGGGAACGAAGCGTCAGGCGGCCGAGCCCATTGAGGCAGCGGCACGGAAGTGCGGGATGCCATACGTCAACGAGCGTTGGCTCGGCGGTACCCTGACCAATTTCCGTACGATTCGCAGCCGGCTGAAGCGGCTGGAAGAGTTGGAATCGCTCGAAACCTCGGGCGAATTGGCCAGCTACTCGAAGAAGCGCCAGTCGGCGTTGAATCGCGAACGCAAGAAGATTTTCACCAACCTTTCGGGCATCCGTGAGCTCAATCGCCTGCCGGAAGCAATTCTTGTGGTTGACCCGCGGCGTGAGGCGAATGCGGTCAAGGAGTGCAAACTGCTGGGAGTGAAGGTCGTTGCACTGATCGATACCGACTCCGATCCCGATGTGGTCGATTTGCCGATTCCGGGCAATGACGATTCGATCCGCTCGATCGATCTCATTCTTCAGCACCTCGCCGATGCCGTCCTCGAGGGGAAGGCCTTGATTCCGGCACCGCAGAAGGAAGAGGGACCTGGTCCCGCTCCCGTTCCCAGCCTGTAAATTTTCGATTGCGGCCAATCTCGCAGCCACCCTTCCAGGTGGCTGCGGGTTTTGGCCGAACCATCCAGCTCACGGGAAATTTCTTCCCAGGATCACTCTGTTTCCCGCGCTGTTCCCACGGGGTGAGGAACGACGACAGGAGGCAGAGACGTTGGGAAAAGTCGATCGGGCTCACGTCGTCCAACCGGACTCTCTGGCCCACCAGCGGACGAAAGACAGTTTGTCCGATTCCCGCATCATCAAGATTATCCGAGCACCCCTCAGCGAAACATCCGTTCAGAGACGAGGAGAGACATGGCCGAGATCACAGCCGAAGCAGTCCGAGCACTGCGTGAATTGACCGACCTGCCGATGATGGAGTGCAAGAAAGCACTGACCGAGGCGGGGGGAGATCAGGAGAAGGCAGTCAAGATCCTGAAAGAACGGGTCAAGGGCCTGCAGGTCAAGCTGGCAGATCGGATGACTTCCGAAGGCCGCGTTGCGTCCCTCGCCAAGCCCGATGCCTCGGCGGCGGTGCTGGTTGAGGTGCGTTGCGAATCGGCCCCGGTTGCAAAGTCGGAGGGCTTTTTGCTGCTCTGCGACCAGTTGACCAAGCAGTTGCTGAACGGCCCCGGAGCCAACACGGTCGAGGAACTGATGGGGCAACCCTGCCCCGACAAGCCCGGCACCAAGCTGAAGGATCTGTACGAAGAAGTCGTCAACAAGATCCGCGAAAACATTGTCGTGGCACGCATCCTGAAGCTGTCCGGACCGGTGGCTGCCTATACCCACCACGACGGGACCTTGGGGGTCCTTTTTCAGGCCCAGGGAGCAGGCAAGAGCGAGGTGCTGCGGGATGTCGCGATGCATATCGCGGCCCTCAGTCCGGCGGTTTGTCTGCCCGACAACCTGGACCCCGCCAAGGTGGAGGCAGAGCGTGAGAAACTTCTGGCCGAGGCGCGTGCCACTGGCAAGCCCGAAAACATTCTGGCCAAGATGGTCGAAGGCAAACTGCGGATTTTCTTCTCCGGCGAGGGGGTGTTGACTGCCCAGCCGTTCGCGAAAGACGACTCCAAAACCGTGGAGCAGGCTCTGGGTGCCGCTGGGTTCAAAGCCGCCGGCTTCACCCGCTGGCGTCTGGGGAAAGACTGAGCGGCCGCGACCGCCGGTCGCCCGGGGGAGTCACGCCCACCGTTCCCTCCGGAGCGGTGGGCCAAGAAGCCAACTCGATGGGCGGCGGGGTTCGACTCCGCCGCCTGTTTTCATTCAGGCTGCATAGGCCAGTTTACCGCCTTCGCGGACCAATCGTCAGGAGTGGTGTTCATGTCGGAAACCGCAGTGCCCCCCGGAAGAACGGCCTATCCGCGAATCCTGCTGAAGCTGTCCGGTGATACCCTGGGGCGCCCCGGGGAAACCGGAATCAGCGTGGCATCGGTTGAATCGATCGCCCTCCAGATTCAGAACATCGTCAAAACCGGTGCGCAGTTGGCGATTGTGATTGGCGGTGGCAATATTCTCCGCGGCCGGGCACTCGCCGCCTCCCCGCACATCAATCAGGCCACAGCACATTACATGGGAATGCTGGCCACCGTTATGAACGGCCTCGCCCTGCATGACGCTCTGGAGAGCGTGGGAGTGCCGACCCGGTTGCAATCGGCCATCCGCATGGAGGGGGTCGCGGAACCCTTTATTCGTAGACGCTGCGTGCGCCACCTCGAAAAGGGTCGCGTCGTGATCCTGTCGGGGGGAACGGGCAGTCCCTTCGTGACCACCGATACGGCCGCCGCCCTGCGGGCCCGTGAGATCGATGCCAGCGTGCTGCTCAAGGCGACCCGGGTCGATGGAATCTATTCCGATGACCCCGAGAAAAATCCCCACGCGGTCCGCTACAGCGAAATCACCTATCAGGATTTCCTCGCGCAGGGACTGGGGGTGATGGACGCCCAGGCGGTGCATCACTGCAAGGAACACAACCTGCCGATTGTGGTCTTCAACTTCAAGCGTCCGGGAAATATCGAACGGGTGATCGCGGGGGAGCGAATTGGTACCCGGGTCGTGTCTCCCTCCCAACTCACCGAATCGCAACCCGACGTGACCACGGGTTGAACCAGAGACACCGGGCCACGGCCGACTGTCAGCCTGCAACACCTGGGGAGTCCAGGGTTTTCTCTCACACAAGCGACCTGTCACTGAGGACCAGATCATGGATCAAGACGAGATTCTGCTCGACACCGAAGAACGCATGGAGAAGGCCACCAGCATGCTGCACACCCAGCTGCAGGGAATCCGCACGGGCCGGGCGACACCAGGTTTGGTCGACTCGGTGCGAGTCGAAGTCTATGGCTCGCAGTCCCCTCTCAAGCAGATTGCGAGCGTGACCGTCCAGGAAGGAAAGACCCTGGTGATCCGTCCGTTCGATCCGGGCACCATCAGCTCGATTGTGAAGGCCATTCAGGGGAGCGAACTGGGCCTGACCCCGAACTCCGATGGCCGCCTCGTCCGCATCAATGTGCCTCCGCTGTCGACCGACCGCCGGCGTCAGATGGTGGGCCGCGTGAAGGAATTGGCCGAGGAGGCCCGCGTGGCCATCCGGAATGTCCGACGGGATGGCAACAAACACGCCGAGCAGCTCGAAAAAGACAAACTCTGCACCGAAGACGAGCTGACCGCCCTCAAGGAACAGATCCAGGAACTGACCAAGTCGTACGAGGCCAAAGCCAACGACATGGCCGGGTCAAAAGAGAAGGAAGTGATGGAGGACTGATGGGTCAGGGCATCCGCCCCCTCGGATGCCGGTTTGTCGGTCGACCTCCTGGCAGCCAGTCACTTCGACGGAAAGGGAATGGCGAGGGATGTTTCTTTGGCGTGTGTTCCGTCTCTCTCCTGTGTGGATGGATGTTTCATGGCAGCGTTGTTGCAGATCCGGGATGCCTGCAAGAGTTACGGCAGCCAGGTGCTGCTCGACTCGGCCGAAGCCACCCTGGTCGAAGATGTGAAGGTGGGCTTTGTCGGCCGGAACGGGGCGGGCAAAAGCACACTGCTGCGCTGCATCCTGGGTGAGGAACAGCTTGATCGAGGGGAGATCATTCGCCACCCCAGGTTACGGCTGGGTTATCTCCGGCAGCATGACCCCTTCCTCCCGGGCGAAACCGCTCTGGAGTTCCTGCAGCGTGACAGTGGCCAACCCGACTGGAAATGTGGCGAGGTGGCCGGCCAGTTCGAACTGAAGGGGGCTTACCTCGAGGGGCCGATCGCCAAGCTTTCCGGAGGTTGGCAAACCCGGGTCAAACTGGCGGCTCTGCTGTTGCACGAGCCCAACCTCCTGCTGTTGGACGAACCGACCAACTTTCTGGATCTGCGTACCCAGATTCTGCTCGAACACTTCCTCAGGAATTACCGCCAGGCGTGTCTGATCGTCTCTCACGATCGCGCCTTTCTGGGGGCCACCTGCACTCATACTTTGGATCTGTCACGGGGACGGCTGACGATGTTCCCAGGGAAAATCGACGCCTTCCTCGACAACCAGCGTGAGCGTCGGGAACACGAAGAACGGCAAAACGCCGCGATTCTCTCAAAGCGGCGGCACCTCGAAGAGTTCATCGCCAAGAACAAGGCCCGAGCCAGCACCGCCACCCGGGCCAAGTCGAAAAGCAAGCAGCTTGAAAAGCTCGAACTGGTGGAGGTGGCTACTGACGAACCGACGGCGCGCATCCGTCCCCCCCAGATCGAACCCCGGCGGGGACCGGCGCTGCGTTGCCGTGATGTGGCAATTGGCTACTCCGAACGCCGTGTGGCCGAGGGGATCGGTCTGGAAATTGATCATGGTTCCCGAGCGGCCATCGTGGGGGACAACGGGCAGGGAAAAACCACATTCCTGAGAACGATTGTCGATTCACTTCCCCCCCTGGCCGGCGAGGTGCGTTGGGGTCACGGCTGCGAGGTGGGGACCTACGCCCAGCACGTCTACACCAGCCTGCCCCAGTCGCAGACGGTGATGGAGTATCTCGAATCGGTTGCAGCCCGGGGAACCAAGACTCAGGAAATCCTGGACCAGGCAGGAGCGTTGTTGTTCCGCGGAGACCACATCGAAAAGCCGATCTCGGTGTTATCGGGGGGTGAGCGGGCCCGGCTCTGTCTCGCGGGACTGTTGCTGGGAAATTTTAATATTCTGATTCTCGACGAACCGGGGAACCACCTTGACGTCGACACGGTTGAGGCGCTGGCTGAAGCGCTCATCTCCTATGAGGGAACGGTGATCTTCACCAGCCACGATCGGCATTTCATGCAGCGTGTGGCAAGTTGCGTCATCGAGGTGCGTGACGGGCGGGTGGTGAACTACAACGGGGCTTACGACAGCTATCTCTACGCGGTCAACCGCGAGATCGACGAGGGGGAACGGGCGGCTGCCGCCGCCCGGGGCAAGACTGGCGTACGTCCTGCCGGGGGTCCTGCACCAGTACCTGGGAATACGGCTCCCCGCCGGAATGAACGGGAGATCCGCAAGGAGATCTCCACCGTCGAAAAGACCATCGCCCGACTCGATACGCAGAAAAAGCAGCTCTCCGAACAATTGCTGACAGCCTCCAATCCCCAGGAAGCACTTCGCCTGCACAACGAACTGGAAGCCCTGCAACAACCCCTCGCCGAAGCCGAAGAACGATGGTGCCAACTCCAGGAAGAACTGGGCTGAGCAGGTTCCGGAACTGTTGTCGCTCATTTCAGCGGCAGGTTGTCGCAGGGGTTCACAGGCCAATCACGCCCATGCTATACATAAGAACAGACAGACCGCTTGCAGGATGTTCGAAAGGCATCAACGCTTAGGAGTTGTATCGATTTTGGCTGCCCCCCAGTTTACAGGCAGTCACTTCATTGAGCAGAATTCCGTCAAAACTCTTGCCACCAATCAAAGTCGCGGTACTCTTGCGGCAGTGCGTGTAGCAGGATGACGACTTGCTTCCGAGGGTTGCGGGCCCTTCTCTCGATGGTGAAGTGCGTGGCTGGAACGGAATTGCAGCGCATCGCCGTTCTCACAATCATTCGTGCTTCTCTGGAACTTGAGGCACGACTGCCGTTTACACCGGCAGTCAACCGTTCGATGACTTCTCCCTCCGCTCATTCCTCTTCAGAGACGGCTGCCGGTGAGCACGACTCCCGACGTCTGACCCTGTTTGCGTTTTTCTGGGCTACCCAGACCATACTCGAACTGGGCAAATGGGGGGAAATGCTGGCGAATCCCCTCCAATTCCTGTTGTTTTCCGCAGCCTGCCTCGTTTGTGTGCGTCCCGATGCCCCTCTGCGGTTGGTGGGACTGGCGGCCGCACAAGCGGCGGTGACTCTGCTCAAACTTCCCTTTCTGACCAACCATACCCTGGTCAACACCCTGGGGAATCTCACGCTTCTGGCATCCCTGATACCGGTTGCCCTGGAACGACTTCACGGCCCCAAAACCAGTCGTTCAGGGGCCCTCCAGGGGACGACCTGGCCGGAAGACTGGCTCGCCCGATTCGCACCTCTGCTCCGATGCGAACTGTTGCTGGTCTATACGTTCGCGACGTTCCACAAATTGAATTCCGACTGGTTCCACCCGGAGCAGAGCTGTGCGGTCATTTTCTGGGAACGGATGATACAACTCACTCCCTGGCCGGCTGTACTGCGTCCGCTGGGAACCGCCATGCCATTCGCGGCGCTGGGATGCGAGATCGTGATCCCCATTCTGCTGGCAATGCCCCGGTGGAGGCTCGCAGGGATTGGATTCGGTCTGTGTTTTCATCTGTTGTTGGGCCTGATTGGCTTCTATGGGTTTTCATCGATTGTCATGGCGCTCTACTGCCTCTTTCTGCCGGACTGGGTCCTGACGGCGGGGGTGGACACGTTTTCTGCGTGGCGCCAACAGCACTCTTCGTGGTCACACGCGCTCGACACTCTCTGGGCACCGCAGGTCCGACAAATCCTTTCTGGACTGATTGTGTTGGTGGCCCTACTGGCTCTGCTTCGTCTCCGGGTGACTGCGCCCCACGCCCCGCTGTTGCTGGTCCGGGAGCAAATGCAGGAGTCGCGGCGGGGATCGTCGCTGCTGTTCCTGGGAATCTGGCTGTTGGTGACGATCGGCTCCGGAGCCGTTCTGTGTCTGCTGTCATCTCGTTCCCGGCCCTGCCCCGATCGGCCCGGCGCTGCCCGCCGTCTCGGTTGGCTCTGGATTTTTCCTTTTGTCACGCTGCTCAATGGTGCGGCCCCCTACCTGGGACTCAAGACCCAATCGAGCTTCGCGATGTTCAGCAACCTGCGGACAAGCGGCCGACCTTCGAATCACCTGCTGATCCACTCACCGGCCGCATGGCTCCGCGAGGGATCTGACCTTGTCCGGATCGTCGACTCGAGCGATCCGGAACTGCTTCGGGTGCGCGACCACGACTACCTGCTTCCCTGGATGGAATTGTGCTCGTATGTCGACGCCCGACTCGCCAAGGATGGGGACTTTTCCGTAACACTCGAACGCGGGGGAGAGATTCGCGAGTTTGCCAGTGTAGAGGCCATGCAGGACGAGTTTGCCCACCCAAGCTGGCTGCTGCGGAAGCTGACCTGGTTTCGTCCCGTCAACATGGAACCAGTATGTCCCTGCACCCACTGAGCCCCGGCCCGCGGATGGAAAGCTCAACCAACGTCCCTTTGGTGTCGTTTGTGATCGAGACGGTCAACGAGGCCACCGAACCCGATATTGATCTGGGGCGAGTCCTCGGTGGAATCAGCAGGCAGACCTGGCCCAGCGGGCGTATCGAAATCGTGATTGTGGTCGACGAGCGCAATGCGGCGATGATCGACCGAATCCATCATGACTTCCCCCACGTGCGCACTTTGGTAGTCCACGACTCGAACTATTTTTCGATGAAACGTGAGGGGACCTACGCCACCACGGGAGACATCATCGCCCTGCTCGACAGCGATTGCGATCCCTGTCCTCAATGGGTTGAGCGGGCCGTCGCACGGATCCAGGGAGGAGCCGACGCGGTGGCCGGAAAAACCAGGTACCCCCGAGGTGCGCGGTTTGGATCCACGTTCAGTTTCTTCAACTTTGGCTATATTCAGCGACTGCCTGACGGTCAGTCGACTGGCTTCCTGCCCAACAATGCGGCATTTCGCGCGACAGTCCTGCGAAAACACAACTTCGATCCCAGGATTCGTCGGGGGGGGGCGGGTCACCTCCTGGGAAACCAGCTCAAGCGACTGGGCTATCGACTCGAATACGAGCCCGGCATGTTGGCCACCCACAACATGTACGGCGTCGGCGAGGAGATGCAAATGAGGGTCAAGGCCGGGTTCGACGCGATCAACCTGGCCCGCATCGATATTGATTCGGCCATCGATGAAACCCGGGTCCTCAAGCAGCAGAACGTACTGGGTTTGGTCCGCGTCTTTGTGCGAAGGCTGCTGTTCGATCTGCGCACTGTCTTCACCAATCGGGCCGATCTGGACATTGCATGGTGGCGGATTCCCTGGTTCCTGGTCGTCTCTCCCTTCATCCGGTGTGTCGAGCTGGTCTCAGCCGTAATCACCATTTTCTGGCCCAATTACTTCAAGAACAAATACGGCTGGTAGACGGCTTTCCGACAAGGGTTTACCAATCCCAGGGTTTGAATGGGCATCATGCGCGATTACTCACTGACTTATCAGCAGTTGATCCGGCAGGGATTAAGGCAGGGCTTTTCCGAGCCCGACCTCCTGCGGCTCAGAACCGCTTACGATCTCGCCTTGCGGCTGACGGACGGCCTGTACCGTAAACAGATGGTTCCCTTCATCTGTCACCTGGTTCGCACCGCCAGCATCCTGATGCATGAGACCAGGGATCTCACCCCCATCCTGGCCTCCATGCTGCATGCGGTTTACTTCTTACATGTATTCTCGGGAAGCACCCGTCGGGGCCCCCGTCCAGCCGACCGTCAACAGCTCAGCGACGCCCTGGGTCACGAGGTCGAACAGCTCATCCGGGATTACAGCCAGTTCCAGTTCGGTGCGGCGGAGGCCGCGCACTGGACCAATACCTCCCATCAGCTCGATTCGCGAACCCGGCAATTGTTGATGATGCGGTTGGCGGATGAACTTGAAGACCATCTGGATGCTGCAGAGGCCTTCGTTCCCCGCGGAAAATTCCGTGCGGGTGACGCACACTATGGGCGTGAGTTTATCGACCTCGCAAGACGTCTGGGTCTTGTGGAACTCGCTGCCGACTTTGAAGAAGCCCTCGCCATCAACCAGCAGACCCCCCTGCCGGAGGGGGTTCTGTCGACACATGGTTCATCGTACGAATTGCGCAACCGGCTATGGACCGCCCATCTGCTGGAGTGTCTCGGGGCGTGGCTGCGGCGCCGACGGATGGGACACAATGTCTGAACCAGATCCTGATCTGCGTCGGGAACCTGTACCATGCGCATTCTGCTGATCAACGACAGTTCGACACTTTCAGGAGGGGCGGAGATCATGTCGCTGTCACTGCGCGATGCGCTCCGTGACAGGGGCCATGAGGCTCTGTTGTTTTCCAGCCGGGTCTTGTATGGCCCCTCGCCTGTCGCGGCCGATATCACCTGCTTCGGCAGCACCACGCCTGTCAGACAATTGCTGAGGTTGGCCAATCTCTCCGCTTATCGGGAATTGCGTCGGCTGCTTCGGCAGTATCGACCAGAGGTGGTCCATGTGAGGATGATGTCCACCCAACTCTCCCCGCTGATTCTTCCATTGCTGCGGCCATTTCCCTCGATTTACCACGCCACCTGGCATGAGGTTCTCTGTCCCACTGGCATGAAAACCCTGCCCAATCTGTCTGAGTGCCGGATGCCGGCGGGCATGGCCTGCTGGAGGAATGGATGTGTGTCCACGCTGACATGGCCGTTGCTCTCACTGCAGCATCGCCTGATCTGGGAATGGCGTGACGTCTTCACCAGGGTGGTTGCGAATAGCCATTTTCTCGCACGGCAACTCGAGTCGGCTGGTTGGGCACAGGCCGACGTCATCTGGAATGGTGTGCCCGACGTCGAACCGCGCCCCCCGCTTGCAGAACCTCCAACGATCGCCTTTGCCGGTCGTCTTATCCCCGAAAAAGGTGCCGAAGAGACTGTCCGGGCCTGGCTCCTGCTGCGGCAGGACATTCCCGGACTGAAGATGCTGGTTGTGGGAGATGGGCCACAACGTCTCAAGATCGAACAACTCGTCCAGGATCCGGAAGTCGCTCGGGACATCGAATTCACCGGTTTGATTCCTCGTGATGTGGCCGAGCGATCTCTGTGCCGCGCGTGGGTTCAGGTTGTTCCCTCGCTTTGCCAGGAAAGCTTCGGACTGGTGGCGGCAGAAGCCCAGGTGCGGGGTACGGCAGTCGTCGCCACACGCCGGGGAGGATTGCCCGAGATTGTCGCGGACGGAGAAACCGGCACACTCGTAGAAAACCCCACCCCGGAGCAACTGGCGATGGCTCTACGTCCCCTGCTCACCAACCGCGCCTGGGCCGAGCAGCTTGGTCAAGCCGGCCGGAAGCGGGCCCGCCAGTTCTTCTTGCTGGAGAACTGCGTGACGAGATTTCTTGACGTCTATGCCCGAGCGATTGCCGAGCATTCGGCCCGATTCTTCCGGAACACCCTGGCATGACCACTTCCGTTAGCCATTGCCCGGGAGAGATCCCGTGGTTCCTTGTTCCCCGTTTGGGACGGCTGACTCCGCGCCGTTTTGAGTATGGAAGTCCAATACGGATTGGGCTGACGGGCCAGCAATTGCTGCTGACCGCTCCGGAAGATGTGTTTCACGTTTTGGTGGGAAATGCGACCAACTATTCGAAATCACGGGAACT
>Ga0315903_10000544_pt1 | contig 57315 bp, 42 predicted proteins | sample LakEriMetagenome_7_FD_203524 | JGI IMG/M metagenome (GOLD analysis project Ga0315903, IMG submission 203524) | Freshwater fungal communities from buoy surface, Lake Erie, Ohio, United States - Buoy 2 MA119 | ecosystem: Environmental > Aquatic > Freshwater > Lake | place: USA: Lake Erie, Ohio... | reverse complement strand
CGGAAGCCCGGGTGGTTCTCTTGCGGAATGGATCGCTGCGCAGCTCGCTGCGGGAGAGGCCATCCCGGGTTTCGGCAACGTCTGCTTCACGCCTGTGTCGACTGCTCAACTGGCGGATTTTCTGTTTTCAGCTTCCCTCCGGCGCCTGCATGGAGTCATCAACCTGAGCAGCACGGAATCCCTGTCCAAGTACGAATTTGCCCGGGGGCTTGTGGTGGCGCTCGGGGGCGATGCGGCGAGGGTTCAGCTAGCCCAGCGGGATCCGGCAGGGATACTCCATCAGGGTGCCCTGGGCACCGGGCGCGCTGGCGAACACGGTCTTGCCTTTCCAGACTTCTCCGAAGTGCTCGCATCCCTGCTGAGACAGCGGAAGCCGGGTCCTGCGCCCGGTGGCGGAAACGCCGGTTCATGAAGTTCCCAACCCTGCAGGATCATCCACCGGTTGCTGCGGGTAACTCCCTCGCAAAGCCATTTCTCCCGTGCAAGTTGGCCTGATCTGCGAACAGCCTGGCGTCCATGAGCGACGCTTTGCGGCTGCCTTCACCGAGGCGGGTCATGATGTGCTGTTCGTGACCAGGGAAGTCACTGCCGATCTTCCCGCGCTGAAAGCCGTTGAGTCTGAACTTGCCGCCCGCCGGGGCCTGCTGTTCGGTGGTCCTCTCACCGCCTGCGCGCCATGGGCTTCGCCTCACCGGAATCTTCCGATGGTGGCGGTCAGCTACGCGTTCGATGTGCTGCTCCAGGCGGGCGAGGATCCCTCAAAAGCTGCTGTCATGCGTCAGGTTCTTGCTTCCGCCGACGGACTGGTGACCGATTGCCGGACCGTTCTCGATGCATGCCTCGGTATGATGGGAGGAAGGACCATTCCCAGTGTCTGTGTTCTGTGGGGGTTGGATCGGCACGCCGCCGGGTCATCCGAGACGATCCGGGCGGACCGCACCGGCAGAGGGAACGTCTTCATCAGCCTCAGGAATTTTACTCCTCTGCACGGAGTGGCGGATACGGTGCAGGCGTTCGCTTCCGTCTGCCCGAAACTGCCATCGGCGAGGCTGGTACTGGCAGGAAGCGGTCCTGGGGAGAATGATCTCCGCTGTCTGACGCATGACTGCGGCATCCGGTCCCGGGTTGACTTCCTTGGCAGCATTGCCGAAGCGGAAATCCCCTCTCTGCTGCAGCGTGCTGACATCTATGTAAGCAGCAGCAGGGTGGACGGAGTCTCGATTTCCATGCTTCAGGCCATGGAGGCGGGGCTGCCTCTGATTCTCTCCGATGTGGGCGGCAACAGGGAAATCTCCGAGGAGAACGGTCCCATCTGGAAGTTCCCACAAGGAGACGTCACCGCACTCGCAGCGGCCATGCTCCAGTGCGCCGGACGCAACTCCGGCAACTCCGATCCTTGGCGGAAATACCTGCGGCAGCACGCCAACTGGCAAGCCAACCGGAACGCCATCGTCGGGCTATGCGAGTCCACCGCCGCACGCTACTGGAAACAACCACCGCAAGCCCCATGAATTTCGATTCCATTGCCGTCATTCCCGCCCGCGGAGGAAGCAAACGAATCCCCCGGAAGAACATTCGTCCCTTTGCTGGAAAACCAGTCATCGCCCGGGCGATTGAGACCGCACGCGCTTCCGGATGCTTCGCGAGAGTCATTGTCTCGACCGATGACGAGGAGATTGCCCGGATTTCGCGCGAGTTCGGCGCGGAGACACCGTTCGTCCGCGGGCGTGAACTTGCCGACGATCACGCCGGCACGCTTCCGGTCATCCAGGATGCGGTCCGGCGCCTCGAGCTTCCCGCGGAAAGCATCGTGGCCTGCATTTACCCGGTCGTACCGCTGCTGCGCGCTGCCGTCCTCGCCGAGGCCTGCGCCAGACTCCGGCAGTCTCCGGAAGTCAGCTTTGTGATTGCCGCGGCCGCTTTTGAATGTCCGGTGCAGCGTGGGTTCCAGTTCAGTGCGGAAGACGGTCTCAGGATGATGTTTCCCGAGATGTACAGTGTGCGTTCGCAGGACCTCCCGCCGGTCTATCACGATGCCGGGCAGTTCTACTTTGCGAGAGCCGCGACTTGGCTGGCCGCAGGGCGGATCTACCTTCCCGATGCCATTCCATGGATCATGGACCGCAACACTTGTGTCGATGTCGATACCGAGGACGACTGGTGCCAGGCGGAGCGTCTTTTCGCCATGTCCGCCCCCGTGGCATGATTGGAGTCCGCAAACCGCAGAGCCCTGCGCAGGTCCCGGAAAAGGTTGGGCTCCCTCAGGAGCCTCCTGAAAAACCCGGCTTGCCAGCGCGGCGGGAAATCTCTCCATGAGGCAACGCGCGACCTCGGAAGAAGCCGGAACCTTCTACTTCGGCGCAACTGAACCTCATGAGGCATGGCCCACCGCCTTCAGCGGATCCCTTCCATAAGCCGCAGCGGATCCGCTCATCCTAGCCACCGCCGATTCAGGATCCGCTGCCCGGCACGGTTCTCCCCAGGCTCGTCAGCAAACTACGCGTGTGCCAGCCTCATCCGTGGGGAATCAGGTGTTCCCCCGAAATCATCACTCACCGTGACATGAATACTGATCCATCGGGTCCCTCTGCTGAAAAAGCAGTCAACTCTCCTCCCGTCGGGCACGACCCGATGCTATCCGATCTGAATCTCCCGGACGTGCACCGCGTGGAGAGGAATTACGGACAAGGTGAGCGCACGGGATGGGCCTACCATTATGGTGCCATTGAAGCAGCATGCTCGTACGCCGGAGTCCAACTGCCTGCCGATGCGTTTGATGCCGTCTGGGCGCATGGCTGCTTTCCCCCATGGCTGGGATATTCCGCCAGTACGCTGTGCTACGCCTCTCCCGTCTGGAAGAAAATCCCCATCCTAGCCTGGCGCAAGGGCCTCGCCGATCGCATGACTGCGGAGGGAGCGCGGCATGTCATCCTCACCGGTGCCCCCATTCTCTACTCGGACAATCAGGCACGCCGGCGGATTCCACGCAGCCTGCTCGTCATGCCCGCCCACACCCTGCAAGGTCAGGAGATCAGCGACCGCACAGTCCTTCAGCAGTATGCCGACGAAATCGCCGCGATCGCTCATCACTTCTCCACGGTGGCAGTCTGCGTGAATGCTGGATGCCGCATGAATGGACTCTGGCACCGGGAATTTGGCGTGCATTCGATACCCATCATCGATGGAGCCGATCCCAGTGACTTGAACGCCCTCGCGCGCATGAAGAGTTTCTTCACCGGATTCGAGAGCGTCACCACCAACGGCTGGGGAAGCCATGTTGCCTACGCTCTCGCGTTTGGCTGCCGGGTCTCGATCTTCGGAAAAGCCCATTCCATGCCCCGGCAACAGTACCTCAAGGACAGGACATGGCAGCTCCGGCCCGGAGATCTGGACATTCTGCTGGCTGCCGAGAGGGAGGGACTGGACCGGAAGTACCTTGCGGATTTCTGCCGGGACCCGAACGATGGAAGGGGCGATGTCGAAATGGGAAGATTCCTGATTGGAGCGGATCACCAGCTTTCACCAGACGAGATGAAAAGACTGCTCGTGCGGGTCACAGGAGGGCGTTTCCGGCATGCCACGCGCCAGGCCTGGGATCTGCTGATGCGCCGGGCCGCGGCAGGCAGGCGCGGGTCATGAATTGCGCTGAAGCATGCGTGATTTCCGTATGTTCACTCCCGGACGATTCCATCGGCGCTTCGGTTGCGCCGCAGGAAATATTAGAAAGATATCCTCGCCATGAAACCAGCATCGCTATGCTTTCTGAGCGCCATGTCGGCTGAGCCGTGGGGTGGATCGGAGATGCTCTGGAGCGAATCCGCCCGCATTGCCCTGGGGCGAGGGCACCGGGTTATGGTCTCGGTACCTCGATGGCCCCGCAGGGCTCCGGCCGTTGACGAACTGGTCGGGTGCGGGGCTGAACTGGATGAACGAGGCTTGGTCCCGCCCAGCCGCATTCGGCGGATGGGAGATATCGTGCGCAGACGCATCCTCAGGCAGCGGGTGCCCGACCACGCAGTTGTCCGCAGCAGGAACGCCATCCGGAGTTTCCGGCCTGATCTAGTCTGTGTTTCCAACGGGGTGGTCGCCTGCGGTCTCGACTGGATGGATTGGCTGCGGGAGGAAGGACTCCGCTACGTGTCGGTGTGTCAGGCCAATACCGAATCGCTCTGGCCGATGGAGTCGGAAGCCCAGCGCTGGATTGCCTGCTACGCGGGAGCGGAGCGGTCCTACTTCGTCTCGGAGGCCAACCGCAGGCTGTTTGAGCATCAGACCGGTTTCCGTCTCACCAATGCGGAAGTGGTGCGCAATCCATTTAATGTCCCGTATGCATCCGACTGCCCATGGCCGGAGAACGCCACAGATGTTCTCAGGTTTGCCTGCGTGGGGCGGCTCAACCCCGCTCCGAAGGGCCAGGACCTGATCCTCGAAGTGCTGGCCATGCCGAAGTGGAGGCAGCGCCCGGTGCGTTGCTCCTTCTTCGGCAGAGGTGCCGCCCAACCGGGACTGGCAAGGCTCGCTGCTGTGCTCGGCGTCGCGGACAGGGTGGACTTCTGCGGACATGTCTCCTCGGTGGAATCGGTCTGGCAGAGCCACCATGCCCTGCTGCTGCCTTCCCGGTACGAAGGTCTGCCTCTCGCCGTGGTCGAGGCCATGCTGTGCAGTCGGCCTGTCATCGTCACCGATATCGCCGGGAACCGCGAGATCGTGGAAGACAACGTCACCGGCTTCATCGCCGAGGCACCATCAGCGTATTCACTGGACGAGGCCATGGAGCGGGCATGGGCCTGCCGTGGAGAATGGTCCGCCATGGGACAACGGGCCGCGGCCTCCGTCCGCAGCAAAGTGCCACCCCATCCATCGGAGGTGTTCACCGATGCTCTGCTGCGCATCGCCGGTTCTCCTGAAAGTTAGGGAGCGATGGCCGCTTAGCACCGAGAGCGCAAAGCCCGCTTTATTCCAGATCCGATCGCGAAGAAGCACCGGAACTGATGCAGACCCCATGATCCCGTGATCTCCGCTGTCGTCCGCACCAAAAACTGCAGCCATGTCATCGGTGCCACCCTGCGGGCACTGCGGGAGCAATCGTCGCCACCCGGCGAAGTCATCGTGGTCGATTCGGGTTCTACCGACGATACCCTGACCATCGTCGCCCGGGAATGGCCGGAGGCCGTGGGGTCCTGCACTGGCCCACCGGAAAGCCCTTCAGCTATCCCGCAACCCTGAACATGGGCATTGCAGAGGCGAAGGGCGACCTCATTCTCATCGCCAGTTCCCATACGGAACTGAAGGGTGCGGATGTTCTCCACCGCATGAGCGGGTACCTTGATCAATTTGATGCCGTCGGGGTGTACAGTCACCATCGGCTTGCTGCGGATGAATCTCCCGGACCGTGGCCGGGACGACTCGTGAATGTGGTGGACCGGAGTTCCTTCAACGGAACCAATGGCCTCTGGAATGCCTGCTCCCTGATCCTCAGGAAGGCGTGGCAGGACCATCCGCTCCCGGAGGATATGCCGACCGCGGAAGACCAGGCATGGGCGCGATGGCAGTACGACCACCGGGATGCCTGCACGGTCAGCATCCGTGATCTCGACGTCCGCTATCTCAGCCGAGAGGATACCGTGCGGAAGTCGGCCTTCGAGGCAGCGGTCGTCGCTAAGTACCTCGTGCCTCAGCACCGCACCCTCTGGCACCTCTGGCGCACTGTTGAGGAAGCAGCCTACGCATGGCTGAGAAGAGACCGTCCCATGGCCAGCCGGCTCTGGCGCACCACAGTGGAACTGGCAAAGCTGCGCTGGCGCAGGCCAGTCTACACGGCGGACTACTACCGCAGATGACGGCCATGAGGGAAGCCACCCACAAGGGGCGCGAGCCGTTTCCCCGGCACGTCATGGATCCCCGGCATGGCATGTCGCTGGCCGACCGCGTGGCAGACGTCTGCCGCTGGGCAATGCTGCGGCGCAAAGGCAAAGCGTCTCCCCCACAGCAGGCCCGCGCCCCGGTAGCTGTCTGCCGCACCCTCATTTCATCACGCTCCCTGCCGGAAGCCCTCGTTTCCCTGCCGGCCCTCGCTGCCCTTGGCGAACCCCTCGCCTTCGATCTCTGCTGTGATGACTCGCTCGAACCAGCCAGCCTGCAGCGCCTGCTCGCAACCCGCGGCATTCACGCAGAAGTCACTTCGCGGAAGGCCTTCCTCGACGCATGCGCAAAATCCGGCGCGGCAACCGCGGAAGCCTTTGGCCGATCCTTTATCTGGGGCACGAAATTCAGCTTTGCTGTCCTCCGCCCCAGCAGCCTCCCGGTCCTGTACATGGACAACGATGTCCTCTGGTTCCGCCCAGCGGTCGGATCACTCGGACTGCAGAACCTCCGGGACCTTCTCGCCGTCACCGATGTCGCCAGCTCCTACGATCCCGCATTCCTTTCAAGGATGGAGCCGGACGACGCAGAACTGCTCAGGCGCAGCCACCCAGTCTGCGCGGGCATCTTCGCTTTCCCGGCGGGATACCAGCTGCCCCCATGGGCCGAACGCTATATTCTGAAGCAACTGGAAATCGGGGAACCAGGCTACTTTTTCGAACAAACCCTGATCGCACTGCTCGCCCTCAAGGGCGCAGGAACTGTTCCCTACGACGATCTGCCAACCTGTGGACCACGCTCAACCCGGCATCCCAGCTACCGGCACCACCGCTGGATCGCCGCCCACTACGCCGGTCCAGCCCGCCGCCAGTTCTGGCGCGATGCATGGTCGCTCCAAAGATAGCCCGCCTCCCCGTTCTGTGTCACGGAAGCAACTCCGTGATCATCCCGCCGAGGCAAAAGGCCACACCGACCGCACGAGGACGCCACCATATCTGCCTTCCCACAATGCAACCATCCCAGCTCCACGCTGGCTCCACGATTTTTCGCAAAAGGACGCATTTCGGGGCATTTTCGGGCATTTCGGGGAGTTCCGGCCCGTCTTCCGTTTCCCTTCGGAAGTCCCTGATTCTCAGCGTTTTAGCTGGAGCCGGTGAGCGGATTTGAACCGCTGACCCGCGCATTACGAATGCGCTGCTCTACCACTGAGCTACACCGGCGGGGGTTGGCTGCTGGAGCAGCGCAATGATGGCTCAATGCACAAAGATGTCGGGTGTGTCAAGAGAAGGACGGATTTGTGCTTGATCGTTCCGGGTGGGGCGGTAGCATCGCCGCCCGCGCTATCCGCGCTTTTTCAAACCGAACTTTTTCAATCATCATGGGCAAACAGCACAACAAGGAGATCAAGCGCCAACGCCGCAAGGCACTCACGAAACGCCGCAAGGAAGCTGTGAAGGTCGCCAAGGCGAATCCGGCCGCTGCGAAGTCGGCTGCGGTGGCACGCCGTGAGGCGGCACCGAAGAAGAAGTCGGCTCCACGCAAGGCAGCACCTGCGAAGAAGGCGGAACCGGTGGCTGCGGCCGAGGAGTAATCCCCGCGGTCTGACTAGTCATCCATACGGTCTGAGCCATTGGAAATGAGGCCTTGGGGTCGTGCCTTGAAACGATCCGCAAAATTCTTTCACGGCGCTTGAATATTCGGGCGGAGGGCTCAGTCTAGCGACCGGGGCGTCACTGCCCGCAACCATCCATCATCACAACCACCATGAAAACACAAGTCATCAGACTGTCCCTGATTGCTGTGGCCGCCGCGCTGGTCTCCTGCGCTGCTGGCCCGAACGCCACGACTGGCACCGCACTTGGCGGTCTCGGTGGTGCTGCCCTTGGCGGCATCATTGGTCACCAGAGCGGACGCGGTCTTGAAGGCGCGGCCATTGGAGCCGTGGCCGGCGGAGCAGCCGGCAACCTGATCGGAAACGGTCAGGACCAGCGCAATGCGCAGCGTTATTATGGCACGGGCGGCTACTATGCGCCGCCGCCGCCGACGCCTTACTACCGCTGATTGGCGGCAGGAATCAGGCATTCCTCAATGGCAGGCACCCGGGACCGTTCGCGGCCCGGGTGTCTTTTTTTACGCATTTTATCCGTGCCGGGGCCTGATTTTTTTGTTGCCCGGGCCGGGGAGTCCCGGCACTCTCGCGGCCCGTGTGGTGGCGTCGTCTGCGGCGTCATGCGCGGCGCTCCTTTCTGTGGGGAGAGGCCGCCCGCACGCAACCCATCAACTCACATTCAATGAACAACGAAGGTATTGCACCTAACGCCAAACGTCTCCTGTGGGCAGGCTTTCTGGCGATTCTGGCTGCCGGCATCGGATTCGGTGTCCGCGGCGGCATTCTCACCAACTGGGCCGACGATTTCGGGTTCACGGGCGCGCAGCTCGGGGCCATCGGGGGAGCTGGTTTCACGGGTTTCTGCTTCGGCATCATCATCGGTGGTGTGGTGGTGGACAAGATTGGCTATGGCAAGCTGGTGCTGGCGGCGTTTCTGTTCCATGTGCTGTCCGCGTTCATCACGTTTGCGGCGAGCAAGGGGCAGGAGCAGTCGGTGGCCTACAATTATCTGTACTGGGGCACGTTTGTCTTTGCGCTGGCCAACGGGACGCTGGAGGCGGTGGCGAATCCGCTCGTGTCGACCCTTTTCCCGAATAACCGGACGCACTATCTGAACATCCTGCATGCATCCTGGCCGGCAGGTCTGGTGATTGGCGGGATCATTGGCTGGACGCTGGGAGAGAGCGGCACGAGCTGGAAGATGCAGCTGGGTCTGTTCCTGATTCCGACGGTGCTTTACGGACTGGCCTTCATGGGTCAGCACTTCCCGAAGTCCGAGGCTTCGGCCAAGGGACTGAGTGTGGGGAGCATGATGAAGGAAGTCGGCATTCTTGGTGCGGCGGTGGCCTGCTATCTACTGGTGCTCTTCTTCAACAAGGCGCTGCAGCTGCCGGAAGCGGTGGCGTGGGGTCTGGGTGGACTTCTGCTGGTGGCAGTGGGTGTGATCACGAAGTTCTCGGTCGGCTCGATTCTCCTGTTCATTCTCTTCATTGCGCACGCTCTGGTGGGTGCGGTGGAACTGGGAACGGACGGATGGATTCAGAACATCACCGGCAATATTCTCAATCCGGCGCAGGGTAAAATTCTCTTTGTGTTCACTTCGCTGCTGATGTTTGCGCTGCGATTCTGCGGTCATTTCATCGAGAACAAGCTGAAGATTTCGCCGATTGGGCTGCTCTTGATCTGTGCGGTGCTCGCGGTGGTCGGTCTCAATCTGGTCAGTGGCATCACCAGCTTTGGCGGGGCCATGTTTGCGCTGGCGGTGTATGCGCTCGGCAAGACCTTCTTCTGGCCGACGATGCTGGCGGTGGTGGGCGACCGGTTCCCGCGGACTGGTGCGATTGCCATGTCGATCATGGGCGGCATCGGGATGATGTCGGCTGGTCTGCTGGGCAGCGAGGGACTTGGATACGCCAAGGACCGTTTCACGGCTGAGGAGATCAAGACGCAGAATGCGGCGCTCTATGAAGCCAATAAGGCTGGCAAGGCGAGCAGCTTCCTCTTCCTCGAGCCGGTGGTTGGGCTTGATGGCACCAAGCTTTCGGATGCGCAGAAGGCGAAGGAGAAGACTCCGGAGCAGAAGGCGCTCGCCGATGCGAGCATTGTGGGTGACCGCCGGACGCTGAAGGCTGACTCCTTCATTCCGCTGGCCATGGCGGGCATTTATCTTGCCCTGCTGCTCTACTTCAAGGGGATCGGTGGCTACAAGCCGCTGCGGATTGAAGAGGGAGCCGCCAAGTAAGGGCGGACCATTGAGAAACAGATGAAACGGGCGGCCCTGCAGCGATGCGGGGCCGCTTTTTTGCTGGCCAGGTCCTTACAGTCCGGTGGGGTGGTCGAGAAACGACCATGGGAGGCGGGTACGGGCGGAGAGCCATGCGGCGACGGCTTTGACGCCGAAGGTTTCCGTGGCGTAGTGTCCGCCGTAGAGGAGGTTGACGCCGAGTTCTTCGGCGGCGGTGTAGCTCCAGTGGGGACCTTCGCCGGTGAGGAAGGTATCGATTCCGGCGGCGGCGGCGGCGGCGATTTCCGAGCCGGCTCCGCCTGTGATGATACCGAGGCGGCGGATTTTCGCTGGTCCGCCGGGGCAGAGGTGCAAGGGGCCACCGAGCGCGGTTTCGCAGCGCTGCACGAGTGTTTCGCGCGTCATGGAGACGGTGGCGCATACGCCCAGTTGGATGCCCTTCCATGGGAAGAACGGGGTGGTCCGGCGGAGGCCGAGGGCGGCAGCGAGTTGGGCGTTGTTGCCGTGGCGCGGGTGGACATCGAGGGGGATGTGAGCGCTGTAGATGGCCATGCCGGCGCGGATGGCGGTGGCGGTTTTGCGGAAGACGGGGCCGCGCATGGGCTGGACCCCGCTCCAGAAGAGGCCGTGGTGCACGATGAGGAGGACGGGTCCGTCGGCGCGGGCGGCCTGCTCGATGACCGGTTCGCAGGCATCGACGGCGGCGATTATGCGGGCGATGCGGCCGCTGCTGTTCTCGAGCTGCAGTCCATTGACGGCTCCGGGGTAGTCCGGGATCGAAGCGATCGAGAGTTCGGAATCGAGGAGTTTGGTGAGGGAGTGGAGCGAGGCCATGATGTGGTGCGGGGAGGTATCAGGTGGCTGCTGGAGAGGTACGCCAGAGACGGGGAGAGCTGAGTGCATCGAGCGTGCGTTCCGCTTCCTCATCCATGAGAGAGCCGGGAATCCAGAAGCGGAGGAACTGGCCGCCGTGGAGGGAAGGAGACGATGCGAGGATACCGAGCGATGCGAGGCGCGGAAGGAGAGTGCTGGCCGCAAGGTGAGCGGGCAGCCTGAGGGTGAGAATGTGCGGACCTGAGCGGGCGGGATCGATGGCCGGAGTCAGGCCATGGAATTGCAGGCGCTCCAGGAGGTGCCGCCGGAACTGGCGGATGGCCTCCCGGCGGTCCCATGAATGGAGGTGTACGGTCGCCGTCCGGATCGTTTCGTTGAGTCCTGCGGGCACATGGTGGCGGGCGATGGATGCGGCACGCCAAGCACCTAGATCGAGGCTGCGGGCGAGCCGGTCCGGGGCTGGCTGGATGTGGTCCTGATGGAAGACCATGAGCAGTCCGGGGGTAGCCCCGAGGCTGCCGCTGTCCGTGGTGGCGAGCCAGACATCGGACAGGTTGACGGGCACGTGGCCCAGTGTGGCCGAGGCATCGATGGCGAGGCGGAGGTCGCGTGCGCGGCAGAGTGACTGCAGTGCGTCGAGGTCCGTGAGAGCGCCTGTGGCGGGTTCGCAGTGGGTTGTCCAGAGCCAGCGGACTTCCGGGTGGCGGTCGAGCAGAGCGGCGAGTTTGGAAGGTTCGAGGGGTCGCTGCCATGGAAGCCGCAGGTGTTCGTGAGGCAGCCAGAGTCTGCGGGCGTGGTCGGCGAGGGCTTCTCCGGAAGGGCCGTAACTGATGACCATGCCCGTTTCTTCGCGCAGGAGGAGCTGTGCGCAGGCGAGGTCGTGCCCGAGCAGCGGGGCCCCGGGCACAAAGGCGAGGGAGGCCGCTCCGGTCATGCGGAGCAGGTCAGCATGGATGGATTCCAGCGTGTCCGACGGTGCTGCGGCAGCGGGTGGCGACGTGGCAGATTCCTCGCCGGCTGCGGACATGGGCGGCAGAAAGCCGACTGCGGGGGGAGCGGGCAGCGGGACAAATCCCGGGCGCGGGCGGTGCCGCATGGCGCGTACGAAGCTCTGACGGGTAACGTGCATCGGCTGGAACCATGAGTCCTCGTGACCGACGAGCGGTCCGAATTCCGTGAACCCGAGCTTCCGGTAGAGCGGGACCTTAGCGGCCGCTGCGGAAATCATGGCGGCGTCGGTTCCCCGTGCTGCGGCGGTGGCGAGGAGAAGCCGCACGAGGCCCCTGAGCACGGGACTGCCGCGCAGTTCCGGAGCCACTGCGAGCAGGCGGAGTTCGCACCAGTGGTGGCCGGGCGGAAGATGGCGGTCGAGTTCCGGAAGCTTGCGGGCCAGCGAGAAGGGAGGTTCGAAGCGGGCCGCCAGCATGCCTGCGAGGAAGTCGCCGCGGGCTGCGATCAGGTAGACATTGGTGTCATGGAAGCGGTCGACGAGCCGCCCGTCCGGATTTGGTGGGTGCTGTGGGATTTCGCCTGTGAAGGTCTGGTGATTGAGGCGGTGGATGGCTTCGAATTCCCATGGTTCCCGGGCGATGCGGTAGTCGATGGCGGTGGCGCTCATGACGGGCTGTCCGGTTGCCGGAGAATCGCCGCGGGACATCAGCTGACGGAGAGTTGGCGTCCCCTGGGGACCTGCTGGGTGAGGCAGTGGAATGATCCGAGTCCCCAGACGAGTTCCGTGCTGTCGATGCCCACGATCCTGCGGTCTGGAAAGCATTCCTGCAGTTTGCCGAGGGCCTGTTCGTCATTCGGGTCATTGAAGACCGGGACAATCACCGATCGGTTGGTGATGTAGAAATTGGCATAGCTGGCGGGGAGCCGCTGATCTTCCATGATGATGGGCCGGGGCATGGGGAGGACGAGGACATTGAGGCCGCTGTCGTCTTCCGTGGTCATGCGGCAGAGGCGTTCGTAGTTTTCCATGAGCTTGCCATGGTTTTCGTCGTCTCCATTTTCCTCGACGACGGTGACCACGGTCTCTGGATTGATGAAGCGGGTGATGTCGTCGATGTGGCCATCGGTGTCGTCGCCGGCTACGCCGTCGTGCAGCCAGAGGATTTTCTCGACGCCGAGGAAGTCGCGGAGCCGCTCTTCGATCTGGCGCCTTGTGAGCTGGGGATTGCGGTTGGGATTGAGCAGACACGATTCGGTGGTGAGCAGGGAACCGCAGCCGTTGAGGTCGATGCTGCCGCCTTCGAGCACCATGCCGCCTGGGAAAGCAGGCAAGCCGAGCAGCCGGGCCATGGCGGCGGGGATGTTCGTGTCGGGGAAGGCTTCCGGGTATTTGCCGCCCCATGCATTGTAGCGCCATGTGGTTGCGGCGACTTCGCCCGTGGTGTCGTTGACCACGAACAGAGCACCGTGGTCCCGGCACCATGGATACACTGCGGGAATTTCGGTGAGGATGAGTTTCCGCTGCGCTTCGCGGCTGACATTGCGCTCGATCCAAGCCCGGTCGGCCTCGTCGACGCAGTTCAGATAGAGTGGTTCGGAATCGGTGATGGCTTCGATGAGCCGTGCGAAGACGGGCAGCACGCGGTCGTGATGATTTCCGCCTGGGAATGAGGTGTCCCGGCGGGACGGCCAGCTCATCCAGGTGGCCTGATGCGGTTCCCATTCTGCTGGCATGCGCCAGCCCTGCTCGCGGAGTGTCGGTGATGTGCTCATGAAGTCGTCTGGGCAGATTGGGCGGGCTGGCGGAATCCCGCAAGCCGTCCTGTGGCAGCAGAGTGGTGCGGCGGGAACGGTCTCAGCGTGCTTCGTCGATACGGGCGACCGCTCCCGTGCTGATGCTTTCGTAGGCGGCCACCTGGAGGACCCCGGAGGGCGGCAGGATGGGAATGGGGTAGCCGGGAATGCTGACGCAGGCGTCGCCGTGGGCGTATCCCATATCGAGGCGGAGGCGGCGGTCGGCGGGCACGGCGTATTCCGGACGGGGATTCTCGGCGGTGATGAGCAGGACCCGCTGATTCTTCCGGCGGAAAAGGGCATCGACATCGCGATGGAGACCGTACGCATCAAGCCGCAGGACGAGGGCTCCGTCCGGCTGATCCTTCTGGAAGCTCTCCATCTGGGAAGCCACGTTGTCGTGAACCTCGTGATTGAGGCCCCATGCCTTATCATCCCATCGGCCGATCCAGCTCATGGCCATGTGTCCGGAGGAAGCGACCACGCTGCGGCGTCCGGCTTTGGTTTCGGCGGCGATTTCGCCGGCAAACTGCTCAATGGAGCCGAGCTGGCGCTCACGGAGGCGGCGCACGAGGTAGCGGATTCTTTCGAGGTACTGGCTGGCGAGCTGGCCTGCCGGCACGGGAGGGATCTTGAATTCCGTGTGGAACTGCTGCTTGCCGAAATACTGATCCGACCATGCCTTGCCGTCTTCGGTGATCCATGCCTTCCACATGACGGGCATGTGGCCGCGCCTTGTGAGGGCGGCGGTGAATTCCGCGATGAGGAGCCAGCCATTGATGGCATTCGTGAAGTGATTGGTCTTGCCCGTGCGGCGGCCACCGGGAAGCGCCACGACGCGGTCGTCGTCGCCGGCCCCGGTATCAATCCAATGGTGGCAGCGAGCGGCGATTTCCTGAAAGGCACGGGCTTTGCGGGGGCCGAAGCCGATGACGAGGCGGCCACTGCTGCGGTCCTTTTCGATTCTCTGGAGCGCATCGTCCCCCGGGAGATCGTCCCAGCCGTAGATGACCGCGTCGAGGCCCAGTTCTTCCGGAGTTCTTTCCTTTTTCCATGGGCGCTCGAAGCCGATGTGCATGAGGCCGCCGGCTCTCCCCATGAGTTCCTGCTCGAGGGTGGTGCCGATCCACGGGAAGCCGATGAGGCCGCCCTTTTCATGGCGTTCGGCGAGCGCTTCGGCGAGCGATGTGATTTCCGGGATGCGTCCCGCGGATTCGCCGAGAATCCCGATGAGGGAATCGAGGTATTGTCCGGCGGGCGACGGGGTCTTTTCCGGCAGACGGAATCCTGAGATCTTCAGCAGCGTGAACGGATAGATCACGGTGGCGTAGAGCGTGCCGTCGCGGGTGGCGATGAGCGCCATGTGGGCGTGCAGGGGTGTCAGGGTGCCATCGGGAAGCCGGTGGAATCCGTGCGTCCATGGTTTGGCCTTCCCATCGGCTGCGGGTGACCAGTCGAAGTAGTCCGGATTGGAGACCTTGAGCACACCGAGGTTTTCGTGCTTCTGCGCGGCAGGGTCGTAGCGCAGCAGATGGTGAAGGTATCCGGTGCCGAAACCGCTGTCGTTGTCGGTGCGGACGAGGGCATAGATCCGGCCATCGGGATGCAGGGTGAGGGCGCAGCGGGAATCGGGATTGCGGCCATCGGTCATGCGTCCACGGTCTTCCGCCTCGCCGCTTTCGAGATCAATCCGCAGGAGGGTCGGATCGTTCATCAGAACTGCCCATGCGTGGCGTCCGTCGCGGTCGAGCACCCACGTGGGAATGGCATTGGCGTCGGCGCGCTGCCATGGTTTTCCGCCAATCAGAATGGGCAGGACTCTGACGGTTCCGGCCGCGTCGCACTGAGCCAGCTGGAAGTCGGCGGTGATGGCGCTCGCGGAGCCCCGCGCGTCGATCAGGGTGCTGGCGTACGGGGTCAGCGTGGGACCGAGTTCCTTCCATGGGCCGCCGCGCGAGGCGCTCCCGAGCATCCAGTGCTGGTCCTCGCAGGTGACAGCGAAGAGGCGATCGCGGTCTTCATCGGGCATGACATCGATGACTCCCTGACCGGGAAACGGCATGCCGAGGTTCTCGGTCCGGCCGGTGCGGGCGTCGTAGGCCATGGCGTAGCCGCCCGGATAGCTCTGCTTGTCTCCATCCTTCGGATACCCCTGTTTGCTGCCCACGTAGACCCTTCCGGATGGGCCCACGGCATTCCGCGTGTGCAGCTTCGCCTGGGCGGCATATCCCGTGGCGCTGAGACCGCAGGTCCGGTGGGTATCGAGCACGATTCTCTGGCTTCCGCTGCGGGGATCGAATTCCACGAGGTAGGCATTGTGGCCATATTTGGCGGTCCCGACCCCGATGGTGCCGTCGTCGGCTTCATGGAGCGAGAAGTATCCGGATTCCTCGCTCGTGGTCTCCGGCAGGATATGGGTTGCCACGGCTTCCACATAGCGCGGAGGTTCGGCGGCGGGAAGGCGGGCCGCCATGGCTCCGGCGGTCAGCAGCGGCAGAAGGAAGCGGATGGTCTGCATGCATACCGTCTACCCTGACGGCCACGGGCCCTGCCAGCATTTTGCCAGCCGCAATCGTGGCTTGATTCCCCTGGCGGAAGTCTCGGCGCTCTTCAGCATCGCTTCCGTGTCCCCGGCTGCACCCCGCAATTCCTTCACCGCTCCTCTCACTATGCTGCAGACTGACAAGCTGCGCCGCGTGCTGCGCGAGCAGGGCTGGAAATTCGAGGAGAAGGAACACACGCTTTACGCTGCCCGCAAGGACCGCACTTCCGTGGCGGTCTATCAGAAAGGCCCCAAGGTTCTCGTCCAGGGAAAGGGAACGGCGGAATTCATCGAATTCATTCTCGAGCCCGAAATCCTCGGCTGCGCGAGAGTCGGCTACGAGGAAGTGCATCAGCCGGAAATGTTCGCTCCCCATTTCGGCATCGACGAGAGCGGCAAGGGCGACTTCTTCGGTCCACTTGTGGTTGCGGGGGTCTATGTCGAGCCGGCCGTGGCGCGCGCTCTGCTTTCGGCCGGCGTGCAGGACAGCAAGGCCATCGGTTCCGATGCGCGCATCCGGCAGCTTGCGGATGCCATCCGGGCTGTTCCGGGAGTGGCCTGCGAGGTCATCAGCATGGGCCCGGAACGCTACAACGATCTTTACGGGAAGTTCGGCAATCTGAACCGGCTGCTCGCATGGGGACACAGCCGGGTCATCGAGGCACTGCTGGTACAGCGGCCTGAATGTCCGCGGGCTCTCAGCGACCAGTTTGCGCATGAAAGCGTGCTCCGCCGGGCGCTCGGGCCCGGAGCCAGGGAATCGGGCATGATTCTCGAGCAGCGCACCAAGGGGGAAAGCGATATCGCCGTGGCCGCGGCTTCGGTACTGGCAAGGGAACGCTTCATTGACTGGATGGATGAGGCGTCGCGGCGGCTTGGGGTGAAACTGCCCCGCGGAGCCAGTCAGGTGAAGGTCGTGGCGTCGCAGCTGGTGTCTGCCCGCGGCGCTGCGTTCCTGACGAAAGTTGCCAAGACGCACTTCAAGACGGCCCAGCAGGTTCTGGGCCTCCCTCCTGACATGGGCGAAGATGGCTGAGCTTCCCTGACCGTTGACAGGCAGCCTGGCAACTTCATGGTTCGCCAGCCATGATGCGCCCTCTGCTTGCCCTGCTTACGGTTCTCGTTCTGCCTTCCGTTCTCAAGGCCGCCCCGGCCGCTTTGCCGCAGATCGTAAATGTTTCGTCGTACGATCCCAAGGAGAAGCAGAGGGCCGGCCGCAGTTATTCCGAGCACGATGTTTCCGCGCTGCGCGACAACGGGGCTTCCGGGCTGATTGCCCGGGCCGGCAAAGGCGGCAACCTCGATACCAAGTGCTCGGCGTTTCTGACAGCCGCCGACCGGGTGGGACTCTGGCCGGGAGTGTATTACCGCGTGCAGCGGCACACCGATCCCGTGCAGCAGGCGGATCAGTTTGTGAACCGGGTGGCGGCACTGTCCCGCAGCCGCGACTGGAATGCTCCGTCGCTGCTGCTGTGCGGCGACTACGATGGCGATCTGCTGCTTTCTTCCATCCTTGCTTTCATGGACCGCGTGGAGGCCCGCACCGGCGTGATTCCGGTCGCCTATCTGGAAAACAGTCCGCAGCTCAAGCTGCAGACGCGGTCGGCTGACCGCGCCACCCGTGCGCGTCTGGCGCGTGCTCCCTACTGGCTGGCGCTTTATTCCCACGAAAGCGGGGCTGGCCCGATCTTTCCTGCTCCTGGATCGCCGGAAGGTCTGCTGGGACAATACCGCCTGTGGAATCAGTGGGCCATGTGGCAGTATGGAGGCGTCGATTGGGAACGCGGCGGCTCCCGGCCCAAAGTCTATCAGCACGGACGGTGGAAGTTTGCTCCCTGGTTCGGCAATCTCGACCGCCCGGTGGAGCGCAACGTCTTCAATGGCTCGGCATCGCAGATGGGGGCATTCTGGCGGCGGCATGGACTGAAGCTGCGCTGACGGACTCCCATTGACTCTCCCGTTCCCGCCGCCGACGCTAGCAGGCATATCATGAGCAATCTCTGGAATGGACTCAGTGAAGATGCCCGCGCCCAGCTGGAAACCCGCAGCTATGCCCGCGCGCCTCTGGCGGAACGACTCGGCACCTCCGGTGTGGAAGCGCGGGAAATCGCCTCGCCGGATGGGGCGCCCGATGGCCTGGACAATGTCTGGATTCCCGGTGTGATTGTTTTTCCCCGCACGGTCTATCCCCAGCCTTGCCGCGGATTCTTCGGTGAGTTCGCCCGCGCTACCGAGGGACCGCTGCGCCGGATTGGACTCTGGCCGCGCCAGTGGGCCGCTGCGCGCATGTTTGCCGGATCGGCCAAGGGCTTTCATATCCATCCGCCCCACATTCCCGAGAGCACGGCTCCGGAATCATGGTTCCGGCAGCTCTATGGCGCTGCCCCATTCCGCTGCGAGGATCGGCCCTACGACCGTGAGCAGTGGGACGTCATGTTCTTCCTCCAGGGCATCGCGGAAATGATCCTCGTGGACGAACGGCCAGGACTGGAGCGTCGTGTCATGCGCTTCCTCATCTGGGGTGATGACCTGCCGTCGGCCAGCAACGTCGGAGTGGTCATCCCCGCCGGTGTGGCGCACGCGATCCGTTCGGCCAGCAGTACGGATCTGCTCATGGTCTACGGCACGAGCACCACATTTGTGCCGGCCAGCGAAGGCCGCATCGCCAGCAGCGTCGAGTCCGCTCCCCTTCCCGGTCCGTGGCAGGATTATCTCGACCGCCGCTGAATCCCCGCGCTTGCCCTGCTCCTCACATGACAACCCTTGCCGAGCCACCTTCCACATCGTGGGAATTCCACGCGTACGATCGTGACACGGTGGACCGCGTCTGGGAACTCGGAGTCCCCGTGCCGGGCAACGACCCCGCACTCTGGCGCAAGGATCACTTCGGCGCATGGATGCACCGTCTTGATTTCGGCCGCCGCCATTCCGAGTTCGGCTGGGAAATCCACGACCTCGCGGTCGGCGGCAGCAACGACAGTTTTTCCGCCCTGCGTCCGGTCCAATGGCAGAATCTTCTCGATCTCCTTGCCAATGAAACCCGCAGCCGGGTAACGGCCGACGGGCTCCGCAACGCGCGCAGGCTACTCTGACGTCCCTGCAATCCTGCCTTCCACGGAACCTTCCTTCTCTTACCCAGCCATGAAAAAAACAGCTCTTGCCGCCGTCCTGCTGATCACTGCCTGTGACAGCGAACAGTCCAAACAGGCCAAGGCCAAGGCTGCGGAGGCTGCGGCAGCGGCCAGAGACACGGTAGCCAGTGAGGTCACGGAGGCCGTCGCGAAGGGGAAGGAGGCTTCCGCGGTGGTCGCCGAAAAGGCCCGCACCGCCGCGGAACAGGCGGGAGCGAAAGCCCGCGAAATGGCCGGAGACCTCCCCGAGAAGTCGCGCGTCTTCAAGGAGGCGGCTGAGGAGAAAATCGGTGAACTGCGCGCCGCCGCCAAGGACCGCAGCGCCGATGCCATTGGAAACTTCCGCGACCGGCTCGGGAAATTCCATGAATGGCTGGCCGGTCAGGAAGGATCCGCGAACGACCTCAGCAAGGCGGACCGCGTCATGGAGGACTTCATGAAGAACCTCAAGGCTGTCCCCACCGAGGGACTGCCTGCCGATCTCCAGAGCGGTTTCGCGGAGTACCAGGGGACCCTCATTGAATTGCAGAAAGTGCTCGCCACCATGCCCAAAGAGGAAGGTTCCGCCCTCCAGAAGTGGGAAGCGGCCAACCGACCTGCCCTTGAGACGCTCAATGCACGGATGTCTGCGGCTGTGAAAGGCCTCCAGGAAGCGGCGGCCCGGCACGGTATCCCCGACCTCAGACTCGGCGAGTGACCTCCCTTCAATCCCTTCGGATGGGATCGCCCTCAGATCCGCTGCCGAATGCGCGGGAACACATGCGCAGCATTTTGGCGCCCGCCTCCAGTTCGTCGTGAACCACCCCGCCGGGCGCAACCCCGCGCAGCATCTCGGCCTCGTCCGGAAAGCGCGCCCGGCACAGCAGCATGGCATCGGGGTTCCGCTCCCGCGCAAGCGTGATCACCGTCCGCGCAGTCTCCGCATGCGGAAACGTCACCACCAGCAGCCGCGCCCGGTCAATGCCAGCCAGTTCAAGCGTATCAGCCTGCGCGATGTCCGCGAAGAGCACGGCATGGCCCTCAGCCTTGAGCCGCCCGACCGTTTCCGCATTCAGTTCAATGATGACCACGGGAATGCCGAGTCGCACGAGTCCGCGGTGCACCATTTCACCTACAGTGCCGTAGCCGCAGAGAATCGCATGATCCCGCAGTTCCTTTACGCGGCGCGCTGCCGCCGAGGCGCTCGTCTTGCCGGGAGCCAGTGGGGTGCCTGCGCTCCTTTCGCGCAGCCAGCCCCGCGAAACGGCCAGCTTCATCAGAAACGGAGAAATTGTCAGGGAAAAGGCCGTCACGGCGAGCAGACCATTGGCAAAAGCCCCCGGGATGATACCGCGTTCGGCGGCTTCCTGCCCCAGCACGACGGAAAATTCGCCACAACCCGCGAGGGCCAGCGCGGCTGCCCGGCCTGCGGCTGCCGATGCCCCGGAGAACCGGGCCGCCAGCAGCGTCAGCACAGGCTTCAAGGTGAGTGCGAGGACGATGCCGCTCAGTAACCATGGCCATGCGGCCGCCACCGAGGGAAGGTCGACCATGGCTCCCACGGAAAGAAAGAACACGGTCAGAAAGAAATCGCGGAAGGGCGCTGCATCAGCGAGGATGCGGTGGCTGTACACGGAGCCGCTGACAGCCACTCCGGCGGCAAAGGCACCCAGGCTAAGCCCAAGCCCCAGGCTCTGCCCCAGCGCCGCAACACCCGAACAGAGCGCCAGTACCGCTAGGGTGAACAGTTCGCGCGACCTTGTCCGGCTGACGGCCCGCAGCAGCAGGGGAACTCCGAACCGGCTCAGAAGCGCCGCACAGGCCAGAAACACAATTCCCTTGGCCGCCAGTGAGGCCCACGGCGCTTTGCCACTGCCGCCGGCGCCCTGCAGAATCAGCAGGAAAATGATCACGATGATGTCCTGTACGAGGGCTATCCCCAGTGTCAGCCTCGCCCCGGGATGCTCGCGGATGCCGGCATCATCAAAAAGCTTCACTCCCACCGCCGTCGAGGATAGACCAACGGCGACACCTGCCGTGGCCGATGCGAGTGCCGACCACCCAGCCGCGAGTGCCGTCAAACCAGCCAGACCCGCTGTCAGCCCCATCTGCCAAAGCCCGGCAGCCAGACCGTTTCGGCGCATCATCTTCAGTTCGTGACGGGAGCACTCCGCCCCCACCGTGAACATGAGCAGCAGGATGCCCACATCAGCCATGCGCTGCAGGGATTCCGCCGCCTCTGTACCCGGTGACAGTGAAAGTGGACTCAGCCTCGCCAGCAGAAAGCCGCACAGAAAGTAACCCGGCAGAGCGGGCAGCCGGAACCTCCGCAGGAGAAGGGTGCAGAGGACAGTCGCCAGAAGCGTCAGCGCCAGCAGCGGCATGAACCGATCATCCGATCCACCCGCCGCCAGCACCGGAAAATAACAGTTAGCTGGAAGCATGATTGCAGGCAAAGCACGCCAATCGTCCGGAACCGTGAATTGCGCCACTGACAAAGATTCCCGACTCGCAACCCCAACGAGCCTCCCTGACAACCGCCGGACGCAGCCCGGGGCACGGGGACGGCCGGGAGACCCCTCCGACGGAAGCAAAAGAGACATCGGGGGCCCCGGGGATGCCGGAAACACCAGCTGGAAGGTGTCCATGGCCCCCATTTCAGGGAAGTTCCCCGGTTCGGACGGGGAAAAAGCAAAAAAGAGCGAAAAGGAAGTTGCAGACCGCCGGAGCTGTGGTATCTGGAGGGGTCGCACGAAACAACGCGATCAGCAGGAGTCATCAGAACCGATTGTGACGGATAACGATCACAACCGGTATTTTTGTCCCCCTGAAACTTTCGTTCTTTGCAGTATAGTTCATTTTAACTTCCGGAAGGAACCGCAGATGGTTCAGTCCAGATGGCAATCCGGCAGCAGGGGAAACTCTGCAGCGGAGAAGTCGTCAGACTGGAGAAAAGTCTGCGGGGAGAACCGGAAGAGGGAAGAAAAGACTGATTTGTGCGCTGCGCGCCGGGAAGGCGCGCGGTCCGGCAGCTGAACTTTCCGCTCTGTCCGGGAAACTGGACTGGGGAGGAGAGAAGCTGCCAAACGTCAAATATTTCTTCTGAGCATGCGATCCGGTAATGCCGGAATCATGTTTGGAACACTTTCTACGGAGAGTTTGATTCTGGCTCAGAACGAACGCTGGCGGCGTGGATAAGACATGCAAGTCGAACGGGGCGGCAGCAATGCCGTTCAGTGGCGGACGGGTGCGTAACACGTGAACAATCTGCCCGGAAGATGGGGATAGCCCAGGGAAACTTGGATTAATACCCAGTGTGGCACAGGCTGGCATCAGCCTGCTGCCGAAGGTGCTGCAAGGTGCCGCTTCCGGATGAGTTCGCGGCCTATCAGCTAGTTGGCGGGGTAACGGCCCACCAAGGCGACGACGGGTAGCTGGTCTGAGAGGATGACCAGCCACACTGGAACTGAGACACGGTCCAGACACCTACGGGTGGCAGCAGTCGAGAATCATTCACAATGGGCGAAAGCCTGATGGTGTGACGCCGCGTGGAGGATGAAGGTCTTCGGATTGTAAACTCCTGTCAAGTGAGAGTAAAGCCGGGCATTAACTGTGTGCCGGTGTGAGAGTATCACTAGAGGAAGGGACGGCTAACTTCGTGCCAGCAGCCGCGGTAATACGAAGGTCCCAAGCGTTGTTCGGAATCACTGGGCGTAAAGGGTGCGTAGGCGGCACGGTAAGTCAGATGTGAAAGCCCGGGGCTCAACCCCGGAACTGCATCCGATACTGCCGTGCTCGAGGACTGGAGAGGAGTCTGGAATTCACAGTGGAGCAGTGAAATGCGTAGATATTGTGAGGAACACTAGCGGCGAAGGCGAGACTCTGGACAGATCCTGACGCTGAGGCACGAAGGCCAGGGGAGCAAACGGGATTAGATACCCCGGTAGTCCTGGCAGTAAACGGTGCACGCTTGGTGTGGGGGGATTTGACCCCTCCCGTGCCGGAGCTAACGCGTTAAGCGTGCCGCCTGGGAAGTACGGTCGCAAGATTAAAACTCAAAGAAATTGACGGGGACCCGCACAAGCGGTGGAGTATGTGGCTTAATTCGATGCAACGCGAAGAACCTTACCTGGGCTTGACATGCATTCTGTCGCCGGTGAAAGCCGGCTAGTGGAGCAATCCACGGTTTGCACAGGTGTTGCATGGCTGTCGTCAGCTCGTGTCGTGAGATGTTGGGTTAAGTCCCGCAACGAGCGCAACCCCCGTGTCCTGTTGCCAGCGCGTAATGGCGGGAACTCTGGACAGACTGCCTAGTTCAACTGGGAGGAAGGTGGGGACGACGTCAAGTCAGTATGGCCCTTACGCCCAGGGCTGCACACGTACTACAATGCCCGGTACAATGTGAACCGAAGCCGCGAGGCAGAGGAAATCCGTTAAAACCGGGCCCAGTTCAGATTGGAGGCTGCAACTCGCCTCCATGAAGTTGGAATCGCTAGTAATGGCGCATCAGCTACGGCGCCGTGAATACGTTCCCGGGTCTTGTACACACCGCCCGTCACATCATGGAAGCCGGTCGCGCTCGAAGTATCCGCGCCAACAGCAATGAAGCAGGGTCCTAAAGCATGACTGGTGACTGGGATGAAGTCGTAACAAGGTAGCCGTAGGGGAACCTGCGGCTGGATCACCTCCTTTCTATGGAGTACAGTGGAGACCGGAGCACGGGATCAAACATCCCCCGTGCCGTCCGCCGGAAGGCGGGAAAGGTCTCCCAGGTCAACACCGGACGCCGTGTCACCTTCGGGGACACGGTGCGGTGCGCAGGGGCCGGAAGGCTTCTGCAACCTTAAGGACAGCGTGCCGGAAAAGCGCACAGCGTGCAGATCAGTCTTTACTTCCCCTCTTGGAGATCCGGAGAACCGGAACGGAAGGCCGAAGGGATGCGGAAGCATCCGGACAGGCCGGCGAACCGGGGGCATAGCTCAGTTGGTAGAGCGCCAGCTTTGCAAGCTGGATGTCAGGAGTTCGAATCTCCTTGCCTCCACCACCGCCGCTTTCTTTGCATGGCAACATGAAGAGAGGGCAGCAGGAAGGGAGAGAGCAGGGCAGGGACGACGAAGGCAGGAAGGAAGCAAACCCTGCGGCCGCACGCCAGCCGGCTGAAGCCGAGGGAACCCGCGCAAGCGGACCCATAGCTCAGTTGGTTAGAGCACCGCCTTGATAAGGCGGGGGTCGCAGGTTCAAGTCCTGCTGGGTCCACCATCCGCGCAGAGATGAGGGTAGTCCGGAAACGGAGGACCGCAGAACTGCCGGGAGCATGCCGCAGCAAAGGAGTAACCGAGAGAGAAAAATGAACGCCGGTCCCCGGAAGGGGGCAGATACTGCAGAAAAAGAACGGAAGGGACCTCTGACCGGAAACGGGAAGGGTGTCCGCCGAGTTCATTGATATCTGCATACAGGGTAGAAATACAAGATCACTGGAGCCCGAGGGCTTCACAAAAGAAAGCGATCTTAGGAAATACGGCGCATTTTCTTCGAATTTACAGAAGAAGAGAATCAAGTTACAAAGGGCACACAGTGGATGCCTTGGTGCTGGAGGGCGATGAAGGACGTGATAAGCTGCGATAAGCTCCGGGGAGCGGCAAATACGCTATGATCCGGAGATTTCCGAATGGGGTAACCTGTGCAGGCTAATCCCTGCACGTGCGTTCCTGAATAAATAGGGAACGCGTCGCGAGACCCGGTGAAGTGAAACATCTCAGTAACCGGAGGAAAAGAAAACAAAACAGTGATTCCGTCAGTAGTGGCGAGCGAAAGCGGAACAGCCCAAACCGGAGGCTTTGCCTCCGGGGTTATAGGACCCCGTAAGGGACTGCAGAGGTTAGGTGAAGCGGCTGGAAATCCGCTCCCCAGAGGGTGAGAGACCCGTAACCGAAAACCAAAGCAGCCTGGGGGAGCTCCTGAGTAGCGCGGCACACGTGAAACGCCGCGTGAATTTGCGGGGACCATCCCGTAAGGCTAAATACCATCCAGCGACCGACAGTGAACAAGTACCGCGAGGGAAAGGTGAAAAGAACCGCTGTGAGCGGAGTGAAATAGAACCTGAAACCGTGTGCCTACAAGGTGTCAGAGCCCCTTCGGGGGTGATGGCGTGCCTTTTGCTTAATGAGTCTGCGAGTCAGTGTCTGTGGCCAGCTTAAGTCCTTCTGGGACGCAGGCGCAGCGAAAGCGAGTCCGAACAGGGCGAACATAGTCGCAGGCACTGGACCCGAAGCGGAGGTGACCTACCCATGGCCAGGCTGAAGCGTCAGTAACATGTCGTGGAAGGCCGAACTGGTGGCTCTTGAGAAAGTCTCGGATGAGCTGTGGGTAGGAGTGAAAGGCTAATCAAACCCCGTGATAGCTGGTTCTCTCCGAAATGCATTGAGGTGCAGCGTCGCACGCTGACGGGCGGGGGTAGAGCACTGAATAGGCTAGGGGGCACACCAGCCTACCAAACCTAATCAAACTCCGAATACCGCCCGGTGAAGTGCGGCAGTGAGACGGCGGGGGATAAGCTTCGTCGTCGAAAGGGAAACAGCCCAGATCAGCAGCTAAGGTGCCAGAATGCCGCTCAGTGGAAAGGATGTGGGATTACAGAGACAGTGAGGATGTTGGCTTAGAGGCAGCCACCATTTAAACAGTGCGTAATAGCTGACTCATCGAGTGATCCCGCGCCGAAAATGATTGGCGATCAAGCGGCATACCGAAGCTCTGGATGCGGTTCCGGTCCGCCGGAACCGTGTGGTAGGAGAGCATTGTCAGCGCGTGGAAGCCGGAAGGCGACTGAAGGTGGAGTGCTGACAAGAGAGCATGCAGACATAAGTAACGAGAAGGCAGGTGAAATCCCTGCCCGCCGTAAACCCAAGGTTTCCTGGGCCACGCTATTCGTCCCAGGGTTAGTCGGGACCTAAGCCGAGGCAGAGATGCGTAGGCGATGGACAGCGGGTTAATATTCCCGCACCACCGAAACTTAAACCGGAATGACGGGGTTGGGGAGGACAGCTGCCGATTGAAAGTGGCAGTGGCGCAAGCTGACGGGAAGGCTACGGCCGGACCGGATTGTCTGAACTGGCCTCCAAGAAAAGCTCCGGCGCATGCTAAGGTGCCCGTACCGCAAACCGACACAGGTGGGTGAGTAGAATATACTAAGGCGCAAGAGTGAACCCCCGTTAAGGAACTCGGCAATCTAGCCCCGTAACTTCGGGAGAAGGGGTGCCCCTGTCAAAGGGGGCCGCAGTGAATGGGCCCAACCGACTGTTTATCAAAAACACAGCACTCTGCCAAGACGCAAGTCCAAGTATAGGGTGTGACACGTGACCAATGCGGAAAGATTAAGGCAAGCGGTTAGCCGCAAGGCGAAGCTGTGAACCTAAGTCCCCGTGAATGTCGGCCGTAACTATAACGGTCCTAAGGTAGCGAAATTCCTTGTCGGGTAAGTTCCGACCTGCACGAATCGTGTAACGAGTTGGGCGCTGTCTCAACGGGGCGCTCAGTGAAATTGTACTGGCGGTGAAGATGCCGCCTACCCGTGGAAGGACGGAAAGACCCTATGCACCTTAACTGTAATCTGTCACTGTTGTTTCGGTTTTCATGCTCAGCGTAAGTGGGAGACTTCGAGGCAGCCCTTTCGGGGGTTGCTGAGTCGCCAATGAGACACCACCCCTGGGAATTGGAACATCTAACACCGGTCCCGTGAATCCGGGCGGAGGACAATGGCAGACGGTCAGTTTTACTGGGGCGGTATCCTCCCAAAGAGTAACGGAGGAGCGCGATGGTTGGTTCAGCCTGGTTGGCAATCAGGTGTCGAGTGCATTGGCATAAACCAGCCTAACTGTGAGGCCTACAAGCCGAGCAGATGCGAAAGCAGGTCAAAGTGATCCGGCGCTTGAAGATGGAATCGGCGTCGCTCAACGGACAAAAGGTACGCTAGGGATAACAGGCTGATCTTGCCCAAGAGTTCATATCGACGGCAAGGTTTGGCACCTCGATGTCGGCTCGTCACATCCTGGGGCTGGAGAAGGTCCCAAGGGTCCGGCTGTTCGCCGGTTAAAGTGGCACGCGAGCTGGGTTCAGAACGTCGCGAGACAGTTCGGTCCTCTATCCTCCATGGGCGCAGGAAAATTGAGGGGTTCAGTCCTTAGTACGAGAGGACCGGGACTGACGCACCTCTGGTGTTCCAGTTGTCTCGTCAGAGGCATCGCTGGGCAGCTAAGTGCGGAAGGGATAAGCGCTGAAAGCATCTAAGCGCCAAGCCCATCCCAAGATAAGTTTTCCCTGAAGGATCGTGGAAGACTACCACGTCGATAGGATGCGGGTGCAAGCGCAGCAATGCGTTCAGCTCAGCATTACTAATCATCCGTTCGACTTGATTCTCCTTCTGTCTTATTCAATTCACGTATTTCCTCCTGTATGCAGATATCAGCGAACCCGCCGCGGTGAAGACCGCGGTGCGGCGAACGCGCCTTCCCCACCGGGAAGGGGGGCTTCCCGACCGGGAGGCTGACAGACCTGCTGAAGTTCTCCTGACATATCCCTTCTCTCCTGACGCAGTCCCCTTCAATTGCATTGGAGGACTGCCTGCCATGAGGTCTCCGCAAGCGCGGCACCTGCCGGACAGTGATCCGGCCCCTGTGCTCCGCTTCTGGTGACCATAGCGCGGTGGAACCACCCGTTCCCATCCCGAACACGGAAGTGAAACGCTGCAGCGCCGATGGTAGTCTGACGACAGGTCATGCGAGAGTAGGTCGTTGCCAGGTTATACCGGCCCGTCTTCCCTGAAAGGGGGAGACGGGCCGCTTTGTTTTCCGCGATGGGTGAGCGGGCCGGGGGCGTGCCGCCGATGCGCAGATCCCCGCCGGGCACAAGGTGCTCATGCGGCGGCGCTGTGGCCCTGGGGGCAGGGTCCCCGGCGGACGGCGGGGGCCATATTCCAGAGGGGCTTCGCTGCGCCGCAGTCGAACGTCCCGGCCTCCTTCTTTGTTGCGCCTTGCCTCACGGAAACATTCCTCGCCTCGCTGCCAGTCCGGGTTTTGCAACAGGCGCATGGGGCGATCTGGTGCTGATGAATCCGGAGGAAAGCGTGAAACCTGCTTGAATGCGGGGTCGGGATGAACATGGCTCAGAGGAACTGACCTGCTGTAATCCGACCGCCATTGATCCAATGCTTGCACTTAAATCTGCTCAAGAATGCCGCTGGGACTGTCTATCGCTGGGCGAGGTGATGCTCCGGCTTGATCCCGGGGAGGGGCGAGTACGGACGGCACGGCAGTTTCAGGCATGGGAAGGGGGCGGCGAGTACAATGTGGCGCGTGGGCTGCGGAAGTGTTTTCGGCTGCGAACGGCTCACGTGACAGCGTTTGCGGAGAACGATGTGGGGAGGCTAATTGAGGACTTCATGATGCAGGGAGGGGTGGACACCGGCTATGTGCGCTGGGTCCCGTACGATGGGATTGGCCGGTCGGTCCGGAACGGCCTGAATTTCACGGAGCGGGGATTCGGGATCCGCGGTGCGCTGGGAGTACCGGATCGGGGTAACACCGCGGCCAGCCAACTCAAGCCTGGGGACATTGACTGGGAGGAGATTTTCGGACGCCATGGTGTCCGTTGGTTCCATACGGGAGGGATTTTTGCGGCGCTGAGCGATACCACGCCGGAGGTGGTCATTGAGGCCGTCGAGGCCGCGCACCGGCACGGGACGATGGTGAGTTATGACCTGAACTACCGACCGAGTCTCTGGAAGACGATCGGAGGGAAGGCCCGGGCGCAGGAAGTGAATCGCCGCATTGCGGGAAACGTGGATGTGATGATTGGGAACGAGGAGGATTTCACGGCATCGCTTGGCTTTGAGGTTGAGGGGGTAGATGAGCATCTCACCACGGTGCCCACGGAGAGTTTTCAGCGCATGATCACGCGGGCGGTGGCCGAGTTTCCGAATTTCAAGGTGGCTGCTACGACTTTGCGGACCGTCAGGACCGCTACCATCAATGACTGGGGGGCCATCCTGTGGCATGAGGGCTTCTTTCACGAGGCGACGGCCCGGCCGGGACTTGAGATTATGGATCGGGTTGGTGGGGGCGACAGTTTTGCGAGCGGGCTGATCTATGGGTTTCTGGCGCACAATGATGCAGGGAAGGCGGTGAATTACGGGGCGGCGCACGGTGCGCTGGCCATGACGACGCCCGGTGATACCTCGATGGCCAGTCTGGCCGAGGTGGAGAAGGAAATGGCTGGAGGCAGCAAGCGGGTGGAGCGTTGAGTTTTTTGGCCGTGGGCGCGGAACGAATCGGCGTTGCGCGGAAGGTGCAGCCGCGGAAGGCCGTGGTCATGAATTTCCGCTGGCTTGGTCGACTCATCCTCCTCGTTCTTCCCGGGGGTCTCGCGACCCTGTCTGCGGAAGAAAAGCCCATCAGTTATTACCGTCAGATCCGTCCGATCCTGCAGGCGGCCTGTCATGGATGCCATCAGCCGGCCAAGGCCAAGGGAAATTACGTGATGACGAGTCACGATTTGCTTTTGAAGGGGGGTGAGGATGATGGAGTGGCGGTGGTGCCGGGTAAGCCGGAGGAGTCGTCGCTGATGCGGAACATTCTGCCGCATGAGGGTGGAAAGCCCGAGATGCCGAAGAATGCGGAGCCACTGGCGAAGCCTGAGGTGGACCTGATCGGGCGGTGGATTGCCGAGGGGGCGTTGGACGATACGCCACCGAATGTCATGGTACGGCACGATGCCGGTCGTCCTCCCGTGTATCTGCGTCCGCCGAGCCTTGATGCGGTGGCGTGGTCACCCGATGGACAGTGGATTGCCGTGACTGGTTTTCATGAGATTCTCCTGCATCGGGCAGACGGGAGTGGGCTCGTAAGGCGTCTCATTGGTTTGTCCGAACGGCTCACGAGTCTCAGTTTCAGCAAAGATGGGAAGTATCTTGCGGCGACGGGGGGCTTGCCAGCCCGGATGGGAGAACTGCAGGTGTGGAAGATTCCATCTGGCGAGCTGCAGCTCTCGTGGCCGGCTACGGCGGATACGGTCTACGGGGTGTCGTGGTCACCCGATGGGAAGCTGCTCGCTTTTGGCTGTGCGGCTGACAAGTCTGTGCGGGCGATTGATCTGGAGGCAGGGCGTCAGGTTCTCTTCATGGCGAGCCATGATGACTGGGTCCTCGACACGGTCTTTTCGGTGAAGGGCGACCATGTCATTTCGTGTGGGCGCGACATGTCTGCCAAGCTGACGGAGCTGGCGACGGAACGGTTTGTGGACAATCTGACCAGCATTACGCCTGGAGCGCTGAAGGGTGGGCTGGCGGGGATTGCGCGGCATCCGCTGCGGGATGAAATCCTTGTGGGAGGTGCTGACGGGGTGCCGCAGGTGTACCGGGTCTTCCGCGAGGTGCAGCGGCGCATCGGGGACAATTCGAACCTGATCCGGCGGTACCCTCCGATGGAAGGGAGAATCTGGGCAGTCGATTACAGTCCGGATGGCAAGAGGATGCTTGCGGCGGCCAGCATGGACGGGAAGGGGAGCCTTGCCGTGGGGAAGGCGGAATACGACCCGGTGCTGCCGGAGCGGATCAAGGGGATCTTCGGAAAGGTGAGCACATCGCGGTCACCGGAGGAGAATGCCGCTGTCGAAGCATGGCAGACGGAAGGTGCCGAGATTCTGAAGTCGGTCACTTTCCCTGCGGGCATCTATGCGGCGCGTTTCAGTCCCGACGGCAGTCTCATTGCGGCGGCCGGGCAGAGTGGGTCTGTGATCGTGCTGCGGTCGGACGATCTGAGCGAAGTGCGGCAGTTTGTGGCTGTGCCGCTGTCGGCTGGCGTTGTGGTTCCGGCGCAGCGGTGAACGGAAGATCTGATCTGTGCCGTGGCTGGCTGGTGCCTGCAGGCACAGATCGCGTTGTGCTGTTGGAGGCTCAGCTTGATCGCTTTTGCTCAGCGGGTACGGAAAGCGCCGGCGGGTAGACCTTCCTTGTTCATGAGGTTGGGTTCGGCGATCTGGCTGAAGGCGAACCGGGCGGTGGTGGGCTGTGGAACGGCTGGGCAGGAAACGATCACGCTGTTGCCATCGATGGTTGCTTCGGCGTCGTGAAACTTTCCATCGCTTCCTGCGATCTCGAACCAGCTGAGTGGTTTGCCGTCGCGGGAGGCGAGACCGGATCCGGTGGAAGCGAACTGGATGCGGATGCGGCTGCCGTCGATGGAATGGCTGGCGTAGGACGGCCCTGAGGCGATCAGATCGGATCGGCCGTAGTCCTTGGCGAGGGCGAGGAGGGCGAGGCGGCGGCCGACTTCCTGTTTATTGCGTGGGTGGATATCGTTGACGTTGCCGATGTCATTGATGACGGCCATGCCCGTGTGGGGGATTTGTCTGGCGCTTTCGGCCTGGGCTTCCCAGATTTCGGCGAGTCTGGTATCGGCGCGGTCGGTGGCGGGGTCCTTGCGGCTGTAGTTGTAGGGTGCGAGCTGGACGTGATAGAATGGGAATTCGCCCTGGTTCCAGACGCTGCGCCAGCCGCCGACGAGGGCTTTCATGCGGTCGAGGTACAGCATGCCTTCGCCGTTATTGGATTCGCCCTGGTACCAGACGGCTCCGCGGATGGCGAAGGGGACGAGTGGATGAATCATGGCGTTGTAGGTGCCGACGAGCTGCTGATGGCCGTGGGCGAGGGGGCCGGGGCGGTCCGGCATGGTGGGGAGAGGTTGTTTCTGCTTGAGGAGATCGCGGCCCTGTTTCGCCCAGTTTTCCACGTTGCCGAGCCATGTCTGCAGGGCGGCCTCGTGTTCCGGGTATCCCGGGGTGTTCATGCGGATGGTTTTCACATGGTCGCGCTGGCTGGGGACCTGAGCGAAGCCTTCGATGGGGGTCCATGGTTCGATGCGGCTGCCTCCCCATGAACTGGCGATGAGACCGACTGGGACATTGAGTTCGCGGTGGAGGTGACGGCCCATGTAGTAGAGGACCGCCGAGAACTTGGGAATGCTTTCCGGGGAGCAGGCTGTCCACGAGGCGTCCACATTACGGTTTTTCACTGGGGATGACACCAGGGGCACGAGGAAGAGCCGGATTCCCGGGTGGCTGGCGGCGGCGATTTCTTCGGCTGGTTTGTCCGAGGCTTCGACGCTCCACTGCATATTGCTCTGGCCGCTGCCGATCCAGACTTCTCCGACAAGGATATCGTCGAGGCGGATTTCATTGGAACCCTTGATGACCATGTCCTGGGGATTGGCATTGGCCGGCATGGCGTCGAGGCTGACTTTCCATGTTCCTTCGGCGTCGGCGGTGACCTCTTTGGTTTGTCCTGCGAAGGAGACCGAGACTTTTTCACCGGGATTGGCCCAGCCCCAGACCGGCACGGGTTTGTCCCTCTGGAGCACCATATGGGAATTGAGGACAGAGGGCAGCGTGACGGCGGCGGTGAGGGCCGGGGAGAGGAGAACCGGAAAGGCGGCAGAAAGGAGGAGAGATCGCATGGACAGTGGATGCCATGAGGGATGAACGGGTGCAATTCTCAAGTTGCCACGCGAGGGCGGGAGGGTCACTGCCGTCCCCGGGTGGCGGCCTTTGTGCGTGCGGGATCCGGTGGAACTGGAACTGGAATGCGGATGACGGTGGCGAGGGGGCGGTGGTCACTGGCGAGGCGCCACGCCCGGTCCGATGGGATGCGGCAGTCGGCATCGGCGATGGCCGGGCGCAGACTGCGGGATGCCAGCAGGAAATCGATGCGGCTGTAGGAGTCTTCTTCCGGGAAGTGGTAGGTCCAGCGTTCCCCTCGGTCGTCCGCGCAGGGGAGTTCTGCGAGGTAGCGGCCGTTGGCGCGGATTCCGCGGATGCTGCGGAGCGACGGGCTGTCGCGGGAATCATTGAAATCTCCGAACAGGAGCAGAGGGCTTTGCGGGGCTGCGCGGAGGATGTCGTCGATTTTCCGGCGCAGGAGATGGGCCTCATTGCGGCGCATGAGGCTCTCTTCGGCTTCCGGCGTGTCGCGTCGGCTCTTGAGGTGGACGCCGCAGAGGCGCAGCTGCCAGTGCGGAGCTGGCTGGATGGTGACGTCGAGGATGCCGCGCTGGATGGGGAATCGGCTGGTTCCCAGCTGGTAGGATAGGCGGGTTTCGTGCTGGCGGCTCGCGATGGGAAAGCGGCTGAGCACGGCGAGATGGCGGACGGGATCAGCTCCGCTGACCAGTTCGCGATGGGGCAGTGTGATGCCTTCCTCGGCGAGCATTTCCTGGAGGCGCTGCAGGTCATGATCCGATCCCATTTCCGAAAGGCCGACTATATCGGGCTGGGTGCTGGCGAGGGTGCGGACGACCGCGGAGACTTCCTCGCGGGGTTTTGGGCGGACTGGGCTCGGGTAGGAGGGGGGCGGTGAAGTCGTTCCGGTGAAGTTCCGGACGTTCCAGGAAACCACGCGGATGGTGGCTGGGGATGGGGTGTCCGGGGCGGCTTCCTGTGGCTGGGCCGCAAGGAGAAAAACAAAAGAGGCACCGGTGAGGGTGCCTCTCTGGAGGAAGTGGAGGAATGATCGCGCGGGGCGCGGAGGCATCAGATTTTGGTATCCTTTTCGTCGACAGCCTTGGTGATTTCGTGTTCGAATTCCTGGCGTGCCTTTTTGAATTCGCCCATGCTGCGTCCGAGACCGCGGGCGAATTCCGGGAGTTTTTTGGCTCCGAAGAGGAGGAGGATGGCCAGGAAGATCAGGAACATTTCCTGACCTCCGATGGGCATGGCGAAGAAAACCTGGGTAGTGTTCATGGATTGAGGGAGGGTAGGGGACGGGGGAGAGGGTGCAAAGGGAAAGTTCCCGTGGGGGAGCGCCGGTGGCACCTTCTATTCTTTTAAGCGGTACGGTGGGTTCCCCTTGTCTGTTTCAGTGGATCCGGGCCTGGTGGTTCAGAGGCCGACGGCGGCGAGGCGGGCTTCGTCGGTATGGAGGCGGCCGCGGTTTTCCGGTCGGGTGGCGGCGGTCAGTTCGTCGCGGAATTTGGCGATGAAGCTTTCGGTGGGCCATGAGCAGGCTTCGCCGAATGCGCAGATGGTTTTGCCATCGATCTGGTAGGCCACGCTTTCGAGGAGGGAGACGTCTTCTGGGGAGGCGGTGCCTCCGGCGATGCGGTCGCTGATTTTGCGCATCCAGAGGCTGCCTTCGCGGCAGGGGGTGCATTGGCCGCAGCTTTCGTGCGCGTAGAAGGCGTTGAGGTTATTGAGAACCCACGCCATGCTGCGGGAGTCGTCCATGATGATGACGCCGCCGGAACCGGCCATGGATCCGCAGGCGGCGATGGTATCGAAGTCCATGGGGATGTCCCAGACGGAGAGTTCCTTCATGCTGCCGTCCGGTTGTTTGACTTTGAAGGTTTCGTCGGCGCGGAGGACCTTGGCGGACGATCCCCCGGGGATGATGGCCTTGAGTTTCCGGCCTGGGCGGAGGCCGCCGCACATGTCATTGATGACTTCGCCCATGGTGACCTTGCCGACCTGGACTTCGAAGTAGCCGGGGCGGACGACATCACCGCTGACGCAGAGGATGCGGGTACCGGTATTGCGCGGGGTTCCGAGTTTGGCGTATTCGGCTCCGCCCATGGCGAGGATGTGGCGGACGTGGCAGAGGCTTTCGACGTTGTTGACGATGGTGGGGCAGAGGTACAGGCCGAGGGCGGCCGGGAAGTAAGGCGGTTTGATGCGCGGGTAGGGCCTTTTTCCTTCGAGGCTCTCGATGAGGCCGGTTTCTTCGCCGCAGATGTAGGCTCCGGCTCCGCGGTGCACGTAGATTTCGAGGTCGAATCCCGAACCGCAGATGTTTTTGCCGAGGAAGCCGCGGGCGCGGGCTTCGGCGATGGCCTTTTCGAGAATCTGGGCGCCTTCCGGGAATTCCTCGCGGATGTAGATGTAGGCTAGGTGGGCTCCTACGGCGAAGCAGGAGATGGTCATGCCCTCGATGAGCTGATGGGGGTCCTGATGGATGATGTAGCGGTCCTTGAATGTGCCGGGTTCACTTTCGTCTGCATTGCAGATCAGGTAGACCGGTTTGGTATTGTTGGGGGGGATGAAGGTCCATTTGACGCCCGTGGGGAAGCCTGCGCCGCCGCGGCCGCGCAGACCGCTGAGTTTCACTTCCTCGGTGATGGCCTTGGGTTCCATCGTGAGGGCCTTGCGGAGCTGGTCGTAGCCGCCCTCGCGCAGGTAGCAGTCGATGGAGGTGTCCCATCCCTCCCGGTCTACGTTCCGGAAGATCATGCGGTGTTCTTTCGGGTGCGGCTGCTTGCCGGTTTTGTAGTTGATGGCCATGGTGCTGGTGGGATTCATGGGTGGCCGGGCGCGGGGACCGGATGGGTTCCCGGAGGATTCGATTCGAGGGCTGCTGCGGCAACCCGAATTTGTGAAATTTTTCACAAGCCTTCCGGGGGGGACCGGGGAAGCCGAGGCAGGTCATGGCGGCGGCGTTGCTTTGACAGGTCGTCTCCTCTGGGTACAGAGGGGCGCTTCACTTCAACGGAACCACAGATTCAGAATGAGCACAGAGACCCCCCAAACGCAGGCCTTTCAGGCGGAAGTCAGGCAGCTTCTCGACATTGTCATTCACTCCCTGTATACGGACCGGGAGATTTTTCTGCGGGAGCTGGTATCGAATGCGTCGGATGCGCAGGAGAAGCTGAGGCATCTGAAGCTGACGGGTGCGGAAGTGGCTGACGGGGAGTTGCCGCTGGAGATTTCGATCCGCACGGACGAGGAAGGGCGGACGCTGACGATTGAGGATGCGGGGATCGGGATGACGCGGGAGGAACTGGTGGAGAATCTGGGGACGATTGCGCACAGTGGCACGAAGGCCTTTCTGCAGGGTCTGGAGGCGGGTGCGGCGGCGGCTGGGAATGTGATCGGGCGCTTCGGGGTGGGATTCTACAGTGTCTTCATGGTGGCCGACCGGGTGGATGTGTACACGAAGTCGTGGCGGTCCGATTCCGGGGCGCTGCATTGGAGCAGTGATGGGCGGAGTGGTTATTCCGTGGCGGAGGCGGCCGACCGTCCGCGGGGCACGCGGGTCGTGATTCATCTGCGCGAGGATCAGGGCGATTATGCGCGTCAGTGGCGGATTTCGGAGCTGCTGAAGCGGTATTCGAATTTTGTGCCGTTTCCGGTGCAGCTGGACGGGGAGCGGTCGAATGCGGTGGAGGCGCTGTGGCTGAAGAACCGGAGCGAGGTGACTGACGAGCAGTATGGGGAATTCTACAAGTTCATCGCGCATGCGTGGGACGAGCCGCGCTACCGGCTTCATTTCAATGCGGACGCCCCGCTGGTGATCAATTCGCTGGTGTTTGTGCCCGGGGAGAATCCTGAGCCATGGGGCATGGGTCAGACTGAGCCTGGGGTGGCGCTGTACTGCCGGAGGGTGCTCATTGATCCGCATCCGAAGGGACTGCTGCCCGATTGGCTGCGGTTTCTGCGTGGCGTGATCGACAGTGATGACCTGCCGCTCAATATTTCCCGCGAGACCATGCAGGACAGTGCGCTCGTGCAGAAGCTGGGCGATGTCATCACGAAGCGTTTTCTGAAGTTCCTCGATGGGGAAGCGAAGAGCGACGCGGCGAAGTACGCTGATTTCTACGCGAAGTTCAGCCGTTTTGTGAAAGAGGGAGTGGTGACGGATGGAAAGCACCGGGAGGCCCTTGCGAAGCTGCTGAGGTTTGAGAGCAGCATGACGGAGGCGGGTGAGCTGACGTCGCTCGAGGAGTACGCGGCGCGCATGAAGGACGGGCAGAACGACATCTATTTTCTGCAGGCTCCCAGCCGTCATGCCATTGAGAATGGTCCGTATCTCGAGGCCTTCCGGGCACGTGGTCTTGAGGTGCTGTTCTTCACCGAGCCGGTGGATGAATACATTGCGGGGTCGCTCCATGAATTTGGCGGCAAGCGGCTGCAGGCAGCGGATGCGGACGATCTGGAACTGCCCGAGGCGCCTGAGCCGGAGGGCGAGAGTCTGTCGGCAGAGGAAGGCGAGCAGTTCTGCCGATGGATGGGTGAGCAACTGGGTGATGGGGTGAAGGAAGTGGCCGTTTCGCGGCGGCTGACGGGAAGTCCGGTGGTGGCGCTGCTGCCGGAGGAGGCGAGAATGGGGCCGCAGATGCGGGCCATGATGCGCACGCTGAAGCAGGAAGCCCCTGCGCCGAAGGTGCGCCTGGAGATCAATCCGCGGCACCCGCTGATCCGCCGGCTCTGGGAAACGAGGGAATCGCGTCCTGAGGCGGCTGGCCTGATTGCGGGCCAGCTTCTTGATACAGCTCTGCTGAGTGCCGGGCTCGTGGAGGATCCGCGGAGCATGGTGCAGAGGGTGCATCAGGTGATGGAGGCGGCGCTCCGCTGACCCCGTGCGGGGTATCCTGACCATTCCTTTGCATTTTTTCCGCGGTTCTGCATGCTCTGGACAGAAGCTGTCCGTGCGGGCGCTTTCTTTTCAGGCATGATTGGAGACCTCATCAAGATCCGACCGGACCAGCTCCCGGTGCGGCGTCAGCGACGCCGCCGCCCGCCGCTGTGGAAACGGCCGTGGTTCCGTGTGGTTTCGCTGACGCTGCTGGGCATTGTCCTCGTGACCACGCTCAGTCTGCGGTCGTATCTGGCTGGTTTCCGGGAGAAGGCGGATGAATTCGATCTGTCGCTGCTGGGGAAATTCGAGCAGAGCAGCATTCTTTTTGACCGGGAGGGACGGGAGATTGGGCGGCTGGCGAACGAGAACCGGACAGTGATTCAGTACAGCGACATGCCGCAGCATCTCATTGATGCGCTGGTGGCGACGGAGGACAGCCGGTTCTGGGAGCACAAGGGGGTGGATTACCGTGGCATTGTGCGGGCGGCCAAGGACAGTCTTTTCGCGGGGCGCGCGGTATCCGGGGCGAGTACGATCACGCAGCAGCTGGCACGGAATACCTATGGTCTGATGGAGCGGACCAGGGAACGCAAGCTGCTCGAGATTCATCTGGCGGAGCGGATCGAGAAGCATTTCGGGAAGCCCGAGATCATTGAGCTGTACCTGAACCGGATTCCGTTCGGGAAGGGGTTTTACGGAATCGAGGCTGCGGCGCAGGGGTATTTCAGCAAGAGCACGAAGGAGCTGACGAAATCCGAGGCTGCGGCGCTGATCGGGCTGATCAAGAGTCCGCGCTTTTACAATCCGCTGAACAATCCGGCCCTCGCGACGCGGGAGCGCAACGAGACGCTCGACCGGATGGTGATCCGCAAGTACCTCACGCGGGAGGAAGCGAATGCGATGAAGGCGGAACCGCTGGTGGTGAAGCCCTCCGAGGCGGTGCGGGCGGCGGGGTATGTGCAGTATGAGATCGAGGATGAGATCGAGGCGATTCTGAGCGGACTGGGGATTGATGGCGTGGCGGGGAAGGGGTACCGCGTGTACACGACGATTGATTCCGAGATGCAGCGGGCCATGGAGGAAAGTCTGGCAAAGCGGCTTGAGGCGGTGGAGCAGCGGGAGGACTATCCGAAGGAACGGGAGAAGCAGGCGGAGTTCACGGCCAAGCTGGAGGCTCACCGGAAGGCTGGGGGTCTGCCGCAGGATGCGCCACGTCCGGGGTATCTCCAGGGGGCGGCAATTGCGCTCGACAACCGGTCGGGGGCGGTGCTGGCCATGGCCGGGGGGCGGAACTTTGCGCAGTCGCAGTACAACCGGGTCTTTCTGAGCAAGCGTCCGGCGGCGACGGCCTTTGTCCCCTTTGTCTACACGGCGGCTTTTGAGGACCGCTGGTTTCCGGGCAGCCGGATCATCGATCAGCGGATGGACAACACGAGGATCATGCTGGGAGCGACCACGGGAACGCTGGGTGAGCTGGGCGTGGAGACCTTCAATATTCAGCATGACGACACGACTTCGATCCGGAAGGCGTTCATCCAGGGGAAAAACAACTGTCCGGCGCGTCTCGGGCTGGAGATGGGGGTGGAAAAGGTGACGGCCCTTGCGAAGCGTGCGGGCTTCGGGGACATGCCTTCGGATCCGGCGATTCTGCTGGGGCGGCATGAGGTTTCGGTCCGGGACATGGCGTTGGCCTACACGTCTTTCCCGAATGGCGGGGAACGGCCCGAGGGAATTCATTTCGTGACGAGAATCGAGCGTGCGGATGGACAGCCGGTTTGGAAGCGTGGGGGGGAAGCCGGGATGGTGAGGGTGACGGATCCTGCGGCGGCGTGGATGACGCACAGTTGTCTGGAGGAATCGATGGTGCTGGACATCGGGACGGCTTCGAATGCGCGGGAGCTTGGGCTGCGGCCGATGCCGGTGGCTGGCAAGACGGGGACGCACATTAATTCGACCGACCTGTGGTTTGCGGGGTACAGCAGCGAGGTGACGTGTGCAGTCTGGGTGGGTCTGGACAAGCGGGAGCAGGTGTATCCGTTCGCCTTCAGCCGTCACACGGCACTGCCGGTCTGGGTGGATGTCATGAATGCGTCGGTGCATGGCGACCGGGAACCGGTGGATTTCAAGGAACCGGGAGGACTGAACCTGGTGGAATTGTGTGAATTGTCCGGTGATGTGGCTTCGGATGCCTGTCTGGAGATGCGGCCGGATCCGGCGGATCCCGAGCGGGAGAAGCTGACGAAGATTTCCTACATGGAGTACATCCGGGCGGGTACGAAGATCGGGAATGTATGCAAGCTGCACACGATTGGCGGGGAGGTGGCGTCGGCGGCGCTCATGGCCGAGCCGGGGGTGCCGGTTCCGCCGAGCGGGGCGGCGGGCATCAATCCGGAACTGGCGGCCGCTGATGCCATTCCGGTGCGGGTGACTGCAGCGACGGTGCTGGGCAAGGATCCCTATGCTTCGGTGATCGCCGGGGCAGCGGGGAAGGAGAAGGCTGAAGATGAGAAGGAGGATGGCCGGAAGAAGGGTAAGGGGAAAGATGAGAAGGATGGCGAGGGCGAGAAGAAGCCCGTGCGGACTGCGGTTACGGCTGCTCCGGCGATTCCAGCGGCACCGGTGCCGGTGGTGACGCCGGGGGCGGGAGCCCGGCCGCTGCTGATTCAGCCGGGCAAGGCGGATATTGAGTGAAGCGGGCCGGCATCTCCGGCAGAAGGAAGTTCCCGGGGCGGGAGCGCTTGCGTAGTGGAAGAAAGGACCGTTGCATGCGGTTTCCGTTTCCTGAACGCCATGGCTGCCCGAACTGAATCCCCGCTGACGAATCATCCTTCCGATGGAGGCATTGCCTTTCCGTTGTCGGGCGTGCAGATCATGCGGCTTCCGAACGGGCTGGAAGTGCTTTTCAAGGAAGACCGGAGTGCGCCGCTGGTGAGTGTGCAGGTCTGGGTGAAGACCGGGAGCATTCTGGAGGATCGGCTGCTGGGAACTGGTGTCTCGCATCTTGTGGAGCACATGGTGTTTCAGGGGGCGGGGGCTCATGGCCCGGGAGAAATCGCCCGGCGCGTGCAGGACACTGGGGGTGTGCTCAATGCCTACACGTCCTTTGACCGGACGGTGTACTGGGTGGACACGCTGCGTGAAGGGCTGGAGACTTCGCTGGGGGTGCTGGCGGATCTGACGACGGCGGCGCGGTTTCCGCTGGAGGAATTCGCCAAGGAAAAGGATGTCATCCGGCGGGAGATTGACATGGGGAAGGACGATCCCGGACGTGCGGTGAGTCAGTTGATGTTCAGCACACTGTACCGGGAGCATCCGTACCGCGAACCGGTCATCGGAAACCTGGAACTGTTCAACACAGTCGAGCGGGAGGCAGCCTTCGGGTACTGGCAGGAACGTTATGTTCCGGGAAGGATGTTTGTGGTGGTGGTGGGTGATGCGGATGCGGCGACGGTGGAGCGCCTTGTGCAGGAGAAATTCGGCCGGGTGGAACCGCGTCCGTCGCCGCACATTCTGCTGCCGGAGGAACCAGAGCAGGCGGGTGTGCGGGAGGCGCACGTGGAATTCCCCACGGAGATCACGAGAATGGATCTGGCCTGGCGGATTCCGGGATTGCTGGACGGTGTAACGCCGGCGCTCGATGTGCTGGCCACCCTGCTCGGGAGCGGCCGTACTTCGAGGCTCTGGAGGGAAGTGAGGGAGCGGCGTTCCCTTGCGCACTCGATTGGTGCGGGTGCCTACACGCCGCTGCTGAGCGGGGTATTCTATGTGAGTGCCGAGTGCGAAGCGGGGAACCGCGAAGCCGTGGAAGCAGCCGTGCTGGAGCAGTTGGAGGGCATCCGCGACGGAGGGGTGACGGAGGCCGAGGTGCGCCGGGCGAGACGGATGCTGCTGGCTGATCAGCTGGGCGGGCTGGTGACCATGCGGGGGCAGGCGTCGGATATCGGGGCCAACTGGCATGCGACGGGCAACACGGAGTTCACGAGGCATTATCTGCAAGCGATCGACCGGGTGACGCCGGCTGAGGTGGCGGCGGTGGCTGGTGCGTGGCTGCGGCCGGACCGGAGGTGCAGTGTGTCGGTGAATCCGAAGGGGAGTCTGCGGTCTGCGTCGGTGCGCGCTGGCGGACTGAAGCCTGGGGCCATGCGGCGGCATGTCTTTGGCAATGGGCTGACCCTGCTGGTGCGGGAGGACCGGAGGCTTCCGGTGGTTTCGCTGCATGCGACGCTGCGTGGTGGCGTGCTTGAGGAGACGGCGGAGACGAGCGGGCTGGGTCGTCTCATGGCGCGGACCATGGTCAAGGGCACCGGTCAGCGCAGTGCGGAGCTGATTGCCGATCTGATCGAGGGTGGCGGCGGCAGCATTGGGGCGGACAGTGGAGGCAGCAGTTTTTCGCTTTCGGCGCAGGTGCTGCGGCCGGATTTCCGGGAAGGGCTGGCGGTTTGGGCGGACGTGCTGCTGCGGGCTTCCTATCCGGACGAGGAAGTGCGGAAGGAAGCGGAGCGGCAGGTTGCGACTCTGCGGCAGCAGGAGGATCATCCTTCGTTTGTGGCCTTTCAGGGACTGCGGCGCGCGGTTTACGGGCAGCATCCCTTTGCCATGAACCGCGAAGGAACTCCGGAATCGCTGGCCGCGCTGAGCGGGGTGCAGCTGCGGGATTGGCACCGGAGGCAGGTGGTTTCCGGGAATGCCGTGGTGGCGGTGGTGGGGGATGTGGATTTCGACGAAGTGTGTGCTGCTGTGGAAGCCGAACTGGGTGGCATGCCGGCGGGCCCGCGGCGGCAGCCGGCGGTGCTTCCGCTGCTCCCTGCGCACCGCGGTCAGGAGATGCATATGGTCCGCGACAAGCGGCAGTCGTTTCTCGTGGCAGGCTACCCCGCGGTGGACATTGTGCATCCGGACCGGGTGGCGCTGGATCTGATTGATGAGGCCTGCAGCGACATGGCGAGCCGTTTCTTCGAGCGGATCCGCGAGGAGCATGGGCTGGCGTATTCCGTGGGGACCACGCAGGTAATGGGAATGGCACCCGGGGTGTTTGCCTTTTATCTGAGTGCCGCTCCGGAGAAGGCGGAATTTGCGAAGGCCGAGCTGCTGCAGGAGATTGGGCTGCTGGCGAGCGACGGGCTGACCGCGGACGAACTGGAACGGGCGAGGCGCACGTGGATTGGCAAGCAGACGATGCAGATGCAGAGCAGTGCGGGGCTGGCGCAGCAGAGCGCCCTTGACGAGCTGTACGGGCTTGGATTTGACCACCAGGAAAAAGTGCTGGAGCGGGTGCGGAACATTTCGCGGGAGGAGATTGCGGAGGTCTGTGCGCGCTATTTCCGGGCAGAACCGGTCGTCGTGATGGTGGGCCCGGGAGCAGCGGGCGAGGAACCGGCGTGAGCAAGCAGTTTATGTGGACATCCGTCAAAACCTACACCGATATCAGGCTCGACAAGACCAGTGATGGGATTGCGAGGATCACGATCAACCGTCCGGAAGTGCGCAATGCCTTCCGGCCGCTCACCGTCCGTGAGTTGCTCGATGCGTTCGATGTGGCGCATGAGGATCCCGATGTGGGGGTCATCATTCTGACGGGAGAGGGAGACAAGGCCTTCTGTTCGGGAGGGGACCAGAAAGTGCGGGGGCATGCCGGGTATGTGGGCAGCGACGGGGTGCCGCGGCTCAATGTTCTTGATCTGCAGAAGAAGATCCGGAGCATTCCCAAGCCGGTGATTGCGATGGTTGCGGGGTATGCCATCGGGGGCGGGCATGTGCTGCATGTGGTCTGCGATCTCACGATTGCGGCGGACAATGCGCGGTTTGGTCAGACCGGACCGAAGGTTGGATCGTTTGATGGCGGACTGGGTTCCTCTTATCTGGCGCGCATTGTGGGGCAGAAGAAGGCTCGTGAGATCTGGTTTCTGTGCCGTCAGTACGATGCGGCGCAGGCCCTTGAGATGGGCCTTGTGAATGCGGTGGTTCCGCTGGCGGAACTGGAGTCGGAGACGCTCAAGTGGGCCCGTGAGATTCTGCAGCACAGCCCGCTGGCGCTGCGCTGTCTGAAGGCCGCGCTCAATGCCGACTGTGACGGGCAGATTGGTTTGCTTGATCTGGCGGGGAATGCGACCCTGCTTTACTACATGAGCGAAGAGGCCAAGGAGGGAAAGAATGCCTTTGTGGAGAAGCGGCGGCCGGATTTCCGGAAATTTCCGCGGGTTCCCTGACGAGTGGCGGATCCTTTCAGTAGTCCATGTCGCGGAAGGTCTGGCGGGTGAGTTCCGCCTTGGCGAGCATCTTGTCCGCGTTGGCGCGCAGTCTCCGGCAGAGGAGGCGGCCGAGCCATTTGAGGACGAGGAAGGCTGCGTGGGGATCGGTCTCGACGATCTTCGTGAACTGGTCGTCGTCGATGGTCCAGATGTCGGCGCGTTCCGTGATTTCAACGTCGGCGCTGGCCTTCTGGGGATCGATCATGTTCATTTCCCCGATGGTTTCGCCGGGTTTGATGATGCCGAGTTCGATGTAGTCGCCGTGGGCGTGGCAGGAAGCCTTGGCTTTGCCTGAGAGGAGGACGGTGAGGGTTTCGTGGGCTTCGCCCTGGATGGCGAGGCGGGTGCCGGCCGGCACTGCGGCGAAGCGTCCGGCGGCGGCCAGTTTCCGTCGCAGGGATTCGTCGAGTTCCGCGAGGAGGCCGAGGGGTGGCAGCATTTCCGGGGTATTGTCTGAGGCCATGGGAAAGACGGGATGAATTGCACGGAAAGGTTTTCCATGAATGCCCGGGCGGCAAGGACGGAAGTCCGGGAGTCCTGCCTTGGGAAAAGCAGAACCGCCGCCGGATGGCAGAGCATCGGGCGGCGGTCGTGGGAAAGAAGAAAATCGGGCTGGGAGGAATCTCAGCGGCCGTAGACTTCGACTTCGATGTACTGGTTCATGTCATCGATGTTGCGGCCGTTGGACCAGAGCCGCACGTAGCGGCCCTTGACGCCTTTGACGGGCATGGCGCGGCCGTTGTTGGTCTCGACCCATGACTGGTCCTGGCCGACGCCGAATTCAGCGGAATTGTCGAAGTCGTTATTGTAGACGACGGTGGCGTTCTTCATTTCGGGGTCGTCCGAGACCTGGACGACGACATCGCGGTAGATGACCGCCTGTTTGTGGAAGTGCCAGAGCCAGACCAGCCAGATTTCCTTGGATTCCCCGAGATCGATCTGGACCCATTGTTTGCCGGGCATGAGGTCGGCGAAGAAGCCATCGTCGCCTTCCTTGTCGCCATCGGTGATGAGTTTGAGGGATTCGGCATCACCTGAAGGAAGGGGGGCGGGGTCGCTGGAAGTGACGGGTTTGCCTTTGGAGAGGAGTGTGACGCCTTCCGGTGCCTGGACTTCGAGGGTGGGTTTACCGCTCTTGTCGAGGTTGGGGGGCGGGTTGCTGTCCGGGAGGGGCGTGCCTGCGAACAGCGGCTTGGGCATGACCGGTTTGATCGTCAGCATGGCACCGGTAGCGGCTGGAGCAGGCGCTGGAGCGGCCGGGGTGGCCTCCGGAGCTGGGGCAGGAGCGGGTGCCGGTGCCGGGGTTGGGGCGGGAGCCGCCGCCACGGTTTCGGCAGGCTTGGGGGTCGCGGGCTGCGGGGTGGGGGCCGCCGGGCTAGCGGCGGTGGAAGTGGCACCGGCGCTTGAGGCGTAGGCTCCAGAAGATGACGAAGAGCCCGAGGCCGGAGCGGCGGACAGAGGGGACAGTCCGGGCGCTGCTTTGTCGCAGGCCGTGAGGGCCGCGAGGGCTGCTGCGGCGAGGGATCCGGACGTGACGGAAGAGATGCGTTTCATGGAGGAAGGGGGTGGGTGGGGATCAGGCGACCGTGAAATCTTCGGGTTTGAAGTCGATGCGTTTGGCCTGGGAGACCGCCTCATTGATGGCGAGGACAGCGCGGCAGCACTTGTAGGCGTCTTCGACCGGGCAGTTCAGTTCCGTTTGGCTACCGCCTTTGCGGACGACGTTGAAGAAGTTTTCGAGGTGGTGCTGGTGCGGCGGTTTTTCGTCTAGTTCCTTGGGGAGGGCAGGCAGTTCGTAGGGGTCGGCCGGGATGGAGACGCGGACGTCCTGAACGCCCTCCTTTTCGAGCCATGGGTCCGGGCGGTTCCAGAGTTTCGGGCGTTCCCAGAATTTGTTATAGACGGTAGCCGGGGGTTTGCGGAGGAAGCCCTGTTTGGCGAGGGTTTCCCATGCACCGACCTTGTCTTCGGTGGTATCCTTTTCCCGGTAGACCTGATTGTAGACTGGTTGTTCCGAGATGACGATGGTGCCTTCGACGCCCATGATCTTCTCGTAGTAGTTCTGGGATCCGTTGGTGGTGAGGACCTGGTAGACGACGCGGACGAGACCGAAGTCCGGGGAATCGTAATCGTAGATGAGAATGGCGTTGTCGAGGTGTTCGTAGCTGAACTTCGAGCCATCCGGGAGGGCGCGGTCCTTGTAGAAATCGAGGCCGCCGGCGGCGGTCAGGGATTTCGGCGTGGTTCCGAGGAGCCAGTTGAAGATATCGATCTGGTGGGCTCCGAGGTCGGAGATTGGTCCCCCGCCGTACTTCTTGAACCAGCGCCAGTTGGCGAATTCGAAGAGGTTTCCGTAGCCGGCTTTCTTGAATTTCTCCACTTCAGCGGCTCCGACCTTGGGAAGGAGGGGGTTTTTGACCGAACGGTTCCACTGGCCGTAGAGGTGTGTCACCTGGCCGAGGAGACGGCGTTTCCGGAGGAGTTCGTCCCGCATGAAGATGTAGCGGGGGTTGCTGCGGCGCTGGTGGCCGATCTGGAGGAGTTTGCCCGTCTGGCGCTGGGCTTTGACCATGTCGGCGGCGGCTTCGATGCTGTTGGACATCATTTTCTCGCAGTAGACGTGCTTGCCTGCTTCGAGGGCCATCCGTGAGTTGGGAGCGTGGAGCCAGTCCGGGGTCGCGATGAGGACAGCGTCAAGTTCCTTGACCTTGTCGAGCATTTCGGCCATTTCGGCAAAGTCCTGGGTCCCTACGGATCCTGCGGGGTCGATGGAGCGTTTGGCGGAGATGCGTTTCTGGTCCCAGAGGTCGCAGACGGCGGCGAAGCGCACGCCGGGAATGCGGACGGTGGAGGCGGTGAGGGCGGCCATGCCCTGCTGGCCGCAGCCGACGAGGGCGATGTTGAGGGCGGCCGAGTCCTCCTTGCCGGCGGCGCGTGCGGCGATGCGGCTGTAGCTGAGGGCGGTGGCGGTGATGGTGGAATTCCGCAGGAAGGAGCGGCGGGACAGGTCGCGCGAGAGGCGGCCGGTCGCTGACGATGCGTTGGTTTTCATGGCACTGTGGCGGGCGCTGGGTGGGATTGGCGTGGGGCAATGACCCGAAGCGGCGCGCGGAGCCGCGGAGGCATCAGAAGCGAGTGAGGGCGAAGCGGTTATACTTCACAAGGGCGAGGGCGATGACGTAGTACATGGTGTACTGTACGAGCATGCTGACGGTTGGGTTGTCCGGGAGGGTCATCTGCCCTGCGGCGAGAGACAGCCAGATGGCTCCCCCTGCGAGGAGGGAGAGGCGGTTGAGGAATCCGACGAGGATGGCGAGGCCTACGGCGATCATGGCGTAGGGGAGGCCCTGTGCGTACAGGTAGAACACCCAGGAAAGACCATTGGAGCCCTGGGGGGTGAAGACGGCAGGATTATTGAAGCCACCGAATTCGTAAACGGGTTTGGAGACGGACATCCAGCGGCCCCATTTGGTGACTTCCTTGGTGTCGGGGTCTTTTTCGTCGTGCCAGTAGGCCGTGCTGTAGGTGTAGGGAGGGGCTGGGCTTTTGAATTTCTCGACGCCTGCGAGGAGGAGCATGAGGCCGAGGGTGACCCGGGCGAGAAGGTAGGCGAGACCACTTCCTGAGCAGCAGGAGCCGGTCACGGCTGCGGGTGTCGTGGACGGCTGATTGGCGGGGGGTGTGGGCTGAGCCATAACGGACTGGGAAATCAGGGTTGGGACTGGTGCCGAAGTAGAGTCGGGAGGTCCATAGTGCGGACCGTTTTCCAGAATTCCAGAGAAAAGATTGCCCGGACTACCGTGTGGGAGGCGTTCGTGGGTGGTTGGTTTCCGGGGTTGCTTGACAGGGATCGGGCCGCCGCCACTGTGGAAGCCTTATGCGCATTCTTTCCGGTATTCAGCCATCGGGCCGCCTGCATCTGGGCAATTATTTTGGGATGATGGAGCCGGCGATCCGGCTGCAGGACGAGGGGGATGCGTTTTATTTCATCGCGGACTATCATTCGCTGACGAGCCTGCAGGATCCGGGGGCGCTGCGGAGGCATGTGCTGGATCTGGCGCTGGATTTTCTGGCGTGCGGGCTGGATCCGGCGAAGGCGACGTTTTTCCGTCAGAGCGAAGTGCCTGAGGTCTGTGAGCTGACGTGGATTCTGAGCACGCTGACGCCGATGCCGATGCTGGAGAACTGTCACAGTTACAAGGACAAGACGGCGCGGGGGCTGACGCCGAATCACGGATTGTTTGCGTATCCGGTCCTGATGGCGGCCGACATTCTGATTTATGACAGTGATGTGGTGCCGGTGGGGCAGGATCAGAAGCAGCATGTGGAAGTGACGCGGGACATTGCGTCGAAGTTCAACCATGTGTATGGGGAGACCCTGCGTTTGCCGCAGCCGCGGATCCGCATGGAGACGGCGAAGGTGCCTGGTCTGGATGGGGAGAAGATGAGCAAGAGCTACGACAACACGATCCAGATTTTCGAGGAGGAGAAAGTGCTGCGGAAGAAGGTGATGGGGATCCGGACGGATTCGACTCCGGTGGAGGATCCGAAGGAGCCTGAGGGCAGCATCATTGTGGATCTGTACCGTCTGGTGGCAGGTGAGGGGGAAGTGGCCGCGATGCGGGCGGACTTTCTGAGTGGGGGGAAGGGCTATGGGGATTTCAAGAAGCGTCTGTTTGGGGGTATCTGGGAGTATTTTGCGCCGATGAGGGCGCGGCGGGCCGAGTTGGAGGGGAACCTTGATTTTGTGGAAAAGGTGCTGCGCGACGGGGCAGAGCGGGCGCGGGGCATCGCGCAGGCGACCATGGGGCGGGTGCGTGCCGCCACGGGGCTGCGCTGAGCCGGCGGCTTGACCGGCCTTCGGGGAATTCCGGGAAGGTGGGATTGCGGCTGCGGGCCCGGGTGTGGTGCGGCCGGCGGCTTTTCCTTTATTCCTGGCGGAGCTTCGCGGGATCGACGCCGAGCATCTGCATGAAGCGGCTTTCGCGGGATTTGCGTTCCGTCTGACGGGCGTCGTATTTGGCCTTCTGGTCCGGGCTGAGGATGGCGGCGATGGCATCGTCGCGGGACTGGCCTTCTCCGACGCTGGCGGTGGCGTCGATGCCTTCGAGCTTCATGCTGGCGTCGTAGTTCTGATCGGTTTGGACGAGGACATTGAAGACTTTGTCCTTCTGTTCTTCGCTGAGGGAGAGTTCGCGGTCGAGGCCATCGAGCTGGGCGTTGGCGGAGCGGGTGATCTGCTCGCTTTTTTCGGTGAGGCGTTTTGCCTTGTAGGATTCGGCCTGATCGCCGGAGAGGTTGGCGGCGGCCCAGTCGTCGACGGCTTTCTGGGGGTTGTTGCCGCCGTTGCGGCGCATGGCGATGAGGTCCTCGAGTTTCATGTCCTTGCCCATGGCGCTCTGCATTTTCTCCTGATTTTCCTTGTCCATGGTTTCGAGGTGGGTGCGGAGGGCAGCGGCCTGGGATTCCGAGAGACCGGCCATTTCGGTGAGGCGCTGGACTTGGGAATCGATGAAGCGGGCGACCATTTCCTTCCGCTGGGGTTCGAAGGCACTGGAGAGCGATTTGAGGAGGGGGCTGGCGTCCTTGAGGATTTTGCCGAGGTCCGGCTTGCCGTCTTCTGCTGGGGCGGAAGCGGTTTCCGCGGGTTTTTGGTCGGCCTTTTCCTTTTCCGCCATGAGGGCGGCGAGTTCTTTTTCCAGTCGGGCGATGCGTTCGGATTCTCCGTTGCCGGAGGGTTTTGGGGCTGGGCTGACGGCGACGGGGGCGGGCGGAGGGGTTTTGGGGGCGAGGAGGTAATAGGTACCGGCACCGATGGCTGAACCGGCGAGGAGGCCTGCGATGAGACTGGATGCTTTCATGAAAATCGGATTTGGATCGGGCTGAGATTGTACGCGGCGATGGTCGGGAGGAAGCGTGAAATTGTTACAGGGGAAAGGGTGAGGCGGGGCGCGAGGCGGCGGCGCGGTGATGGGCGGCGCGGGCGAGGTCGCCGGTTTTGGCGTAGAGGCTGGCGAGGTAGCGGTGGGCCATGCGGTTGCCGGGTTGCTGGAGGAGGCCGGTTTCGAATGAAGCGATGGCGCGGGGGAAGTCGGCGGATTTGGAGAGGATGGAGCCGAGGCGGAAGTGGGCGGCGGGGAGCCAGTACTGGAGTTCGAGGGCGTGGAGAACCGCGTCGATGGCTTCGGGGTCGCGCTGGAGCCGGGTGAGGGCTCCGGCGAGGCCGACGAGGGCTCCTGGGTTATCCGGTTCGATGGCGAGGGCCTGGCGGAAGGCGGTCTCTGCCTCGGGCCACGAGCGCAGCTGGAGCAGAGTGATGCCGCGCTGCTGCTGCCATGCGGGGTCGTAGTCGGCGTTGGGGATTGAGTCGAGAACGCTGAGGGCCATGGTGGGGTGTCCTGTCAGTGCGAGGAGATTGGCGCGGATGCGGAGGAGGGCGTGGGAGGAGCCGGATGTCTGTTCGGACTGGTCGAGGACGCGGGCGGCTTCAGCGAACTGTCCGGATTGGATGAGGCATTGGGCAAATTTCAGCTGGAAGCGTGTGTTCTTGGGGAAGTCGGCGGCGAGTTGGCGGGCTTCAGTGGTGGCGGTGGCGAACTGGGAGCCTTCGGTGAGGGAGGAGATGCGGGCGAAGCGGAGTTCGGCGTCGGCCTCGGCGGCGAGTTCGGCCTGGGAGGCATCGTTTTCCGTGAGGTAGCCGAGGGCGGCGAGCTGGCGCAGGATGGCGGCGTTGCTGCGGTGGTCCGGAGTTCCCCTGGAGGCATGGCCCGGTGCGGTGCGGGTGAAGTCCCATGAGGGGATGCGTGGCAGGCAGGCAGGTTTCGTGAGGGCGTTCACGAGGATTTTCCCGTGCATGTCCGCTCCTGCGGGGAGTCCGAAGAGGTCGAGGATGGTGGGGGTGAGATCGAGGATGGAGGCTCCTGTGATGGTGGTTTGCGGAGTGATGCCCGGGCCGGTCATGGCGAGGATGCCGAAGGGTCGGTGCCATTGGGCCATGGTGGCGGTGAGGGCGGCGTGGGGTCCGGGGCGGCGGTCTGCGGATTCGAAGCCATGGTCCGAGGCGAGGATGACGGTGGTGTCTGGTCCGGCGATCTGGAGGAGGCGGTGGAGCATCATGTCGTGCCATTCGCATGCGGTGGTGATGGCCTTGGCGAAGAGGGCGGCGTCGGCTGGGTTGGTGCCCCTGGCCGCGGGTGGATGGAATGGCATGAAGTGGTGACAGAATTCGTCGAGGGCGCGGAAGTAGACACAGGCGAAGTCCCATGGCTGGGAAGCGAGCACGTGGGTGGCGAGGGCCTGCTGGGAGGCGGCCCGGCTGATGATGCCCGCCATTTCTGCGAGGAGGTCCTGAGCGGACTGGTGGGCATGGGAGAGGTCGGCGGGATTCCCGAGAAAGGGGAGGAGGTCATCGCTCCGGATTTCTGCCGGGTGGAGCCGCAGCGGGGCCAGTTCCGCGGCGGATGACTCCGGGTGGACGCTTCCGGCGGGGGCTGGCCAGCTGGCTGGTGATGGTGAGGAGGGCAGGCAGAAGAGGTCGCTGATGCTGGTGCCGCTGACCGGTTCGGCTGGGTGGCTGGCGAACCAGCCGATGCAGTGGGTGCGGAGCCCGTGGTGGGAGAGGATGTTCCAGAGGGCGGCCCCGATGCGGGTATGGGAGCCCGTGGGGCGGACGCCACCGGTGGACGGGTCTGGTTCGATGAAGCCGAGGACGCCGTGTGCGCAGGGGAGTTTGCCTGTGATGGCGCTGGTCCAGACGGCGGGCGAGAGAATGGGTGCGACGGTGGCGAGGTTGGCGCGGCAGCCGTGCTGGACGAGGGAAGCGAGGGTGGGGAGCCTGCCTGCGGCGAGGAGGGGGTCGAGGATGCGCCAGTCGGCGGAATCCCAGCCGACGAGGAGGACCCGCGGGGTTTTCTTCATCGGGTGCTGCCGGGGCTTCTGAGTCGGCGGCGGCGGATTCCGAGGCCGGCGGCACCGAGGGCGAGCAGTCCGAGGGCATCCGGTTCCGGGATGGTGCCTGCGGCGAGGGGGGCACCGGAATCATCGTAGGCCCAGTCGAGGAGTTGGCCGTTTCCGCTGAGGGCGGGCTGGAGCCGCGCCCATGCGTAGTAGGTCTGGGAGGAATTGCCGCTGGAGTTTTCCGTGAAGCGGAAGCCGAGGAACCCGGTGGAGCCGGCGGGAATGGCTACTTCACCGAAGAAGCCGTTGGGTGAGAACAGGGATGCGGCGGAAATGGGGGTGCCGAAGGCGAGGTCGGCTGCGGAGCCGCCGGCGAGGACGACGGCGGTATTTGCGTTCAGGTAGATGCGGCTGCCCTGGGCGTAGGGGTTGACGTCCCAGCCATCGGGTCGGCTACCCTGGGCGGATGCGAATGGCCATTCGAAATCGAAGTAGAAGCCGCCATTGACGCTGATGGGGAAGAGCGGGGCATTGCGGAGGCCGCTGTAGATGATGGCGGCTTCGCCTGCGGTGGTGGTGGCTGCTGCTGCGGCGGCCGCGGCCGCGAGCCGGAAGTGCGCATCGAGTCGGGTGGAGAGCGTCGTCATGCGAGGGTGGCGGGTAGCATGCAGGCGAGCATGAGGGTCGGCGGCGGGGGCGTCAATTCCCGAAGAAGGGAGGAGGTCAGGGATTGCGGCGCCGGTTCTGGCCTTTGCCGCCAGGCGCTGGGTGGTCGCTGCCCCAGAGGGGTTTGGCATTGTCCTTGTTCCAATGGTCCCAGAGCGACTGGAGTTCCCTGACTTTCTCAGGGTGTGCTGCGGCGAGGTCTTTGGATTCGCTTTGGTCGTCGGCCAGGTTGTAGAGTTTCGGGGTGGAGATGCCTGCGGCGAGGCCGTCGGCCGTGGTGTCGTAGCGGACGAGTTTCCATGGTCCTGAGCGGACTGCCATCTGCTGACCGAAGCGCCAGAAGAGGGCGGCGTGGGGTGGAGTGGCCTGCTGGCTGGTGAGGTGGGGGAGGAGGTTGGTGCCTTCGAGTTTCCAGTTGGGGTCGGTGGAGATGGCGGCGGCGGCGAGGGCGGTGGCGTGGACATCGGTCTGCACGACTGGTTCCGGGTAGACGGCCGGTTTCAGGTGGGATGGCCATGTGATGATGAAGGGGACGCGGACGCCGCCTTCGAGGGTGGTGCGTTTGCTGCCGCGGAGAGGGGCATTGCTCGATCCATTGACGGTGACGCCCCGCATGACGGGGCCGCCGTTGTCGCTGAAGAAGGCGATGAGGGTGTGGCTGGTGATGTCTTTGGCGGCGAGTCTGGCGCGGACGGCACCGATGGCATCGTCCATGGCCGAGAGCATGGCGGCGTAGGTGCGGCGCTGGGGGTCGCTGATGCCGGCGAAGCGCTGGAGGCGTTCATCGGTTGCGTGCATGGGAGTGTGCACTGCGTTGAATGACAGGCAGAGGAACCACGGCTGGGCGGCGTGGCGGTCGATGAACGATTCTGCTTCCCGGGCAAAGGCGTCCGTGGTGTAGGTGATTTCGCTGACTGGTGCGGTGCCGCGGAAGATTCCGTCGGCGCTGGTGTAGCTGTGAGCGCCGCCGAGGAAGCCGAAGAATTCGTCGAAACCCCGTTTCAGCGGGTGGAATTCGGGTGCGTTGCCGAGGTGCCATTTCCCGATGAGGGCGGTGCGGTAGCCGGAGGCTTTGAGTCGGTCTGCGAGAGTGGATTCCGTGGTGGGGAGGCCGTTGCGGGGGCCAGAGGGATTGAATTCGTGGCCGAACCGGGTCTGGGCGCGGCCGGTGAGAAGGGCGGCGCGGGTGGGCGAGCAGTAGGGACCGGTGACGTAGCCGTGGGTGCAGCGGACGCCGTCGCGGGCGAGGCTGTCGAGGTGGGGAGTGGGGATGTCCTTGCAGCCTTGGAAGCCGGCGTCGGCGTAGCCCATGTCATCTGCGATGATGACGAGGATATTTGGTTTCCTTGTGGTTTCGGTGGCTGGCGCGGGAACGTTCAGCAGGAGCCCGGTGCAGATGGCGAGGCAGAGGATCGGGAATTTCATCCCGTGGATTGTCAGGGGGAAGCTGCGGGCTTGCCAGTCCGCAAAGATGCGATTTTTCTGCGGATGTCTTCGGTTTCCCGGGAGGCTTTCCCGTCGAGCGGCTGCGGGTGGACGGTGCGTTCCCGGGTGTAGCCGGTGTGATTCATCCACACGTCCCATTCTTTGCGCCGGAGGAGGTCGATTTGCTGGAAGAGCGGGGAGCTGCGGATTTTCTCGGGGGTTTCTGAGGGCGGGGTGATGCCGAAAGCCTTGAGGATGGTGGTGGCCATGAGGAGGTGGCCCTCGTCGCCGGGGTGGACGTGGTCAGTTGAGAATGGGCTGGTGCGGGAGCTGCGTGCCTTGAGCATGACCGAGTGGAGGTCGATGACTTCGACGTCATTCTCTTTGAGGGTGGTTTCCCAGTGGGCGTAGGCCGAGAGGACGGCGTCGTAGTTGCCTTGTTCGTTACTGTCGTAGATGGGAGGGGTGACGAGGAAGAGCCGGGTGACTCCGGCGGCATGGGTTTCCGAGATGAGGCGTTGCACGCCGCTGCGGAAGGCAGCGAAGCGGGACTCGTCGAGGGGCTGGAAGATTCCATCGTTCATGCCATAGCAGGCGATGATGACCTCCGGTCTGGTGCGGGCGAGGATGCGGGGCAGTCGTTCGAAGAGGCAGGGCCTTGGGAAGGCTCCGCCGGCGTGGCCGTCCTCGCTGAGGCCTGAGAGGGTTTCCGAGGCGAGGCCGAGGCTGAGGATCTGGAATGGTTTTTCCGGATGGAGCTGGTGGAGGTAATGGGATGTGAAGGAGACGTAGGCTCCGCCCTGGGTGATGCTGTCGCCGAGGATGAGCACGCGTTTACCGGTGAGATCGTCGATGGTGCCGGCTGGGGCGATGATGGAGCTGAGCAAGCAGAGAATGGCGGTGAGGATGGATTTCATCGTGGCAGCGGAGGGGGCGGATGGCGGGTGGGGGGGCTCAGGATCCTGTCGGTTTCAGGATCCTCGCCGCGCGCGATTTCAGCTTTCCGCTGATTACGCTGGCTTCTTCGGTGAGGACATGGAGCCATGCGCCGAGATTTCCTTTGGTGGGCCGGTAGTGTTCGAGTCGGGCGATGGTGAACGGGCGGGAGTAGGATTTCCGGTCGAAGATGTGGGGTTTGCGGCCGCAGAAGTGGGCGACGCGGGGTCGGCGGATGGAATGGGGAAAGTGCCAGCCTGCTCCCTGGCAGTCGGCGATCAGTTCCGAGTTGCCGTTGTGGACCCACATGTCCTGGAGGTCGGAGATGGCGATCTTCAAGTCTCCCCGGCGCGCCATGGCATATACGAGGTAATTGACGATGCCCATGTCGCCGAACTGGAACGTGCCCGGGTTGGATTTTTCCCATGCGAGGGCTTTCGCGTAGTCGTGGAATGGGATGGCGTTGCGTTTGGCAGCGAAGACGCCGGGGCAGAAGTATTTATTTTCCTGCCAGCGGAAGTCCGGGTCGAAGCCGCGCAGTTTAACCGGGTCGAAGTAGTAGTGAGACAGCCAGTTGGGGAAGGTGTCGGCGTCCGCCGGGATGACGGCATCGTTTTCCGAGCGGAAGATGTGAAAGTCGACGTCGCGGCGGATGTGAGGAAGGATGTCGCCCCAGACGATGGCATCGGCGTCGAGCCAGACATAGAATTCGAAAGGGCCTGCCCACATGGGGATGTGCTTGGCGTGCATGCTTCGGGCTGCGAGTTTGCGCATTTCCGGGGAGGGCACATCATCGACGCGGATGGGAATGACGCCGTACTGTCTGACGAGATGGGAGACATCGAAGTCTCCGTCCACGGTCAGGGCGATGGGGACGTCCGGGCAGAAATGCCGCATGCTGGCGAGGGTGGCCTGCGCCATGAAGACGTCGCCTTTATGGCAACCGGTTACGAGGCCGAAATCGGAGACAACTTCCATGTGCGGTTCATTTGCATGAGGTTATGGCACGGGGGGGTGCGGGACAACTGGATTCTCTGTTTCTGCTGGGGCGCATGATGCGGAAGGGTGGGCAGGCGAGGCTTTCCGGAAGGGCGGAGGCGGGAGCGCTTGAGTAAGCAGGAGGATCTGCTTAGGGTGAATGGATGAAAAGCCTAATTCTGCTGTGTTTTGCGGTGCTGATGGGATCGGTTGGTGCCGAGGTGCGTACCGCGGCGGTCCCGTATCGGGATGGGGATCAGGAACTTGAGGGTTATGTGGCGTGGGATGATGCGGTGAAGGGGGTGCGTCCGGCGGTGCTGGTGGTGCATGACTGGACGGGGCTGCAGGACTATGCGAAGCAGCGGGCGCGGATGCTGGCGGAGCTGGGGTATGTGGCGTTTGCGGCTGACATTTATGGCAAGGACATCCGGCCAGTGGATCCGAAGGAATGTGCGGTTTGTTCCGGGAAGTACCGGAAGGATCTGCCTTTGCTGCGGCGGCGGGTGCAGGCGGCGCTGGGGCAGTTGAAGGCGCAGCCGCAGGCGGAGGCGGGGAAGGTTGGGGCCATTGGTTACTGTTTTGGCGGGAGTTGTGTGCTGGAACTGGCGCGGAGCGGGTCGGACGTGCGTGGTGTGGTGAGTTTTCATGGGGGTCTGAGCACGACGATGCCGGCGGAAGCTGGTGCGGTGCGGGCGCGGGTGCTGGTGTGTCATGGTGGGGCCGACGAGAAGGTGAACGCGGAGATTCCGGCCTTTCTGGAGGAGATGAAGAAGGCTGGGGCGAAGATGGAGTTCGTGACGTATGACGGTGCGCTGCATGGCTTCACGAAGCCTGGTCCGGCGTACCAGGAGAAGGCTGACCTGGAATCGTGGGCGGCCATGAAAAAATTCTTCGGGGAGGTTTTTGCGGCGAAGCCGTGAGTGGCATGAGGGTTGGGAAATGGGACGAGATGGGTATGGAGGGATGCTGGTGAGACTGCACCGGCATCTGGTGTCGGCCGTGGTGGAGACGGCCGCTGGATTTTCCGGCGTGGCGGGACCGACGCTGGAGCGGGTGGTTGAGGGTATGTTGCGGGCGCATCCGAAGTGGGGGTCGCGGGACCGTCGGTTTTTTGCGGGGCAGGTATATGAGATGGTGAAGTGGCGGCGGTGGTTTGGCTGGCTGGCTGGGGTGGGGGAGGGTGGGCCTTGGGGTGTGGGTGACGGCTGGAGGGTATGGGCGGTCTGCTGGCTGGAGGGAGGGGGAGATGAGGCGGTGCTGGGGGATTTTCCTGAGCTTGCGGGGGTGACGCGGGTTTTTGTGGAAGAGCGGAAGGCGCTGGCGGTGCCGGCGGCGGTGCGGGCGAGTTTTCCTGATTGGCTTTATGGTGTGGGGGAGACCGAGCTGGGGTCGGCATGGCCGGGGATGGTGGCGGTTCTGAATGGGAAGGCGTCGATTTTTCTGCGGGCGAATGCGCTGCGGACCGATGCGGTGGCGCTGGTGGAAATTCTCCGCAAAGAGGGCTTGGTGGCGGAGCCGGTGGGGGGAGAGGCACTGCGGCTGGAGCGGCGGGCCGTCCTTGCGGGCAGTGCGGCCTTCCGGGATGGGCTTTTCGAGGTGCAGGATGCGGGGTCGCAGCGTGTGGTGCCGATGCTGAGGGCCGAGCCTGGGATGCTGGTGATTGATGCCTGTGCGGGAGGCGGGGGGAAGTCGCTTCAGCTTGCGGCCGTGATGCGGAACGAGGGACGCATCATTGCCCAGGATGTGCGGGCGGAGGCACTGGGGAGGCTGCGGGAGCGAGCGGTGCGTGCGGGAGCCGGTATCATCCGGACCGAGCAGGTGGCATCGG
>Ga0315903_10000542_pt1 | contig 57413 bp, 72 predicted proteins | sample LakEriMetagenome_7_FD_203524 | JGI IMG/M metagenome (GOLD analysis project Ga0315903, IMG submission 203524) | Freshwater fungal communities from buoy surface, Lake Erie, Ohio, United States - Buoy 2 MA119 | ecosystem: Environmental > Aquatic > Freshwater > Lake | place: USA: Lake Erie, Ohio... | reverse complement strand
CGAGGAGTTGAACCGCGTCGCGCCGAGCTCGACTGCGGCGCCTCGGCTGAGCGCCAGTTGCTTGAGCTCGGTGAGGTCCTTGACGGTCTTCATTTGCGCACGCACTCCAGCAGGCGTTGCATGGCGGCTTCTCGCTCGTTGATGTCAGTGAGCGAATCGCCGGCGTCCATGGTCAGCGTGCCGGTCTCGCCGGTGGACTCGACGCGAACCTGCATGGCGACCTTGCGGCCGCGCAATTCTGCCAGCGGAATGTCGGTTGCGGCGCGTTCTCTTGAGCGCGATGCCTGCACCAGCGGGATCGTCTTGCGCTCAGGCCCGCGCGCCTTCTCCGCCAGCGCGTTCTGATCGCGGATCAGCAGCGTCGGTCCGTCACGCTCAGGGTCGTAGTCGACGAAGAACCCGTCGTACTTGAGCGCCGCGTCCTCGGGCTTGCCGGTGCGGTCCTTGTTGGTCAGGCCGACGATCATGCCGATGCCGTCGTCCTGCTTCGGATCAAGGAACCGGGCGTCGTAGTTGTCGCCGTTCCACACGCGGAACAACTGCCCCGTGGCCTCGTCCTTGAGGAACTCTGGCATTGAGGTGCGGCTGGTAAACGCCATCGCCACGTTGAAGCCCTGGTTGAGCTTCTTGACCATCTGCGTCCAGTTGGCCCCGGGGTTGCCGGCAGCGCGATCGGGCACGCCGATCACCTTGCCGCCGACCTCCTGGGCCACGCCGGTGGAGCTGTAGGTCAGGTGGTGGTTGTCGGCGATCGGGCGCGAGTCCAGCTTGGTGTAGTCATAGAACATCGTGCCGGGGAAGGCGCGGATGATCGACTCGAACACCTTGGGCGGGAAGTCACTCGTGACGTTCAGCCGGATCGCGGGCTGGATGTCTTCCTTGCCCATGTTGCGCGAGAAGCGCTCGATCTCGTTGAACAGCACCACCGCGAACTCCTCGGGGTGCTGCACCAGCGCCTCGGTCTTGAGGTACTGGCTCAGCCGAGGGCCGCTGCGAAACTGACCGTCACCGCCGTAGAGCAGGTTCTGGCCGCTGGTCTCACCCAGGCACAGCCCCTCGCAGCGCGCGGCCTGCGGGCAGGTGGAGAGCTTCTCGTTGATCTTCTGCGCGCTGGCTAGGCCCAGGCCCAGCGACGCAACGCTCTTGCCGTCGTAGTCCAGGCCGTAGTCACCGATGCGGGTCTTCTCCAGCTTGCCGTTCTCGCCCAGCAGCGTGCCGACGTTGTGCTCGCGCTTGAGGACCTCGCGTGCGTTGCGCAGCGCCTCGCGTCGCTCCCGCAACGCCAGGCTGCGGTAGTTGTTGATCGCCTTGGTGACGCCCTCGGTGATGTCGGAGATCGAGGTGCTCTTGGACAGCGGCGCGTCGCGCGGAGCGTCCAGCGTGAAGAGCTTGGTCTGCGCCATCTTGCGCGCAAACGCCTCGCCTTCGGCGAGCTGGATGAAGAAGTCCTTGCGCCCGTCGGAGTGCTCCTGGTCCAAGTGCAGCAGCTCGGGGTCCACCTGCACCAGGACGTTGGCGCCGTCCACCGGCTGCTCAATGTTGCCCGGGTTGTCCGCAACCTTCGGCCCGCTCGACTCGTTGGTGAGGTAGATCCGGTTGCTCTCGGGGGTGGCCCCGCGCAGCCGCTTGTCCTTGGCGACGCGGCGAGCCTCCTCGTTGGTGGCGGGGAAGTACAGCGTGACCGTGCCGTTGGCGTTGAGCGGCAGGCCCAGCACCGGGTGGTTCTCGCGCCCCTTGGCCAGGTCCTTGTCGCCGTAGGGCCGCTTGACGGAGAACTTCGCCGAGACCACCGGGGGCTGCAGCTGGCCCTCGGACAGGTACGGGTCGATGCCGTTGTTCTCGGCGTAGGTCTTGGCCTGCTGCTTGTCGGAGGTCGATGCCTTCCACTCGCTGGCCGGCACGGGCAGGGCCTCGGAGGTCTGCGGCTGCGGCGCTGCGCGAGTCGCGCTTGCCGTGATGCCCATCGGCTCTGCCGTTTCGCCAGCCACACTTGCGCTCGCGGGCATGCGAGAGCCCGCGGTCAAGTCGACCTGGCTCTCCTGACGCATGAGCTCGGCGTCCAGGCGCATGGCCGGCTCGCGGCGCTGCTGCGCGTACTGGCTTACTGCGGTGCGCACCGCGGCCTTCACCGCGGTCAGATCCTTGACGTACTGGTCAGCGTTGAACGTCTGGCCGCGCACCACGCGCATGAAGGCGTTGACCGCCTTGTTCACCGACGCGGCCAGCCGGGTGATGATGCCGCGCGACTGCTCGGGGTTCTTGGCAGCAATGTCCTCGAACACGCCGTTCCAGAAGTCGGCCTCCTGGAACCGGTTGCCCACCAGATCGCTGGAGAGCTCCTCCAGGTTCGCGCCCTGGCCGTAGTCCTGCTCGAACCCGGCCATGCCCTCGGGCTTCAGGTTGGCCTTGACCACCGCCTCCAGCGCGCTGTAGGCCTCGGGGCTGTCGCGCTTGATCAGGTGCGTGAGCTCGTGGCCGAACACGGCCAGCGGCGAGACGCTGGACTTTGAGCTGAGGTAGATCGTGGAGTCGTCGTCGTCGCGCACGAAGCCGTCCACCTGCGCGGTGTCGGACTCGAACACGACCACCTTCTTGCCGAAGATCCGAGCCACCTGCTGGATCATCTTTCCCGGCTCGCCGAGCGTGGAGCTGTCCACTACGCGAAGCTGGTGGTCGGTGCCCTGGTCGTTGACCGTCAGCGTGCTGCCCGGCACCGCCGCCCGGGCGGTGGACATCTTCACCCCAGAGGTGATGATGCGCCCCGGCGCAGGCTGGTCTAGGGGCTTGGTGGCTTGAGCCGCAGCGGCCTGCAGACGCGCGCTGACATCGTCAGCCGGCGGCTGGGCAGGGGCAGCTGCCCGCTCGGTCTGTTGGCGCGCCAACAGCTCAATCTGAGCGCCGCGGCGGGTGATCGCCGGCAGCCCCATGTCGTTGGCTGTCTGCTGCAGATCAGCGTCCGTGAGCGACGCGGCACGGCGGCCGCCGACCATCGTCGGCCTCGGCAGGTTATTGCCGGCACGGATCGCCTCGTTGCGCCCGCGGAACGCCCCGCGTGGCGTCAGGTCCTCGCTCTGGGCGATCTCGATGCCGCTTGCCGTGACCTGCGGTGCCGGAGCCTGCTGGCCGGCGCGAGCGATGCGCGCCGTGGCGCCCTCCACCGTCAGGTCTTGCTGCGTGAGCGGGCGGTTGCCGTACAGCTCCACCGCCTCGCGCAGTGCGGGGTTCTCGACTCTGGCGCTGGGCGTTTCCACCTGCACGCCGGTCGGCGTGGCGGGAGCCGGCGCTGCTGCGGCCGCGCCCTCGATGCGCTCTTGCGAGCTTGGCGGCAGACCACGCTGGATGTCCAGCGCGCTTTGCACCTCAGCCGGCGAGATGCGCCCGGCCTCGTAGTCCTGCACGAACGCCCGGGCTGCGGGCGTGTTGGTCTCGCGCATCTGCTGCACGAACGTGCCGACGATGTCGGCCTGCGGCGCAGCTTGCTCCGCCGGCTCGGCGCGCTTGCGGCCCTGCAGCTCGGGCGTGTAGGCAAACCCGGTGGAGACATCGTCCGGCGTGCGGTTGCGCTCCAACGGGATGCGCTGCTGAACGTCTTGGTCGCTGACCCGGGAGAAGATGTTCTGTCCCGCAGCTTGCGGGTTTCGCTGCACGAGCTCGCCGCGCTGTTGCGCGGTCTGTTGCGCAATGTCGGTCAGCGCATTGTCTGTGCGAGCACCGTAGCCCAGACCCGCCTCGGAGCCGACCGGGATGCCGGTGGCTGCGGTCAGCAGTTGGTCCTGAGAAGCCGGGCGGCCAAGGTTCGGATCAATGCTGTTGTACGGCTGGCCCAGGTTGGCCGAGCGCAGCAGCTCTGCCTCGTAGGGTGAGGCCACTCCGCCGCGGGCTTCGATGTTGGCCATCGCCCGGCTGATCATCTGCTGGCGCGGCGCGTCCTCTGCGCGGCGCTGCACTTCCTTGCCGGCCAGGGCTGCAGACTCGATCTGCACCTGGGCTTGCGCAGGCGCCACAGGGGCGCGCAGGTCCGGCATCTCCAGGTCGGCGGCGCTGACCGGCAGCTCGCGCCGGCCGATCGCAAAGCGCTCCTTCTGCGCCGGGTGCGGGACGATCTCCAGGCTCAGCGGGGTGCCGGTCTGCTCCTGCAGCACCGTCAGCCGCTGCTGCGCCTGGCGCGCGTCCATCGGCGTGAGGTCGGCGTAGCGGGCGGCCGGGCCCGGTGCCGGAGTGGGCAGCGAGACCTTGGCCTGCTCAAGCGCCTGCTGGCGCTCGAACTCCGTGCCGGCCTGCGCAGCTTGGCCCATCAGCTCCATGTTGCGCTGGGCAGCGGGCTGCGGCAGCGGCGGCAGAGTCGGCAACGCAGGACGCTCGGCAGTCGGCGCGACGTCCAAGCCGGCGGCTTGATCGAGCTGGCGCTGGATGTCGAGCTGACGGCCGAGCAGGCCCGGGCTCTCCGCGGCGGCCAGCCGCTCGTCCATGGTGGGCAGCGGCGGCAGGGTCGGAGCCACCGGCACCGAGGCCGCGCTGACCGCTGCATTGATCGCCTCGTCGGCGGTGCGGGCCTGGCCGAGATCGCGCAGGTAGGAGTCCACCGCTGAGCTGAGCTCGGTGTTGGCGGTGCCGAGGTCCTGCAGCGCGGAGGGCGGTGCGGGCGGCGACGCCTGGTCGAGCGGACGGGAGCGCGACATCTCCTGAGTCAGGATGCCCGGCTGGTCAAGCCGCTTGGCGACGTACAGCTCAGGCAGGCTCGTGGCCAAGCCGGCCACAGACTCCAGCGCCGCATCGGTGAACGACGCCTCACCGGTAGCGGCCAGCTCACCGGTGTACTCGCCCAGTCCCTCGCCGAACGACTCCAAGCCCAGCGCGGTCGCACCGCGTCCCGTGCGTTTCGCAAGCGTGGTGCTGGTGTCGAAGGCGGCTTTCTGCGCGGACTGCACAGCCGACACCAGGTCAGGCTTGAGCAGACCTTGGCGGGCCATCGCCTCGACCGTCGCCTTCTCAACGGACTCCTGCAGCGCCTCGCGGCTCAGGCCCCGGCCGGCTTGCAGCGCATCGCGCTGCGCCTGCTGGATAGCTTGCGCGGCTTTCTGCGCGTCGATGCCAGCGTCTGACAGCGTACGCACGGTGGCTTGCTCGACGGCGCGATTCGCTGCGCCAAGCACGTACTTGCTTGCGCCCAGGGTGACCGCGTCAACACCGGTGATGACTGCGCCCTTGACCGCGCCCTCGCGCATCACGCGCTCGCGCTCTGCGGGTGTGAACTGCTTGTCTTGACCAGCCTCAATCGCCTTGCCGCCGGTCTCCAGCAGCGTGTTCGCGCCGAACAGACCGGTGATGAAGCCGACCGTTCCACCGACTGCGGTGCCCACAGGGCCGAACGCAGAGCCGATCAGCGCGCCGCCCTTGGCCCCGGCGAAGCCTGTGCCCAGTGCCACAGCGGCGTTGGGCGCCTGCTCAGCCACCAGCTGTGCCCCGCCGCGCGGGTTGTCAATAATGGCGCCGGCGACGTTCTTGATGCCAGACCACAGCGAGTCGTCGTCCGCGACCTTGCGCGCTTGAACGTCTCGCTTGAGTTGGGTCAGGCCGGTGGCGCGAGAGTCCCGCTCAATCTCTTGCGTGCGCGCCGACTGCTCGACGACGTCTTCGCCAGCGCCCAGGTAGGTGCTGAGCGCAGCGCGTGCCGAGCGGTAGGTCTTCTGCGCGCCTTCGCTGACGGCCGACCCAAGTTCGCTGAAGAACCCGGCGGGTTTTCGATCAGGCGCATCAACTTCCCAGGAACGGGTCCACGGCTTGGCCTCCTCATCCTCAACCGCCCACGCTCTTTCCCAGGGGTTCGCCATGCTGTGTTACCTCGCAACCGAGCCGGCCGCAGAACGGCTGGCAGGAGTCCAACTTTTCGGGTCGTTGGGATTGCCACCCATGAACCGGTAGCCCTCAACGACATCGCCCACCTTGAGCCGGCTAGGAGCGGGCCCCGCACCGCCGCGGTCGGAAGGCGGCACCTTCTTGTCGCCAGCGCCCGTCGACAGCCGGGCCGCTTCCTTGCGCAGCCGCTTCGCCTCTTCCGTGTTGCCCTCGTTGTCAGCCGCCTCGGCGAGCTTGATTAGGTTGGCAGCGTTGGCGGCCACGCCGGTGATGTCCACCTTGCCCTTGCCATCCGCCGTGGCCCGAGCGTCAGCGGACGCCTTGCCAGCCTGTGCACGGTTTTCGGTAATGACTGACTGCCCCACCGCTGTCGCGCCGGACTCACCGCTGTAGCGGTTGCGGGTGGTGTTGCTGTCGCCCTCAAAGACGGCGTTGCCCTTCATGCCGCCGACCGAGGCCGCGCCCCGGCCTGGGCCAACAGCGCCGCTCAGGATGCCCTTGCCGACATCAGTCTCGAACTCGTTCTGACGACCCTCGGTGACTTCCTTGTAGTTCTTGCCCAGCCGGTAGGACTCCTCGATGCGGGCGAGAGATTGCATCTTGGCGCGTATCTCAGGCTCGAACCCGGGCGGCAGCTCCTTGGCCTTTTCCTCGACCAGCTTGGCGGTCTTGCGCGAGACAGCGTCGCCGAACTCATCGTTGGGCCCGGCCATCGTGTCATCTTGATCGCGGCTGTAGCGCGTCACGTCGCGCTTGAACGGCTCCTTGTCGCCGGTTGAGGAGTATTGCCGCAGCGCACGCAGCTCAGGCACGGTCAGCCCGGCAGCGCGAGCCAGCATGGCCTCGTCTTCGCCACCCTCGCCGATGCTCTTGGCAGGCAGCCCGCCATCCGCACCACCGCCGCTGCTGCGCGCTGCAGCCGTCTGCTGGTCAGCCGTGCGGCGGTACAGCGCATCGCGCTCGGCCTGCCGCCTGGCGTCCTCTTCGCGCTCACGGCGGCGCTCTTCCTGCCGGTCCTCTTGCAGGTTCGACTGGAGCATGTAGTTGCCGATCGTCGAACCGATGTTCGAGATCGCTTGTCCGATCAGCCCGGCCATTTAAGCCTCCTGCGCCATGCGGTTGAACTCTTCGGGATCGACCTGGTCCATCGCCTGCTGCAGCTGCGAGGTGTCCATCCCCTGCTCGCCGAGGTAGCGCAGGATCATCTGCTTCAACGCCAGGGCGATGTCCGAGGGCTTGTACTGGATGCCCGCTGCGCCGCCTATGTCAGCGACCTCTTCGAGGATCTTGGTCGCCAACAGCGCGAAGAGCTCGTCAGGCACGCTGCCCTCGGTGCGCTCGTCCACAACCGACGTGATCTCGTAGGCGGTGTTGGCCAGGCCATCCACCGGGTCTGTGGCGGTGCGCAGCCCTTCAGCCACACCTTCCGCACCGCCGTTCTCGTACAGCGCCTGCATCGCAAACTTCAGCGCGGTGACGTACTGCGGATTGCTGTCAGCGTCCTCACCACCCTCGTCGTCCATCGGGGGCATCTCACCTTGCGGCGGCATCGCCTCCTGCCCAGGAGCCATCTGCTCTTTGATCAGTCCTGCCATGATGATTCCTTTCAGGCGTAGGTGAAGCCGCCGATGTTCTGGTTGTAGTTGGCGCGCTGCTCTTCCGTGGCGTCTTCCTGCTCCTTCTTGGCGTACATCGCGCCGCCGAGCTGCAGGCCGCCAGAGACCGCTGCGGCCTTGCCGTAGGGGCCGAGACCGTTCCACATGCCGCTGATGATGCCGGAGCCGCCGGCGCCGGCCGCCCCAGGAATCGCGGTTTGCGCCGCGGCCTGCGTTGCGGACAGTCCTTTTGCGCCAAAGCCGGCAGTTTGCTCAGCCAGCAAGGCTGCCTGCGATCCTGCCCCAGTTGCGGCGCCGCTCCCCAGCGTGCCGGCGTAAGCCCCTGGCGTTATAGCCGCGGCGTTGGCTGCCTGGGCCCCGGCCGCGCTGGCGCCAGAGAAGCCAGAGCTGAGAGAGCCCGTGACGGACCCGCCGCCTCCAGTCAGCGCTGTCCAGGCGCCGCTTATCCCCGATGCCGCACTGGATAACCCTGCACTAGCGCCTGTCAGGAAACTGCCTCCTGCGGTTGCACTGCTGAGTCCGCCCATCAGCGCAGCACCACCAAAGTAGACCAGTGCAGCACCCACCAAGATCTTGCCCAGCTTGGACTTGGCGACCTTCTTGACGACGTTGCCAACGCCCTTGACGACCTTACCGATCGCGCGGCCTACGCCCTTGACGACTTTTGACACTTGGAGCTCCTTTACGTTCTTACGTAGCTCATGTTGATGCTCTTGCGCTCAAACCCGAGGCGGCGCAGGAACCTGATCAGCCGGATGTCGGTGCTGGGTTCCAGCTCCAGCACCGCTACCTTGATGCCCGAGCGGGACTTCACCCACCGAGCGAACTCGCGCAGCAACGCTGCGCCCGCGCCGGGCACCCGCGCGTAGTACAGCATCACGCTGCACTGCAGGCCCCGATACCAAAACGACTGCTGCGCGCACGCAGCCACCGCACCCACCACGTTGCCAGACCCGTCCTCTGCGACCCAGAGGAAGTGCGCCGGGTTGAGCAGCGTCTTGCCTGTCTCCAGCATGCCGTCGCGGTCGACCTTGACCGGCAACGGATCGCGAGACACCGACTCGCAGGCGAGGTCCACGATCGCCGGCAAGTCGCCGATCTTGGCTTTGCGGCAGACGATCTTGGTCATGGGCCGCTTGATTCAACGTACGGATTGACGCCGTACATCGGGTCAAACGGGCTTCGACCCCACTGGTCTTGCACGGAAGCTCTTGCGTCCCCAATGACGCCGCCACCACCCGTCGCCGGCGCTGGTGCAGGCGCTGGTGCAGGCGCAGGCGCAGGAGCTGGAGCGGGCGCGGCTGCATTACCACCCGGCGCGATCGGCGTGGACGTGCCGCCTGGTCCAGTAATTCCGGGCAGCGTCGTGTTGTAGAACGACGCGCCCCACTGCAGCGTGGCGTTGGCGTTGGCAATGACGTTGTCGATTGCCTGCTGCTTCGGGCTCTTCCCGGTACTGGAGTTCACCTCTGAGCTCAAGTTCGGATCAGCCAGGAGGGCGTTGATCGCAGAGCTGGTGTTGGCCGTGATGTTGGCCGCGAAAGTGCCCGAGACGCTGGACTGCGACAGCGTGTTCTGCAACCTGATCATGGCCTCTTGCTGCGTGCGGTCGAGCTGCGCTTGAGTGGCCTGGAAGCTCTGCTGCGCCTGCTGCAGGGTCTGCTGCTGCGTGCGATCCAGCCCGGCCTGCTCGCGTTGGAACGCTTGCTGATTAGTCTGCAGGTTGGACTGCTGCGTTCGATCCAGTCCAGACTCTGCGCGCTGGAACTCCTGACGCGCGGTCTCCAGAGCCTTCTGAGCCGTGATGTTCTTGTCGGCCAGCATGATCTGCTGAGCGCGATCAAGCTCTGCCTGGGAGCCTTGGAACGTCTGCTGCGCCTGCTGCAGCGCCGTCTGCTGAGTGCGATCCAGCGCAGACTCTCCGCGCTGGAACTCCTGACGCGCTTGCTCCAGGGCCTGCTGAGCCGTGATGTTCTTGTCGGCCAGCATGATCTGCTGAGCGCGATCAAGCTCTGCCTGAGAGCCTTGGAACGTCTGCTGCGCCTGCTGCAGCGCCGTCTGCTGAGTGCGATCCAGCGCAGACTCTCCGCTCTGGAACTCCTGACGCGCCTTCTCCAGGGCCTGCTGAGCCGTGATGTTCTTGTCGGCCAGCATGATCTGCTGAGCGCGATCAAGCTCTGCCTGAGAGCCTTGGAACGTCTGCTGCGCCTGCTGCAGCGCGGTCTGCTGAGTGCGATCCAGCGCAGACTCTCCGCGCTGGAACTCTTGACGCGCGGTCTCCAGAGCCTTCTGGGCTGTGATGTTCTTGTCGGCCAGCATGATCTGCTGAGCGCGATCAAGCTCTGCCTGAGAGCCCTGGAACGTCTGCTGTGCCTGCTGCAGCGCCGTCTGCTGAGTGCGATCCAGCGCAGACTCTCCGCGCTGGAATTCCTGTCGCGCTTGCTCCAGAGCCTTCTGAGCCGTGATGTTCTTGTCGGCCAGCATGATCTGCTGAGCGCGATCAAGCTCTGCCTGAGAGCCTTGGAACGTCTGCTGTGCCTGCTGCAGCGCCGTCTGCTGGGTGCGATCCAGTTGGGACTCTCCCTTCTGGAACTCCTGACGCGCCTTCTCCAGGGCCTGCTGAGCCGTGATGTTCTTGTCGGCCAGCATGATCTGCTGAGCGCGCTCAAGCTCTGCCTGAGAGCCTTGGAACGTCTGCTGTGCCGTCTGCAGCGCCGTCTGCTGAGCGCGGTCAAGCTCTGCCTGAGAGCCTTGGAACGTCTGCTGTGCCGTCTGCAGCGCCGTCTGCTGAGTGCGATCCAGCTCTGCCTGCGTGCCTTGGAACTCCTGACGCGCCCTCTCCAGAGCCTGTTGAGCCGTGATGTTCTTGTCGGCCAGCATGAGCTGTTGAGCGCGATCAAGCTCACCCTGAGAGGCTTGGAACGTCTGTTGTGCCTGTTGCAGCGCCGTCTGCTGAGTGCGATCCAGCGCAGACTCTCCGCGCTGAAACTCTTGACGCGCTTGCTCCAGGGCCCTCTGAGCTGTGATGTTCTTGTCGGCCAGCATGATCTGCTGAGCGCGCTCAAGCTCTGCCTGAGAACCTTGGAACGTCTGCTGTGCCTGCTGCAGCTGGAACTGCTGCTGGCGGTCCAGATTGTTCTGAGTTGATTGGAACGCCTGCTGCTTCTCCTGCAGCGAGGTTTGCTGCGATCGGTCAAGAGCAGCCTGCGCAGCGCTGAAGTTCTGCCGCGCCGTTTCCAGGGCCTGCGTCGCCTCAATCGACTTGTCAGCCAAAGACGTCTGCAGTGCTCGGTCCAGCGCGGTTTGCGCAGCCGTGAAGTTCTGCGTCGCCCTCGTCTGCTCAGCCGTGAACGCCTGGCCGGCGGTGCGCTCTGAAGTCTGGAACTTGCGCTGAGCCTCGTTCTCACCACGGGTGAACTTCTGCTCGCCCAGCTGCAGGCCGAACTTGTTCTTCTCGCTCGCGCTGAACATCCCGGCTTCGTTGAAAGCCTTCTGGTTGGACAGCGCTTGGTTTGCGTAGGTCTGCGCGTCCTGCTGGGCCAGCGGCGTGACGCGGTCGATCATCGCGGCTACGCCAGCGCCCTGAGCCATGGAGCTGTTGACCAGTCCGCGCTGGTTCATGCCCTGCATGGCCTGCGTGCGGGCACGCTGCAGCAGTGGACTGTCCTTGGCCAGCAGGCCCTCTACCTGGCCCGCAGCGGTCTCGGTTCCGCGGTCAACGCTGCGCTCACGAGCGGCGAACGTGTTCGCGTTTCCGGTGTTGATGTCGAACGGGTTGGTTTCTGCCATGTTCAGGCCTCAAAAGCTAGAAAGGGCCGCCCGATGGGCAGCCCTTCCCGGAGAAAATTGTAGGGGCGTCAGGGCAGCAGCGCTACCTCTGCCGCACGTCTTTTCACAAGTCCTGGTAAAACTCGGCCGCCGCCGCGCGTCCAGCGCATCAGCTCGGCCTTGGCTCCTGCCTCGTCGTCAGCATTGATGCGCTTGCGCAACGTGCTGCCTTGCAAAGCGCCGACGCCGCAGTTGAAGGCGAAATCCAGAATGGCGCCCGTGGCCTGTTCGCCCCAATCTTTGAGCCCCGGGCACAAACGCCGCACTCTGGGCAGGCAGTGGTTTAGCTCCCACTCCAATAGCGCCATCGCTCTCTCGCGAGTGATCGCAGGATCAGCCAACGATACGCGCGTACCGTCCTCGTAGAAAGTCGAGCCGACGCCGATGGTCGGCACGTTGGCCGGGCACAGATACGGCTTGAGGTACATGCCCTCGAACACGAGACATAGGTCCCGTGCAACCGCGACAGCCTTACCTTCCACGCTTGCCAAGGCTGCGGTCCGCAAAGAAAAAACCCAACACCGTCCCCGCCAGAGTGATGTCCCACTCCTGCATGATCCAGTTCTGGCTGTTGAGCTTAAGCACCCACAACGTCAGCGCAATGGTGGCAGCCGACGGGCGGATGATTCCGTTCCAGATGTCCACGAAGGCCCAGCCTGAGGGCTTGAAAGCGTTCTCCATGGCTTTGACAAAGGCGTCGGCTTCGGCTGTGGCCACATCCGCCTCTGCTTGCGCCGCCACCGTCTTGATGCCAAGCTCGCTTTGCAGGCGCAGCATTTCCTGCGTGCGCTGGTGCTGCGCTGCGTCCAGGTCGGACTGCAGCCGCAAGCGCTCAATCTCGAAAGCGTGATCCTGCCGCTTGTTGTACCAAGCCGAAACCTCGCCCCAGATCATGCGGAAAACCGAGCCGCCGAGAAAAGAGAAGAGTGCTTCCAACATCACAACACCTTTCAGGTCGGCCAGGCGAGCGCTGGCAATTCTGGCTCAACATCCGCGAAGCTGGAAGGCATCGGCCGCGTGCCGGCGTTCACTTCGTCAAGCATGTCGTACAGCTTGGCCCAGGTCTCGGCCCGGGCGTCGCGGCAGTAGGTGCCCTCGACGCTGAACTTGGGCACCGAGCAGCCGGCGTAGTCGCTGGCGCTCTTGATGTCGTCGTAGCTGCGCGTGCGCGCGAAGGCGTCCAAGCGGGCCTGGGTGGCGGCCACGATGTCGGCCAGCAGCGCCTGCTCTTGCTGCGTCACCTCGGCGGGTGTCGCTGCGCGCACCGCCCAGGCCTGCATCCACGCCCCAGACACCAGCTCCGGCGTGGTCTCCTCGACCACCTGGCCCACCGAGGCCGCAGGCGGGCTGGCCGGGGTGACGGCGTAGATGCCCACCTCGTTGAGCTGCGCCGTGGTCGGCGACATCGGCAGCGCCACATGCGGGTTGTCGGCCTGGAACTGGCCGATGGAGTACGGGTACGTTACAACGGCCCCGGCTTGAATGAGTGCGTACATCAGAAGTTGCTCCCAAAGAAGAGTCCGTTGCCGCTGGAGAAGATCCAGCCGGTGTTGGTGCCGCCGTTCACGTTTCCGTCAGCAGCCAGCGCGCGCCAAGTCGCCCCGCCCGTGGCGTTGGACTTGCTGATGCTGGTGTACGAGACCGACACCGTGCCGGACGCCTTGGACAAGGTGGCCTGGCCGGTTGAGGTCGCCGTGATGGTGACCAGGTTTCCCGCAGTCCCTGAGACGTTGAAGTTGGTGACCGTCTGCGTGGTGCCCGACGTGAAGTTGAACGTCGTCGGCTGGACCGAATTGCTGATCGTCGTGAACGTGTTGTTGCCGCTGATGGTGAGCGATCCGGCGCCGCCGTTCTCCAGCTCGGGATACGTCAATCCGTTGCCGGCAAACGTCTTGGCCGACGCAGACGTCATCCTGATCTTGCCTGTGCCGGTAACCGAAAAACCAGAACCGCTGGCGGAAAATGCGCTTGCGCCGCTACCTGCGCAAACCAAATTGTTTGATCCAAGAGCCAGTGTCCTCGACGACGACCCGGCCGCCGAAAATGATCCGCACGTAAAGTTGCTTCCGTTCAGATCAAGAGTGCCCGTCGTAAGTGAAACAGAATACGAAGACGTTTGAGAAAAGGCATCAAGCAGGGAAACAGTTCCGCCAATAGCGTTGATGGTGACGTTGGTGTCTACGGATGCTCCGTTACTGTCAATGCTTCCAGAAGAGCGATTTAGCAGGTGGACGGAGCTTGTGCCGCCAAATGCCATAACAAAACTCAGTTTCCAATCCTTGTATATGTAGAACGCAGAGCTGCCGGCGGAGAAGGTAAGAGCACCTGAGCTTCTTGCACTCAGGTCCAATGTCCCTACTGCCTGCGGGAAATTTAGCGTGTCGACCGTGATAGTGCCGGTTCCGCTGCTGTTGTCGACGACGACGGTATCTTGAGCCAGCGGGTAGTTTGTTACGGCAGCAGCTCCTCCGCTAGACGCGGCCCACTTGGTGCCAGCGTCGCTGCTCCAGTTGCCCGTGCCGCCCACCCAGTAGCTGGTCTTGGCTGCAGTGAAAGTGATGCCTGAATTGCCCAGTCTGTTCGACAGGCTGCTGCCGCTGATGGGCGAAGCCGCCCCAGTGATCGCAATGTCCTCAAAGTCAAGCGTCTGGACGTTCTGAGCAGTTGCGATCGAAATGGTGCGCTGCGTTCCGAAGGTATTGGACTTGATGACCGTGCGCCGGTCGTGGGGGTTTGACGTCGGCGACGCACCACCAAAGTTCAATGCGCTCGTAACAGTCTGATTGGCGGAGACAGTTACTGTCCTGGAAACATTGGCAGGGCTTGCAAAGATGAGGTTCGTGTACGTGTTGGCCCCGTTCACAACCAAGCTGGTTGCGCTTACGCTGCCCATGGTGACTTGGTAGAAAGTCTTTCCGCCGCCATTGAGCGTCTGGGTTCCTGCGCCGTTCATCCAGACGTGGCCCGTGCCTGCGGTTACGGTTCCGTTGAACGTGTGCGTTATGTTTGACGCCGTGCTGTATATAACGCCGCCGGTGCCGAAGCTGATGGTTCCGCCAGAATTAAGCGTAAAGTCCGACGCGATGGTTAACGTAAACCCGGCAAGCGCAAGCGTCGACGGGTTTTGCACCGTAACTGAACCACCCGTAGTCACTCCGGTGGACAGCGTGTATGTGCCGCTTGAGTTAAATACAAGAGTCCCGTTGCTTAATTTTGCGGCATTAGACAGGCTTATTGTCTGAGCGCCTGTCCCATTCAGGGACCACTCATGCGTATTGGTGGCGTTATATCTACCTGAAACAACCGGGTTTATGTTGATAGATCCATGTATGTTCAGCCTGACATTTGTGGAGGCAAGTGTGAGGATGAAGTCCTGAGAGCTGATGGTCAGGTTTGCACAACTGGCGGCGGGGTCATGCGTAATCGTGACCGTGTAATCCGCTCCGCTGTCCGACGCATTGTCAAAGAAGACGTTGTCGGCGGACGTGGGAACGCTCGCCCCACTGGCCCCGCCAGACGACGCAGACCAGTTGGCGGTGTTTGTGGCACTCCAGCTACCCGTGCCGCCGACCCAATAGCGATCTGCCATGTCTTACACCTGGTTTGTGCCGATCATGTGGTAGTTGGTGCCGTCGTACCAGAAGTTGATGACGGCTTTCTTGTTGTTCGCCCCGGCCCAAGTGGCGCCATACTGGATCACCGTGCCCGGCCAGTTGATCGTCTGCGCCGTGCTGGTGCCGTCGCTGTTGATGATGAGCTGCAGGTGGCACGGCCCGGGCGGCGCGGTGAAGGTGTAGGTGATCGTGCCCGTAGGCTCGGTCTGCAGTTGGTTCTGGGCCGTCGTCCAGTCCACCGTGATGCTGCCGCTCGTCGTGGCGATGGTGGTCTGGCTGTTGAACGTCGCGTTCTTGATGCCGGTCAGGTTGCTGTTGCCCAGCGCCGGGTTGGTCAGCGTCTTGTTCGTCAGCGTGTCCGTCGTAGCTCGACCCACCAGCGTGTCGGTGCTCGTCGGCAGAGTCAGCGTGCCGGTGTTGCTGATCGAGCTGATGACCGGTGCCGTCAGCGTCTTGTTGGTCAGCGTCTGCGTTGCAGCGGCAAGCACGACCACGCCGTCTGCGTCAGGCAGCGTGACACTGCGTGACGCCGACAAGGTCGTCGGCGCGATCGTGACGCGGTACGAGCTCGCCCCGCCGGCTCGGCCGTTGACAACCACGCCGTCTTGCGAGGCGTTGGTTGACGCAAGAAACGTCTGCCCGCTGACGTTGCCAAACACGTTGGCACCGGTGAACGAGTTCGCCTCTTCGCGAGTGGCTACCGTGAGCGAGGTTGCCCCCGTTCCAAAAGACAGAGCGCCCGAACCGTAGCCAAGCGCGCCAGAAGTGTTGGAAGTGGTCGCAGACAAGACCGGCGTTGTCAGCGTCTTGTTGGTCAGCGTCTGGGTATCGGTAGTGCCGACGATCGCGCCGGTGGGCGCTGTAAGCGACGTCCCCCATGCCGACCCGGTAGACACCGCAACGCCCGCGCTGGGGTACACCATCCCCGCCGTCGACGCGATGGTGATCGACCCCGCGCCGTTGGTGATGGAGATGCCACTGCCCGCGGTCAGCGTCGACTTGGCCAGGGTGTTGCCGGTGCTGTTGCCGATGAGCAGCTGGCCATCGGTGTACGACGTCTGACCCGTGCCACCGTTGGCCACCGCCAAGGTTCCGGCCAGGGTGATGGTGCCAGCCGTCGTGACAGGGCCGCCAGAAGTGGTCAGGCCCGTCGTGCCGCCCGAAACGGCCACGCTGGTGACGGTGCCTGTGCCAGCGGCCACGATGTATTCGACGTCCGTGGCGCCGGCATTGACGGCCAGCACCTTGCCGGCGTTGCCGGTGAATGAGGGCAGCAGGTTCGTGCGCGCGCCCGAGGCGCTGGTGGCTCCCGTGCCCCCGTTGGTCACGGCCACCGTGCCGGTGACGTTGGCCGCGTTGCCGCTGATGTTGCCCGAGACCTTGCTGCCGGCCAGGCTTGTGATCCACGAAGGATCAGCGTAGGACCCGCTCGTGTAGACGCCGTTGGTGACCGTGCTGGCGTTGCCGGTGAGCGCGCCCACGAAGCTCGTGGACGTCACGCTGGTCAGCCCAGCCAGCGTCGTCGCAGTGCCGCCCAGGCTCACCGAGGTGCTGCCGATTGTCAGCGACGAGTTCGTCAGGCTGGCGTTGGCGATGTTGCTCAGGGTGTTGCTCGAACCGCTGATGGTCTTGTTCGTCAGCGTGTCCGTCGTGGCCCGGCCAACCAGCGTGTCCGTGCTGGTGGGCAGCGTCAGCGTGCCGGTATTGCTGATCGAGCTGATTACCGGGCTGGTCAGCGTCAAGCCCGCCACCGTGGTGGCCGTGCTGCCCAGGCTGACCGACGTCGAGCCGATGGTGACGGACGAGTTGGTCAGGCTCGCATTGGCGATGTTGCTGAGCGTGTTGCTGGATCCGCTGATCGTCTTGTTGGTCAGCGTGTCGGTGGTTGCGCGACCGACCAACGTGTCCGTACTGGTGGGCAGCGTCAGCGTACCGGTGTTGCTGATGGTGCTGATGACCGGCGCCGTCAACGTCTTGTTGGTCAGCGTCTGCGTGCCGGTGGTCGTAACCACGTTCGCCCCGCCAACCGTGGCGCTGGTCGCAGCCAATGACGTGAACGTGCCTGCGGCAGGCGCCGCGCCGCCGATTACCGTGCTGTCGACAGTCGAGCTCGTGACGGCCAACGATTGCAGGGCCGAGCTGGCCACCAGCGCCGTGCCAGTTCCATTGACAACCGCGACCTTGTTGGCATTGCCAGACAGAGTCGGCAGCAGGTCAAAGCCGTCGGTGATGGACTGCAGTTCCGCGCGCAACGCAGCCGACGAACCCGGCGAGTTCGGGGTCGGATAGGTTCCGTGGTTGTAATACGAGTTCGACATCAGCGCAGTCCTCGACGCGGTGTGTAATGGATGATGATCGTGTTCACCGTGAACGGTTCAAAGAGATCCGACGCGCAAGACACGCGGATGGCAATGTTCTCTGCCGTGCCACTGATCTCGATCTCCGACGGCGTTACGTCAGAACCGTCAAACACAAAGTTGTCCCAGATCATGGAGTCCCAGTAGCTTGACCTGAGGTCATTTGGGAATGCCGCGTCCAAGGGCTGAGGGATCTCCGCCCTTCGGTAACCAAGGTCGTAGCCGAACTGGATCTCGGTGTAGTAGTTGCCCGCCAGCTCGACACTGGCCTTGCGGTATCTCTTCAGAATCCGCGGCGACTTGATCGAGTTGTAGACCAGGTTGACGCTGGCAGAGATGATGTCGCCATCAAAGCTGGTGCCCTTGTCGAGCTCGTAGACGAACCCGTCATCGGAACCAAAGAACGACACCGCGTTGCCGTCGGCGTCCTCGCCCTCATCGCAGCACACCACGGGGTCCAGAAACTCCACAGGCATCGAGCCGATCAACTTGCCGTTGATCATCGTCATGTAGATGCCGGTGCCGTCAGAGAAGAACACCCGGTACTGACCTTTGTTGCGGTTCAGCGAGCTGGCCGTGGCCAAGTTGATCCGGCTCTGCAAGTACGGCCGCAGGTTCATGGTCAGCGACGCCGGCAAGAAGTTGCCGAAGTTCAGCGTCGTGCCCAAGCTGATGATGCCGCGGTCGTCCAGGACGTAGGCCTGGTCCATGTTGCGCGCGGTGTAGGGCACCGCACCCGTGCCCGTGTTGAACGTCGACAGCGAGAAGTTGGCCTCGCTTGTGCCGTACAGCACCGAGGTATCGCGCCGGGTGTAGACGCCCAACGCACCGCTGGTCTGGTCGCCGGGCAGCACGATCAGATTCGTGATCTGGCCGTTCATGGCGATCTCGCCAGCGCCCAGTACGGGGTCCCACTGATACGGATACCCGAGGGCGGAGAACTGCAGCGACGCGCCAAACGACAGGAACAGGTGCTGCTTGTGCACAGCCACATGCAGAGGAACGTCGCTGGGCATCGTGGTTGCGATCGGCACAAACACCGTGCCGTCGAACTCAAACGCGCGGTTGACGCCGTCGCACCCGTAGAGGCGGAAGTTGGCGTCGCCGCCGCCGAAGTTGCCGACGACGGTCTCGTACCGCCCGTTGGGCAGCAACGTGATCTGCGTGGCCGCCCCGCCCGCGTGTGCGTGGACTGTCGCACCGATGCGCAGGTTTTCGCCGGTGGTGAAGGTGCCCGTGGTGCTGGACAGGATCAGCCGGCCTGAGGCCAGCGTGGTGCCGCCCCAAGAGCCGGCCTGCAGCACCGTCCTGGCCACCACGCCCGTGGCGCCGCTGGACTGCCCGGTGACCGTTGAGCCCTCGGGGATGTCGACCACGCCGTTGGTGAAGACGAGCTCCTTGCCCAGCGTCACCGCAGTCCAGCCGCTGGTCGTAGCCTTGAACATGGCCGCGCTGGCGCCGCCGATCGCGTTGCGCCAAGCGTAGACGTCGCCCTTGTAGATGGCCACGCCCAGGACCTTGCCGGACCCGGGCACCGCTTGGATGCTGGAGCGGTACTCGTCGGCCGCCAGGTTGCGGTACTGCGCGTCGGTCAGGCCGTCGGCACTGACGCCTTGAATTCCCGTTACGGTGGCCCTCTGCACGGCAGAGACCGACAGGCCCTCGCTCACAACGAAGTCGCCCACCTGGCGCGTGACCACGACCGTCGTGTCGGTCACGGCGATCACCTTGCCGGTGGCCGCAGACGTCATGCCGGTGACCGTGTTGCCGACCGCGACGACGCCGGTGAAGGTGCAGATCAGAATGTTGTAGAGGGCCGCTGACGGGCTGGTCCGGCCATCGAAGCGCTCGTAGCCTGCGATGCGGGTGTAGCCGCCGCTGACGTTGCACTCGAAGTTGGCGGCCTTGCGCGCGAAGCCTGGCGGCAGAGTCAACGTCGGCGTGACCTGATCCAAGCCTCCACCGAGGCGGATCAAGTCGTACTGAACCGGCGGCATCTTAGGCGTTGGCATGCCTTACCTCACGCCAACGGCGGACCGCTGACAGGCGTGGTGATCTGGTCGATCTCCAGCCGGTTCATCAACCGCTTGAACTCCAGCTCGCCGCGCGAGTAAACCTCGGGCGCAGCCTCAAAACTGCCGTAGGACATCATGGCCCGGTAGACGATGGCCATGTGAAAGCGCGACGGCAGCACAGGCTCATCGGTGTTGGCCGACATCTCAGTCGGCGCAACGTAGTACTCGCCCACGATGACGTAGGGCTGGTCGGGGATCGACCCGAACGCCAGGCTCTTGTCACTGGGCTGGATCGACACCACCACCGGTCGCGCGTAGGTGAACCGCATGTTCCTGTACTGGTACAGGTTGCGGAAGGTGGTGTACTCCATGAAGTTCAGCAGCTGCTCATCGGCGTAGTTCTGACCGACCGACGAGCAGCGGAAGCTGTCGCGCTTCCAGTTGCCAAACGTAGACCCCACGCCGGCTTGCGTCGGCGTGTAGGTCTGCTGCTGCGTCACCGTGTTGAACTGCACCGGGTAACGCATCCACTGCCAGTCCTCGTGCGCGGTCTGGATGTCTATCCACGCCGAGTTGACCCACTGCTTGATGCGCAGCAGCTCGCCCGTGACTCCTGTCAGCGTGGTCAACGGCGTGCTGGCACCAGAGACGCCGCACTCGACCAACGTGCGGTTCACAAGGGCGAGGAAGTTCATGCTCAGGCAGGCTCAGCCAAGACGTTCTGCAGCCACGCGCGGCCACGAGGATTGTCGTCGGACACTAAGTCAAAGGGGTAGGCCAAGCCGTGCCGCGGCACCAGCTCGGACTGATCCGGCGCGGCCGGGTTCGGCGTGCGCTGGGTGTACTTGGTCTCCTTCATCCGCGCCAGGATCTCGACGTACTTGCGTCGCACCTTGGTCGGATAGCCGCGGACGATCGGCTGGTTCATCCCGTTGCAGTTGACGATCACATGCGGAGCCTGGTTCTCGTCGGTGGTGCTGTGCACCATCACCGTGACCATCTCGTTCATGAACGCCTCGTCAGCGGCCAGCTGCCGGAAATCCTTGGACTCCGCCACGGTCTCGACAACAGGCGTGTCGTCAGCGATTTCGATGCCCTGCATGGGGTCCTTCTTGTTTGCCATCTCAAGCTCTCCGTCTGGTTGGGAAAAGGGAATTGCCAAAAAGAGAGGCGCCCGAAGGCGCCTCTCAAACTCCACTGAGGAGGATCAGGGAGATGGCAATGGTTACTGCGCGCTGCCCGGCATGACCATGCAGTCGAGGTAGACGTCGGTGACGCCCGCTGCGCCCAGGTCAGTGGATCCCGGGGTGAAGGTGGTCGAGCTGTTGGTCGTGACCTTGATCAGGCCGACCAGAGCGACGTCACCGGCAGGAGCGCTGGGCACCGGGCAAGGAGCGCCGGTCTCGACCACCGGGCCGCGGGTGTTGCTGAAGTTGCCAGAGCCGTCGATCCACACGCCGTACAGGGCGGCGCTGGACGGGGGCACGGTGCCCACGCCGGCGGTCATGGCGACGTTGTCCGTTGCACCCTTGGACTTGAACACGCCGTTGACCGTGTAGGCCAGCGTGTTGGTCGTCTTGTAGGTGTTGGCGTTGGTGCCCTCGGCCAAGCCGGCGGCGGTCAGCGACACGGAGCCGCTGTTGATTTGCTCAATGTTGTAAGACATGGTTCAGGTTCCTTTAGTCTTTGACGAAGGTGGCGATGGTCGCGGCGTAGTTGGTGTCACCGACACCAGAGTCCGCGTCCAGCTTGGCGCCGACGGCTTGCAGCGCGTCGACAATGGCGGTCAGCAGGATGCCCAGCTCTTGACGGTCGATGCCGTCAGCAAGCCGATTAACCCGCTCTGCTACGGATTCAGTAGCCATGTACGTTCCTTTCAGAGTGGTGGGGCCAGGGTGACCTGGCCCCGGATCATCACAGAGCGGTCACGCCGGCCTCGATACGAGCCATGAAGGCGTCGTTGAGGCGGACCGTGGCGAACCATGTCGAAGCACCCACGTAGCCGAACTGGCCCAGCGGGTTGGCGTGGTTGGTCTGGCTGGCCTTGAGCACCACCGGCTTGATGGCCGCCATGCCCTTGAGCGCAACCTGGCCCCAGCAGTCCTCACCGATGATGATGAAGGGGTACACGTCCACGTTGGAGGCGCCGATGGACAGCATGCCGTTGAGCGTGCCGGAGCCCGAAGCGGCGAAGCTCTTGAGCAGCGGCGAGCTGATGAAGCGGAAGTCCTCGCAAGCCCCGACCTCACGGTCGTGGATGGGCTTGAACGAGCCGTACTCTTCCACCCGGGTGAAGCCGGGCAGGTTACGCACGTCGCTCACAGCGTCGGTGTGGCAGAACACGATGAACGCGGGCTGCACAGCACGGGTGCCGAAGTTCACGCCAGGAGCCAGGCGGCTGGTCACGCGGCGAGCGCGGTTGGACTCCAGCGTACGAGCGGCCTTGCGCAGGGCGTTCAGGCTGATCGCGGTGTTCACGGCCGAGCGGCTGGAGCCGTTGGCGTAGATCACCGTGGAGCCGGCCTTCAGCACGCCGTAGCGCACGAGCTCCATCACCTCGGCCAGGGTCTCGCCAGTCAGCTTGACCATCTCGCCAGGGATGTCGTCTTCGTACAGCTGCTCGACCTTGGAGCTGTACTTGAACAAGATACCGTACTGCTGCAGCTGCACGCTCACGTCCTGGAACGAGATCGTGTTGGCGTTGGGCGTGACGCCTTCAGCCAGCACGAAGTTCGACGCCGTGACGTCAGGCGTGCCAACGTAGCGCTGGCTGTTCTCGATCGTCGTGCCGGTGGTCGAAGCGCCGAAGGGCAGCGTACGACGGAAGACCAGGGTGTCGGTCGAGTTCTGGGGCATCTCGCGCTGGGTGCCAAAGTCACCCAGAACAGTGATGGGCTGTGCGTGCTCCAGCATGCCTTGCGCCGCGCGAATGAGGTTTCGCGACGCAACGGTGCCGTAGTTTTGGATAGACATGGTTCAGTTCCTTTGAGGTTGATGTGGTCAGTAGCCGCGGGCTGCGCGAGTCTTCTCACGCTGCGCGGCTTCGTAGTTCCAGAGTTCGGCTGGCGACATGTCACCCATCGTCTTGGGTGGCGGTGTCTGCCCCGGGCGAGTTGTTGCAGCCATTGCAAGTCGCGCTGAGCGCTCTTGCCTCACTTCGGCAGCGGGCTTGGCCTTGGCCTGGTGGTACGAATCAAGCAGCCGAATGGCGTCCTTGGCAGCAGTGCTGTCCGCGAGCGCTTTCGTCTGGGCTGGCTGCAGTGCGAACCATGCCGCGAATTCCGGTGTGTTCACCGTCTCGCGCCAGTCGTCGTACTTGCCTTCAACCTTGGCTTCCTCGATGCGCTTGGCAATCGTCTCGCGCTCGGCAGCGATTTCTCGTCTGACGTACTCGACAACCAAATCCGACGAAATGCCGGGCTTGTCTTGCGACTGCACACCGCTGAGCTTGGACGCGACGTACTCTTCCATCGCACCAGCCCACTCAGGAAAGTCGTTCTTGAGTGATTCCCACTTCTCCGGGTTCTTGGCCGCTGCAGCCATTTGTCCCTGCGTCGGCGCGTCTTGTGGGGCAACGGATTGCTGCGCCACCTTCGCCTGCTGGAACTCACGCTGCATCGCAGCCACTCGACCCTCGGCCGAATTGACCTTGTGCTGCAACTGGGCATTGGCCTGCTCAAGGTGCGTGATCTTGGCCAGAGCCGCCTTCACTTCCTCGGGTAGACCGGCGAGCGGATCGGCTGCCTGCTCCGGGACTGCTGCTTGAGCTTGCGGAACTTCTTCCTGCGGCGGCGCCTCTTGGGCGGCTGGCGCATCGGCCTGTAGCTCTAACGCGGGCAATTGCTCGCCGGCGTCAAGTTTTTCGGCCTCTTCGTTCCAGAGCTCTTGCATCTGCTCCTGAGTCAGCTGTTCATCCACTTCATGCCCTCCAGAAAACACAAAAGCCACCCGAAGGTGGCTCGCTTGCCATCGTGCGGCGGGACTATTCGTCCGGCAGCACGCTTAGGTCCCGAGCTGCCGCGTTGGGCAGATCAAGGAATCTTTTGAGTAGTCGGATCTCGCCGCGCAGGGCGGCGGTCTCTGTGGCGTCCAAGTCCGCGGAATCGTTCTTCTCGCGGGCCCGCCTTAGCTGCTCATCTGCCCACTTTCGCAGCAGATGCCAGGTGGCGGATTGGTAGTCGATCATGGACGCACCTTGCCGCGAAAAAGTCTACGATAGGAAACGCAGTTTGTACAGCGTCGCTTGATAGAGGCTCACTATTTCGTCCAGCGCGTTGTGCAGCGCGCTCTCGCTGCGCGGCGCGATGGCTTCGCGGTTGTCCTCGATCCACGACATCTGCTGCTCCAGCACGTCGCCGATCTCGCCCTCGAAGTCGTTGTCGGCCAGCGGGATGTCCAGCAGCTCGTTGAACCGCCCCTGGTAGGCCTCAGCGAAGCCGTCCACCAGCGGGATGATGCCCTCGTAGAAGCCGCCGAGCGCCATGTGCTCAGCGTAGCTGCGCGTGCTCAGGTGGGCGCGATGCGCCATGTCGCGGCCCACAAAGACCATCGCGATCAGCTCGCCTGCTTTGCCCATCTTCATTTCCCCATGAACTTGGCGCCGAACTGCACCACCGCGAAGAGCATGGTGGCCGCGACCCACACCCCGATGCCGCGGTTGATCCACTGGTCGACCTTCTTGTCGGTCTTGTGGATCATCGTGTCGTGCACGGCGATCGAGGCCTCGCACTTGCCGATCCGCTCGCCCTGACTGGACTGCCTCTCCTCGATGAGGATCAGCCGCTGGATGGCGTCGGTGAGCTTGTCCACTTTGGCTTCAAGCCGCTGGAAGTCAGAGTCAGTCATGGCCACGTTCACGATCTTTCTGCCTTCAGGCCCACACACGAAGAGGAGTTACGGGAGTCGGGCTCACCACAAACGCATCCAGCTCAGGCGCTGGCCCGATGTTGCGCACGTTGGCGTGGTAGCCCGTGTACGGCAGCGGCTTGTAGTTCTCAGGCACCGGATCAGGCGCAGGCTCGTAAATCGTGCCGATCATGTCCACCGCAGTGAAGCGCGGCGTCAGCGTCACGTTGCCTTCACCATCGGTGGTTGAGTCGTACAGGACTGCAATAGCCTCATCCTCATCAGCGAAGACCACCATGTAGTCGCAGTAGCCCTCTTGGACGATGGGCTCGGTTAGGGTTTCGTCGGTCATGCTGTGATGGCCTGAAGAGTTGCGTTGGACAGGCGCGTGGGGTAGTAGCTGATGGAGCGCACATACCCGCAAAGACTGTTAGCGCTTATCGTGCCGTGGCCGCCTATGCCAAGAGTTACAAGCCCCGTCGGCACGTTGCCAGCAACAGCCTGTGCTGCCCCGCCGTTGAACGCTGCTGCGTTATTGCTGTTTTGGTATGCCGCTGCTATTGCAACCGTATCGCCCGCGTTCCAAGTCGCGGTTGCTACGTTGCTTACTCCGCTCACGGTTTGGACATACCTAGCAGAACCACCAAGACGCTCAAGTCTCAAAGCATTTGAGTAGCTAGCTGCGTCAAACACAACGGCAGCAAACCTAACCACTGCATCGGAACTAGGAACACTGCTTGTGGCTTCCGCGTACAACGTCCCCTGACTCGCATTGAACCAAGTCGCAAAGTTATCCCCCAGCATCGACGCATTGTCCGCTGCTCGGGTGACTTGGGAGGCTTGTGTCGGTATATACGATGTAGCAAATGCTGCCATTTTTATACCCCTTCACAGGCAAATGCTTGATGCAACTCTTGGCGCTTTTGCTTGGCAAAGTCAATGGCATCTTGCATCAGGTCAAACCGTTTAGAAATCTTCTGCTTGTTCGCGTAAATCTGCACAACCCACTTGTTGTAGGTATTGCACCAACTCACGCCTTTGACGCCAGAGGTGTTGTCGGTCTTCAGCTTGCTGTTGTACGAGTTGGTGATGTAGTCAGCAGCGCGAAGGTTCTCAATCCTGTTGTCTGACTTGTCTCGGTTGATGTGGTCAATCATCACAGGCAACTCTTTGCCGTGCCACAACCACACCAGCCTGTGCTCATGCATCTTCTTGCCGTTGAGCGTGATGACAACGTAGCCAAGGGAGTTGATCGTCCCAGCGGGCTTGTCGATGCTGTGTCTCTTGTTGGTTTTCTTCTTCCAGTACAAGTGACCATCACGATAGTCAAACAGTTCTTTTACGAGGTCGTGTTCCATCATGTTGGTTACTCCAGCTGGGCACCCCAGAATGCCGTCTGTTGTCCATTGCTAGAAGCGGTGTACGCTGGCAACAAGTAGAGGCGATTGGTGTTCGCCCCAACTAGCGCTGTTGAGGTGATTGATATACGCCACCAACCATTACCAGCGTCTATGGGTGTTCCAGCAGTGCCGACTGTTGCCGTAAGTGTCGGAGTGGAACCGGACCAAGTAATGGTCGCAAACGCTCTATCCGCTACAGCCGTAGCGTCGTAAATCCAAATGGCAGAATTTACCGCCGTGTCTTTCTTGATGTAAATTGAAGCTGTCAAAACTCCAGATGTTCCAGCAGATATTGCTTGATATCTACCATCACCAGATGCTGTGGAACGAACCAAATAATCCGCAGTCGTTGTGCCATCAGGCGCGACTAACGCATTTGACGTTACGGTTCCACCGTTGTTCACCCAAACCGCATTGCTGAAATCCTCAGACCACAACAGAAGATTGGTTGACTGTTGCTCAATCAGCAGCCCGTTAGCCGCCAGCGTCACCGGGTTGTAGTCAAACCTCGGGCCGTAGTAGGCCGTGCTGGTGGGCGCTGCTTGCGGGTTGTAGACGTAGGGGTCCACGCTGGCGCTGTTGCTGAGCTGGGCTCCCCAGATGAAGATGCCAGAGGTGCCGTCGCCGGTGTAGGAGGCCGTAGTTCCGGAGCTAACCAAAACTATCTGAACCATCTCCTGAGAGGGTGTTGGCGCTGCATTTGACAAGCCTGTTGCTGTACAGCGATACCACCCATTACCAACACTAACAATACTTGCACTTGTAAACGCGCCACTATTAGTGACAACCGTCCCATTTAAGAGGTCAAAAACGGCAATTGATTGAGATGCCCAACTTGATGCGCTACCACTTATTCGCAGTCGAGTTCTTTCGGCAGCTTTGGCATACAAACTAACGGTGTATGGCGCTGAGTTAGAAGGGGTTGCTAATTGAAAAGCGTAATGGAACGCTGTGGCTGCATCCTCAACCAACTTATCCGCCGTCCGAGTCCCGTTTGGATCGCTGTACTGCACCGCCGCAGCAGCAGAGGTCGTGACTTGGTAATCGCCGGGGACGGAGCCTTGGACGAGTTGAGCGCCCCAGACAAACAGCGCGTCAGTACCGTTGCCCACATACGTTGCGCCACGGCCAGCAGTGGATGTTGGAATTGCAATCAACCAAGGACCACCTGCGGTTGCAGACAACGCAGAGGTCAGGCTGATTCTGTACCAGCCATTCCCTGCTGCTGTGATTGACGCTCCAGCGTAGGAACCAGCCGTCAGTGTTCCGGTTTGCAGATCAAAGTCAGCATAGTCAGAAGACGTTCCTGAACTCGTCCACAAGAGTTGGACATAGCGAATGCCGACGTTTTGCTTGACGTAGAAGCTCTGCGTATTGGTAGCAGACGCAACTCCAGCAACAGTGAAAGGGCCCGTAATTGCTGTTGTAGCCACCGTTACAAGGTTGTCTGCGGTGGCCGATCCGTCAGGAGCAATGGCGGCATTGGCAGTAACGGTTACGTTGCCTTTGTTCCAAGCCGCATTGTCAAAGTCCTGACTCCATGTCAGCAAGTTCTGCTGCACATACGAGTTGCTCTTGGTCCACGCTGCGTTCTCAGGCTCCTGAGTGAAGCCAAGCAGGTTCTTGGGCGTGGTGGAGTTGTAGGACTGTGCAGTGCTTCCGATGTTGAGTTGGGCTCCCCAGATAGGAAAACTACCCGCTCCGATAATCAAGCCCGCTGGCAGCAACTGCAAAGTGCCAGATACAGTCACCGTGAAGGTGCGTGTTACAACTTGACGGAACCAACCGCCGCCTACAGCAGTTGCTGTAAATACGTCCGTGCCAGCAGGCGATGCGCCGCCGAAGACAATAAGCTGTGTTGCCGTTCTGGCATAGATTGAGAACGTGACTGATTGCCCGTTGACTGCGGAGTAGGACAGGATTTGCTGGTTGATGAAGTCTGAACTTGCCGCAAACGTCACTGTGTCGGCGGTCAAAGTACCATCAGGTGCAATCGTTGAGTTTGCAGATACGCTGGCACCAGCGGATTTAGCCCAAGCCGCCGCCTCAAAGTTTTCCGAGTTCGTCAGCAGGTTGTGTGGCGCGTAGGCAATCTTGCCCGTGCTGTCCGTCAGCGTGGCGTTGGTGGTGCGGGAGAAGGTGATGCGGCGATCGAGGCTGGTGGCGCCGTTGATGAAGTCCAGCGCCAACGCAACGCCTGCCGAGATGTCGGCACCCGACATCGCCCCCATCAAGCCGTGGGTCGGTACTGGAAACATTTCTGCGCTCGGTCAGGTGTTGTTGATCGCAGCGATCTTCAGGCCGCTGTTGGCCTGAACCGCGAAGTACTCGGTCTGGTTCAACCCGAGACGCATGTTGCTCGTCGTGGCCGTCGGGTTCACGCCCACCGCCACCGAGCAGATGCCGTCGGCGTGCAGCCGTACCAGCGTGGTCTGCGGATCAAGCGTGGCGCTTTGCGTGCTCGTGCTGAACACAACCTTCTGTTCGGTGACGGCCGGCACCTTCGCCACGGGCACGATCCGGCCCAGGGCGTCAATGCCCTCTTGGGCGAACTCGGTGATATAGAGATTGGGCATACAGTGCTCCTGTCTTGGGGTCGAATTCTAGGGTTCAGATACCCGATCCGGCTACGAGTTTCAGACGCTGTTCGGCCGCGAACAGTTCCTTCTTGCCGCGTTCGCGGATCGACGTCTCGGCCAGCTTGGCTTTGATCTGCTCCAGGCTGACGTTCTGCTGGTTGGCCAAGCGCATCATCTCGATCTCGCGCTGCATCTGCATCTGCTCGCGGCGCGCTTGGATGTTGGCCTGGGCGATCTGCAGTCGGGTGTTGAGCTCCGCGGCGTCGCCGTCGTTTTGCGCCTGAATCTTGGCCATGTCGCTCTCGGCGCGGATGCGCGCGGCCTCGATCTTCGGATCGGCCGGTTCCTGCGCCTGGGCCATCGCCTGCTTCTCGGCGGCCTCCATCTCCTCGATCTCGTCCTCGGGCTTGAAGACCTCAGCCGGGTCGATGTGCTGCGCCTGCAGCGCCTTCTCGAAGAGCTTCTTCGGGTCGATGTACTTGCCGAAGATCGGGTTGGCCGCCGCGGCCAGCAGGTTCAGGAACGCCTGGTTCTGGACGTCGCGCACCAGCAGGGCGCTGGAGCCACGGGCGTCGACGCTGAAGTCGCCCTTGATGCTCTCGTCCTCGTCGTAGAGCATGTTGTAGTCGTAGTACCGGCGCAGGTGCGGCCGGGTGATCATGTCGTCGAACTGCTTGACCAGTCGGCGCAGCACGACGTTGGCGCTGTTCATCAGCAGGGTCATGCCCCCGACCGTCTCGGGCGCAGCGCCCTGCTCGCCCTGCGCAATCATCGGCACACCGGTCTCCGCATCGGCGAGCTCGGTGGCCATCTTGATGATGTTGGCCAGCTCTGCCTGGTGCGAGTCGAACTCGAACGTGGCGAACGCCTTGCGCACGTCGTCCATGTCGTCGGTGGCAAACCAGATCTTGCGCGAGCTCAGCTCCCAGCGCTTGTCGGCCGGCTGAATGACGCTGGGCTTCATCACGATCTGCGGGCCCGAGCTGACGCCTGCGTTGTCCATCAGCTGGCGCCAAGCCGCGTTGAGCACCTTCTGCTGGCTGCGCATGAGGTACGGGATGCCGTAGCCCCAGCAGGAGCCGGCCACCTTCTCCCAGACGTAGAAGTCGTAGGGGATGTCGCCACCCTCCAGCGGGTTCAGGAACGCTTTGACCACGGTGCTGTTGATCATCACCACGCACGCGGAGATGGTGCGCAGCACGTCCTCCTCGCCCGGGTCAACGCCGGCGCTGCGCAGGTCCTCGTGCTCGACCTCGCCCCAGTACGTCCACATCTCGTAGGTGTCGCGGGCGATGTCGCGCTGGTCCTCGTCGCGCAGCTCCTGGAAGGTGGCCGAGCGCTTGGGCCCCTCTTCGAGCACCTTGCGCAGCTGCTCGCGCATGAAGCCAGGCTGCTTAGCCAGGTCGCGGACTTGCTTGGCGGTGAGCTTCTCGCGCTCGTAGATGCCCTTGCCCGTGTGCACGTTCTCACCGCAGCCGGGGTCGGGGAAGACGTTGCGCGGGTCCACGCGGAAGCTCGCCGGTGCCAGCTCCTCGACGATCATCACCGTCTGCACGGTCTGGCCCATGGCGTCGGTCATCGGCTGCCAGGCCTTGCGCACGCGGTTGGTGACCACCGGTCCCTTGACCACCCCGGTGCCCAGCACCGCGGCGTCGTGGATCACCTTGCGCAGCTCACCGTTGTAGTCGCACTCCGTCAACTGGTCGTCGATGCGGGTCTGCATGGCGTCGGCCTTGCGCCGGGCCACCTCCAGCGCAGCCCGCGCGACGTCCTTGACGCGCAGCGGCTGCCCCGTCTCAGGGTCGACCATCGGCTGCCCGGTGAGCTTGTCGCCGGCCATGCGGTCGTCCATGACCATACCCATGACATGCGGCTCGGGCGTGGGCTGGATGCCCCAGTTCCTGTCGTCCGTGGGCAGCAGGATGTCGGCCAGGCGCGCCTCAGCCGCGTTGGTCTTCATCCGGGTCATGCCGATGAACACGGTGGACCGGTTGGGCTTGGCCATCTGCGTCGTGACAGGGTAGCCCTGCTCGACGCTGGTCATCATCTGGCTGGCGGCCTTGGCGATGTTGTCCTTGCTGTCGTACTGGTCCTGGTCCTCAATCCAGCGCTTGTCCACGCCGTAGGAATACCGATCCCGGATCCACTCGTCGCGCTGGCGCGCCATGTTGTAGCCGAACATCTGCAGGCGCTCCTGCGCCATCTCGGCCTCGCGCTCTGGGTCGATCTCGGGATCCATCTCAGCCTGGGTGTCGTCCTCGACGTCCACCAGCAGCTCGGGATCGATTTCCTTGGGGAAGTCCATGTGGTGTGCTTTCAGTAACCGATCTCGGCGTCCAGCACGCCGTAATCGATGACGGGGAACATGTTGCCGCGGCGCAGCGATGTGACGGCCGCGTCTTGGGTCTTGGCCAGTCGGCGGGCCATCATGGCGTAGCGGGTGGCTGAGAGCAGGTCGTCGCCGTCCTTGACCACCAGCCCGTCCTTGCGGTGGTACAGCCGGAACTCTTCAAACCAATCAGCGAGATGGCTGAACACCCGCAGACGCATCGTCTGCATCCGGGTCAGCATCTCGGCGATTCCCGCCTCCACCCCGCTGGAGCCGTCCTCAAACGTGGCGCGGTTGCGCAGCATGTTCAACCCCTGCGCCCGGTACTGGTCGGCCAGCTGCTCGCCTGACCCCTTATCCCGCTGCAAGCCGTCATGCGGCCACGCGACTGGGATCCAGTCGCCGCGCGCCCTGATGCTGGCGGCGTGGATCGCGATGCTGGAGTCCTTGACCCGGTAGCAGTCGGTGACGTACAGAGCGTCGGCGTCGCGGTCCCAGGCCAGCCACACGGCAGCGGTGGGGTGGTCGATGCCGAAGTCCAGCCCGACGATCCGCGGCCAATGCGCGGGGATAGGGAACGGATTGATCGAGATCGCGCTCTCGGCGATCGGGAACACCCGCCCCGAGCCCAGGATCGGGATCCCCTTGGTGCGCGCTTCTCGCTCGTGCTCGGGGTAGCTCGCGACGATCGCCTCGCGCTGCTCCTTGCTGTAATGCTCGACGTCGTCGATCGTCATGTTGATGACGGTCGTGCCGGTGGGCCTGTCCAGCAGATACCGCTTGACGACGTCGCTCATGCCCAGCAGCGGAGTGAACGTCACGTAGACGCTGCCACTGGTGGCGTTGGTTCTGGTCAGGGCCTCGCTGTAGATCGCTTGCGGCGGCTCCTCGTCCATCCAGACCAGGTCCACAGTGTCGGCCTGCCACTTGCCACGGCCCTGGTCGTAGGAGTTGAACTGCAGCACGCTGTCTTCGCCGCACACATGCCGCACCACAGCCGAGCTGATGGCGTCGGGCACCCCCTGCTTCATGCTGGTGTCGCGCAGCGCCTCATGCGGAATCGCCCCTGTGCCCCACTCGTCCCTGAGCTCGGGTGGCCCGATGAGCAGACGCTGGACACCCTTGCGTGTCAACTCGGCCGATTCGGATCCACACATGGCCCGAATCGCGTAGTTAAAGCGCCGGCCGGTCCACCAGTCGGGGTAACGACCGGTCAGGTGCATGGCCATCTCGAATGCACCAGCCCACGTTTTGCCACTCTGGTTGGCTGCCATGAACAGACGCTCACGGTAGCCAGCCGAAGCGGAGTGGAACTCGCGCTGCTTGGCGTACGGGGCGTAGGCTGCGAGGCGGTTGCGCTTTTCCCGCGTGTCCTTGAGCTTGAGCAGCTCGTAGAGCTCGCGCTTTTCCTCATCGGACAGCGCGGCGAGATTCAGACCAGCCAGATTCACTTGGCCGCCTTCGCGATAAGCGATGCCAGCCGCTGATCGAGCTGGTCGCCGCTGAGCTCCAGATTGCCGTTGACCTTCACCTCCACCGCCTTCAGCTTCGGTTGCGTGTACTGGAGCAATTCGTTGAGCGTGCGCAGCCTGGTGTCAGGGTCCACCCGGTCCACAGTCATGGGCTCGCCGGTGTTGGGGTCCAGCACAGGCTGGCCGGAGCGGTCGAGCACCGGCACGCGCTCCGTGAGCACGCGCAAGATCTCGGCCGCGGGATCGAGACCAGCGTCTGCGCACGCCTCTGCGACGTGCTTCAGGTTGATCTTGCCCGGCGATTTGGCCCGCACATCCTGCGCGTGCTTGGTCGGCCGCGTCCGACCCTGGATCTCAGGGTAGATGTCCGCGGCGGTGGCCAGCTTGGGGACTTCGCCTGCAAGGTCGGCGAATTGCTTGGCCATCAGATCTTCCCCGGGATGACTCCACCGCCGAATCCGGGGACAGAGCTCTTCATGCCGCCCTTGTAGGCAGGCTGAGTGGCGTTGGTGCCGGGCATCGGCACGCTGACCTTGGCCGGCAAGTCACCTTTGCCCTGCATGGCGTTGCCGCCGACTTGCTTGCCAGCGTTGAGTGCGAAAGGACCAGAGACTGCTTTCATGGGAGCTCCTGCGTTGCGTGAGGGGTTACGTGAAGGGGTAGGGACGCTGTAGTTTTGCATGTGGCTCTTACGCTGATTTGCGCATTTACGTTGTCGGTTTGCACGTTGTTTACGTGTCTACCTACACACCTCCTATACAACTTGTAGGTAGTTGCATAGGAAGTGTGTTGGCTGGATGGCCCGGCTCGTGGATTGGGTAGGTACCTATAGCTCCGGGGGCCCCAACTCGAAAGCGGGGGTGTACCGGGGGTCCGGGAATCACCACCAGAAAAAAGACCCCGGGGGTGGGGGTCGATTTTCTTTCCACCCCTGCCCTGCCTGCCCAGCGCCGTGCCCTGCAGCCAGGCCCTGCCAGCCCTGCAGCACCGTTCGGGTGCCTGCATCAGGACACGAATCAGCACCCCTCCACCTAGGGAGCGGGCGCTTGCTGGCTACAGTTCTGGAGCAGGCAGCACGCGGCCGGCCTGGTACAGCGCTGAGGCTGCCAGGCTGGTGACGTGCTGGGCTGGTGGTGCGCTGATCGGGCCCGCAGGCCGGGGCAGCGCACAAGTGAAAAACCCCGCAGGCTGCGGGGTTTTTGGACGCACTTAGGCGCGCAAAGAGTTTCGGGCAGGGCTCGCCGGCTGTCAAGTGCATCACATCTATCAGTTTGAAGTATCAGATCTATCACTTTTGCAGGCTTTGAACGGCCAAGCGTGACCGTTCAATCCGTTTGAACGTTTAGCCGCGCTGTCGTCAAAATTTTTCATTCCAACAGCCGATAGCTGTGCTTACACTGTCGTCACCGAGCAGCCGGTTGCTGCAGCAGACAAGGACAGACGACATGACCAACCTGAACACCACGGCGATCAACCTGCTGGACACCCTGATCCGCTACGGCTGCGCCGCCGCCTTCGGCCCTCAGCAAGAAAAGGCGGCCCGCAAGCTGGAAGAGCTGGGCTGGGCTGACGTAGAGCGCAACACCACTCACGGCGCCGACGTGCTGCTGCTGACCCTGCGCCTGGGCGGCACCGCCCGCTTGGTTGTGGCCCGCGCTACCACGGAGGCCTGAACCATGACCGCAACACTTGACGCCATCGCCGACGCATCGGCACACCTGAACAACGTCGCCCTTCCCAACGTGGCCGACATCCTGCGCACCCTTGAGGCCCTGACGGCTTACGCAGCGCTCAACCCGACCATGGAACGTGACCCACGGGTTGCCCGTGCCAAGCAAATCCTGCGGGACTACGCGCCGCACGAGCCCGTTGCCAACACCCCGACCCGCTTTTGAAAGGACCACACCATGACCACCACCGCACACCTGCTGATGACCGTCCGCCAGCACTTCGTTGCCGCTGAACGCGCCCGCCGCACTGGCGGCACCTACGAGGCCGGGGAAGGCTCACCCGCCGCCCTGGCGATCCAGGCGGCCATGCGCAACATGCAGGCCGCCGGCCTGTCGCACGCCGAGTGCCTGTCAGCCCTGCGCGACCTGGCCACGGACGTGGTCCGCAGCCTTCGCACCGCCTAACCCGGAGCCCGACACCATGGCCTACTACCCCGCCCTGCTCAAGGCCGCCGCCTTCAACGCTGGTGTGATCCTCGACTACCTGGACGACGGCGCCTGCCCCCGCATGCCCGACATCCGACGGGTGTGCGCAGCCAACGGCTACGCAGACGACATCAGCATCAACACCGCCCTGAGTCAACTGCTCAGCGACGGCCTCATCGTCAACACGCCCGACGGCTACCTCAAGGCCTACACCACCCGCTGACGCCAGCCCCTAGCCGCCCACGGGCGGCCTGGGAGTGTCGTCGACACACCGTCGCAGGCCGGATGCCTGCACTGGAGACTCTGACCATGTCCGCATACCTCGTACCCGACTTCCACATCAACGCCCTCGTTAGCTGGGCCCGCGACCGCCACGGCTTGAGCGCTGTCAGCTACTACTGGGGCGGCCGCCGTCGCGACCTGCGCGGCGATGAGAAGCGCATCGCCTCCGTGCTGTACGCGCAAAACGTGCGCAGCGTGAACCACCGCTACAACGAAGCCGACCCGGCGCACGGCTTCAAGTTCCAGTACGTCTCGAACGTGCTCAACCCCATTGACGTGATCAAGGGCTGTCACGGCTACGGATACCAGGCCTGCGAGACCGACGACTGGGAGTCGACCGAGGCCTTCGCCATCATCGCGGCCATCAGCCAGTCCGCCATCCGCGCCCTGCCCGGCTACGAAGACAGCCGCGCCTGGTGCATCAGCGGCCCCCTGTTCCGCGTGGAGGCCTGAACCATGCACGGCCAACCCCTGACCTGGCGTGATGCCGCCTTCGCCGTGGCCTACGGCTTAGCCCTGGCCCTGCTCGTGGCCGCTTTCATCTGACCCGGAGACTGACACCATGACCATGCTCACCATCACCCTGCCCGAATCCCAGTGGGCCCTCCTGCGCGACTACGCGGACGCCGGCCTGTCCGACAAGAGGGCTTGGTTGGAACAAGCCGATTGGACCGAGGTGTCCGATCTGGCCGACGAACAGGAAGAAATCGAAGCCGCCACATCCGCCTTGGTCTCGCTCATCTACGCCCTGACCCCCGCCCAAAAAGACACGACAGCCGACAACACCAACCCCGCTTTGGTCGAAAAAGCAATCCGCCAGTACGTATGCGATGAAATCGACATCGACGACAACGCCGTTGTGTCTGAAGCCGACGACGGGGCCTGGGTTCAAGCCTGGGTGTGGGTTGCTGCCGACTCTGCCGAAGAGGTGACCGCATGATCCAAACCGCCATCCCCGCAAAACGCCCCCGGGCGGTGGACCTCATCCGCCGGGGTGAGGCCTACGCGGCCGGCGTGGTGCTGGACGCCCAAGGCCAGGTCTCGCACGTCCTGGTGCAGGTGCTGACCGGTGACAAGCCCCTGTGGATCTACCCCGCCGTGCCCGCCGACCGTCGCTGGGCGGCCAAACACCGGCCACCGGTGGCGGAGGTCCAGCCATGAACCCATCCCCGCTTGCCGATTTCCTGGCGCTGCCCTGGTCCGACAAGGTGCGCGCCGGCATCGAGGCCACAGTGGCGTCCGCTCCCCGGACGGTGCTGGTCGCGACCCGTGCCCTGCCCGACGGGCCCTTGCGCTGCCTGTCCTTCCCCCGCACGCCCGTACCCCTGCCGCCTGGCGCCGTGGCGCTCTACAGGCGCCCCAGGCCCACGCCTGAAGCCGCCGCACGCGCTACCGCTGCCCAGGCCCGCCCCGGCGAGCCCCTCAGCCGCACGCAGAAGGCGCTGGAACTGGTCAGCCAAGGGGTGGGGCCCATGCAGGCCGCTGAAAGGCTGGGAATCAGCTCCAGCGCGGTTTACGCGGCCATCGCTCGCGACACCAAGGCCCGCTGCCCCTGCTGCGGCCAGCGCCTGCCCGATCGGGCCTGACGCCCGCCGGCCTGCAGCTCAGCCCGGGCCGTCCAGGTCCGCCAGCTGCAGGCTCAGGCGCCGCATGATGTCCGCCGCCGCCAGCCGCTCCAGGCTGGCGATGTGCTCCAGCAGCGCCGCAGCCTGCGCCCCGGCCACCGGCAGCGGGGCCCTGCCGCTTCCCCCGCACGCACCGCACGGCACGTCTGACAGCATCGGCGTGCCGTCCACCACCGCGTACCCGCGGCCCTCGCAGACCCGGCACACGTCCTGCAGCCAGTGCGCCAGCACGGGCGGCACCAGCTCGGGGTCCGTCCCGTTACGGCACGCCCACGCGGTCAGGCCCTCCAGCACCGTGGCCAGCTCGCTTCTCGCGCGGCTGTAGCGCAGCCTCCACAGGCTCACCCCCAGCGGCTGGCGCTGCGCGGCCATGCCCATGGCCCTCAGCACGTCCACGTCGCCGATCTCCTCGATCGGTGCCTCCTCCAGGTGGCGCGAGCCCTGCGCCTGGTCGATCCGCTCTCGCCTCATGCTGTAACCCCCGCGTTCTGCCCTTGCTGCAAACCCTTGACCGCGTCCAGCAGCGCCTGCTGCACGTCGCCCTTGGCCGCCAGGACGGCCATCACCCGCTCATCGATCGTGCCCTGCGCCACCAAGTGGTGGATCACCACCCCGCGGCTCTGGCCTGGCCGGTGCAGCCGGGCGTTGGCCTGCTCGTACAGGTCCAGGCTGAACGGCAGACCCCACCACACCGCCACGCGCCCACCCAGCTGCAGCCCGTCGACCCCGTGGCCGCCGCTGGCCGGGTGCATCAGCAGCAACGGCACCTTGCCCGCCTGCCAATCCCGCAGCGACCGCTCGCCGTCGAATTCCCGGGCCTGTGGGAAGGCGTGCCGGATTCTCGCTGTGTCATGCCTGAACGTCGTCAGGCACAGCACCGGCTCGCCCTGCTCGACGATCTCGCGCAGCGCCTCCAGCTTCGCGTCGTGGACGTGCTCCACGCCGCCCACGTCGTCATACACCGCCCCGTTGGCCATCTGCGCCAGCTTGCCCGCCAGCACGCCCGCTGACGGCGCTGTGACGGCCCCGCTCACCAAGGTGCGCTCCAGCTCCCGGTAGCGCCGCATGTCGAACGCCACCGGCACGATGTTGTCGATCCGCTCCGGCATCCGCGCGTCGCTGTCCAGGCTCAGCATCACGTCCGACACCGCCTCGTGGATCTCCTGCTCCGCGCCCGGCCTCAGCTTCCAGGTGTAGACCACCATGCCGTTGCGCTTGTCCGGCTGGAACCACCTGTCCCGGTACGCCGTCAGGCTCCGGCCCAGCCGCTGCCCACGGTCCAGCAGGCTCACCTGCGCCCAAAGCTCTAACAACCCGTTGGGCGTGGGCGTGCCAGTCAGCAGGTACAGCCGTTGGATCTGATCGCGCACCCGCTTGAAGGCCTTCCAGGTCTTGCTGGCCCGGTCCTTCACGCCGCGGTTCTCATCGATCACCACCATGTCCCACGGCCAGGCCTCGCCGCTCTCCTCCACCAGCTCCACCAACCAGCAGAAGTTCTCGACGTTGATCACATGCACATCCGCTGGCCGTGCCAACGCGGCCACGCGCTGCTCCCGGGTGCCCAACACGCGCTCAACCCGCAAGCCCCGGGTGTGATCCCACTTCGCGCATTCCTGCGCCCACACGAGCTCGGCCACCCGCTTGGGCGCCACGATCAGGCATCGACCCACCTCGAACCGGTCGTGCAGCAGCTCCTGCAGCGCCGTGAGCACCACCGCTGACTTGCCCGCACCCATGCGCAGCGCGATCAGCTGCTCCTTGGCGCTCAGCACCCGCTCAATGGCGATGCGCTGCACCTCACGCGGCAAGAACCTCATCCACACCTTCCTTGCTGTCCACGACGTGGACTTCCGCACCCAGCCGCCTCAGCATCCCGATCACCCGCTCCTGCAGCGGCCTCAACTGCCCACCCGGCCGTTTGAGCTCCACGAACACCACCCGCCCGCCGGGCAGGAAGCACACGCGGTCGGGCACCCCTGCGTTAGCCGGGCTGACCCATTTCAGCGCCATACCGCCGGCCGCACGGACCCGCTCAACCAAATGACGCTCAACTTCTCGCTCAAGCATGGTGCAGGGTAAAGGGCATAGGAGGGGAATGTACTTAGAAGACTATATCTCTAGGGGATATATATAGTAAGCACTACTTACTATATACTTACCCCAATGTTGTATTAGAGATCTATTACCCTCTATTACCCTTTAGTGTTTTCTTGTTGAAGATCAAGGACTTAGGTGAGGGTAAAGGGTCAGGGCAATAGACCGCTTTCCTTTGCCCTCTTACCCTAAAAACGCCTCCGCGGCTGGGATCGCAAAAATCACGCGGCCATTGCTCTTTTTTCGCTGATTTTTGTTGAGCCGCTTGATCGCCCGGCCAGCACTGATCGCTTGGTAGCGCGATGGGTCCGAAACGCCCACCATCATCAGCACTTCTGTGGCCGTCACCCATCGCCAAGGGCCGTCTGTGGACCAGTCAAAAGCGCCCGCGATGCGCTCCTCGATCGGGTCCTGGACCGTGAAGTCGTCGTTGTGCGCGTTCAGCTCCGTCACCTCCGCGTGGTCCAGGAACCACCGCTCCCCGGCCTGGTACAGGCCCAACACCTCAGCCCACAGCTGCTGCATGTCGATCGTGCGGTCCAGGTCGAAGCTCTCCACCTCGATCGTCCAGAACCTGCGGTTGCCGGTTGGGTCGTGCAGATACTGTTCGTCGTTCACGGTTGCGCCAAACGCCGTCCTGCGTCCAAAGCTACTTTCCGTCGCTGCGTACGGTCGCCGGATCTTGTCGTGAGGTTGCGTGATGAATGACTTCAGAGCCGATATGTCGCTCTTGCGCATGGTCGCGTCCACCTCGCCCAGCTCCACCAGCCAGAACGACAGCGCGACGAAGATGCTGTCCTTGCTCTTGGTGTCCAGCGTGTGCCCGGTCAGCACCACATCGAGCTCCGGCGGCGCCAGCCGCTGGAACCAGGTGGTCTTGCCGATGTTCTGCGGCCCGACAAAGGTCAGGATGCCTTGGGTGGCGATGCCGTCGGGGCTGAACGCCGCGGCCACGGACTGGATCAGCCACTTGCGCAGCAGTCGCTTCTTCATGGCGTCGCTGTCGGCGGTGGCCCGCACGGTGGCGTAGAAGTCCTCCAGGCGCGACACCCCGTCCCACGGCTTGGACTCCACCCAGACCGCCACGGGGTTGAACTGGTTCTCGTCGGCGATGCGGATCAGGTACTGCGCCACATGCTTCGTCGGCATGCGTGCCTTCTCGCACTCAGACAGCACGCAGGCGATCGCGGCGTTGTCGCGGTTGTCGCGGGAGAACCCCTGGCCGGGAATCAAAATCTCGATCGCCTTCTTGATCACGTTGTAGCGCACGCGCCAGTGCAGCTGGCTCAGCAGTTGGCGCATGTTCTCCAACGTGCACAGGGGGTGGCCCTCGTCGTTGACATGGGCGAACGCCGAGCTGGTTTTGGGCCGCAGCCAGCTGCGCACGGCGCCGATCTGCAGGCGCACCCCGGTGAGCTCCTGCGTGCGCTGGCGGATCGCCACCGCGAGCTGCTCGCGCTCCAGTTCGTTCAGCGCTGACTGCTGGGCGATGCGTGGGGCGATCTTCTCCGGCAGGTCCTGCGCGTCCTGCACGCCGGCCACCAGGGCCTGCAGCTCCTGCAGCAGGGCGTGGCGGCCCTCGCGCTCGGCCTTCTCCCGGGCCTCCTTGCTCCACTTCAGCAAGGTGGCAAGCGTGACCCCGCCGGCGCCTCGGCCAAGCGCGTCCTTGAACGAGCCCCAGCGGTAGGCGCACTCGCCCTCCACCCAGGTGTGGCCCGGCTGGGACCACTCATCCCATGCCTGCAGCCACTCCTCATCGCCCTGCCCCTGGTGGTGCAGCGCCATCCCCACCACAGCCCACTGATCGTTCAGCATGTTCGGGTCCAGGTGGGGCAGGACCTGCGTCACCACCCGCTCCAGCGGCCAGCCCTCCAGCGGCGCCTTCAGCAGGGCGAAGGCGTCGCCGCCCTCCCCGCTCTCCGCCACACCGCCCTGCCCTGCCGCGCCCTGCCGGCCGCCCACCACGCTCCAGCCCTGCGGCAGCGCGCCAGGCTCGCTCAGGCGCTGCACCAGGCGGCTCACCGCGGCCTGGTCGATCGCCGTGAGCTGCCACACATCGCAGTCGTCGCCGGGCCCGGCGCCGCGCACCCACTCGTACTCGTGGCCCTCCGGGTGGCGCCCGTAGATCAGGTACTGCTGGCCATCGCTGAGCACCTCGACGATGCCAGTGGCCTCGCCGGGGCCGGCCAGGTTCACCTTCACCTTGGCGAACGCCGTGTCGCAGCGGTACATCAGCAGCCGCTTCGGCGGCTTGCCCACGCGCACGGGCGCGTCGCCCAGCACCTCAAGCGCCAGCGCCTGCACCGCCAGGGCGCACTCGGCGTCGAGCACGTCGACGTCCACCGCGGGGAACCCGCGCGCCAGCAGCCCCACCGAGCCGCGGGCGTAGCCGTTCGCGGCGTAGTGGTCCACCTGCTCGGTGGACAGCCCGTGCTGCCAGCGCTTGAACGCCGGCCTCTTCTCTCCGTCGGGGATCGGGATGACATCCCAGCCGGCCCGGTGCAACTTCGGGCCCAGCACGCCGAACCTGCTCACCGTCACCCCAGCCGGGTCCGCCCGACGGAGCGCACAGCCTCGCTCAGGTCCAGCATGCTCTTGCGCATGCCGTTCAGAGCGTCGCTCACGATCAGCGCCGCCACCACCTCCGGCTGATCGGCCACGTCGTGCTCGGGCCAGCGCCGCTCAAGCACCACCAGCGCGTCGTTCACCAGGTCCTCAAAATACTCTTGTCGTTGCAAACTCACAGCCTCTCCTCTTTCAGGTCAAGTCACCGGCAGACCGGCCGGCACGGTGATCAATGTTTGCTGTCGCCCACCGGCAGCAGGTGCAGCATGGCCCGCTGCACGGCGGATGCGAAGTGCTCCAGGGTCACCTGATCGCAGGCCAGGAACACGCGCAGATCCTCGTCGATCAGGTCCAGCACCAGCTCCTCCCCACGCACGATAGCCTCCAGCGCCTCCCGGCTGAGCTCCAGACGCAGCTCGGTCATAGCATCCGGGCCAGCGCCCGTGCGAAACCAAGCGGAGCGCGTCCGGTGTAGCCCGTCTGAGTCCAGAGCTCCTCGATCTCCTCGATCGTGAGCTGGCGCTCCAGCGCCGCTCTCAGCGCTGGCGCCACGACGTTGTCCAGGTGTGCGAAGGACAGCCCCTCCTCGATGGCCTCGACCGCCTGCTGAGCGGCTTCACGCAGCGCGCTCATGCGCACACCTCGCACCGCAGAGCAGCCCATTGGACGTCCGGCCGCAGGTCCTCTGGCTTCAGGTCCACGCCCAACGCCCGGCCCAGCGCCACCAGCGCCGGCACACGGTCAATGGGTACTCTGTTCTTGGCCACCCACAGGCTGACCGCCTGCGAGCGCACGCCAAGCACGCGGCCTACCGCCGCTGGTCCGCCTAACCGGCGGATGATGTTTTGCAAGTCCATGGGGGCCAGATGATAGCGGCGCTTTCATCGCGGTCAAGACCCTGTCGGCAGCGGGTGAACGATTTCCTCGACACCCCTGCAACGCATCTGCAGACTCCCGTCAGGGTCCACCGCTGTCTCATTTCCCACATGCACACGCTTGCAATTAGCTACCCACACTTGCACTATCCTGTCATGGCACCGATCACTGAGCTGTGGCAACGACTCCGGCAGGCGCGCCGCGTCGCCGACATGACACAACAGGACCTCGCCGACAAGGTCGGCGTGTCGCGAGGCGCCGTTGCGCTGTGGGAGGCGGCCGAGCCGGAGCACCGGACGAAGCCCACCACCGAGCACGTCGTCAAGATCGCCTCCGTCACCCGCGTGCCCTTGGAGTGGCTGCTCAACGACGCCTCAGACCTCAACGCCATCTGGCGCCTGACGAGCGAGTTCGGAGAGCACGGCCCTGTGGCCGCCAACGCTCCCACTTTGCCGCAGGCCGCTCCCCCGCCCGACGTCCTGCCCGACCTGGAGCAGCACGGGCACCTGTTCGTCTTCGCCGCCACCCCCGAGCACCTCGTGCACAAGCTGCAGCGCCTGGCGCAGCACGCTGACCCCAGCAAGGCCCACCTGATCCTGGTCGGGTCCGCTGCGGCCAACCTGCACGCGGTGGCCTCGCCTACCGACGCCCTGGCCAAGGTCGTCGAGATCCTGCGCACCTGATCCCCTCCGGGTTTTCCCGTATGTAAGTAGCGCTTGCGTTTGTTCGCAGACGCAAGCTAAACTCGCCACCAGCAGCAAGTAGCGCTGCACAAAAAGAGAGGTGGCATACATGGAAGTGCAAGTAGCACGCCGCACCGAGCCCTCGGTGCGCTTTGACGATCCCGGTTTCGTCTACACCCCGGCCGCAGGCACCGACATCCGTCGGCTGTTCTACAAGGTCGACCCCAACTGGCCGTTCGGCATGCTCGATCCTCGCGTCGTCGAAGCACGGCGCAAGGAGGCCAAGCGGGTGCTGAGCGAGTCCATCGAGACCGCGCCCGAGGCCCGGTGGTGACCCACTGGGCGCTGACCGACGAGGAGCTCATCCGGCTCGTGGCCGATGAGCTCTTCACCCAACCCAATCCGCTGATGCAGGAGCTGCTCACCCGGTTCCTCATCCTCACCGACCCATCTGAAAGACCCACACATGATCGAGATCACCCTGACGGTGGCTGACGCCGCCGAACTGCAGGTGGTGGCCGACGCCGTCGCGCGCCTGGCCGACCTGCGCCGCAGCCAGGAGGCGATGGCCTTCAACCCCGAGGCCATCAGCGCGCTGGCCCAGACCGGCACCATCACCGTCACCCCGGAGGAGCCGGCCAAGAAGCGCGGCCGCCCGCCCAAGGTGAAGGACGCCGAGCCTGAGCAAGTGGACACCCCTGTCCAGCAAGTGGACACCCCTGTCCAGCCACCCCCTCCCGTCGAGCCCGAGCCGGCCCCGACCCCTGCGGAGCCCATCCTTGCCCCGGCTGCGCCGGCCGCACCGACCCTCAGCCTTGAGGACGTGCGCGCCAAGCTCGCCGAGATCAGCCGCGCCGGCAAGGCCGCCGAAGTCAAGGCCCTGATGGCCGAGCTCGGCGCCGCGAAGCTGAGCGACATCCCCCCGACCCAGTACCAGCAGCTGCTGGAGAAGGCGAGCGCCCTGTGACTACCTGCATCGTGACCATCACCGACGGGCCTGAGGGCACGTTGAACATGGAAGGCCGCATCGACGGCCATGAGCCAGGCGCCGATCTGCCCGCGCCGACGGCGGCCCTGATCGTGGCCTCGTACATCGCCGCCCACGCGCAGCAGATCAGCGAGGCCGCTGCGCAGTGGTTCATGCGCGAGGTCCCCAAGGGCGACATCGAAGGCGCGCCGGTATGAGCAGCACCGCCGTCGTGAAGCTGCACGCCAAGCTCAGCGCCAGCGGCTCCAAGAAGTGGCTGACCTGCAGCCCCAGCGCCAGGCTGGAAGAGCAGTTCCCGGACGAGCGCTCAACCTTCGCGGCTGAGGGCACGTTCATGCACGAGCTCTTCGAGTTGCTGCTGCTCAACTACTTGCAGCGCATTACTGCGCAGGAGTTCGAGGACCGCCTCGGGCGACTGCATGCCGACGGGTTCTGGACAGCCGAGCTGGACGAGGCGGTGCGCGAGGCGGTGGCGTTTGCTGAGAACGTGATCGAGCAAGCGCGCAAGGACACACCGGACTGCATCGTGCTGCTGGAGCAGCGCCTGGACTTCAGCCCGTGGGTGCCCGAGGGGTTCGGCACCGGCGACCTGGTGATCGTCAGCGACCAGTGCCTTCATGCGCTCGATCTCAAGGGTGGCAAGGGCGTGCCGGTCAGCGCGATCGACAACAGCCAGATGCGCCTGTACGCGCTCGGCGCGCTGCACCAGCTGGGTCACCTGTTCGACGCGCGGTCTGTGAAGACCACCGTCCTGCAGCCGCGGCTCGGCAACTACAGCAGCGAGGAGCTGACCGTCGACGAGCTGACCCGGTGGGCCGACGACTACGTGCGCCCGCGCGCCACGCTGGCGTGGGACGGGGCTGGCGAGTTCGTGGCCGGCGAGCACTGCACGTCGGGGTTCTGCAAGGCGCGCTACACCTGCGCAGCTCGGGCGCAGCACAACCTGGCCCTGGCCAAGCGCGAGTTCACCCCTCCAGAACTGCTCACCGTTGACCAGATAGCCGCGATCCTACCGCGCGCCGATGAGGCCATCGCCTGGCTGCAGGACGTCAAGACCTACGCCCTGTCGCAGGCCGAGACCGGCCACACCGTGCCCGGCTTCAAGCTGGTCGAGGGTCGGGCCAACCGCAAGTACGTGGACCACGACCAGGTGGCCGCGAAGCTGATCGCCGCCGGGATCCCCGCGGAAGTGATCTACGAACGCAGCCTCCTCGGCATCACGGCCATGGAGAAGGCGCTGGGTAAGAAGGTATTCGCTGAGCTGATCAGCGATCTCGTGGTCAAGCCGCAAGGCAAGCCCACGCTTGTGCCGGACTCTGACAAGAGGCCGGCTCTCAATTCCGTCGCATCAGCTGCGGCGGACTTTTCGTAATCAAGGAGCTCCAGATGAGCGCAACGAAGATCGTCACGGGCAAGGCCCGTTTGTCCTACGTCAACCTGTTCCAGCCACGCGCGCAGAACGAGGGCCAAGAGCCCAAGTACAGCGTGTGTGTCTTGGTGCCAAAAACTGATACCGCCACGGTCAACAAGATCAAGGCGGCGATCGAGGCCGCCAAGGAGGCTGGGAAGCCTACTTGGGGCGGTAAGGTGCCCCCGGGCCTGAAGGTGCCGCTGCGCGACGGTGACGTCGAGCGCGACAGCCCCGAGTACCGCGGGCATTGGTTCATCAACGCCACCAGCAAGCAGCGTCCCCAGGTGGTCGATGCCAGCGTGCAGCCGATCCTGAACGCCGACGAGGTGTACAGCGGCTGCTACGGCCGCGTGTCGATCAACTTCTACGCCTACAACCAGAACGGCAACCGCGGCGTCGCTGCGGGCCTTGGCAACGTCCAGAAGGTGGCCGACGGCGAGCCCTTGTCGGGCCGCAGCCGCGCCGAAGACGACTTCACCGCAGTGCAAGAGGAGTTCCTCGCATGATCACGATCGACAAAGGCGTCCCTGTGCCCCCGCTGCGCACGCGCGTCAGCAAGTACCCCTGGCCCAGCATGGCCGTGGGTGACAGCTTCCTTGTTGAGGCCGCAGCTGCTGACCAGAAGGCTCGCGCAGCGAGCGTGAGCCGCGGGGCTACGACCGCCGCCAAGCAGCTGGGTCGCAAGTTCACCGTGCGCAAGGTCGACGGCGGCGTGCGCGTCTGGCGCACCGAGTGATCAACCCCTGAGGTGCCCCACCCGGGGCCCTTTTCGGTGAGCGCCTGTTGGGCCCTCACCGAAGAGGACACATGACAACCCTACGCATCGACATCGAGACCTACAGCAGCGTGGACCTGCGCAAATGCGGCGTCCACCGCTACGTGGAGAGCGACGACTTCGAGGTCACGCTGTTCGGCTACGCCTACGGTGACTCCTCGGTCAACGTCGTGGACCTGCTGCAGGGCCAGGCGCTGCCGCAGCATGTGCTGCACGACCTGACCGACCCCGAGGTGACGAAGACCGCCTTCAACGCGGCCTTCGAGGTGGCATGCATAAGCAAGCACTTCGGCCTGCAGCTCGACGTCACGCAGTGGCAGTGCACGTCGGTGCACTCGCTCTACCTCGGTCTGCCGGGCAGCCTGGGCGACGTCGGCCGCGTGCTCGGGCTGGACCAGGACAAGCAGAAGATGGGCGTGGGCGGTGCGCTGATCCGCTACTTCTGCATCCCGTGCAAGCCGACCAAGACCAACGGTGGGCGCACGCGCAACCTGCCGCACCACGACCCGGCCCGGTGGCAGCTGTTCAAGGACTACTGCGCACGCGACGTCGAGACCGAGCGCGAGGTGGCCCGGCGGCTGTCGAAGTTCCCCGTGCCCGCGGTGGAGTGGCGGCTGTGGCACCTGGACCAGAAGATGAACAACCGCGGCATCCGCGTGCACCGCACGCTGGTGGACAACGCGATCACCGCCGACGCGCGCATCAAGGCCATGCTCGTGTCCGAGGCGGTGGCGCTGACCGGGCTGACCAACCCCAACAGCCGCGACCAGCTCATCGCCTGGCTCGAAGAGGAGACCGAGCAGGAGGTGGCCGACTTGACCAAGAAGTCGGTGCCCAAGCTGCTGGCCGCCACGGACAGCCAGACGGTGCAGCGCGTGCTGCGCATCCGCCAGGAGCTGGCCAAGACCAGTGTGACCAAGTACCAAGCCATGCAGCGCGCCGCGTGCCGCGACGACCGCGTGCGCGGGCTGACGCAGTTCTACGGCGCCAACCGCACCGGGCGCTGGGCCGGGCGGCTGGTGCAGGTGCAGAACCTGCCGCAGAACAAGCTGCGCGACCTGGACCTCGCGCGTGAGCTCGTGATCGCCGGGCGGTTCGAGGACCTGGAGATGCTGTTCGGCACCGCCGACACGCTCAGCCAGCTGATCCGCACTGCGTTCATCGCCGAGCCCGGCCACCGGTTCATCGTCGTGGACTTCTCCGCGATCGAGGCCCGGGTGGTGGCGTGGCTCGCGTGGTGCGCGTGGCGGCTGGAGGTGTTCGCCACCCACGGCAAGATCTACGAGGCGTCGGCCGAGCAGATGTTCAAGCTGCCGCCTGGCTCCGTCACCAAGAAGTCCCCGTATCGGCAACGCGGCAAGGTGGCCGAGCTCGCGCTCGGATACCAGGGCGGCGCCAACGCGCTCAAGACCATGGGCGCGCTGGAGATGGGTGTGCCCGAGGACGAGCTGGAGGACATCAAGAACGCCTGGCGCCAGGCCAACCCCGAGGTGGTCGAGCTCTGGTACGCCATGGAGCGCGCAGCCAAGCTCGCAGTGGGTCAGCGCACGACGGTGGTCCTGCCGATCGCAGCCGGCCGCGCCAAGCTGGTGTTCGCCTGGGAGAGCGGGTTCCTGTTCATCACCCTGCCCTCGGGCCGGCGCTTGGCCTACGTCAAGCCACGCTTGGAGGCCGAGGACCTGTACCGCGAGACCGCTGACGGTGGCCGCTTCATCGTCGCCTCGGCCGGCAGCTTGACCTACGAGGGCCTGGACCAGAAGACCAAGCAGTGGACCCGGCTGTCCAGCTACGGCGGCAAGTTGGTGGAGAACGTCACGCAGGCCATCGCTCGTGACTGCCTGCGCGAGGCGATGCTGCGCCTGGACGAGCGGGGTTACCAGCAACTGATGACGATCCACGACGAGATCGTGATTGAGGCAGCAGACGGGGTCGGCTCCCTGGCCGATGTGGAGGCCGTCCTCGGCCAGCCCATCGCCTGGGCGCCCGACCTGCTGCTGCGCGGCGACGGGTTCGAGACCCGGTACTACATGAAGGAGATCGACTGATGAACATCTATCGCACTGAGTTCTTTTCGGTGTGCCCGGAAAACGGCGTGCGGATTCGGTACGCCCTGGAGATCCAAACCAACCAAATGATCAAGGTTGAGGATCTCATCGACGAGGTGACTTTGCATCACCGGGGCTACCACGAGGACATTGCGGATCAGTTGTTCCGGGTGTTCGGGGGCGAACAGAAACTCGTGGCTGAACACCACGGCGTCACGATTGAAAGCATCAGGCCATGACTGTCGTTTTTGCACTGGTTGTTTACGCCACCGCAATGGTTGCGGCAAACCTCCTTGTCGTTGCGTTTGGCCCGGCGGTCACGCCGGTGAACGCTTTCTTGCTGATCGGTTTGGACTTGGCCTTGCGCGATTGGCTGCACTTCAGATTGCGCACTTGGCAGATGGCAACGCTGATCGTTGGAACTGGCGTGCTCACATGGTTGCTCAACCCTGCCGCGGATCAAATTGCGATTGCCAGCTCGGTCAGCTTCCTTGTAGCTGCGCTTGCTGACTGGTCTGTGTTTGCCCGGCTGACGGGGTCATGGATGCGGCGCAGTGTTGGCAGCAACACCGCTGGGGCTGCGGTCGATTCAGTCCTGTTCCCGACATTGGCCTTTGGAGCGCTGATGCCTTGGGTTGTTCTGACGCAGTTCGTGGCGAAGACCGCCGGCGGCGCCGCTTGGGCGTGGTTGTTCTCTAGATGGAAATGATCCACTACCACGGCACTCCGGTGAGCGGCCCTCGCATGGATCTTGTTCGCTTCTTGCGTGGTCGTCACGCGCTTGTGCCGTTCCCGAGACAGGACGACATGGGCGTTGTGGCCGACGTATGCCAGTCGTTTGTGTTTGACAACGGCGCGTTCACTGTGTGGAAACAGGGCGGCCAGCTTGACGTGGACGGCTACATCCGCTGGTGCGATCAGTGGCGGCGCCACCCCGGTTTCGATTGGGCGTTGATCCCTGACGTCATTGACGGGTCTGAAGAGCAGAACGACGAGCTGCTGCGCGCTTGGCCGAAGCGCATTCGCGGTGTGCCGGTCTGGCACATGCATGAGTCGGTTGAGCGGCTCCAGATGCTGGCCTTGGAGTGGGACACGGTGGCTTTAGGGTCAAGCGGGCAGTACCGCACGCCGGGCACCGCGCCTTGGTGGGCCCGGGTTGACGTGGCTTTGCGATCAATCTGCGACGCAGACGGCCGCCCGTGGTGCCGGCTGCATGGACTGCGCATGCTCAACCCCAAGGTGTTCACCCGGCTTCCGTTGGCCAGTGCGGACTCCACCAACGCCGCGTCGAACGCTGGGTCCACGTCACGGTTCGGTATGTACGTGCCGCCGTCGTCAGGCCAGCGCGCCGAAATCATTGCCTCTCGGATTGAACAACACAACTCTGCGGCGGTGTGGCTGCCCGGCGCGGAACCTGATTTGGTAAGCCACGAGGAGATCGACTGATGAAAGACATGGTGAACAGCCCCCCGCACTACGCCAAGGGGGCCATTGAGTGCATCGACGCCATCGCGGTGGCGACGGCGGACCTGCAAGGCATGGAGGCGGTGTGCACCGCCAACGCGATGAAGTACCTGTGGCGCTGGAAGTTCAAGAACGGCGTCGAGGATCTGCAGAAAGCACGCTGGTACCTCGACCGGCTGATCCAGGAGATGACCAAATGACAACCCTCAAGACCCTGACCGTGAGCGACTTGGCCGCGCTGCTCGGGCGCAGCGTGGCTACGCTGAAGTCCGACGTGTCCCGGCGTCCCGAGACATTGCCCCCTCGCCTCGTGGTGCCCGGCACCAAGGCGGTGATGTGGCTGGAAGCCGATGTGCAGGAGTGGCTGGAGAGCCTGCGCCGGCCGGCCGTGCGCAGGCCAGTTCTGCGGGGGCGCAAGTGAGGTGCCGCGGGACGTCGTGCCAGCAGGGCCGTGAGCCCTGCACCGATGGCTGCCAGGAGGAGTGCGCCGACAAGGTGCTCAGCGGATTCCTAGTGGCGGTCACGCTGACCGTCGTCGCGTTCCTCGCGGCCGTTGTCATAGCGCTCTGGCTGCCATGAAGTGCCCGACCTGTGGAACTTGGACCGAGGTGCTGGAGACGCGCAAGCTCGCGGGCTACACCCGGCGGCGCTACGAGTGCGCCAACCTGCATCGGTTCACTACCCGCGAGGTGGTGCACCCGCCAGTCAAGAAGGAGAAAACCAAGTGATGGAGAAAATCCTGTCGGTCGCTGCGTTCGGCTTCGGCGTGGCTGCACTGATCGCGGTCGTGGGGTTCGTCCTCAAGGCCTACTGGAAGCTGTTTCTGTTGGGGTGGAATGTCCTATGAGCTTCGTCTGTCCTCTGCCGCCTGAGAAGGTGCTGGTTCGGCCCGAGTACTTGTACGACTTCGATTGCGACAAAGACGCGCCGCTCATCGAAGGCGTGTGGGTCAGCGTCAAATCAATCCGGGGCCAGGCCTTCCGGTTTGAGACCTACCTGCCGCAGTACGGTGCGCTGTACGACAAGCTGCCGATCTCAGCGTTCTACACGCCGGACTGGGGGCACATCGATGACGACACCGATCTGCCGCTGGACATCCTGCAGATCTGGGACTGCATGAGCTACCACATCGAGGTGGTCGACAAGCCGTTCCTCAAGGGTCTGCGCGCTGAGTTCTACGGCAAGGACAGGAAGTTCCACCGGGGCGAGTACATGCTGACGATCGACAGCTGCAACCCCGACCCGCGCATACCGGACTTCACGTTCAGCGAGACACCGGAGGAGCACAAGAGCTTCAACCTGTTGCGCTTGGACAATGGCCAGTTCGCGCTGCAGCCGAACAATCGCTGCAGGTTCTTCGACCCAGCGATCACGCACAGCGAGCTGCGCATGCCCGACTTCAAGGTGTGCACCAAGACCTACCGGGTGGAGAACACCGCGAAGTGGAGGCTGGGCGACACCAGCACCGTGACCTACGACGAGAGGGGTGAGGGATGACCAAGGAGGAGCTGCTGCGCGTGCTGCGACTGCTGAGCGCGCTGGAGTGCGCCGGCCTGATGCGCGACACCCGCCTGCCCGACTACATCTACGAGCAGATCGCCGACGCGGTGGCGCTGCTGGAGCGGGAGATCCTCAAGTGAGCAGGACAGTCTGCGGCGTCTGCTGGGCGCCCTACAGCGATGACGGTGAGTGCGAGTGCGCGCCAACGCCCAAGCCGCAGCCGGTGGCCTGGAGGTTCCGCCTCCACCCCGACAAGTTGCCGGGATCGCGCTGGCGGGTAACCGACGAGTACGAGCACGTCGCGGCCATGGCTGCGCGGGGCGACTGGGAAGTGGTGCCACTGATCGAGATGAAGGAGGACTCGCGATGAGCTACAGAGAGTTGGAGTTGGAAGTGATCCGCTGGGCGGAGGATCGCAAGATCGTCCCCCGCTCCACGCCGATGGCCCAGGCCATCAAGACCTTGGAGGAGGTGACCGAGTTGATCGGCGCCATTCACAAGGGCGACCGCGCAGAGATGGTGGACGCCTACGGCGACGTGCTGGTCACGCTCATCGTTGGCGCCGCGCTGGCCGACGTCGATCTGGTGAGCTGCCTGGAGTCGGCCTACGCCGAGATCAAGGACCGCAAGGGCACGCTGGGCGAGGACGGGATCTTCCGCAAGGCATGAGCAAGTCCCTGCCGCCTTTCCTGCCCGCCCGCGTGGGCGAGTTCCGCGCCATGAACGAGGTGATCATCCGCATCACCCCGGAGATGTGCGTGATGGATCTCGACATGGAGCGGCTGCGCCAGGCGGTGCCCATCGAGCGCGACGTGCGCGTGTACCTGGAGTCGAAGAGGAAGGTCTTCACCCGGCTGAAGCTGCGGGACAAGAGCTACCTCGCCGACCGGGTGACCGGCACGCTCTACAACGAGAAGACCGGCCGCACCTCATCGCCCGGCCTGCAACTACTCCCATGAAGAACTACAGCAACGTCAAGGACGTCAGCATGAGCACACGCGGCTCCGGCCCCGGCATGGCCTTCCGCAAGAAGTGCTCGGCCTGCGACCAGCCCAAGGAGATCCGAGGCGGCTCGCTGTTCACCCGGCTGCGCCTGTGGCGCTGCGCTGAGTGCACGCAGAAAGCGAAGGGTGAGGCGTGACCGTCAAGATCACCAGCGACAAGGCCGCAGCGGTGGACCAGGCCTACTATTGGCGGCCGCTTGAGACGTGCCCGCTGTCTGCGAAGGTCCAGTTGCTCACGACCGGGGGCGTCGCCGTGTACGGCCAGTACTCGCCCGGCAAGCCAGGCTACATCGGCTGGGCGCCGCTGCCCAAGAAACCGGAGGGCATGAAGTGAAGCCCAGCTTCGCCAACATCCGCGACGTGCTTCACATCTGCGGGCCGCTCACCATGAGGGAGGTGGCGCAGTTCTTCCCCGACGTCCACTACCGTCAGGTGTCCAGCTTCCTGACCGCGATGCGCTTGACCGTGGTGACCAAGCAGATCCATATCCAGAGCTGGACGATGGAGGGCTTTGGCCGGCGCTACCCGCGCCCGGTCTATGCGCTGGGCAACAAGCCCGACGCACGCAAGCCCAAGCCGGTCAGCGCCTCTGAGCGGGCGCGCAAGTACCGCTCCCGCATGAAGCCACCGCCGGCTGTGCCCAACAGCGTGTGGGCCCTGGCTCAGCCAGTGGCGTCCATATAATGGCGCAGCGCCCCAATGCTGCAAACATTGAGGCGCCACTTCCCAGGTGTCGTTAAAGGAGAACGAAACCATGAGCGCGGCAGACTCTATCACGGCTGATTTAGTACGCGACCTCTTCCACTACGACCCGGAGACGGGCCTACTGGTCAACAAGAAGCAGCGCGGAAGCCGCGGCGCCGTGGGCGCAGCAGCAGGCTCTGTTGGCGCTAACGGCTATCTGCGGACAAGAGTCAACGGGGCAGACGTCTACATCCACCGGTTGATCTGGTTGTTCGTGACCGGCGCTTGGCCTGCGGCGGACATTGATCACAAGAACGGATGCAAGACCGACAACAGGCTAAGCAATCTGCGCAGCGTAACGCGAGCTGAAAATCAGCAAAACCAAGCGAACGCAAAAGCGCATAACAAGTCGGGGCTGCTCGGGGCACACATATCTCCCGACGGCTCTATCTACTCCGAGATCACTGTCGCCGGAGAGCGCGTAAGACTTGGCCGGTTCAACAGCCCCGAAGAAGCGCATGCTGCGTACTTGAAAGCGAAAGCAAAGCAGCACCCGTTCGCTACCCGAGTTTGGATGCAAGTTCAGAAGCCCGCGGCTGGTAGTACCGCTTGAGCGACTGCAGCGAGCGGTGGCCGGTGACGGCCGACAGCTCCAGCACGTTCGACAGCTTCTTGCTCAGCCGCGTGGCGGCCTCGTGCCGGGTGTCGTGGAAGTGCAGGTCCTGCAGACCCGCGGCGTCGCGCGCCTCGCGGAAGTACAGCCCCAGCGACTCGGCCGTGAGCGGCACGACCTGCTCGTCGGCGTCACGCCCAGTCACCAGGGTGCGCAGCAACGCCCGCGCCTTGGTGCTCAGCGGCACCGAGCGCGCGTCGCCGTTCTTGGTCAGGTGCAGCGTGGCGCTGCACGCCTCGAAGTCCACGTCGCCCACGCGTAGTGCACAGATCTCGCCCAGCCGCATGGCTGTCTCGATCGCCAGCAGCACCGCGTGGCCGACATACTCTCGACCCACCGTGGGCTGCACGCCCTCCTGGTAGCCGCTGGCCTCCAGGATAGCTGCGATCTCCCGCTCGCCGAAGCGCCGGGTTCGAGCCCGATCCGCGCCGGCCGGGCGCTTGACCAAGTGCACCGGGTTCTCGCGCAGGGCAACACCCCACTCCTTGATCGCGTGCGAGAACACGCCGCTGATCAGGTTCAGTTCGCGGTTGACTGACGGCGCGCTGACTTCTTTCAGCCGCTCGTTGCGCCAGTCGCGGATGTCCTCGGGCGTGATGCGGTCCAGCCGCTGGTCAACGAAGTGCGCGGTGCGCAGCAGCCGCTCGATGCGCGTGACCTCCCACTTGCCACCCCGGCGCTCGGGGCAGACCTCATCGCGGAACTGCTCAAAGAGCTCGCGCACCGAGGTCTTGGCCGCGCCGCTGGGGTCGCGGTAGACCCGAGCGTCCATGTCCTTCTCGACACTGCGCGCCCACGCTTGGGCCAGGCCCTTGGTGGGGAAGCTCTTGCTGATCGGCTTGAACCCGACTCGGCGAATGACGGCGCGCCAAGCGTCGCCGCGTTTCTGGAGAGTTGCCATCTCGTGCCTTTGGTGTTGGTGTAGCCACAACTGTAGCCAACACCCTGAAGACCCGCAATGGCACTAGATCACACGGCTCTTCTTCTGGGCACCAAAGATAGCACGGCTAACATACGAATCCTAGAAGAATCAACGACTTAGGGTTGCAAGTGTTAGCAGTAGTTAGCAAGTGAATGCTGTTGGGTGTAGCCAACATTGCATCAACCCCGGGTCAGTCCTGAAGGGCCTCGACCCGGGCGTTGAGCTGCTCCATCTTGCGGGTGATCTGCAGCTCGATCATCTTGATCGACTCCTTGGGGCGGTCCTTCTCTAGCATCTCACGCTTCTTGCGGCGCAGCTCGGCCACGTCGCGCTCGATGCGGTTGGCCAGGGTGACGAGGCGAGCCTCCGGGTTCTCCTTGATGTACTCGGGGATCCCACCCTCGCGGTTCTTCCGGCGCCCCTCAATCTCGTTTTCATGCTCGTTGATGGTCGTCACGTTGCGGTAGAACCGATCAGCGGTGGCCGCCTGCTCCTTGGTGTCGCCGTAGAACCGGCCCGCGATCGGCACCTTGTAGGTCGGCAGCTCCTCGCCGGTCACCGAGCTCTCGACGGCTTGGCTGACCTTCAGGACCTCGCGGCCGACACCGCCCGTCACCTGGCCGATCAGGTAGTCGAGCTGGTCGGGCGTGGGTGACAGGCCACCGGGCTTGTACTTGGTGCCGCCGCTGGCCAGGTTCAGATAGTAAGCCAGTTGCTTGCTCACCCAGCTCGCCGTCTCCTTGGCTCGCGTGTAGCCGGGAGTCGGGTCGGTGCCCGAGCGGTCCTCCTTGGCGATCGGCTTGCCGCTCCAGTCCCGGTTCTCGGCCAGCGCCACCAGCGGGTCAGCGAAGGTCGGGGCGATGGTCTGCACCGACAGCCCGGCGTTGCCGATTGGGTTGAACATGTCGGCGAACGCGCCGACGATCTGCCCGAACCGCTTGCCGGGATCCTTGCCGCCGGCCAGCGCCCACTCGGTCAGCACTCGGCTGGTGTTGGGGATGACGTTCAAACCCAGCGGCATCGGGAAGGTGGCGTACTTGCCGTCCCCGGTGGGGATGACGAAGTTGCGCTCCTTGATGAAGTCTGGCGGCTCGTCCTCATCGAAGTCCGCTGCGGCCAGGGCCAGCGCCTGGACGGTGCCCAGCAGCAGGCCGCCGGCCAGGATCTTCTTGCCGGCCGGGCCCTTGAGCGTCTCGGCCAGTCGGGCGGTGCCCTGCACGCTGGCATTGAAGAAGGCGTAAAGCGCGCCCATTTGGGTGCCGATCTCGCCCTTGCGGTTGAAGTTCACCGTCAGGTTCTTGGCCAGCGAGGCGGCCTGCTGGGCGGTCATGCCTTTGGCCTTGGCGGCCTTGTAGGCGCTCAGGCGCACCGCGTTTTCCAGCGTCTCGTTGTAGTCGGAGAGCCAGTTGAAGACCGGCTCAGCAGCGCCCTTGCGCGCCGCCTCCAGCGGCACCTTCAGCGTGCCCCCGGCGGTGAGGATCTTGCCCCACTTCGTCTCGGTCCACGAGGCTGGATCGAGCATGGCCTGCAGCGCCTGGGTCCGGTCCTCGCTCGTGCGGAACATGTCGCGGAAGCCCGTCTGCCCTCCCTCGCGCTGAAACTCCTCCCACAGCGCGGACCAGCTGCCGGGTGGTCCTGATTGACCGGACCTATCGGCGCGCAGTGAGCGATAGATTCCGAGTGTGGCGCCGCCCACGCCTTTGAGCACAGCCGCTTGCTCGCCTGCGAGCGGGGTGCTGCTGAGGTTCACAGCGGCGCCCTGCACGTCACGCAGCAGGTTGATCGCGCCGAACACTGGGTTGTACTGGGTGTTGATCGCGGCGAAGTATCTGCTGATCTTGCCCGACACGTTGAGCAGCCCTTCGAGGCTGGTGGCGTCCAGGTTCTTCAGCGACGCGGCCATGCGCGCAGCGCGCTCGTTGCGGGTGTTGAAGAAGAGGAACTTGTCTTCGCCGTTGACCCGCACGGCCATCACGTTGTCGGCGTTGCGCAGGTTGGCGTTGACGCGGTAGGTGACCAGCCCGGTGCGCGGATCGACCACCTGCTGCAGCGGCTCCTCCATGATGTTGCGCACGTCCATCGGGTCCAGCCCCATCGCCTGCAGCTTGGCCATGGTGCCGGGCACGTCCTTGATCGCCTTGGGGTCCACCGGCAGCCAGAAGTCCGCGTTCGGGTTCTGCAGCGCCAGGCCGTACAGCGCGGTGCCGACCCGGGTCTTCTCAGCGCGCACGATCGCCTGCTCGCGCTGCATGAGCAGGTTGGCCAGGATGTCCACCACGGGGCGGTCGGAGCCGGTGGCCCGACGGCTGGCCGGGCCTCTGACGCTGAACCCGCTGCCGGTGCCCATGCCCGAGGACAGCCCGTAGTCCAGGTCCTCGCGCATGAGCGGGACGTAGTTCTTGTAGGCGCCCTCCCACTGGTTGATCGTGTCCTGCGTCTCCAGGCCCGAGCGCACCAGCAGCTCGCGCGTGCCCTGGGAGATCGCGTCCACGCGACGGGCGAGCGCCTCGTAGGTGCGGCGCTTGGCCGGGTCGAGTGCTGCGAGATAGGCTCGCGCATCCGCGGTGTCGATACCCGAGCCGCCGTCGGGCATGGCCGGGTTGACCTTGGCGATCTGGGTGTTGCGCTCCTCGGCGTGGCGGTTGTGCAGGTACTCCTCAAAGTCAGCGAGGCTGACCTTGGACTTCTCCAGCTCCTCCATCAGCGGCCGGACTTCCTTCAGGCCGAAGTCCTTGGTCGCCTTGGCGCTGCGCCCGTGGTAGAGCTCCTCTTGCAGGTAGGCGTTCCACTGGTCGGACAGTCCGCCGTTGCGGCTGATCGCCTCGATCACCCGCTTCATGTCCACCTGCTTGTCCTGCACCAGGCGAATCCAGTTGTCGAACTTGGTCTCCGCAGGCATCGTCCAGTTGGCCAGCGGCGCAGGGTCGCCGAAGATGGTGCGGCGGCGGCTGGCGGTGATGTCGGGGTTCTCAGGATTGAACGCACCGCTGTTGCCGGTGGCGGACTTGATCTGGGTGGGCTCGAACACCAGCACCTCGGCCTCCTGAGGCCTGCCCCAGATCGCGCCGCTGTCGAGGATGACAGAGTCATACCCGTCGGCCTTCAAGTCGGAGACGGTCTTGGCGCTGATGAGTTGCGGAAACTCGCCGTCGGCGTACGCTGTGCGCGCCCACTCAAGCATGCCCATGTCGTCGATCACCAGCGGCGACTTCAACTTGGCGTAAACCGGCATGACGTTGGCGCCATCGCGGTACGCACCTTCACTGCCAACTCGGAACGTGGCCGACCCAGTCGCCGGTGTGGGTGCGAGCCAAATGGCCGGGCCGCTGTCGTTTACGTTCAGGCCGCCCGGCTTGAACTCGTTGAAGTCAGACGTGGTGGCGTGATACAGCGGGAACACGCCGCGGTCTGAGACGCGGTCCTCAAACGAATCCTGGACCGGCAACCCTTCGGACCACCGCTTGAACTCAGGCGTGTCGACCTGGGGGTTGCGCTGCCGGCTCGCCTGCACCCGCGGCGCTGGCGACTCAGCGACCGAGAACAGGTCGGGGTGTTGCTCGCGCAGCAGGTTGAAGAGCTGGTCGCGCTCGCCCTGGATCTCGGCCAGCATGTCCTGCGCGGCCATCAACTGCGCACGCTCGGCCGGGACGCCGTCGGCTTGGTACGCATCCAAGCGCGACAGCAGCGCGTCCTGATCGGCCTCGCTCATGCGCGAGACGATCTTCATGCACCCGGTCATCTTCATTGTCGCCATT
>Ga0315903_10000541_pt1 | contig 57415 bp, 58 predicted proteins | sample LakEriMetagenome_7_FD_203524 | JGI IMG/M metagenome (GOLD analysis project Ga0315903, IMG submission 203524) | Freshwater fungal communities from buoy surface, Lake Erie, Ohio, United States - Buoy 2 MA119 | ecosystem: Environmental > Aquatic > Freshwater > Lake | place: USA: Lake Erie, Ohio... | reverse complement strand
CCTGGCGTCATCGCCAACAACTACATCGACTACGCCATCAACGCTCTCTCCTGAGACGCGGCGTCCTCGATCCTTCCGGGCCCCTTCGGGGGCCTTTTTTTTGTGACGTCACATCGACCATCCGGCCGGAGATCCACCGGCGCGATGGCACGATCGGTGGCCACGCCTCACCGCACCGGGCCATGGCCCCCATCGATGCCGATGACTCCTCGCCCCTGACCGGAGCGGGAGAACCGATCAGCGAAGCCGAGGCGCTGCGCCGGCTGCGCCAAAGCGACGACCTGTCGCTTCAGTACTACGCCGCCTGGTGGCTCGGCCGAATGCGCAGCCGGCATCCCGACGCCGTGCCCCTGCTGCGCCAGGCCCTGGGACTGCGCCAGCCCGAGGATTCCAGCATCGGTGTGGGCCGCAATGCCGTGGCCCGCAACGCCGCCCGGGCCCTGGGCAAACTCGCCTGCCCCGAGGCCATCCCCGACCTGCTGATCGCCCTGGAGGACGAGGACGACGGCCTGCGGGAAGCCGCGGCCCGCGCCCTCGGCCAGCTGCGGGCCCACGAGGCCGTTGGACCGCTCTGCGCCCGCCTCTCCAGCGGGCTCCAGGGGGCCGGAGCTCCCCGGGAGAACAGCCCGAAACTGCAGGAACCGTGCGAAGCCCTGATCGAGGCCCTCGGCGACATCGGCCTGGCCCATGGCGAGGTGGTGACGGTGGTCCTGCCGTTCCACGATCACGAGCGACCGATCATCCGGGCCGCCGCCGCCCGCGCCCTGCTCCAGCTCACCGGCGAGCGGCGCTGGGGCGACAGCCTGCTGGAGCTGCTCCTGCACCCCCAGCTGCAGGTGCGGCGCGCCGCCCTGATGGATCTGGGAGCCGTGGGCTGGCGCCCGGCCCTGGACGCGATCCGCGCCACCCTGGCCGAGAACAGCCTCAAGCTGATCGCCCTGCGCGGCCTGGTGGAGCTGGGCCAGGGACCGCCGGAGCGCGAGGCGGTGCTGGCGGTGATGGACGAGCTCCTCTGATGGCCCGATCGCCGGCTTCGCCTGTGTCCCCTGACCTCGCTCCCTCCATCCCGTTCCGATGACGCCTCAGACCCTGATCGACGCGGTGCGCCAGGCCGACACCGCCCAGGCGCTGCTGCAGGCCGCCCAGGCCCTCGCCGCCGCCTCCGGACCCAGCGCCACTCCGGAAGCGATCCAGACCCTGGTGGAACTGCTCGGCTACAACAATCCCGGCGCCGCGGTCGCCGCCGTCGATGGCCTGATCGCCATCGGCCCCGCCGCCGTTCTGCCCCTGCTGGACGGCCTGGACGAGCACAACTATGGGGCCAGGGCCTGGGCCGTGCGCGCCCTGGCCGGGATCGGTGATGTGCGCGGCCTGGAGTTGCTGGAATCGGCCCTGGGCAACGACATCGGGCCCAGCGTGCGCCGGGCCGCGGCCTGTGGGCTGGGTCAGCTGCGGTGCGACGCCCTGCCGGAGCCGGAGCGGGAGACGATCCGCCAGCGCTGCCTCGCCGCCCTGGAGGGCAGCCTCGGGGATGGGGAGTGGGTGGTGCGCTACGCCGTGACCGTGGCCCTGGAGCGGCTGGCGGCCCCCCTGCCGGGCAGCACGATCCAGCAGCGGGCCTGCCTGGCCCTCGAGCGGCTGGCCGCCCCGGCCAGCGAAGATGCCGAGGTGGTGCGCCAGCGGGCAGCCCTGGCGTTGCAACGACTCACCGCTGCACAGGCGACCCGATGACCCCCTCCCCCCGCCCGATCCAGGTTCTGTTCGTCTGCCTCGGAAACATCTGCCGCTCCCCCGCCGCCGAAGGAGTGTTTCTGGAGTTGCTGGCCCGGGAGGGTCTGGAGCAGGCCTTCCGGGTCGATTCCGCCGGCACGGGGGGCTGGCATGTGGGCAACCGGGCGGATCGGCGCATGCGCGAAGCGGCGGCCCGGCGGGGCATTGATCTGCCAAGCCGGGCCCGCCAGCTGGAGGCCTCCGACCTGGACACGTTCGATCACATCCTGACGATGGATGCCGACAACCTGAAGGCGGTGCGCCGGCTGGCGGCCGCCCATGCCAAGCCCAGCGAGCACGTGCGGCCATTGCTGCACCATGCCGAGCGGCCTGGGGTGACGGAAGTTCCAGATCCGTACTACGGCGGAGATGAAGGCTTCGAGCATGTGCTCGATCTGCTGGAGGAGGCCTGCCGCGGCCTGCTCGAGCACCTGCGCTCCGCGGCCGATCCGGGGATCGAGAGCCAGGGGGCCTGATCGGCCGGCCGGGACTCGAGCGGCGGGGACTCAGGAACTGCCCTCACCAGCCCCGGCAGCTTGGGGTACCGCGCAGCCCGGCAGCCGGCTGGCACTGCTGGCCGCGGCCGGGGGGTTCAGGCCGGCTGGTCGGCCCTCGGCAGCGGCAAGGCCTCCTCGGGGACCCGTTCGCGGAACAGAGCCACCAGGGCATCGACCACGGCCTCGATCGTCATGCCGTCGGTGACCAGCTCGGTCGCATCCTCGGCCTGGCAGAGGGGGGCCACCTCACGACTGGAATCGAGGTGGTCCCGTTCGCGGATCTGGGCCTCCAGCTCGGCCAGGGGCGGCACGGGGAATCCCCGCTGCTCGAGATCCCGGGCCCGCCGCCGCGCCCGTTCGGCCGGGGTGGCGGTCAGGAAGATCTTGCACTCGGCATCGGGGAAGACGGCGGTGCCGATGTCGCGCCCCTCCGCCACGAGCCCTCCACGCACACCGAAGGCCCGCTGCTGAGCGGTCAGGGCCTCCCGCACACAGGCATGGGCCGCCACCAGCGAGACGGCAGCGGTGACCTCGGGGCTGCGGATCGCCTCGGTGACGTCATGGCCGTTGATGGTGACGGACTGGCCGCCGCCGGCCGCCGCCTCCAGCCGCAGATCCAGCCCCTCCAGGCAAGGGGCGACAGCCGCCGCATCGGCGGGATCGATGCCCTGACGCTGGACCCACCAGGTGAGGGCGCGGTACATGGCCCCGGTATCGAGGTAAACGAGGCCCAGCGTCCGGGCCAGGGCACGGGTGACGGTGCTCTTGCCGGCGCCGGCAGGGCCATCGACGGCGACGATCGGGGGACGGGACATCAGAAACACGTGATCGATCAGGCGGCCGGGACCGCAGTGGACGGCCGCGGCCAGCAGGGCCAGCCCCCGCACCCGGCTCAACGGCCTCAATGTATGCGCCTCGACCAGCTCCACATAATCGATGCCCAGGCCCGCCTGCTCCAGAGCGTGCCGCACCTGATGGATCAAGGCGGCCGACTCGAGGAGACCAGCCCGATGCGCAGCCCTGGCCGCCTCGAGGGCCGCGGGCAGGGCTGCGGCCAGCCGGCGCTGCTCCAGCGTGAGATAGCGGTTGCGGGAACTGCCCGGCAGCCGATCGGGCTCCCGGACGGTGGCCATGCCCAGCAGCTGGACCGGGAGGCCGAGATCCGCCGCCACCCGGCGCAGGATCACCAGCTGCTGCCAGTCCTTCTCACCGAAGAAGGCACGCTCAGGCGCCACCAGGGCGAACAGCCGACAGACGACCGTGGCGACGCCGTCGAAGTGGCCGGGCCGGGAGCGACCGCAGAGCACCCCCTGCAGCCGCGGCGGTGGCAACACCCGGGTGAGGGCCTCGCTGCCCTCGGGATACATCACCTCCAGGCTGGGGGCGAAGAGGGCGGTGGCCCCTGCGGCGGCAGCCAGGGCCGCGTCCGCATCGAGATCCCGGGGATAGCGTTCGAAGTCTTCGCCAGGACCGAACTGGAGCGGGTTGACGAAGACACTCACCAGCACCCGCGGCGGCAGACCCCCCGGCCGTTGCCTGGCTGCGCTGCGGATCAGACGGGCGTGTCCGGCATGCAGAGCGCCCATCGTGGGCACGAAATGAACGGGGCCCGCCCCCGAACGGCGACGCCAGGCGGCCAGGTCGGCACGGGACTGCAGCAACTCCACCGTTGGTCGGCCTCCCACGAACGAAAAGACCCACCCGCCAATCTGACGGATGGGTCTGAGAGCTTCGGACGCTCAGAGCCTCAGTTGAGGACTTCAAGGCGAACCTGAGCCACACCGCTGGAGGTGACACCGAGCTGCTGGGCCGCACCGTGGGCCAGGTCGATGATGCGGCTGCCGTGGAACGGACCACGATCGTTGATCCGCACCACGGTGCTGCGACCGTTGTAGAGGTTGGTCACCCGCACCCGAGTGCCGAAGGGCAGCCAACGGTGGGCGGCGGTGAGGGTGCCGGGGCGGAACACTTCACCATTGGCGGTGCGGTTCCCGTAAAAACCAGGGCCGTACCAGCTGGCCTGACCGCTCATGACCTGACCCGCCGAAGCGATCTGCTGACCTTGGGCGAGGGGGCTGGGGGGCATCTGGCGCTGCAGCTTCTCGTCCCAGCTGGGGGCGACATTGGCGTCGCGGATGGCCAGGGAGCCCTCGGAGAAGGCGGGAGCTGCGGTAGCGGCCAGGGCAGGGGCGGCGAAACCACTACCGGCGACCAGGAGGGCGGCGGCGCCCAGGAGTTGGATAGAACGCATGACAATCGAAACAAGCTGGCTGATGGTCTGGGGTTGGCCCGAGGCCGTGGCTCCAGGTCGATTCGCTGGCTAAATCTCCGTTTGAGGGAGGGAAGCAGTGGCGAATTCGCCGAACGAGTTCCTGACAGAAATTGACGACGGGGTAAAGGTAACGGCTGCCGCAGGTCTGAAACAGTCAGGGTGACTGCCAGCAAGAATCATCAGGATTCATCATCTTTTGGCCCCAGGCCTGAGCAGCACTGGGCTGCAACCGTCCCCGAACCAGGCCCTGCAATCAGAAAATCTGATCCGGCTGATCAGCGCAGCTGATTGAAATGTGTGCCGATCGAGCGGGCGTCCACTCGCTGAAGCGGCAGGACGGGCCCCGGCGGTGCAGGATCAGGACACGAGCAGCCGCATCCGGCCATGGACTACCGCACAGCAGGCGTCGACGTGATGGCGGGCCGCGCCTTCGTGGATCGGATCCGCACCAGTGTCGAAGCCACCCGCCGCCCCGAAGTGGTGGGCGGCCTCGGAGGCTTCGGCGGTCTCTGCCGCCTGCCCGCCGGGATGCGCCGCCCCCTGCTGGTGGCGGGCACCGATGGGGTGGGCACCAAACTGGAGCTGGCCCAGTCCGAAGGCCACCACCATGCCGTCGGCATCGATCTGGTGGCGATGTGCGTCAACGACGTCATCACCAGCGGCGCCGAGCCCCTGTTCTTCCTCGACTACATCGCGACCGGGCGGCTCAGCCCGGATTCGATGGCGGCGGTGGTGGAGGGCATCGCCGATGGCTGCCGGCAGAGCGGTTGCGCCCTGCTGGGGGGAGAAACCGCCGAGATGCCGGGTTTCTACGCGCCGGGCCGCTACGACCTGGCCGGGTTCTGCGTGGCCGTGGTCGAGGAGGATGCCCTGATCGACGGCTCAGCGGTCCGCGCCGGTGATCGGATCGTGGCTGTCGCCAGCAGCGGTGTCCACAGCAATGGCTTCAGCCTGGTGCGACGCATCCTGGAGGCTGCGGGGGCGGATGCCGGCACCCGGCTCGCCCCCGGGGGGCCGACGCTGATCGAGCAGCTGCTGGCCCCCACCACGCTGTATGGATCCCTGGTGAAAGCGCTGCTGGCGGCGGAGCTGCCTCTGCATGGCATGGCCCACATCACCGGCGGGGGATTGCCGGAGAACCTGCCCCGCTGCCTGCCGGCCGGGCTGCACGCCCGCATCGACCCCGGCAGCTGGGAGCGGCCGGCGCTGTTCCGCTGGCTGCAGGAGCAGGGGGAGGTGCCCGAGGCGGACATGTGGAACACCTTCAACCTCGGTGTCGGCTTCACCCTGGTCGTGCCCGCCGAGGCCGAGGCATCGGCCCTGTCGATCTGCCGCAGCGCCGGCCACCAGGCCTGGAGCCTCGGCACGGTCGCGCCAGGGGACGCGCCGGAGGCAGGCCTGGCGGGGTTGCCGAATGCCACAGGTGCCGTCGGTGGCGGTCCCACTTCCTAGGCTCCAGCCGCCGGGTCCGCCTCGAGCGCTCCGGCTCCGTCGTTCCCATAGCCATACGTCGTCGTCATTCGGATGTTCAGCACCTCCAACCGCATCACCCGCCGCCGCAGCTCCGCCGGGCCCGTGCCGCCCCAGCGGCCTCTGCCCCAGCAGCCGAGGCCACGGTTCCGGGAGGCGGGCAGCCGCGAGGGTGGGGGCCAGCGGCCCACGTTCCTGACCCTGCGCGACCACGGCAAGGTCTATGTGGCCGATCTGCCCCGACTCTCCGATGGGCAGCTCAGCCAGATCGCCCGTGAGGCTCAGGATGTCCTCGACAGCCTGAACCGCCGCCTGCACGAGCTCGAGTCACTCCTGCAGCTGACCGAGGCGGAACAGGACACCCGGATCCGGGCCACCACCAAGCGCGATGTCACCGAACGCGTCCTGGCGGCCATCGCCCAGGAGCAGGAGCTGCGGCGGAGCAACCCGGCCCTGCGGGCGGCCGCCGGCGAATCCCTGGCCCGTGCGTTTCTTGAACTGGCCCGGCACCGGCTCCCCGGCTCCACCTTCGACTCCCTGCTGCAGGAAGCCCTGGCGGCCTGTGGCCCCGGTGCCGATGGCGGTAGCGCCGAAGCCATGGATCCCCAGGTGCTGCAACTGCTCCAACGGGACAAGGAACCGGTGCTGCAACCGGAAGTGCTGCCGGTGGTGCTCACCCCCGATCCGGCGATCACGGCCCGCGCCAGCTGAGGCGGGGCCGATGAGCCCCGACACCTGAACCTGCCCAGGGGCGCTTCCCACCGACCGGTCCGGCTCGATCCCCACCGGACTCTGCCGCTGTGCGGCGATGCGCGCCGAGACCCGGCCGATCGCGATCGGCTGAGGTGCGCTGAATCAGGCGCTCTGGAAGGGATTCGCGGGCATGCGGGCGCGACCGGCGAAGGCCAGGCGATCCAGCTCCTCCCGCTCGAGCGGATCCAGCTGCCACGCCGCTGCCGCGGCCGCCGCCTCCGCCTGCTCCAGGCTGCGCACCCCCACGATCGGCAGGGCCCCGTGGGCCCGGCACCAGTTGAGGGCCACGGCCGCGGGCGGGGCCCCGTGGAGCGCGCCGATCCGCTGCAGGGCCTCCAGCAGGGGTTGCACTCCCGGCCAGAGCCGGCGGAACAAAAGCCCCCGGGGCCCCGCTGGGGGGTCCAGGCGCCCGGGGGAACGCCCGAGCAGCCCCAGGGCCAGGGGGCTGTAGGCGATCAGCTCGATGCCCAGCTCCCGACAGACGGCGGCGACACCGCCGGGAGCCAGGGCCTCGGGGGCCAGCAGCGACAGCTGCACCTGCACGCTGCGCAGCGGAACATCCCGGGCGGCCAGACGGGCCTGGAGCAGCCGCAGCCGGGCGGGACCGAGATTCGACACTCCCAGTTCGGCCACGCTGCCATCGAGCACCCGATCCGCCAGACCGTCCAGCAGCGGGCCCTCCTGCCAGGGGGCATAGCGGGCGGTGCTCCAGTGGAGCTGCACCCGGTCGAGCTTGCCAAGCAGACGCTGCTGTGAGGCCGCCAGCGCCCGATCGAAACCACCCCGTCCCAGGCGCCAGGGAAACGGCGCCAGCTTGGTGGCCACGGTGAGCCGCCGGCGCGCGGCCTCGGGCAGTGCTGCGCAGAAGCGCCCGAGCAGCTCCTCGCTGCGGCCGGCGAAACGGCCGGTGCCATAGGAATCGGCCGTGTCGAAGAAGGTGAGACCCCGGGCCACAGCGCGCTCGAAGGCCGCCGCCAGCTCGGCGTCCCGCTCCGGCGCATAGCCCCAGAGAAACTGGTTGCCCCAGGCCCAGGTGCCCACACCTACCGCTGGCGGATCAGGGGACTGATCAGCGGGCGGACCGGACGAAGAATCGGCCGGGGCACCGCCGGCCATCGGACCCGCCATGGGGCAACAGGGGAGAGACTGGGTCCATGTTCCCCCGAGGGACCGTGACCGCCCCCGAGACCAGCCATTCCGCCGCCGCCGCGGCCCCCGCCGGCGCCGCGTCATCCGTGGCTGGCGGCTCCATTCCGGCCGCAGGCGAAGCGGCGGATCCGATCCTTTGCCGGCACTGCGGCCGCACCGCCAGCAACGGCATCTCCTGCGAAGGCATGTGTGTGGCCGACTCGGGGTACTGAGCCATGGCCCGCCGCCGGCCCCCGGGACTTCTGTGGCAGGTGCTGATCGGCCTGGTGGTCGCCGGCAGCCACGGGGGATGGGCCCAGCAGACGCCGAGCCCCGAAGCGTTCGGTCGCTGGGAGCAGCCGCTGCGCCAGTGCCGCATCCAGCGCTGGCCCCCGCCGGGCGATCGCACCACCCCGGTGGCCGAGGAGCGCTGTCAGAGCCTGCGCCTCGACCAGCAGATCGAGGGGCTGCTGGTGGTGCGCTGGTTGGCGACGCCGGCCAGGGGCCTGCGCCGCGGGCGCCAGATCTCCTTCGCCGGCATGCTCGATCGGGGGAGCGCGCCGATGCGCTGCACCCCCGAGGGACGCTGCCGCCCCACCGGAGCGATGGCCGTCTGGCTGAGCGCCCTGGCCACATCGGGCTTCGACCCGGCCCAGCCATCGGCGTGGCTGCCGAGCAGCCGACTCGTGCAGGGCCTCTGCCGGCTGGAGGCGCGCCGCGTCGTCTGTGAAGCCACCGAGCGGGATGGCAGCCGTTGGCGGAGCGAGGGGCAACGCTGATCCGGCCGGTCCGGCGGAATGGGCTCAGGGCAGCACGAACCAGGTGCTCAGCCGCCCCGGGTCCCCGCCGGAATTCCCGCCGCGGGTGATCACGGCCAGCGGCTTGCCGCTGGGCGAGAGCCATTCGAAGCGGCAGAACCCCGGACCGGTCTGGGAGCAGCTCTGCAGTTCCGGGTAGAGCTGGCAGCGGCGATCGGGGACCAGAGCGGCGCAGGGGATGGCGGCGGCGCGGCGGCGCGGCGTCCAGCCGGCCTGGGTCATCGCGATCCGGGCCTCCTGGTAGGGCTGACCAGCCTTCAGGGGCGGAGCGGCCGCAGCGGCACCACCGGAAGCCGGCACCCCGCCGGCGAGCGGCAGGCAGGCGAGGAGAGCCAGGGCAGCAATGGGGCGGCGACGGAGAGGGAAGATCGCTCCGCCGGGACGGACGCTTCGAGGGGGAGGCATCGGAGCCTCAGCAGCGCCGCAGGACCGGAACCTGGGCCGGGATCGGCGCGGAGCGAGGGGCATCGCTGAGGGCCAGGCCGCGCTCGAGCAGGCGGATGCGGGATTCCTTGAGGCAGTACTTGCAACCGCCGGTGGTCTGCAGATGTCGCTCGGGAGTGATGCTGATCAGCTTCACCGGATGGCGCCGGCAGCGGATCTGGACCGGCGTCTTGAAGCTCTTGTAGACAATGACCGAGTAGTCGTAGTGGTCACCGAAACGGGAGAGGGCCCTCGCCAGGAAGGTCTCGCGGCTGATCGGGCTTCCCATGGCACGGATTCACCGCCCACAGGCTAGGCAGGGCGTGGACGGCGGCAGAAAGAGTTCGGTTTTCGTTACCCCCCTGCCCCCGGCTCTGGGGCTCCCGGCCGTCCTACACAGGACCTACGCACTGCGGCTGCCGATGAAGGTCACCCACGTCGACGACGAGCACCTGCTGTGCCTCTCCTCCGAGGAGGTGGCCCTGCTGGTGGACCTGTGCCACGCCGCCGCCTTCTCCGACGAACTGGCCGCCGGCGAGGACACCCGCCGCCGCCTGCAGCGCTTCATGGCGGACGTGCAGGCCAGCCTGTTCGACACCGCTCAGGACGTCTGGCAGCGGCAGCGGCCTGCCGCCCACCCCTGAACGGGCCTGGGGGCCCCTCGGGAGCACGCCAGACCAGGGGAAGGGGCACCACGCACGGGCGCACCGGAGCCGAGCACCAGGGAGGCCTCCGCCCAGGAGCACCGCCGTTCAGGCCTGGGTTGCCGGGGAGGCGTTGACGGCGGCAGCCAGATTGGAGCGATGGGCGCAGGGCCGCGCCAGCGCCCCCATTCCGTGCGAGCCGATCCCGGTGAAGCCGTGAAAGCGGCAGCGGCTCGACGGCACCAGAGAGCCGTTCGGCATGGGCGCGACGACCAGGCAGAAGCATGCGGTGGCGGCCAGGCAGGCTGAGCGGCTCCAGCCAGTCGGACAGCTGCGGATGGAGCTGGGGTGGCGCAACACGCCGCATGGCCCGCAGGGAGCCAGACCATCCCATGAGGCCTGCATCGGATCCAGACCCTGTCTCCTTTGGCGGAGTGATCGCTATCAGGGCTGAATCAAGCCGGAACCACCAACCCACTCAGGGCCGAGCGCCTGCCGCAGGAGCACCGAAAACCCTCGCAAGCGATCGCGGCAAGTCCACCTGGAAACGCTCCTCAGACAAGCGCCTCTACAAGGCTCCTTGGACGATCTGGCAAAAACGAATCGGCAGTCACACGATCAAGATCCGAACACGAATCGCCGCATGGCGTCAATGCCACGCAGACCAGAAGACCTCAATCTCCCAGGCGACCGGACTCAAGGACAACTGATTTGATCAGAAAACCTGCGAAGTTTTCGGACACCAATTCACTACCATGGATCGACAAGTGGGAGCCATCTGTGTAGGCCTGCTTGCCATTGACGATTCGCTTGCAGAGATCAGCACCGCAAAGCGCATTCAGAGGATTGTAAACGAGCAGGCTTCCCCTGCTCTCCAAACGCCGCAAGACAGGGAAGAGCGTCTTTTCGTGCCTGCGCAAGACCGCTCGCATGGACTGCTCTTCACCGCACAACCGATTCACGTTCAACGCTTGATACCACTGGGGGAAGCACTCGGAGATCTCGGTCGACTGAAAAACCGGATTGGGCAAGAAATAAATGACGGACACTCCTCTCTGATTCAGCCCTTCAGCGATACCGCCTAGACGTTCAGACAATCTTTCCAGAAAGAAGGCTTGATTATCACCATTCCAATTGTTGTCAGGATATCGAAATCCACCGGGGACGCGATTACTTCTCGCCTCCGCGAGGCCGGAACCATACGAACCCGAATTAACGATGGCCAGCACATCCCCCCGCCGAAGAAGCCTGAGGGACTGGCTCATTGATGCCAATTGCTTTTCGTATCCCGCCTTCGCAGCCTGCGGATCCTTTAATCTGATGACTTGATTGGGCGGAAAGGGATACGCAGGAACTGCACTGATAGACACCTTGATACCAAGTCGCCTGGCCAGACTTTTCGCCAGTGGGGCGTGCCGTTGGGCGTGGCTGTCTCCGACAATCATGACCTGCCTGCCCCTAAACCTCGAATCCATCTCATGCTGGCCAGACCCAGAGGAGCAGGCAGGGAATTGATCAGAATAAAGACAGGATTTTCCGCCGATCGACATGTCCTGCTCTGGCTTCACCGTATCGGGGTTACCCGTATAAAGGAGATTCGCCCTGCTAGGGAGCCTCTGGGCAATAGGGAGTTGAGCAGTCGCTGAGATCAGCACAGCTGCCTTTGGCCTGGATTGGGTTCTAAAGCCAAGGATGAGTCCCTCAACAGGCTCTTTTTCAGCATCATTAGACTGGTATTTGAGGCTTAATCGAGATATTTAGCTACACTATTCCCATCCTGAGGCTGTCGCAAGTAACTGTCGCCTTGCCATAAACAGATTCGTCAGTGCTGCCAGCACATTAATCTTGCAGCGGTTCTTGGCCAAGCCGCGCAGCCGGGTTTTCTGAAAGCCGAATTGCTGCTTGATCACACGGAACGGATGCTCAACCTTGGAGCGGATATGGGCCTTGGCGGTTTCGATCAGATCGAGCAAGTGGCCATCCGGCGTATTCGGCAGTGCGCGGCGCTTGCCGGGTCGCAGCGCAATCCTGAAATCAGCTGCGGTGTCTGCCATCTCTCGCCTTTTGGCGATGCCCTGGTAACCAGCATCGCCGTAAACGACGTCCTCATCGCCATGGAGCAGCTCGGCAGCCGGGGTGAGGTCATGCACGTTGGCAGCCGTGGTCACAACTGAGTGGATCAGGCCGGAGTCCTTGTCGACTCCGATATGGAGCTTCATTCCGAAATACCACTGGTTGCCCTTCTTGGTCTGGTGCATCTCCGGATCCCGCTTCCCCTCTTTGTTCTTGGTGGAGCTGGGCGCGGCGATCAAGGTGGCATCGACGATCGTGCCCTGCCGCATCGTCATGCCCCGTGCGCTGAGGTGGGCTTTGACGATCTCAAAGATCTGCTCGCCCAGCGTGTGCTTTTCCAGCAGGTGGCGGAAGGTCAGGATCGTGGTCTCATCCGGGATCCGGTCACTGATCAGCTCGATACCGGCAAAGCGGCGCATGGTGGGCACCTCGATCAGGGCCTCCTCCATGGCCGGATCGCTGAGTGAATACCACTGCTGCAACAGGTGAATCCGCAGCATCGTCGCCAGTGGGTACGGTGGCCGACCGCCTTTCTTGCTGGTCTTGGGGTAGTGAGGTTCGATCAAGTCGATCAGCTCCTGCCAGGGCACCACTAGCTCCATCTCAGAGAGAAACTTCTCCCGTTTGGTCTGCTTCTTGGCGGTGGTGAGCTCGTAATCCGAGAAGCCGAGCTGCTTGCTGCCCATCAACCCAGTCCTGGCCTGCGATTACAGGCCCATTGTCTCGTGGATGGGCTGGGTTTTCCAGAGTCTCCCTTACTGTATTGCGTCCCCATCCTTGGGAGTTCGCATCCCCGCAGCGCATTTCCCCTGGCGCTGATCCAGAACCGCCCTTAGCGGCGCAACCATTGCTCCTCTACGACCACTGCCTGCCGTTTGCCAAGAATCGCTTCAGGGTCTGCCTGACCCGTTTGGTGTTTCTGGGGTGCCCAGGAGGCGCCTGCAGGGCAAGGTGGGCGTTGAGCGCCCAGTTCCCCAGAAGGGTGCTGTCGTGTCTTGGAGTCGCTTTGAGGGCGGTTGGAGGGTGCCCAGGGTGCCTGCGGCATTCAGCAGTGGAAAGAGGGTGGGGCGCTTTGGCGGCAAACACTTCCCGCTGTTGGGAAGGTGAATCCTGGGAACCGCTGAGGACACACCAGTGAGACCCCTCTTAACCTTCCGCTCACCTTCCGTCAGAACAGGTTCAACATTCTCGGTTGGCAAGAGCGCGGAACCCCATATGCGGTGTCTCGGGACGCAGGAACGCCGTCACAACGCCAGATATGGCGTGGAGGGAACTCATCGAAAAAGAGGCGGCACCCAGATTCGAACTGGGGGTAAAGGATTTGCAATCCTCTGCCTTACCACTTGGCCATGCCGCCATGCGGGGAACCATACTCCCCGCGATGGATCGTATCAGCCATGACATGGCCGCCCGTCTGCTGGTCCTGAGCAACGGGCATGGCGAGGATCTGATCGCCCTGCGGATCCTGGAGGCCCTGCGCGGCCGGGTCGATGGTCCCCTCGAGCTGGCCGTTCTGCCGCTGGTGGGCCTGGGGTCCGCCTTCGCGGCACCAGAAGCCGAAGGCTGGCTGCGCAGGATCGGACCCCGCCGCCAGCTTCCGAGCGGGGGGTTCAGCAACCAGAGCCTGGGCGGCCTGCTGGCCGATCTGGGGGGGGGTCTGCCGCTGCTGAGCCTGGAGCAGTGGAGCGTGGTGCGGCGCTGGGGGCGGCGCGGCGATCCGCTGCTGGCGGTGGGTGATCTGCTGCCGCTGCTGCTCGGCTGGGCGAGCGGCGGTCCTTACGGCTTCATCGGCACCCCCAAGAGCGACTGGACCTGGGCCAGCCCCCCCCCGCCCGGCTGGGGCAGCTCCCGCCTGGCCGACGGCTACCACCGCGCCAAGGGCAGCGAATGGGATCCCTGGGAGTGGGGGCTGATGGCTGCGCGGCGCTGCCGGCTGGTGGCGGTGCGCGACCGGCTGACCGCCCGCGGGCTGCGACGCCATGGCGTGGACGCACTGGCGCCCGGCAACCCGATGATGGATGGGCTGGCGATCCTGCCCCTGCCCGCCGCCCTGCAGCGCCGGCGACGGCTGCTGCTGCTGCCGGGCAGCCGCATGCCCGAGGCCCTCAGCAACCTGCGGCGGCTGCTGGCCGCCCTGCCGGACGGCACCGGCCCCACCACGGTGCTGCTCGCCACCGGATCGCGGCCGCAGGCGGCCGAACTGGCGCCCCTGCTGACGGCCGCAGGCTTCCGGCCCGGGGACACCTCGGAGCTGGCGGAGCAGGTCTGGACGCGGGGCACGCTGGAGCTGCTGGTGGGCCCCGGGCGGTTCGCCAGCTGGGCCGGCTGGGCGGAGCTGGGGCTGGCCACCGCCGGCACCGCCACCGAGCAGCTGGTGGGACTGGGCGTGCCCGCCCTGTCGCTGCCGGGAGCGGGGCCCCAGTTCAAGGCGGGGTTCGCCCGTCGCCAGAGCCGGCTGCTCGGTGGCGCCGTGCAGCCCTGCCGCGACGCGGAGGAACTCGGTGGCCGCCTGAAGGCCCTGCTGGCGGACGAGGGCGAGCGGCGGCGACGCGGGGCGATCGGACGCCGCCGCATGGGCGGGGCCGGCGGCAGCGAGCGGCTGGCGGCCCTGATCGCCCAGCGGCTGCTGCGGGCCGCAGGCCGCCAGGGATGATGGGGGGCCGATGCGCGAGACCCTCCCCATGGCCGGCACCCCCAACCGCGCCTTCAACACGGCCTGCGGACGTCTGGCCAGCCGCCTGGGCATCAGCCAGTCCTCGGCGCGCCGCAAGGTGGACATCCGAGCGGCGGCGGAGGGGGTGCGCGATCCCGAGGCCAAACGGGAGCTGGCGGAGCGGATGCTGGCGGAAGCCGAGGCAGAGGGAGTGGACAACGGCGAACTGCTGACCTCGCTGCTGGAGGCCCTGGCCAGCGAGCGCGATTTCATGACCGAAGACTGAGGGCTGGAGACTGAGGGCTGGCCTGAGCGACGGCGGGAGCAGCGAGGGAACGAGCGCCGTGCAGGCCTGAGCGACGGGGACAGTTCCGAACAAGCCGGGGTGCCGGGACCGGTCCTCGGGTTCAGGGCCGCACCCGGGATGGTGGGCTCAGGGCCCTGGGCGGCATCAGCCTTCCGGGGCTCAGGCCGGAGGGCCGCGACGAAACCCCTCACCCGGAGCCGGGATCGGGGCCGACGACATCCAGCGGGCCGGCCACGCGGCGAATCAATGACACGAAATCGCGCTGGACGCCCGCCGGCCTGAAACGTCCCCGAATCTGAGGCGGCGTCGTGGCGATACCGAAGTTGTGGCGATACGCGTGTTGTGGCGATACGCGTGTTGTGGCGATACGCGTGTTGTGGCGATACCCGTGCGTGGGGGAAACCGCGCCGGCGACTCAGTGCTCGAACGTGCGCTCGAAACGCAGCCGATCGAGATCGGCGAACACGGGAATGCAGGCGAAACAGCGGCTGGCGAGCTCCCAGCGCTCCTCCCGCCGGAGCATCGCCTCCAACCGGTCGCGGGCGGCCAGCAACCAGCGCACATCCCCGGCGGCGTAGGCCAGCTGCGCCTCGCTGAGATCCTCCACCCGGCCCCAGTCCGAACTCTGGGCCTGCTTGTCGAGCTCCACCCCCACCAGCTCGTTGACCACATCCTTGAGACCGTGGCGAGGGGCGTAGGTGCGGGCCAGGCGGCTGGCGATCTTGGTGCAGAAGATCGGGTTGACGGCGATGCCGAGGTTCTCGCCCAGGGCGGCGACGTCGAAGCGGGCGAAGTGGAACACCTTCTCGATCGCCGGATTCTCGAGCAGGGCCTGGAGACGGGGGGCCCCGCTCTGGCCCCGGGCCAGGCGCAGACAGCAGACGTTGTCGTGCTCGTCGGCGATCTGAACCAGGCAGAGGCGATCGCGGCCATGCACCAGCCCCATGGCCTCGGTGTCCACCGCCAGGGCCCGGGCTCCGCTGTAGAGCGCCTGCCAGTCCGCGTCGAGATCGCCGTCGAACACGGCGAAGCGGGCGGGGGGAGCGGCGGCGGGGACCTGGCTCATCAGGTGTGGATCGGGAGGGCAAGCTCCATCGTGGCCCACCGCCGCGGCTCAGGGGAGAGAATGGACATCCGTCGCGGCCCCGCCGATGCCCACCCTGGGGTCCACCCTCCTGCTCACCCTGCTGATGACGATCGGCCTGGTGTTCTTCCTGCGGGCCGCCAGCAAGGACCGCACCACCGTCGTCGAAGTGCACTCGCCACGGCCACCGCTGGAGGTGCTGGAGGGCCTGAGCAGCTGGCTCACGGCGCGGGGCTGGACCCAGTCCGCCGGGGATGCCGAGCGCCGCCTGCTGCGTTTCTCGGGCCAGGTGCAGGCCAGCGCCCCCCTCGCCCTGCTGCTGTCGCTGCTCGGCGCCGTGGGGGCCGCCTGCCTCGGACTGGTGCTGCGCCAGCTCCTGCCGTCCCTGGGGCCCTGGCCGCTGCTGCTGGCCCTGCTCGGTCCGGCCGCCGGCCTGCTCTACCGCCGCAGGGCCGCCCGGGCCGAGAGCGTGGAGCTGCGTCTGATGAGTGACGACCAGGCCGATGGCAGCACCCTGCGCCTGCGGGCCCACCGCGACGAACTGATCGCCATCGAGCGTGAGCTCGGCCCGCGCCTCCAGCTCGCCAGCGACGGCTCCCTGCTCCATTCCCCGATCTGACCAGCTCCGATCCCAGCCCCCGCCCCAACCGCCGATCCGCCACCGGCAGGCTCGCCGCCCTACCACCGCACCGACTCCATGACCGCTGATCCCCGCCGCCCCGCCCCCCTCAGCTGGCTGCTGACGGCCTGCCTGCTGCTGAGCGGTGCGGAGGCCGGCGCCCAGCAGCTGGCCAACCGCGGCGGCGCCAGCGCCCCGGCGGCCCCGGGGGCGGTCGATCCCCTGCTGGGCACCCGCAGCCCGCTGCGCAAGGACTGGATCGGCCTGCGCAGCCTGCCCGCCGACACCCCGATCCTGGTGATGGCCGGCCATGCCGACTCCCAGGGCATCGGCGGCGCGGGCACCAGCGGTGCGGCCGTGGCGGCCGGCGCGGCGCCGATGTATCCCGGCATCACCGACGAGCACTACTGGAATCTGGTGATCGCGCACGCCGTGGCCACCCTCGGCCAGCAGCGGGGCCTCAACATCCGCTTCCACAGACCACCGGTGCGCACGATCATCGATGGCGATGCGCCCGGGACCAACTGGAGCGAGGGGCGGGCCCACGCCGCCGCTGGCGGCTATGCCCTCGAGATCCATTTCGACGCCTGGGGCCCATCCGGTGTGGGCTCCGGGCTGATCCCACCGCTGCACACCGCCTTCAGCACGATCGACGAGCAGCTGGCCCAGGAGTTCGGAGCCTTTCCGATGACCTTCCGCGACCGCCTCGGCGGCCCGAAGCGCGGCATCGCCCTGCTGGAGGTGGGCAAGCTGGAAGGCCGGCTTGAGGCCTCGCTGCGCGATCCGCGCACCCGGCCCCGCACCGTGCAGCAGATCGCCAGCCGGATCGTGGCGGCGATCGAACGGGGCCTGGGTCGACCCACGGGCCGACCCAATGTCGCCGACCGCCCCGATCTCAGGCCACAGCGTGGTGGGGAGCGCAGCGCTCGGCCAGCGCAGGGTCGTTCAGCCAGTTCTGGGGACGGGTGAAAACCTCGGTGAGCAGGGCCTCGCGGCTGCCGGGCTCGACCGTGTAGCCGTACTCCCAGCGCACCAGCGGCGGCAGGGACATCAGGATCGATTCCGTGCGGCCGTTGGTCTGCAGACCAAAGATCGTGCCCCGGTCGAACACCAGGTTGAACTCCACGTAACGCCCGCGGCGGTAGAGCTGGAACTGGCGTTCCCGCTCACCCCAGGCCAGCTCCTGGCGTCGTTCCACGATCGGCTGGTAGCTGGGCAGGAAGGCGTTGCCGCAGGCCGTGGCCAGGGAGAACAGCTTCTCCCAGGTCTGGGCGATCGGGCCGCAGGCCTGGCTGGCGGCCGCCGCCGGCCCCTGGGGATCCTGGCCCTTGTAGAGCACCCCGCCGGGATCCTGATAGTCGTAGAAGATGCCGCCGACACCGCGGGTCTCCTGGCGGTGGCGCAGGAAGAAGTATTCATCGCACCACGGTTTGAACACCGTGTAATAAGCGGGATCGACCCCATCGCACGCCTGCTTGAGGGTGGCGTGGAAATGGCGGGCGTCCTCCAGGAACGGGTAGTAAGGGGTGAGATCGGCGCCGCCGCCGAACCACCACACCGGACCGGCCTCGAAGTAGCGGTAATTGAGGTGCACCGTGGGCACATAGGGGTTGCGCGGGTGCAGCACCATCGAGGTGCCGGTAGCGAACCAGCGGTGGCCGGCGGCCTCGGGCCGCTGGCTGAGGATCGAGGGGGGCAGCTGATCCCCCTGCACCTCGGAAAAATTGACACCGCCCTGCTCGAACACCCGGCCGGCCTTCATCACCCGGGAGCGGCCCCCGCCGCCTTCGGGGCGCTCCCAGCTCTCCTCCTGGAAGCGGCCCTCGCCGTCCAGCTGCTCGAGGCCTGCGCAGATGGAGTCCTGGAGGCCCATCAGCAGGGTCTTCGCCCGGGAACGGGAGTCGGCGGGGGGCATCTCCATGGAGCGCTCGGTGGATCGGGGAACAGGGACGGCCCGCCGGGCGGCGCGGGCTGACTTCACCTTTTCAGGCCGAGGGGCCCGGACACAAGCGCCCGAGAGCCTCTGTCACGGGCGGGCCCCCTAGGATCCCGGCCACAGACCATGGATGCCGCCCCCGGATGGCCCGCGACGACCAGCCCAGCGCCGACCAGGCCTCCGACGCCCGGGTCCACGCCGCCCTCTCCGAGCTGCGCGATGCCGGCAGCGGCCGTGGCCTGCTGGAGCTGGGCTGGATCGCTGCCGTGCGCCGCCAGGGGACGCGGGCCCTGTTCCGCCTGACGCTGCCCGGCTACGCCAGCAGCCAGCGCGACCGGATCGCCGCCGAGGCCCGCGCCGCCCTGCTCGCCCTGGAGGGGATCGAGGACGTGCAGATCGAAGTCGGCCAGCCCCCGGCACCGGCCTCTTCCGGACCGATCGGCGGCGCCGGCCACGGGGCGGCCCCCGGCCAGCTGCCCGAGCGCCGTGGCATTCCCGGCGTGGCCCACGTGATCGCGGTGAGCAGCGGCAAGGGCGGGGTCGGCAAGAGCACCGTGGCCGTGAACCTGGCCTGCGCCCTGGCGGCCTCCGGCCTGCGCACGGGCCTGCTGGATGCCGACATCTACGGCCCCAACGCACCGACGATGCTCGGCGTGGCCGACCGGACCCCGGAGGTGCGGGGCAGCGGCAACGACCAGATCCTGACCCCCATCCAGACCTGCGGCATCGCCATGGTCTCGATGGGCCTGCTGATCCAGGAGAACCAGCCCGTGATCTGGCGGGGGCCGATGCTCAACGGCATCATTCGCCAGTTCCTGTACCAGGTGGACTGGGGTGACCGTGACGTGCTGGTGGTCGACCTGCCGCCCGGCACCGGCGACGCCCAGCTGAGCCTGGCCCAGGCCGTGCCGATGGCGGGCGTGGTGATCGTGACCACCCCGCAGCGCGTATCCCTGCAGGACGCCCGCCGCGGCCTGGCGATGTTCGTGCAGATGGGCGTGCCGGTGCTCGGGGTGGTCGAGAACATGACGGCCTTCGTGCCCCCCGATGCGCCCGAACGCCGCTATGAGCTGTTCGGCTCCGGCGGCGGTCGCCTGCTGGCTGAGGAGGCCGGTGTGCCGCTGCTGGCTCAGCTGCCGATGGAGCTGCCGGTGGTGCAGGGAGGCGACAACGGCCTTCCAGCCGTGCTCAGCGCCCCGGATTCGGCCGGTGCCCAGGCCTTCCGGGCCCTGGCCGCCGAGTTGACGGCGCGCTGCTCGCTGCAGCCCCTGACGGCCTGAGCCGGTGACGGCCTTCGGCGCCGGCGGCAGATGGCTGGCGGGCAACCGGCGCCTGCAACGCCGCAATCAGCCACCGATCGACTGGGTGCTCTGGGGCGTGCCCCTGGGGCTCACCTTCATCGCGGGAATCATGATCGCCAGTACCCAGCGGCAGGCGGACTACGCCGACTGGTACCACCACTGGATCACCGCCGGCGTGGGGATGGTCCTGGCCCTGGGGATCGCCCGGCTGCGCCTGGAGCGCCTCCATCGCCTTCAGTGGCCGATCTACGGCCTGACGGTGCTGAGCCTGGTGGCGGTGCGCCTGGTGGGCACCTCCGCCCTGGGAGCCCAGCGCTGGATCAGCATCGCCGGCTTCCACGTGCAGCCCTCCGAGTTCGCCAAGCTCGCTGCGATCGTGCTGCTGGCCGGCATCCTGTCCCGCTATCCGGTCGAGCGTCCGGTCGATCTGCTGCGACCGATCGCCCTGATCGCCCCGCCCTGGGCCCTGGTGTTCATCCAGCCCGACCTCGGAACCTCGCTGGTGTTCGGCGCGGTGCTGCTGGTGATGCTGTTCTGGGCCGGCATGCCCCTGGCCTGGCTGGTGCTGCTGCTCTCCCCCCTGGTGTCGGCCATCCTGGCGGGGGTGCTGCCCTGGAGCCTGGTGGCCTGGATCCCGCTGATGGCCGTGCTGGCCTGGCGCTCCCTGCCCTGGCCAGGCATCGCCGTGGCTGTGGTGACGGCCGTCCAGGGGCTGTTCGCCGTGCTGACCCCCTACCTATGGATGCACGGACTCAAGGAATACCAGCGCGATCGGCTGGTGCTGTTCCTTGATCCCTCCAAGGATCCGCTCGGCGGCGGCTACCACCTGCTCCAGAGCCAGGTGGGCATCGGCTCGGGTGGGCTGTGGGGCACGGGCCCGATGCATGGGCTGCTCACCAAGCTGCGCTTCATCCCCGAGCAGCACACCGACTTCATCTTCAGCGCGGTGGGCGAGGAGACCGGATTCATCGGCTCGACCCTGGTGGTTCTGGCCTACGCCCTGTTCTGCGCCCGGCTGCTGCGCATCGCCAGCCGGGCCCGCACCGACATCGAATCGCTGATGGTCGTCGGCGTCGGTGCGATGCTGATGTTCCAGGTGGTGGTCAACATCTGCATGACCATCGGCCTCGGGCCGGTGACCGGCATTCCCCTCCCCTGGGTCAGCTACGGACGTTCGGCCATGCTGGTCAACTTCATCGCCCTCGGTCTCTGTGCCTCGGTGGCTCGGCGCGGGCGCGACAGCCGCAGCTGGTGGTGAACCTCGACGACCTGCGTCGCCTGCTGGCCGACGGGGTCCCCGCCGGCCACGGCGAGGAGGATGGCGTCCGGCGCCAGTGGTGGGCAGCCCTGGCCACGCTCCAGGACGATCTGCTGCCCGAGGCCTGGAACGCCGCAGAACCGGACGGCCGCCGGGGCCTCTGGCTGGCGGCTCCCCTGCCGGCCCTCTACGAACCGGCGCTGCTGACGGATCTGCAGGGGTGGGTATGGGCGCCGGAGGCCATCGAACGGCTGCGGCCCGGGGGGTCGCCGCTGCTGCCGGTGCAGCGCAGCCCGGCGGCCTCCGGCCCGGCCGCGGCCTTCCACCGGCTGCCCCTGCGGGAGGAGGACGGCACCGATCCGCTGCTGGTGCTGATCACGCCCCGGCTGCAGGTCGCCCTGGCCCTCGACGGTCCTGCCGAGGGGCGCCGTCTGGTGGTGCGCTTCGACGCCGATGTGCTCTCCGGCGCCCTCGACCTGCTGGACCGCCGCCTGCAGCAGGACGCTCCGCAGCAGGCCCTGCGGCTGCGGCGCCAGCTCCAGGCCCTCGGACCGCTGCACAACGATGCCAGCCAGGCCCTGCGCTTCTGGCCCCTGCTGGCGGAGCGGCTGGCGGCGATGGCCCCCAGCGTCACCCTGCAGACCATGGCACCGCCCGCCAGGTCCGGCCCCCGTCCCGGGGACGGGGGCGAGGATGCCGCCGCACGCCGGGAGCTGGCTCTGCTGGAAGCGCTCACCCACGAGGTGCGCACCCCCCTGGCCACGATCCGCACCCTGATCCGCTCCCTGCTCCGCCGACGCGACCTGACGCCTCTGGTGCGGCAGCGGCTTGAACAGATCGACGGCGAGTGCAGCGAACAGATCGACCGCTTCGGCCTGATCTTCCTGGCGGCGGAACAGCAGCGGCAGCGGGGCGACGAACGGGAACCGGCGACAGGCGAGCTGGCCCGCACCGATCTCAGCGCCCTGCTGCTGCAGCTGCAGGCCCTGTGGCAGCGCCAGCTGGCCCGCCGTGATCTGAGCCTGGAGCTGGCGATCGCCCCTGAGCTGCCGCCGGTGCTCAGCGACCCGGCGCGCCTGGAAACGATGCTGGGGGGGCTGATCGACCGCTTCGGCCGCAGCCTGCCCGCGGGCAGCCGCGTCCGCCTCAGCCTGCGGCCCGCGGGCTCGCGCCTGAAGCTTCAGCTCAGCAGCGACGATCCCGGCGCGGAGCCGGACGACGGCAGGCCGGAGCGGGGGCCCGGCGGCAGGCGGGTGGGACCCGTGCTGAGCTGGAATCCGGGGACCGGGAGCCTGCAGCTCAGCCGGCAGGCCACCCGCGAGCTGTTCCACCGGCTGGGGGGCCGGCTCACGGAGCGGGGCGGCAGCAGCCTGACGGTGTTCTTCCCCCTGGCGGAACGCCATTGTTGACGGGTGTGAAGAGTGCGTGGGAGGCCGCGGGAGGCCCCGGATCACGGTGCTAGTTTCCGGCTGAAACGGTCTGCACGAGCCATGCCTGCAACGGCGCTGAGCGGTCAACTTCCGAAGTACATCGGCAGCACCGGTGGGCTGCTGAACTCCGCCGAAACCGAGGAGAAGTACGCGATCACCTGGACCAGCGCCTCGGCCCAGGCCTTTGAGCTGCCCACGGGCGGCGCCGCCGAGATGAATGCCGGCGAAAACCTGATGTACTTCGCCCGCAAGGAGCAGTGCCTGGCCCTCGGCACCCAGCTGCGCACCAAGTTCAAGCCCCGCATCGAGGATTACAAGATCTACCGCATCTATCCCGGCGGTGACACCGAACTGCTTCATCCCAAAGATGGTGTGTTCCCCGAGAAAGTGAACGAGGGTCGCGCCATGGTGGGTCACAACCCCCGTCGCATCGGCGAGAACCCCGAACCCTCCAGCCTCAAGTTCAGCGGCAAGGCCACCTACAACGCCTGATCCCAGGCCTGCGATGCCGGACCGACCGGCACCTATAACTACGGGGCCGGGTGCCCCGTTTTTTTTGCCTGCCAGACGATGCGATGACGGGTGCCGACCGCAGCCCTGACCGGGCCACGTTCCTTGAACGGGCCTCCCGCCTGCGGGAGACCCCCGGGAGCGCCAATCTGATCCCGCTGTGGAAGCGGTGGCCGGCCGACCTGGAGACGCCGCTCACCACCTGGCTGAAGGTGGGGGAGGGGCGGGGCCATGGCGTCCTGCTCGAGTCGGTGGAGGGCGGCGAACGCCTGGGCCGCTGGAGCTTCGTGGTCACCGATCCGCGCTGGATCCTCACCTGCCGTGGGGAGAGGGCCGAACGGCGCTGGCGCCACGGCCGCCACGACGACCTGGATGGCAACCCCTTTCAGCTGCTGCGCCAGTGCCTGGCGCCGCTTCGGCCGGAGCCGGTGCCGGGCCTGCCGCCCCTGGGCCAGCTGTTCGGTTTCTGGGGCTACGAGCTGATCCGCTGGATCGAGCCCACGGTGCCGGTGCACCCGATCGAGGCCGGCGGCCCGCCCGACGGCTGCTGGATGCTGGCCGACAGTCTGCTGGTGTTCGACCAGGTGAAACGCCAGATCACAGCGGTGGCCTACGCCGACATCGATCCGGACGGAGAGGCCGGTGGTGATCCCGATCGGGCCTGGCTGCAGGCGGCCGAACGCATCGCCCTGCTCGAGGCGCGCATGCACGCCCCCCTGCCCGGAGCTGTGGCGCCGCTGCAGTGGCATGACGCCCCGGGCCTCGACCTTCCCTTCCAGAGCAACCGCGGGCGCGACGACTTTGAAGGCGCCGTCCGCGACGCCAAGGAGCACATCGCCGCCGGCGACGTGTTCCAGCTGGTGCTCAGCCAGCGGCTGGAGACCACGATCGAGCGGGATCCGTTCGCCCTCTACCGCAGCCTGCGGATGGTGAACCCCTCCCCGTACATGGCCTTCTTCAACTTCGGCGACTGGTACCTGATCGGCTCCAGCCCCGAGGTGATGGTGAAGGCCGAGCCTGGGCCGGCGGGCGGTGTCTGCGCTTCCCTGCGACCGATCGCCGGCACCCGCCCGCGGGGCGCCGACGCGGCCGGGGATGCGGCGATGGAAGCCGAACTGCTGGCCGACCCCAAGGAGCGAGCCGAACACGTGATGCTGGTGGATCTGGGCCGCAACGACCTGGGCCGGGTGTGCCGGGCCGGCACGGTGCGCGTCAAGGAGCTGATGGTGATCGAGCGCTACTCCCATGTGATGCACATCGTCAGCGAGGTGGAGGGAGACCTCGATCCCTCGCGCGACGTCTGGGATCTGCTGATGGCCTGCTTCCCCGCCGGCACCGTCAGCGGCGCCCCGAAGATCCGGGCGATGCAGCTGATCCACGAGCTGGAGCCCGATGCCCGCGGGCCCTACTCGGGCGTGTACGGAGCGGTGGATCTCAACGGCTCGCTCAACACCGCCATCACCATCCGTTCGATGGTGGTGCTGCCCAGCGGCGACGGGCGCTGGCGGGTGCGGGTGCAGGCCGGTGCCGGTGTCGTGGCCGACTCCAGGCCGGAGGCCGAGTACCAGGAAACCCTCAACAAGGCCCTGGGGATGCTCAAGGCGCTGGCCTGCCTGCAGAACGTGCCCGAACTCAACGTCGGGGTGCCGCGATGAGTGCTTCGCTGCTGTTGAAGGGCTTCGAGGTGGAGATGTACACCGGCCGCCCGGACGGCACGGTGGTGGGCTGCGCGGCGGAGGCCGCCTCCGCGCTCGCCGGGTTCGTGACCGAACCCGACAACCGCAACCTTGAGTACACCACCCCACCGGACCCCAGCTACGAGCGCCAGCTCGCCCTGCTGCTGGAACCCCGGCGGCGGCTGCGCGACTGGCTCGAGGCGCGGGGGCTGACCCTGCTGCCGGGCAGCACCCTGAGCACGGGCGACAGCCACCGCTTCGAGCGCTCCAACCCCGACAACCCGTACCACGGCTACATCGAGACCACCTACGGCACCCGGGTGGTGACCGCCAGCGTGCACATCAACCTGGGCCTGAGTGCCATGGAGCCGCTGTTCGCGGGGCTGCGGCTGCTGCGCTGCGAGGCGGCCCTGCTGCTGGCCCTCAGCGCCAGCTCCCCCTTCCTCGACGGCGCTGTGACAGGAGCCCACTCCCAGCGCTGGCTGCAGTTTCCGCTGACCCCGCCACAGGTGCCCCTGTTTCTGGGCCATCGCCACTACATCGACTGGATGGAGCAGCAGCTGGCCGCCGGCGGGATGCGCAACGTGCGCCACCTCTGGACGTCGGTGCGCCCGAACGGCGACGACCGTCCCCACGATCTCAACCGCCTGGAGATCCGGATCTGCGATCTGATCGCCGATCCGGCGCTGCTGCTGGCCATCACCGCTTTCGCCGAACTACGACTGCACCAGCTGCTCCGCGCTCCTGGGGAGCATGACCCGCTGGTCGCCAGCCGGCTCACCCCCACGGAACTGGCGGCGCTGGCCGATGCCAACGACCGGGCTGCCGCCCAGGCCAGCCTGGAGGCCACCCTGCATGACTGGCGCAGCGGCGAGCCGATCGAGGCCCGCCGCTGGCTGGCCACCGAGCTGGACCGGCTGGCCCCCCTCGCCGCCGAGCTCGGGCTGACGACCACCCTGGCCCCTCTGCCGGAGGTGCTGACCCGCGGCAACGAGGCGATGGTCTGGCTGGCGCGTCACCGCAGCGGCGAGAGCGTGGCCGCGATCGTGGCCGCGGAGGCCACCGCGCTGGAGCAGCGGGAACGGGCTCTTGAAGCATGGCTTGCGACAGACGCCTCCCACGCTTTGGGATGATCATGGGCAGCTCTCCCGTTCCGACCGCCTCCATGCGGCAGCCCGCCTCAGCTCCCGCAGCCGCCCTGACCGGCCCGGCGCCGGAAACCCCGGCCGGTGTGATCCGGCTGCTGGGCGAGCGCCTGGAGCTGGTCGAAGACCTGTGGGAAACGGTGCTGCGCAGCGAGTGCCCTCCCGCCCAGGCCGAACGGCTGCTGCGCCTCAAGCAGCTCGCCGGCCCGATCAACGCCGAGGAACTGGCCTCCAGCGAGGAGGCGCTCACCCTGCGCCAGGACGCCAGCGAAGCCATCGTGGCCGTGATCCGTGAGATGGATCTCTCCGACGGCATCGCCGCGGCCCGGGCCTTCTCGCTCTACTTCCAGCTGGTCAACATCCTTGAGCAGCACATCGAGGAGGACAGCTACCTCGAGAGTCTGCGCACCGCTCCTGAAAGCGCCAGCAGCGACCCCTTCCTGCCGCCCCTGGCCAGCCAGGGCGATCCGGCCACCTTCCGCCAGCTGTTCGAGCGGCTGCGGGCCCTGAATGTGCCCCCCGCGCCCCTGGAGGCCCTGCTCTCCGAGCTCGACATCCGCCTGGTCTTCACCGCCCACCCCACCGAGATCGTGCGCCACACGGTCCGCCACAAGCAACGGCGGGTCGCGGCCCTGATCCAGAAGCTGCAGCTGGAGCGTCACCTGGGCCTGGACGACCAGGAACGGCTGCGCCAGCAGCTGGAGGAGGAGATCCGGCTGTGGTGGCGCACCGACGAGCTGCACCAGTTCAAGCCGTCGGTGCTCGATGAGGTCGATTACGCCCTGCACTACTTCCAGCAGGTGCTGTTCGACGCCATGCCCCAGCTGCAGCAGCGCATCCGCGCCGCCCTGGCCAGCAGCTACCCCGATGTGGTGCCACCGCGTGACGCCTTCTGCACCTTCGGCTCGTGGGTGGGCTCCGACCGCGACGGCAACCCTTCGGTCACGCCGGACATCACCTGGCGCACCGCCTGCTATCAGCGTCAGCTGATGCTGGAGCGCTACGTGCGCTCGGTGAGTGAGCTGCGCGATCAGCTCAGCATCTCAATGCAATGGAGCCAGGTGAACGGGGCGCTGCTCGAATCGCTGGAGATGGACCGGCTGCGCTTCCCGGAGATCTATGAGGAGCGGGCGGCCCGTTACCGGCTCGAGCCCTATCGGCTCAAGCTCAGCTATGTGCTCGAACGCCTGCGACTCACCCAGCTGCGCAACCAGCAGCAGGCGGAGGCCGGCTGGGAGTCCCCCGGCGACCCGCCAGCGGTGGTGGAGCCGGGCTTCACCAACCTCTCGATGCCGGGGCCCGATCTGCACTACGGCTCGGCCGATGAGTTCCGCACCGACCTGGAACTGATCAAGAGCAGCCTGGAGGCCACCGGGCTGGGCTGCGAAGCCCTGGCCGATCTGCTCAGTCAGGTGCACATCTTCGGCTTCTGTCTGGCGAGCCTCGACATCCGCCAGGAGAGCACCCGCCACAGCGACGCAATCGACGAGCTGACCACCTACCTGCAGCTGCCGGTGTCCTACGGCGCCATGGACGAGGAGCAGCGGGTGGCCTGGCTGCTGGAGGAACTCCAGACCCGCCGCCCCCTGCTGCCGCCCGCTGCCCGCTGGAGCGAGGCCACCGCCGAGACCTTCGCGGTCTTCCGGATGCTGCAGCGGCTGCAGCAGGAGTTCGGCCCGCGCATCTGCCGCACCTACGTGATCTCGATGAGTCACACGGTGTCGGATCTGCTGGAGGTGCTGCTGCTGGCCAAGGAGGCCGGCCTGGTCGATCCGAAGGCCCGTCGCTCGGCCCTGCTGGTCATCCCCCTGTTCGAGACGGTCGAGGACCTGCAGGGGGCCCCCTCGGTGATGGACCGGCTGTTCCGGGATCCCTTCTACCGCGAGCTGCTCGGCAGCAACAGCGACAGCGGCCGGCCCCTCCAGGAGGTGATGCTGGGGTACTCCGACAGCAACAAGGATTCGGGCTTCCTCTCCAGCAACTGGGAGATCCACCGGGCCCAGATTGCTCTGCAGCAGCTGGCCGATGCCCACGGGGTGGCCCTGCGCCTGTTCCACGGCCGCGGCGGCTCGGTGGGCCGGGGCGGCGGTCCGGCTTATCAGGCGATCCTGGCCCAGCCCAGCGGCACCCTCCAGGGTCGGATCAAGATCACCGAACAGGGAGAGGTGCTGGCCTCCAAATACTCCCTGCCTGAACTGGCCCTGTACAACCTGGAAACGGTGACCACCGCCGTGATCCAGAACACGATGATCAGCGCGCCGGTGGATGACACCCCGAGCTGGAACGCCCTGATGGAGCGGCTCGCCGCCCGCTCCCGCTACCACTACAGGGCCCTGATCCACGACAACCCCGACCTGGTGGCCTTCTTCCAGCAGGTGACCCCGATCGAGGAGATCAGCAAGCTGCAGATCTCCAGCCGGCCGGCCCGCCGCCGCAGCGGCGCCCGCGATCTCTCCAGCCTGCGGGCGATCCCCTGGGTGTTCGGCTGGACCCAGAGCCGGTTTCTGCTGCCGAGTTGGTACGGCGTGGGCACCGCTCTGCAGGCAGAGCTCGCCAACGACCCGGAGCAGATGGAGTTACTGCAGTTGCTGTACCAACGCTGGCCCTTCTTCCGGATGCTGATCTCCAAGGTGGAGATGACCCTCTCCAAGGTCGACCTGCAGCTCGCCCGCCACTACGTGCAGTCCCTGGGCCGGCCGGAGAACCGTGAGGCCTTCGAGGCGATCTTCGCGGCCATCGCCAGCGAATTCACCCTCACCCGCGACCTGGTGCTGCAGATCAGCAAACACGGCCGCCTGCTCGACGGCGATCCGGCCCTGCAGCTGTCGGTGGATCTGCGCAACCGCACGATCATCCCCCTCGGCTTCCTGCAGGTGGCCCTGCTGCGCCGCCTGCGCGACCAGAACCGCCAGCCGCCGATCAGCGAGGGCGCCATCGAGGGCGCCGATGGCGACGGCCGCACCTACAGCCGCAGCGAGCTGCTGCGCGGCGCGCTGCTCACCATCAACGGCATCGCCGCCGGCATGCGCAACACGGGCTGACCGTTCTGAGCACCATCGCCTCCCTCCTGATCCCCTTCCGCGGCCAGCCGCCCACTCCCCGCCTGCGGGAGGGTTACACGCTTCTGGTGCAGACCGAGCTGCCGCTCGCGGATCTCAACCAGCTGCTGGAGCGCTGCGGGGAGCGCCAACGCCCCCCGGAGCTCTGGCAGCGGGTCCTGGTCGCGAGTACCTGGCACCTGGCCGTGAGCGATCCCCAGCAGCGCCTGGTGGGCTTCGTGCGGGCCACCAGCGATCAGGCGCTCAATGCCAACCTCTGGGACCTGCTGAGCGATCCCGACGACCCCGCGCGCGACGAGGTGCTGGTGGCGCTGGTGCGAGCGGCCCTGGGTCGGCTGCGGCGGGAGCTGTCGGGCTGCAGCGTCTCCCTGTCGGCGCCACCGGAGGCCCTGGCCGCCCTGGAAGCCTCAGGCTTCCTGCTGGATCCGGGCGGCATCCGGGCGATGGGCCTGCGGCTGAGCGGCCCCTGAAGCCCGGCGGCGAAGCAGCGCCGCCGCCCCTGGCAGGCCAAGTCTCAGCCGAGGCGGGGGATCTCACCGGCCCGACCATGAAAAAACCCTCCGACAGGAGGGTGGTGGACTGACGAGCATGGAGGGACTCGAACCCCCGACACTCAGAACCGGAATCTGATGCTCTATCCAACTGAGCTACATGCCCACCGGCAGCGCCGGAGCCAGACCACCGGGTGCGGCGGCGCTCCGTGCTGATGGGCTTACCTTAACCGGCCACCGCCCCAGACCCATCCGGCTGCGACGCCTCGAACTGCTCCGGTTCCGCAACATCACCGCCCTCGAGCTCGAACTCACGAGCCCCAGGCTGCTGGTGGTGGGCCGCAACGGCGAGGGCAAATCGAACCTGCTGGAGGGGGTGGAGCTGCTCACCACCCTGCGCTCGCACCGCTGCGGCAGCGACCGGGACCTGATCGCCCACGGCGCATCCGGCTCCCGCCTGCGGGCCATCACCGACGAGGGCGATCAACTGGAGCTGGAGCTGCGCCGCCGCGGCGGCCGCCAGGCCCGACGCAACGAGCGGCTGTTGGAGCGCCAGCTCGATCTGATCGGGCCGCTGCGCTGCGTGGGCTTCAGCGCCCTCGACCTGGAGCTGGTGCGGGGCGAACCGGCCCAGCGGCGCCAATGGCTCGACCGGGTGGTGCTGCAGCTCGAACCGCTCTACGGCGAGCTGCTCAGCCGCTATGGCCGGCTGCTGCGCCAGCGCAGCCAGCTCCTGCGCCGCGGCCTGGCACCGGGCCAGCGCGACGCCCTGCTCGATGCCTTCGACTGGCAGATGGCCGTGATCGGCACGCGGCTGCATCGCCGCCGCAGCCGCGCCCTGGGTCGCCTCGAACCCCTGGCCCTGGCCTGGCAGGAGCGGCTGGGGGGCGGCGGTGAGCCGCTGCGCCTGGCCTACCGGAGCGGCACCGTGCTGGAGGGCGAGGAGGAGGAGGAGCTGTGGCGCGAGCAGCTGCTGGGCCAGCTGCGGCAGCAGCGGCCGGAGGAGGAGCGGCTGGGCCAGTGTCTGGTGGGCCCCCATCGCGATGAGATCGCGCTGCTGCTCGGCCCCCATCCCGCCCGGCGCTACGGCTCGGCGGGCCAGCAGCGCACCCTCGTCCTGGCCCTGAAGCTGGGGGAGCTGGAGCTGGTGGGGCAGGTGGTGGGAGCACCGCCACTGCTGGTACTCGACGACGTGCTGGCGGAACTGGATCCGGGCCGCCAGCGCCTGCTGCTGGAGGCGGTGGGGGAGGGCCACCAGTGCCTGGTGAGTGCCACCCACTTCGAGGCCTTCGGCGGCGGCTGGCGGGAGGGCGCCCAGGTGGTGGAGATGCGGGCGGGCACCCTGGTGCGGGCCTGAGCCGCTTCTGCGCTGCCGCACTCCTCAACCGTCAGGGAAGGAGAGCGAACACCTCCCCCCGGACACCGGCGCGTATGGTGTTGGACTGTTCTTGCCTGGGATCCTGATGAACCAGAGCCTGCCCTGCCTCCACCCCAACCCGGGATGGGACGGAGCTGACCTCCAGCACGCCACGGCCAACGCCGCCACCGACACGGTTGGGAAGCACTGCATTCTTGAGCTCTACGACTGCGACAGTTCAAAGCTCGACGACGAAGCCTTCCTCAGGGACACCATCACGACGGCAGCGAAACGTGCCGGTGCCACCCTGCTCAACCTGATCACCCACCGTTTCGACCCTCAGGGCGTCACGGGTCTGGCCCTGCTGGCTGAATCCCACATCTCGATCCATACCTGGCCAGAGTCGGGTTATGCCGCCGTGGATGTGTTCACCTGCGGGGATCACACCATGCCGGAGAAGGCCTGTCAGATCCTCTGGGAAGAGCTGGGCGCCGGCCGCCACAAGCTCACCAGCTTCCGCCGCGAAACCCCGGCGGGCGTGGGCACCAGCGAACGCGATCCGCAGCTGACTGCGGCCTGACAGCCACCCTTCCGCCCGGGCCGCGGTCCGGGCGGACCCACCTGCCGCGGCGTCCCCGCGTCGCCTTGCTGCCGGGGTCACCCCCGGCATTTCCATTGGTCGGCGGGGCTCCCCCGGAAACCGGCCCAGACCACACCCGGCCGCAGCGCCGGCTCAGGCCCTGGAGCGAACCAGTAGCGGCCGGAGGCAACAACCCCATGGCGGTGACGGTGCGGCCGTGGGGCCCGCGAGGCCGTCGCGCCGGCACAGCTTGGAATGGCGGTGCGGTGGCGGACAGCTGCACGGCGGACAGCTGCACCGGCTCCGGTGCTCAGCCCGGCGGCAGCTCGCGGTTGAGCTTGCCACTCACCAGTCCCTCCAGATCGAGGGCCACGGCGCTGAAACCCAGGGCGCGGAAGGCCTCCACCAACTCGGAGCGCAGCGCTCCGGCCAGGCGAGCCAGGGCGGTCTCCAGGCTGCCCGGGGGCAGCTCAATGCGGGCCGTCTCCCCCTGGCTGCGCACCCGCAGATCCGGGAAGCCCCGCTGCCGCAACCAGGCCTCGGCGGCGGCAACCCGCTGCAGCCGCGTGGCCGTGATGGCCTCGCCATAGGGGAAACGCGAGGCGAGGCAGGGCTGGGCTGGCTTGTCCCACCAGGGCAACCCCAGGGCCCTGGAGAGTCGGCGCACCCCGGCCTTGTCGATGCCGGCCTCGGCCAGGGGTGAGAGCACGCCGTGCTCCCGGGCGGCTCGGATGCCGGGACGGTGGTCCCCGAGGTCGTCGAGGTTGACGCCATCGAGCACCATCGCTCCACCGGCAGCGGCGGCGATCGGTGCCAGCAGGCCATGCAGCTCGCGCTTGCAGGCGTAGCAGCGGTCGTGGGGGTTGGTGGCGTACGCCGGATCGGCCAGCTCGGCCGTGGCGATCTCGCGCTGGCGCAGCCCCAGCCAGGCCGCCTGTTCACGGGCCTCGCGGCGCAGGTGGGGGGCCAGGGCCGGTGAGACCCCGGTGACCGCCAGGGCCCGCTCCCCCAGGGCCTCGCTGGCCAGGGCCGCCACCAGGGCGCTGTCGACACCGCCCGAGTAGGCCACCACCACCCGCTCAAAACCGGCGATCCGGCGCCGCAGGGCGGCCAGGGCCCGCTCCAGCTCGGGCGGCAGGCCCTCGAGCAAGCTGAAGCCGGGGGGGCGCGCCGAGGCGGCGGGAATCTCCGGCACCCTGTCGGTATCGGTGCCTGTCGGGGTGTCGACGATGCGGGCGGCGGCGATCGCCGTGATCGGGCTGGCGAATTGATCGTCCATGGACCCCATCCTGGCGGCCGGAGCGCAGGACCTGGGTAGCATCCGGATCCGTCGCCCCGGACGATGCCCACCCCTTCCACCCAGACACCGCAGCGGGGGACCGGACGGGGTATCGGCATCCGCACGGCCGCCGGCAGCGACGAGCGCGCCCACGGCCAGTTGCACGTCTATGACGGCGAGGGCAAGGGCAAGAGCCAGGCCGCCCTGGGGGTGGTGCTGCGCACCATCGGCCTGGGCATCTGTGAGCGCAAACGCACCCGCGTGCTGCTGTTGCGCTTTCTCAAGGGGCCCGGCCGCGCCTACGACGAGGACGCCGCGATCGAGGCCCTGCAGCAGGGATTCCCCCACCTGATCGACCAGGTGCGCACCGGCCGCGGCGAGTTCTTCAACGCCGCGGAGGTCACGGCCTTCGACCGCCAGGAGGCCCAGCGCGGCTGGGACATCGCCAAGGGTGCCATCGCCAGTGATCTCTATTCGGTGGTGGTGCTGGATGAGCTGAATCCGGTGCTCGACCTGGGCCTGCTCGAGGTGGAGGAGGTGGCGCGCACCCTGGCCGCCCGACCGGCGGGCACCGAAGTGATCTGCACCGGCCGGGGGGCGCCGCGGGAGCTGATCCAGATCGCCGATCTGCACTCGGAGATGCGGGCCCACCGGCGACAGCTGCCGGAGGAGGCCGAAGGCGGGACCACCAGCCTGGAGCGGGGCCTCGACGGCATCGAGATCTACACCGGTGAGGGCAAGGGCAAGAGCACCAGCGCCCTGGGCAAGGCCCTGCAGGCGATCGGCCGCGGCATCAGCCAGGACAAGAGCCACCGGGTGCTGATCCTGCAATGGCTCAAGGGCGGCAGCGGGTACACCGAGGACGCCGCCATCGCTGCCCTGCGCGAGAGCTACCCGCACCTGGTGGATCACCTGCGCTCCGGCCGCGACGCCATCGTCTGGCGCGGCCAGCAGCAACCGATCGACTACGTGGAAGCCGAACGAGCCTGGGAGATCGCCCGGGCGGCGATCGCCAGTGGCCTCTACAAGACGGTGATCCTCGATGAGATCAATCCGACCGTGGACCTGGAGCTGCTGCCGGTGGAGCCGATCGTGCAGACCCTGCTGCGCAAGCCGGCCGAAACGGAGGTGATCCTCACCGGCCGCTGCAAGCATCCACCCGCCTACTTCGACCTGGCCTCGGTGCATTCGGAGATGGTCTGCCACAAGCACTACGCCGAGCGCGGGGTCGATCTCAAGCGCGGCGTGGATTACTGAGGCGGCGCTGCTCACGCCCCTGAGCCCAGACAGGCCTTCCCTCTGGCTGGGACGGAGGGAGGCTCAGGCCGGATCGCCACGAACCCGGCCGCCAAGGTCGCTGGGTCTCGATCGGGCCGTAGCAGCCTGGACCCTCTCAGGGCCGCTCAGCCGGAGCCTCCTCCTCGGCCTGCTGATCCGCCAGGGCCTCGAACTCCAGCTCCGCCTCCTGGGTGGCGATGAAGCGACCGATCAGCAGACCCATCAGCAACACCAGGTAAAGCGTGCCGCTGAGACTGAGCAGGATCACGAACCGCTCGCCGAGGGGATTGTGCGGCACCACATCCCCCAGTCCCAGGCCGGCCAGCACGACGAAACTGAAGTAGGTGAGCCGGTCCACCAGCATTTCGCCTGTGGCCGTCTCACCCAGCCGGAAGGTGCCAGGCACCATCACCTGCAGTGCCGAGGCGATCAGACCGCCGGTGAGCCCCAGATAGACGTAGCCGGCCGCGGCCCCGGCCATGACCTGGGGATTGACCCGCGGCACCCGCGCCAGGACTCCCACGAGCCGCAGGGCGGCCAGCAGGCTGAACAGGCCGCTGAGCCACAGCATTGGAAACCGCAGGACCGAGAATCCGCGCTGGACAGGCTCGATGGTGAGCACCCAGATCAGCAACACGACGCTGCCGCCGAGACCCCGATGCAGCTGCGCCAACCAGCGGCTGCGGCGGTTGGGACCATGGCTGGGCAGGGCCCGGAGCGACTGCACGACCAGCACACTGAGCAGCAGCGGCAGCAGCCAGCGGGCCCCCCAGACCGGCAGAACCGTCAGCGGCAACAGGATCACCGGCAGCAGCACGCTGGCCAGCAGAGGCAGGAACTGAGGCTCCAGCTGCACCAGCGCGTGCTGATACCGCCGCCGCCTCGCCAGCCGCTCGGAACGGGAGGGCGGCCCGGCCACCGGCGCGCTCAGTAGCGCGGAACGGAGGGATCGACCTGCTGGCTCCAGGCGTCGATGCCGCCGGCCACATTCACCCCCTCGATGCCATGGCGGCCAAGGGCGATCAGGGCCTTGGCGGACCGGCCGCCCAGCTTGCAGTGCACATACAGCTTGCGGCCCTCGGCCAGCCTGCGCACCTCCTCGATCGCCTCACCGCTCTCGATCCGGTCGAGGGGCACCAGCACCGAACCGGGGATTACCGCGATCTCGGCTTCCTGGGGATTGCGCACATCCAGCAGCAGGATGTCCTCCAGGCGCCCGTCGATCACCGTTTTCAGCTCGGCCACGGTGATGGTGGGGACGCTGCCGGCCTCCTCCTGGCCCGGCGCCGTGCCACCCACACCGCAGAACTCCTGGTAGTCGATCAACCCATCGATCACCGGCCGCTCGGGATTGGGCCGCAGCCTGAGCTCGCGGAACTTCATGCCGAGGGCATCGAACAGCAGCAGGCGGCCGCTGAGGGTGGTGCCGATGCCGGTGATGATCTTCACCGCCTCGGTGGCCTGGATCACACCGATGATTCCGGGCAGCACACCGACCACGCCGCCCTCGGCGCAGGAAGGCACCATGCCCGGCGGCGGCGGCTCGGGGAACAGATCGCGGTAATTGGGACTGTTCTCATCGAGGTTGAACACCGTGGCCTGCCCCTCGAAGCGGAAGATCGAGCCGTAGACGTTGGGCTTGCCCAGCAGCACGCAGGCGTCATTGACCAGGTAGCGGGTGGGGAAGTTGTCGGTGCCGTCGCAGACCAGGTCGTAGGGACGGATGATCTCCAGAGCGTTCTCGCTCGTGAGAGCCGTTTCATACAGATCAACCTGACAGTGGGGGTTGATCTCCAGGATCCGCGCCTTGGCCGATTCGATCTTGGGTTTGCCCACCCAGCTGGTGCCGTGGATCACCTGCCGCTGCAGGTTGCTGTGATCCACCACGTCGAAATCGACGATGCCGATCCGGCCCACCCCGGCGGCGGCGAGATACAGGAGCAGGGGGGAGCCCAGGCCACCGGTGCCCACGCACAGCACCGAGGCCGCCTTGAGCCGCTTCTGCCCCTCCATGCCCACCTCGGGCAGGATCAGGTGTCGCGAGAAGCGGGCTACCTCATCGGGGCTGAGCTGAACACCGCTGGTGTCGGGGGGAAGCATGGGATCGGCGGCAAACCCGGCGCCAGGGGGAATCGGCGCCTCAATCCTCCATTCTCCACGCCAGCGGCTGCGGTGCCCCCTGCTCCGCCAGCCACCAGCAGGCCAGCACCGGCGCAGCCTGCGCCCCGATGCCGCGGATCAGCATCAGGGCCGGGGCCAGGGTGTGCTCCCGATCGGTGGCCGAGGGCAGCGGCGGGCTGACGGGATGGCTGTGGGCGGCCCCCAGCAGCTGCAGGTCCCGCCGCCGGGCCCACTTCTGAGCCTGGAGCTGCTCGCGCGGATCCACCGCGAAGCGTCGGCAGCGTTCGCCCGCCGGCTCCCAGACGTTCAGACAGGGCCAGATCCGCTCCACCCACCAGTCGCCACCGCGCCGCTCGCCGATCAACAGCGCACAGCCCTCCTCCGGAGCGGGCAGCGCCAGCAGGTGCTCGAGCAGCGTCAGCGCCCGGCGACGCAGCACCACCGCCCCTGGCGTGCACGCCGCCACGGCAGGTAACTTGTCGTCGCCGCCATCACCAGCCCTCTCCATGAGCGATCTCAATACCGAAGTCAAGGAGACGGTGGACACCGCCGCCGAGGACGTGCGCGAAGCCGGTTTCGACTTTCAGCAACGCTATGGCGAGGTGATCGGCAAAGTGAACCAGACCCTCGACCAGGTCGACTGGGGCCAGATGGGCAAGGTGGGCAAGGCCGCCGGTATCTTCCTGGCCGTGATCGTCGCCCAGATTCTGATCAAGGGTGTGCTCGACACGATCAACCTTCTGCCCCTCGTTCCCGGCCTGCTTGAGCTGCTCGGCCTGATCATCGTGGGCCGGTGGAGCTGGGACAACCTCACCACCAGCGAAAAGCGCACCGCCCTGATGGACCGGATGCAGACCCTCCGGAAGGAATACCTCGGCTGATCCCCGCTCCAGTCGCCACCACTGCCCCGCTGATCCATCCCTCCGGGGGGATCAGCGGGGCGTCTGTCTGAGCAGAGCGGCCACCGCGGTCCGACACTGCCCCACGTAGCCGCCGCCGAACAGGTTGGCGTGGTTGAGCAGGTGATAGAGGTTGTAGAGGTCGACCCGCTGGCCGTGATCCGGCGGCAGCGGCCACTCCCGCCCATAGCCGTCGAAGAAGGACTGCGGAAAGCCACCGAACAGCCGGGCCATCGCCAGATCCACTTCCCGGTCGGCGCGGTGGGCGGCCGGATCGAACACCGCCCCGGCCCCGCCCGCCAGCAGCCCCGCGTTGCCGCTCCAGAGATCCCCGTGCACCAGCACAGGCTCGGGCTGGTGCGGAGCCAGCCAGGCGGGCAGCCGCTCCAGCAGCTCCTCGGCCCCGGGCACGCTGAGGCCGCGGCGGGCCAGCAGCGCCAGCTGGGGCTCCAGGCGGCGACGGCGGAAGAACAGGGCCCAGTCCCGCTCCCAGCCATTGGCCTGGGGGGTGGCGCCGATCACGTTGTCGCGCCGCCAGCCGAACGCCTCGGGGCGATCCCCGTCCCCCAGATCGCGCCCGACGCTGCGCCGATGCAGACGCGCCAGGGCCACCCCCAGCGCCGCCCAGTCGCTGCCGCCCTCCAGATCCAGCCAGGGGAGCACCAGCACCCCCAGGGCATCAACGCGGCCCAGGGCCAGGGGTTCGGGAACCACCAGTCCGCTGCCCTCGGCCGCCCGGGCCAGGGCCGCCAGCCCGTCGGACTCCACCTCCAGCAGCGGCCACTGCTCCGGCGGCGCCGTCTTGGCGAACAACCGCCGGGCTGGACCGCCCGCCCCCGCCGCGGCCTCCAGGCACCAGGCCTGGTGGATGCATCCCCCGCCCACAGGGCACCAGCGGCCAAGGGCGAACCCCAGGCGCTCCCGCAACCAGGGGCCGAGCCGATCGGGAGGGGCCGTCATCAACGCGAACGCGGCAGGGCCCCAGCCTGCCGTGGGTGGCCCCGGTCGGCAGAGGAGGTGACAGGCAACGGCTCGGGCGGCGGCGCTGGGCGACAAGACGGCCAGCGGCACGGTCGCTGGCACCGGGCTGCCAGCATGCGTCGATGGCAGCGAGCACCAGCCCTGAACCGCGCCGGGCCGCTGCGCCGGCCCATCCCCTGGATGTGGTTGTGGTCGGCGCCGGGATCGCCGGCCTCACGGCCGCGGCCCTGCTGGCCCGGGAGGGGCTGGGGGTGGTGCTGCTGGAAGCCCAGCAGCAGACGGGCGGCTGCGCCGGCACCTTCCACCGGGGCCCCTGGGTCTTCGACGTGGGCGCCACCCAGGTGGCCGGCCTCGAACCCGGCGGCATTCACCGCCGGCTGTTCGATCACCTGGGGGTGGCGGCACCACCGGCCACGCCGCTCGACCCTGGCTGCGTCGTCGATCTGGCCGATGGCCGGCCCCCGGTGCGCCTGCACCGCGACCCAGCCGCCTGGGCGGAGGAGCGGCAGCGGCAGTTCCCCGGCAGCGAACGCTTCTGGGCGCTGTGCGCAGCCATCCACGGGGCGAGCTGGGCCTTCGCCGGGCGCGATCCGGTGCTGCCGCCCCGCTCCCTCTGGGACCTGGGCCAGCTGCTGGCCGCCCTCGGGCCGGCAACCCTGGCCAGCGGGCTGCTGACCACCGCCACGATCGCCGACCTGCAGTCCCTGTGCGGCTGCACCGGCGGAGCGAGCGGAGCCCGCCTGCGCCGCTTCCTCGACCTGCAGCTGCGCCTGTATTCCCAGGAGCCGGCGGATCGCACCGCCGCCATTTACGGCGCCACGGTGCTGCAGATGGCCCAAGAGCCCCTGGGGCTGTGGCACCTCGAGGGTTCGATGCAGGCCCTCAGCACCGCCCTCGAGCAGGCCCTCGAGGCCTGGGGCGCCCGGCTGTTGCGCCGGCACCGACTGGAGCGGCTACGGCCACCGGTGCGGCCGAGCGCCAGCTGGAGCCTGGAGGGCCGCAGCGAAGGGGAGCCCTTCCAGCTGGAGGCGAGGGACGTGGTGCTGGCCATCCCGCCCCAGGCCCTGCCGGAGCTGCTGGGCGACGCTCTGCCGGGCGGCTACCGCCGCCGCCTTGCCGGCCTGGACGACCCCAGTGGCGCCCTGGTGTTCTACGGGGCGGTGGACCGCTCCGCGCTGCCATCGCAGGTGCCGCCGCACCTGCAGCTGGACTGGGACGATCCCGGATCCTTGTTCGTCTCGGTGAGCCGGGACGGGGACGGGCGGGCCCCGGCCGGCCAGGCCACCGTGATCGCCAGTGTGTTCACCCCCGCCCGGCCCTGGTTCGCGGGCGAGGCTCCGGAGCACCGGGCCCGCAAGCTGGCCGTCGAGAGCGGCATCCTCCGCGGCCTGGAGCGGCTGCTGGGGGTGGATCCGACCAGCTGGCGGCACGGTGAGCTGGCCACCCCCCGGGCCTTCGCCCGCTGGACCGGCCGGCCCTTCGGCTTTGTGGGGGGCCTGGGCCAGCACCCCCGTCGCTTCGGCCCCTTCGGCCTGGCCAGCCGCACACCGCTGGAGGGCCTGTGGCTGTGCGGCGATTCCATCCACCCCGGAGAGGGCACCGCCGGCGTCAGCCTCTCGGCCCTGATGGCCTGCCGCCAGCTGCTGCAGAGGCGCGGCCGCCACTGGCAGTGGCGCGATGGTGCGATGGCCGATGCCGAAGCCGGGGCGCCATCCCAGCCGGGCCCGCCCTCCTGACGCAGGGTGCGCGGTTCGCAGGGAGCGCCGTTGCTGGGGGTGAGGGGCAGCGGCGTGGCAGCGGCGGCTCAGCCGCCGGCCAGCAGTGGTGGCGGCGCGCTGACGGGAAAGCGCGAGAGGTAGGTGCTCACCGGGATCGGCCGGGGCTGGTCGTACCCCACCGGCAGCCAGAGATCACCCTCCGAGGAGGCGAAGTGAATCTCCCAGTGATACAGGCCGCGGAAGGCCTGCGGGTCCTCCCGCAGCAGGTCGGCGTAGAGCAGCACCGCCTTGCCGTAGTGATCGCTGTTGTTGTAGCCCCACAGCCCCCGGCGGATGTCCTTGAGGCCGCCGCGCCGCACCAGATAGCGCGCCGCCGCGTGGATCGCGGTGCGCGGATCCCGGATGTCGCCACCGTTGCCGATGCCGGGCTCGGCCCAGGTGGTGGGCAGGAACTGCATCGGGCCCTGGGCATCGGCCACCGAGACGCCGTCGATGCGGCCCATCCCCGTTTCCACCAGATTCACCGCCGCCAGCACCTCCCAGGGGATGCCAGTGGCGGCGGCGGCTTCGCGGTAGTGGCGCCGCAGCGTCTCCGGGGGCTCGGGCCTGATGATCCGCCAGGCGGGCAGCACCGCGGAACGGGGGCCCCGATGCATCGCCAGAAACTCGCGGCGGGCCGCGAGGTGACGGTCGAACACCGCACGCCAGCGCGCATCCAGATGCGGCCGCACCTGCTCGGCCAGGTTGGGCTGGCGCGAGAGGGTGCGGTAGATCACCTGCTGCTGATGGCCGAGCGCCGGCAGGTCGGCCTCGGGGGTGTCCGGGCTGCGCACCAGCGCCTCCACCTGCCCCAACAGGGTGGCGATCGCCGCCGGATCGGAGGGAATCAAGGGGTAATGGCGCCCATCGCCGCTGCGGGGCAGGCTGGGATCGCTCGGCAGCAGGGCCGCCGCTGGCGGCGGCGGCAGGGCGCCGGTGGTAGCGGTGGCCGCAGGCGGAGGTGGCAGGGCGGAACTGGATTCGGCGGCGGTGGCTCCGCCCACCCCCCGGCGATCGGCGCAGGCCACCAGCGCCGGTCCGGTAAGCAGCGCCAGTACACCACCGGCAATCAGCAGCGGACGCAGGGGCAGGCGACGCATCGACGGGGTCACGACACAGGCCAGGACGTTAGGTGCACCACCGGCAGCGGCCAGGGGAGCTCAGTCGGTGGCTGACAGCAGCTGGATGCGATAGAGCACCTCCTCGAGGGCATCGGCGGCCATCACCCCCGGCCAGCGCTGGGGATGCTCCGGGGAGCAGCAGGAGGGCACCGGCGCCAGCACGGTCCAGGGCCTGGCATGGCAAAACTGAACGACACTGTGGCGCTCACCGCTGCTGCCCGGCGGCGCCACGACCCGATGCCAGCCCGCCGGAATCGTGCCGTTGCTCAGACGCTCCAGCATCAGGCCGGTGTTGATGATCACCCGCCCCTCCGGTGGCCGGGCGTCACGCCACTCCCCCTCCACCAGCACCTGCAGGCCGGGAGCGCTGGCCCGCGGCAGGGCGGTCACCAGGTTGATGTCGGCATGGGGAGCCGCCCAGAGGTGGCCCGCCGCCGGGGCCTGGGGCATGGGCGGGTAGCGCAGGGCCCGGCTGAGGGTGGGGGCGTCCTGGGTGATCTCGTCGAAGAACGTCTCGGCGCAGCCCATACCCACGGCGATCACCCGCAGGAAGCGGCGCTGCAGCTCCGCCAAGGCCCCGTGGAACCCCTGCAGCACGGCGGTGATGCCGGGCAGGACCGCCTCGGGCAGCACCGGCTCGGGATAGAGCAGGGGGTAGCGCCGCCGCAGGGGATGATCCGCCGCCAGGGGGGCCGCCCAGTTGAGCATCTCCTTCCAGTCGGCGCGATCGCTGCCGGCGGCGGTTTCCACCAGCAGCCCCGTGTAGCCGCTCTGACCGGCGGCGCCGGACACGTGGAAGGCCTGCTTCTGCTCCGGGGGCAGGGCGAAGAACGCCGCGAGCAGGCCATAGGCCTCATCGAGCAGCGTCTCCGACAGATCGCTGCGGGTATAGATGAAGCCGGTGGCCAGGCTGCGGCGCACCCCGTCGACCACCGCCGCCCGCGCGGTCTCGCCGCCGCGCTCGAAGGCCAGCAGATCAACGTCGAGGATCGCAGGGGTGCTCACGCCGGACCGATCGGGATGACCCGATTGCGACCGGCCTGCTTGGCCGCGTACATCGCCTGGTCGGCCCTGGCGATCAGGGCGTCGACGCTGTCGCCAGGCTGCAGCAGGGTGACGCCGATGCTGGCTGTGACGGCCAGGGGACCGCATCCGGTGTCGACAGGGGCCGCCACCCGCCGCCGCAACACGTCGGCGACCCTCTCGGCATCGGCCAGCTGCCGCACCCCCGCCAGAACCACCACCAGCTCATCGCCCCCCACCCGGGCCACGAGATCGCCACCCCGCAGACCCTGGCGCAGACGCTGGGCCACGGCGCGGAGCAGCGCATCGCCAGCGAGATGGCCGTGGCGGTCATTGATGGCCTTGAAGCCATCGAGGTCGCAGAACAGCACGGCGAGACCCCGGTCGTGGGGGAGACGGAGCAGCCGGTCCAGGCGCTCCAGAATCTCGCAGCGGTTGAGCAGGCCGGTGAGATCGTCGGTGCGGGCTCGCCGCTGCAGTTCCTGCTCCGCGGCCACCTCGCTATCGACGAGGCGGGAGGAGGCCACGACACCGTCGGGACGGCCGGCGGCATCCCGCCAGGGACTGGCGTGGGTCTCCAACCAGTGCAGATCTCCCTGCTGATCGCGGACCCGATGGCGCAGGGTCAGCATCCGGCCCTGGCGCAGACCGGCCAGATCGGCGCGGCGACCGGCCAGATCCCGGGGGCGGGCCAGCAGGCTGAACACGGAGCGGCCCACCAGGGCGGCACTGTCCCAGCCCAGCCGGATGCGCAGCGAGGGGGACGCCCAGAGCACGGTGCCATCGTCGGCCAGACGCACCACCAGATCGGTGACATTCTCGGCCAGGAGCCGGAAATGCTCCTCGGAGTTCCGCAGACGGCGGGCCGCCCGGCGCTGCTCGGTCACGTCCCGCTGAACGGACACCCAGTGGGTGTGACAGCCATTGGCATCGCTCAGGGGACTGAGACTGATCTCGACCCGGAACGGGGTGCCGTCGGCGCGGACGTTGTCGATCTCCTGGGTGAGGGTCTGCCAGGAGCGGATCGCCCGACGAAAGGCCAGCCGGTCCTCGGCCTGGGTGCAGTCGCCCTGAAACAGGCGCGGGCTGCGACCCAGCATCACCTGCAGGGGATGGCCCGTCTGCCGCTCGGCGGCGGCGTTGGCCCAGACGATCACCGGGCCCGGTGGGATGGCCGGATAGGCGGTGGTGACGATGACCGAATCGGTGACTTCAGCCAGAAGGCTGGCCAGCAGTCCCTGCAAGGGGGTGCCTGCCGCCCGGACGGCGGGATCCAGGCAACCGACTCCGAAACCGGTGTCGGTGCGGAACAGGCGCAGCCGCAGCGGAGGAGCACCGGCCAGCGCCAGCTCCCGATCGCAGGGGGGTGCCCCCGGCTCCGGAGCCTCCCGGGCCAGGCAGACGGCAAGCTGCGGCAGCAGGGAGGCCAGCCGGGAGCCCCGGCGGCTGGCAGGGGGAGCTCCCAGGCGCTGGCGAGCGATGGGGTCGAGATATTCAATTGTCCCGCTGGCGGCCACCAGGAGCAGGCCATCGCCGGGAAGCAGCAGAAAATCGTTCTCGGGAACGGCGCTGTAGAGAGGAACCCTGCCTGCCATCACACCAGCGGCATCGCCGATGTCAGCCCGGTCGGCGCCGGCTTCTGGCACGCACGGGCCGGAGCGAGGAGGCCGGCATGCATCCGCACAGCCACAGCGCGTTCCCCCGTCTCCCGCTTCAGGGACTGTACTCAGCTCCTCAGAGCCGGCCGTTCCGGCGGCCCATCCCCCGGCGGTGCCAGGAAGGCCGGTCGCAGGCCATGGGCGCGCTCCAAGGCCCGCTGCAGAGCCGACCAGTCACCGCGGCGCACCAGGGTTTCGAGGACGTTGATCTCCTGTCGGTGGAGCTCCAGGGCCGCCAGCAGGGCCTCCCGGTTGTGACGCGCCATCAAGGTGCCCAGATCGGGATTGCCACCGCCGACCCGGGTGGTGTCGGCGAAACCACTGGACGCCAGAACCCTCACCAGACCCGCCAGCCCCCCCTCGCCGCCCCGATCGGCAGTGGCGAGCAGGGCGGCCCCCACCAGGACCGGCAGGTGGGAGATCAGCGCCACGGCCCGGTCGTGATCCGCCGCCGTGCAGGTGGTCCAGCGGCCACCCACGGCCGCTGCCAGGGCCGCCACCTGGGCCAGGGCATCGGGGTCGGTGGCGGCATCCGGCGTGACCACCCAGGGGCGGCCACGAAACAGCCCGGCCTCGCCCGCCTCCACCCCGGCGGCGGCGGTGCCGGCCATCGGATGGGAGGCCACGAAGCGGATCCCCGGCCGACCCGCCCAGGCCGCCAGCACCGGCTCCTTGACCGACCCGACATCGGTCACCACCGCCCCGGCGGGCAGGGCCGCCAGCAGCGCCGGATCGGGATCGAGCAGGCGATCGAGAGGCAGGGCCAGCACCACCAGGCCGCAGTCGGCGAGCACCTGCGGATCGGTGGAGACCGTCCCCGCCAGCCCCCGTTCCAAGGCGCGGGCGGCCGTGACCGGCCGGTGCACCAGGGCCCGCACATCGGCCCCCAGGGCCCGCAGATCGAGGCCCAGGGAGCCGCCGATCAGCCCCAGTCCCACCAGGCCCACGGGGCTTCGACGCCACAGCGGCTTCGGCGCCGCCGCGGGCGGCGGCGTGGCTGTTCCGGGGCGCTCAGCCGCTGCCCGCCTCGGATCCCCGGCGTTCGTCCCGGCCATCCCCCGATCCCTGCTGATTCCATCGTCTCCGATGCCGGTGGCCACTCCGCGGCAGCTGAGCCAGACCGCGCCGTGACCCTCCGCCGGCGCAGCACCGGAGCCGGGCCAGATCCGTGCCAGGCCGCCCCTCCCCCCGACCGATGACGCCTCGATGGGGACGTTTTGCGGGAGGAGGCCTTGGGTGAAGTCCTGGGGGGCCTGCGGCGGGATCCCGTGGCGGCAGCCCGGAGGGAAAGCCCAAGCGATGGCCACCGCCCACGGCAACGGCGGCGGAGGCGGAGGCCCCGGCTGGGAGAGCGACCGGCATGGCGACAGCGGTGCACCGCTGTCGCGGCGGCTGCGGATCGGCCCTGGAGGCGCTGCCTACGATCCGACGATGCTGGAAGCCCGCGCCCACCATCAGCTCAAGGCCCTGCTGGCGGGCGAAGGGGCGCAGCGCTGGCCGCACCATCTGACCCTCAGCCGCCTGGTGGCCCGCAGCCTGCGCCGCGGGGACCAGACCCTGGTGCGGCTGGCCGCCGGCACCGACCCGAGCTGGTGGATCAGCCTGCTGGTCCCCCTGGCCCTGGGGGAGACCCCGGTGGCGCTGGTGGTGAGCGATGCGCTGCGCCAGCGGCTGCTGCAGGTGGAATGGCCACGGCTGCGGGCGGTCGGACTGGCGCTGCCCTGCTGGGAGGGGCCCGATGCCCCCGAGATGGGCGCCCTGTGGCTGCTCAACCACCGCCAGTTGCTGCAGGCCTGGAACCAGGGACGGCTGGGCGCACGCCAGCTGGTGATCCCCGAGGTCGAGCTGCTCGAGACAGCCCTGCGGCAGGCCCTGGCGGTGCAGATCGAGCCAGGCGACTGGGAGCGGCTGTTGCGCGTGCTGCCGGCCGCTGAGGCCAGCCTGATGAGCCTGCATGGACGCCTGGGCCAGCGGCTGCTGCGGCATCCCCGCACCCCCCACGGTCTGGTGGCGCTGGCGGCCGACGACGAGGCACCGCTGCGCCACCTGCTGTCGGTGCTCCAGCCCCTGCCCGATCCCTGGCGGGCCTGGCTGCAGGCCAGCGGGGACGGCTGGTGCAGCTGGGCCCGGGTCGAACCCGATCAGATGCGCTGGCAGCTGCACCGCCAGCCACTCGAGCCCCTGGCCCAGCTGGCCGACCTGCTGAAGAATCGCGGCGTGGTGCTGGCCGGCGAGCTGGCGCTCCCCGGCCGCGGCGGCCCGGGGACGGGAGGGGCGGCTGGTGCCGGAGCCTCCTCGCCACTGGAAGGGTCGCTGGCGGCCCTGGCCCTGCAGCCTGGGGTGGTCGTGGAGCTGAGCGATCCCCCCCTGACCGATCCATTGCCGCTCTACGCGCCCCTGCGGCAACCCCTCCCCAATAGTCCGTTCTACGGCGAGCACCTGCTCGAGCAGTCCCGGCGCCTGGTGCTTGGCCAGAGCGGACTGACGGTGGTGCTGGTGGACGACCCAGCCCTGCGCGGGGCCCTGGCCAGTGGACTGGCGGCCGAATTCGGCAGCCGGGTGGGCGTGGAAGGCACGGCGCCGGAGAGCAACGGCGTGCTGTGCTGCCGCTGGAGCTGGTGGCTGGAGAACCAGGGGCGGCTGCCCCTGCCCTGCCAGGTGCTGGTGGCGCTGCTGCCGATCGCCAGCCTGGAGGAACCGCTCACGGCCGCCCGGGTGGCCCGATTACGGCAACAGGGCCGCGACTGGTTCCGCGAGCTGCTGCTGCCCGATGCCCTCAACCGGCTGCAGCGGAGCGTGGCTGGGCTTCGCCGCAGCGGCGGCCGCCTGGCCGTGCTGGATGGACGCCTCCGCGGGCGCAGCTGGGGCCGGCAGGTGTTCCGGGCCCTGGAACCCTGGAGCCCGCTGACCCGGCTGCTCCCGGACTGAGGCGCGGGCCCCTGTGCCCTGGGGGTGCGCGTCCGGTGATGATCGGGGGGTGTGTCGGCCCGCCGGTTGACGGCGGGGTTCCGCAACCGGAACGCCCCTAGCCTCTGACCATCCGCAGTCATGCTCCGATGGGGGAAGCCAAACGCCGTGCGATCCAGGGCCTGCCGCCCCGGCAGAAGAAAACAGCAGCGGCCGAGGCCAGCGACAGCTCGCCCCGCCTGCTCTCCTGGCTGCCGCTGACCCGCAACCAGGCGGATCAGTTCGTGGCCGTCAGCACCCGCGGCGCCTGGATCGGCATCGCCGCCCTGGTGCTGTTCTGGGTGACCGTGCGCTTCATTGGTCCGGCGGCTGGCTGGTGGACCCTGGCCGACGGCTGATGGAGGCTCCGGGTCCGGCGATCCCCACACAGGGGGTCACGGCAAATCGGAAGAAAACCTTAGGATGGGTTGACCAACCCCGGGGGGTCCGTGTTTGCACGTCTAGCCCATCAATATCGAACGGTGGTCGACGACCTGGTGATGAGTCTCCAGGCGCTGGCCGACTGCCTGGCGCAGCGCGGCCTGACTGCCAGTTGCTACGTCTGCGGCGAAGGCGATGCTCAGCACGGGGCATCGTTCATGGCCGAGCTGGATGACCAGCACATGGTCCGCTTCCTCGTGTCTGATTACGGCATCAGCTGGGTCGAATCCCGCAACGGCCGCGAACTGGTGAAGCTGGAAGGTGCGGAAGCCATCCAGGAACTGCATCGCGTGGCGCAGACCCTGCAGGCCGGGCCAGCCAGCCGCTGGCCGCGGTCGGGGCCCCAGCGGGTGGCGGAGCCGGTGGACGCCAGCCTGGCCGAGACGGCTGTGGTCAAGACGGCCGGATCCGCACTGGTGGAACCGGCCTGATCGGCTGGAATCCTGGCAGCCGCGGGAGCGGCTGCCCTTGGGGCCACGATGGACCAGTGGCCCGTTGAGTGGCGCCGATTGGAGGCTCAGGCCGCGGGCACCTCTTCCCGCTCCACCGCCAGATCGGCAGCAGCCGTTTCGATGGCGGCCCCCTTGGCTCCACCGCGAGCCGCCGCCTGACGGGCGGCCGCCGCGAGCGGCTTCATCGAGTTGGCGGTCACCTCCGACCCCTCGGTGAGCCGACGACGGGTGAGCTCCTCGATCACCTCTTTCTGCTCGGGGTTCTGCTCAAGCCAGGTGATCGTGTTGTCGCGGCCCTGGCCGATGTTGTCGCCCTCGTAGCTGTACCAGGCGCCCTTGCGGGTCACGACCCCCGTTTCCTCAGCCAGATCGAGCAGGCAGCCCAGGGTGCTGATCCCCCGGCCGAACAGGATGTCGAACTCGGCAATACGAAAGGGCGGGGCCACCTTGTTCTTGGCCACCTTGACCTTGGCGCGGATGCCGTACTCCTCGGTGCCGCGCTTGAGGGTCTGGATGCGGCGGATGTCGAGGCGGACGGAAGCGTAGAACTTGAGGGCGTTGCCGCCGGTGGTGGTTTCGGGGTTGCCGTAGGTCACACCGATCTTCTGGCGGAGCTGGTTAAGGAAGATCACGGTGCACCCGGACTTACCGATGTTGCCGGTGATCTTGCGCATTGCCTGGCTCATCAGCCGCGCCTGGCTGCCCACCGCCAGATCCCCCATCTCCCCTTCGATCTCCGCCCGGGGGGTCAGGGCCGCCACCGAGTCGATCACCACGATGTCGACGGCGGCGGAACGCACCAGCTGATCGACGATCTCCAGCGCCATCTCACCGGTGTCCGGCTGGGAGACGAGCAGATTTTCAATATCGACGCCGAGGGAGGCGGCATAGACCGGGTCGAGGGCGTGTTCCGCATCGACGAAGGCGGCGACACCGCCACGCTTCTGCACCTCGGCGATGGCGTGAAGGGTGAGGGTGGTCTTGCCGGAGCTCTCGGGGCCATAGACCTCGACCACCCGGCCCTTGGGGTAGCCGCCACCCAGGGCAAGATCGAGAGTGAGCGCGCCGGTGTTGATCGTTTCAACCCGCATGCGGGAGGCATCCCCCAGGCGCATGATCGAGCCCTTGCCGAAGTTGCGCTCGATCTGGTTGAGCACCAGGCCGAGGGCCTTGTCACGCTCGGCGTTGGCGGGAGCGCCGGCGCTGGAACTGGAGGAAGCGGCCTTGGGATCGACGGGCATGGAACGGATCAGCGATGGAACAGGCCGCAACAGGCGGAGACAGGCAGGGGGTGCAGACCCGGAGCCGGGAGCCATCCTGCGACCTCAGGGAAGCAAGTGCCACCGCCAGGGGCCGGTGTCACAACCGGCTAGTACGGGCGTACTGTAGCGCGTCAGGGCCAGTCCGCCAGGGGAGCCGCGAAGGCGCCGGGAGTCAGCCAACCGATGCCCGCCGCCGCCAGCCCATCGGCATCGCCGGGGGCCAGGTAACCCCAGGAAACCAGGAAGCAGCGCACTGCCTCCAGGCCAGGGGTGATCCGCACCCGCTCCAGGGTCGGCCGGCGGTCCTCCAAGAACCAGAGGGGCCGGCCCAGGCCGCGCAGGCGGCCGAGCACCTCGGGCTTGCTGCCCTGCTCATGGCCGTAGAGGGCCGATGGGGTGAGGTCGGCGGCGGCCAGCAGCCGGGCGGCGAAAGCGGCGCCCTTGGTGGTGAGCACGGCCCAGTCGGCCCCCTCGGCGGCCAGCCCCCGCAGGCGCTCGGGCACACCCGGATAGAAGCGATGCAGCGCCAGCCAGTCCTCCACCCGATCGGCGATGGCGGCGCGGCGCACGGATTCGAGGGCCTCCTGCAGCTGCTCCGGGCACCAGGGGTGCTCCGCCAGGGCGGCGGCCAGAGCCCGGTCGTAATCGGCGGCGGCCTGAGCCGGGTCGAAGTCGGCACGGGCGAGCTCGGCCGCCATCAGCACCATCTCCCAACCCTTGTGAATATGGGGGCGGAGCAGGGCGAAACCGGGGGGCGCCTGCTCAGCCAGGCGCAGCCCCGGATCGAGGGACAGGACTGCGCGCCGGGCCGACCACCAGTACTCGGCCATGCCATCGACGAGCACGCCGTCAAAGTCGAAGACCAGGAGTGGTCCCGAATCCACAACAAAGAATAATCAGACTGGGCCGCTAGGATTCGAACCTAGGAATGGCGGGACCAAAACCCGCTGCCTTACCACTTGGCGACGGCCCAACGCGCCGGCAACGCCGGTGCCAGACCAGTTACCCACAGCGCCGGGGCCTTCGTCAACCGCCAGGGCCAGGCTCCGGAAGCGGCAGCGGCCAACGGGGCATCCGCCCGCAGGGCGCACGGCTGAAAACCCTCGTCGGCTCAGGGCGGAAACACACGCAGCCGCTGGCGGCTGCCCTGGCCGAACACCGCGGAACGCAGGCGATAGCGCCCCACCAGCTCGCTCTGCATCTCCCGCACCCGCTCACTGCGAGGCAGCAGTTCCACCGGTCGGCCCTGGGGCAGCACCACCTGCTCCACCGCCAGCCGGCACTCCTCCAGGGCCGCGTGGGCATCATCCAGGGATCCGGCCACGGCGGGATCGGGCGCCGGTTCGGGCTGGCGTCGCTCCACGAGGCGCTCCAGGGCCCGTTGCAGCTGGTGGGGGGACTCTGACTTGATCACCAGGATCGGCACCCCCCGCTCCCGGGCCCGGCGCCGCAGCTCGGGATCGCGCCCGAGCTGCCCGCGCAGGCTGAGCAGCACCTCCGCGACCTCCGGATCGCGCACCACCTCCACCGGCAGGGCCCGGCCGCGCACGGCCTCCGCCAGCAGGCGGGGATCGAGCCCGATCCCCGCCACCCGCAACGGGGCGACGGCAACCGGCGGAGCCACCGGCACGGGCTGGGGCAGCATCCGCAGCGGTGTCGCCCCGGGATCGGGAAGCGGCGGGGCCGCCAGAGCCCGACCGCCGCGCAGGCCGGAACGCTCCAGCGGGGTGGACGCCGGCCGCAACGGGGCAGGGGCCGCCGGTTCCTCCCGCAGCAGCAACCGACCGTCCGGGGCGAGCTCACGGACCTGGGGACGGGCCGCCTGCCCCCGCAGCAGGGCATCGACGGTGGCGGCGACATCGCGATGCACCAGCCAGCGATGGCGGCTGTGCATCTCCACCGCCAGCGGGAAGGTGGGTTCGGCAGCCCGCTCCAGCACCGTCTTCTGGGTGCGGCGGCGACGGGCCTCCTCATCACCCAGCGTCACCGACTGGATGCCGCCGACCAGATCGCTGAGGGTGGGGTTGCGGATCAGGTTCTCGAGGGCGTTGCCGTGGGCCGTGGCCACGAGCATCACCCCACGCTCGGCGATGGTGCGGGCAGCCTGGGCCTCCAGCTCGGTGCCGATCTCATCGATGACGATGACCTCGGGCATGTGGTTCTCCACCGCCTCGATCATCACCTGGTGCTGCAGCTCCGGTCGGGCCACCTGCATGCGCCGGGCCCGACCGATGGCGGGATGGGGGATGTCGCCATCGCCGGCGATCTCGTTGCTGGTGTCGATCACCACCACCCGCCGCTCCAGCTCATCGGCCAGCACGCGGGCGATCTCACGCAGGGCGGTGGTCTTGCCCACCCCAGGCCGGCCCATCAGCAGCAGGGAACTGCCCTGATCCAGCAGATCCCGCACCATCGCTACGGTGCCGAATACGGCCCGGCCGACCCGGCAGGTGAGGCCGACCACCTCGCCGGTGCGGTTGCGGATGGCGCTGATGCGGTGCAGGGTGCGCTCGATACCGGCCCGGTTGTCACCGCCGAAGGGCCCGAGCCGCTCCAGCACCGCCGCCAGATCGGCACGGTCCACCGCGGCCTCGCCCAGGGCCACCGCCCGGCCGGGATAGCGGGCCTCCGGCACGCGCCCGAGGTCGAGAACCACCTCCAGCAGCTGCTCCCGCCGCTCGGCGCAATCGAGTGCCAGGCGCACGGCTTCCGGAAGCACGGCCAACAGCCGGTCGAGGTCGTCGGTGACCCGTTGGGTGGGGGGCAGCAGGGGAGTCCGGGGCAGGCCGGCGATGGGCGTGGGACGCGAATCCAGCGGAGGGAGCCTGCGGGGGGCTTGTGCTTCCGACGTTCTAGCGGGGCCCAGCGGTGGCGGAGCCCGGATGCCGCTGGAGCCAGGGATGCACCAGCGCCTCGGCAGCCGCCAGAGCGGCGGGCAGCAGGTCGGGCAGATCCAGCAGGCGCCGGCCCCGGGCCTGGGCCTCCAGCAGCAGGGGCTGCAGGCGATGGCGGGCCACACTGCCGAAGGCGACGCCCGCCACCCGCTCCGCCCCGGCACCGAGACACTCCACCAGGGGCAGGGTGCGGTCGTTGGTGCCACCGGCGAGCTGCAGGGGGCCGGGGGGCGCCAGGGGGGCCACCGCCTGCAGCAGCCGCACCGCCGCATGGGCCGTTCCCGCCCCGACATCCCCGCTCATCGGCCGGCCATCGAGCTGCCAGATAGGCGCCAGTCCCGCCCGCTGCAGGAGCCGGTGGCGCTGGCCCAGCTCGCGTGCGAGATCGGCGGGGGTGGGGCAGGCACCGGGTTCAGCCCCCTCGAGGCCGCAGCTCACCGCCAGACGCCGCAGGGGCACCCCCGACGCCAGCACCTGCTCCAGGCGGGCCGCGAAGGCGGCGCTGCGGCCCAGACGGGTGTGCAATTCGACCGCGTCCGGCGCCAGCTGGGCCAGCAGGGGCGGCAGCGCCTCGGGGGCCAGCACGGTCGCGCGCTCCTCGATCAGGCCCAGGGGGCAGGCCGGCAGACAGCGGCCGCAGCCGTAGCAGCGCTCCGCCAGCACGCCCTCGTTCCCGGCGGATGACGGGATCGCCAGGGCGGGACAGACCCTCTGGCAGGGCCGGGGGCAATCGGCCGGACAGCGGGCCGGATCGAACCAGGCCTTGCGGAAGTGGGGGTCGGTGCCGTCACTGAGACTGACCATCAGCCACGGCCGGCTGCGTTCCGCGGCAGCCGCCGGGCTGCACTCCGCGGCCCAGGCCAGACCACGGCGGGCGGCGGCCACCACGGCCGGATCGGCCGCAACGTCCACGCAGTGGACGCCGGCTACGGCGTAGAGGCCGGTCAGATCCTCGATCGCGGCCAGATCCTGGTTGCTGGCGCCACCGATCAGCTTCACCCAGCGGCCACAGGCCAGAGCGGCCTCCGGATCCAGCCTGGGCGGCGGAGCTGCGGGCGTGGGCTGTGGGCGGCTCAGGCGACGGCCAGCAGCTGCTCCAGCGGCTGCCAGCGCAGGGTACGGGCACCCCCCATCTCCACAACGAGCTTCAGACGAGGCTCGCGGCGACACAGCTGGATCAGGGCGGCCAGCTCGGCCTCGGAGAACACCTGCCCCTCGAGCAGCCACAGCAGGATGGGCGCCGTGCCGTCCAGGTCGGCCCCGAGCAGCGGCATCACCCGCTGCACCTCGCCCACAGCGGCGCCGCGGCCCACGCTCTGGTGACCGAGGTGGGGCGGCCGCACGCCGTGCAGTTGGAAGAGAAAGGCCTCTGGATCGCCCAGACCCCGGGCCGACGTGAGCTGGGTGCGATAGCCGGCGGTCCGCATCCGGCGCAGCAACCGGGTTTCGGCACCACCCTCGAGGGGCGCGAACACGGCCAAGGCCCCATTGCGCTCCAGATCGTCACGGAAGCGGCGGCCGGTGAGCAGGAGGGGCATCGCTGCAGGGGGTCGGTGTCGGCAAGTCTGGCAGCCACCCGGAGGAACGGGGGGTGAAGGGGGAGCGGGAGGCCGTGGGGTAGAGTCTTTGCTTGCGCTGATGCTCTGTGCCCGTCCGCTAGCCGGGCCTCCAGATCTCAGAGCAGGGCCACCGTTGCGGCGGCCCTCCCGGCCAGCACGGCTCGGGCAGCTCCCTTCCAGAGCTGCTTGCTCCGTCGGGATACTGCCGGATCGTCTCAGGAGTCCGCTCCCGAGCCCCTCCAGCAAGTCCCAGCCTGCTGATTCGCCTCGCTAGCTCCGGCTCTCACGGTTCACCGCGAAGCCTCCCTGCGAATTCTCGAACTCAGCGATCGTCGCGTTTCCGGTGCCTTGCGGCACGGGATGCGCCGGACGCTCCGGGCCTACCCGGTCGCGACCGATCGACGACTGTCCAGCTGGCGTCCTATCCCCTCCCATGTCCATCGGCATTCTCGGGAAGAAACTGGGCATGTCCCAGTTCTTCGATGAAGAGGGCAGGTCCGTTCCGGTCACCGTGATCGAAGCAGGCCCCTGCCGCATCACCCAGCTCAAGAGCGAAGACACCGACGGCTACACCGCGGTCCAGATCGGCTTCGGCGAGATCCGCGAGAAGCTGGTCAACAAGCCCGCCCGGGGCCACCTCGCCAAGTCCGGCGATGAGCCGGTGCGCCACCTGCGTGAATACCGGGTCGACGCCGTCGACGGTCTCGAGCTGGGCGGCGCCATCACCGTGGCCGCCTTCGAGGCCGGCCAGAAAGTCGACGTCAGCGGCGACACCGTCGGCCGTGGCTTCGCCGGCTACCAGAAGCGCCACGGCTTCAGCCGCGGTCCCATGAGCCACGGTTCGAAAAACCACCGCGAGCCGGGTTCCACCGGGGCCGGCACCACCCCGGGTCGGGTCTATCCCGGCAAGCGGATGGCCGGTCGCTACGGCGGCAAGCAGATCACCACCCGCGGCCTGACGATCCTCAAGGTCGACGCCGAGAACAACCTGCTGGTGGTCAAGGGCTCGGTGCCCGGCAAGCCGGGTTCCCTGCTCAACATCCGCCCGGCGGTCCGGGTGGGCGCCAAGCCCGCGAACTAAGGAGGACGGACATGACTGATTGTGTTGTTCGCGACTGGCAGGGCAAGGAGAGCGGCAAAGCCTCCCTCACCCTCAAGGTCGCCAAGGAAACCTCCGCCAACGATCTGCTGCATCGCGCCGTGGTCCGGCAGCTGGCCCATGCCCGCCAGGGGACGGCCAGCACCCTGACTCGGGCCGAAGTGGCTGGTGGTGGCCGCAAGCCCTACAAGCAGAAGGGCACCGGTCGGGCCCGCCAGGGTTCGATCCGCACCCCGCTCCGTCCCGGTGGCGGCGTGGTGTTCGGTCCCAAGCCCCGCAGCTACGAGCTGGGCATGAACCGCAAGGAGCGGCGACTCGCCCTGCGCACGGCGCTGGTGAGCCGCGTGGAGGATCTGATCGTGGTCAAGGGCTTCGGCGCTGGCCTCGACACCCCCAAGACCAAGGAAATCACCGCGGCCCTCGGCCGCTTCGGCATCGCGCCGGAGACCAAGGTGCTGGTAATCCTTGACGGCGCTTCGGAAGCGGTGAAGCTTTCGATCCGCAACCTTGAAAAGGTGAAGCTGATCGCTGCCGATCAGCTCAACGTGTTCGACCTCCTCAACGCCAAGAAGTTGGTGGTGAGCGAAGAGGCACTCGCGAAGATTCAGGAGGTCTACGGCGATGGCTGAACGTTTTGCAGGGCGGCTGGCGGATGTGATCCGTCGCCCGCTGATCACCGAGAAGGCCACCCGTGCCCTCGAGCTGAACCAGTACACCTTCGAGGTGGACCACCGGGCTGCCAAGCCCGACATCAAGGCGGCCGTCGAATCCCTGTTCGATGTCAAGGTCGTCGGCGTCAGCACCATGAATCCCCCCCGTCGCACCCGCCGGGTGGGACGTTTCGCCGGCAAGCGTGCCCAGGTGAAAAAGGCGGTGGTGCGCCTCGCCGAAGGCAACGCCATCCAGCTGTTCCCTGAGTCCTGAGGGGGTCTGAACCAACATGGCAATCCGTAACTACCGACCCAACACCCCCGGCACCCGCACGCTGGTCGTCACCGACTTCAGCGAGATCACCGGGCGCGGCCGGGAGCGTGGCCTGGTGGTGGCCAAACACCGCCGCAAGGGCCGCAACAACCGTGGTGTAATCACCTGCCGTCACCGCGGTGGTGGTCACAAGCGTCTGTATCGCATCGTCGATTTCCGTCGCGACAAGCACGGTGTCGCTGCACGGGTGGCGGCGATCCACTACGACCCGCATCGCAACGCCCGTCTGGCGCTGCTGTACTACACCGACGGCGAAAAGCGGTACATCCTGGCTCCAGCCGGTGTGACCGTTGGCCAGACCGTGATCTCCGGTCCCGACTCCCCGATCGAGAACGGCAACGCCCTGCCTCTTTCGGCAATCCCCCTCGGCTCGAGCGTCCACAACGTGGAGCTCTATGCCGGACGTGGAGGCCAGATGGTGCGCACCGCCGGCGCCAGCGCCCAGGTGATGGCCAAGGAAGGTGACTACGTCGCCCTTAAGCTGCCGTCCACCGAGGTTCGTCTGGTGCGCCGCGAGTGCTACGCCACCCTCGGCGAGGTGGGCAACAGCGAACAGCGCAACACCAGCCTCGGCAAGGCCGGTCGCAAGCGCTGGCTCGGCCGCCGTCCCGAGGTGCGCGGTTCCGTGATGAACCCCTGCGACCACCCCCACGGCGGTGGTGAAGGTCGGGCTCCGATCGGCCGCTCCGGTCCGGTCACCCCCTGGGGCAAACCGGCCCTGGGCCTCAAGACCCGCAAGCGGAACAAGCCGAGCAACCGGTTCGTTCTCCGGAAACGTCGCCGCACCTCCAAGCGGAGCCGTGGCGGACGCGACTCCTGATGACACTCACCGCTCTGCTGTACGCCTGATCCGCCATGGGACGCTCACTCAAGAAAGGTCCATTCGTTGCCGACAGCCTGCTGCGCAAGGTTGAAAAGCAGAATGCAGCCGAAGACAAGTCCGTGATCAAGACCTGGTCGCGGGCCTCCACCATCCTGCCGATGATGATCGGCCACACCATTGCCGTTCACAACGGCAAGGCCCACGTGCCCGTGTATGTCACGGAGCAGATGGTGGGCCACAAACTGGGCGAATTCGCGCCCACCCGCACCTTCCGCGGGCACATCAAAGACAAAAAGGGAGGCCGCTGAACCGATGGCAAACTCCAAATCCACCACCCAGGCCATCGCCCACGGGCGCTACATCCGCGGCTCGGTCTCCAAGGTGCGCCGGGTGCTCGATCAGATCCGGGGACGCAGTTATCGCGACGCCCTGATCATGCTCGAGTTCATGCCCTACCGCTCCACCGGCCCGATCACCAAGGTGCTGCGCAGCGCGGTGGCCAATGCCGAGAACAACCTGGGCCTCGACCCCTCCACCCTGGTGGTGAGCGAGGCCAGCGCCGACATGGGTCCGTCCATGAAGCGCTTCCGGCCCCGCGCCCAGGGCCGCGCCTACGCAATCAAGAAACAGACCTGCCACATCAGCATTGGTGTGGCGGCTGCCACCGCCTGACCCCCGAGGACACCGACCGATGGGACACAAGATCCATCCAACCGGCCTGCGCCTGGGGATCACCCAGGAGCACCGCTCCCGCTGGTACGCCCCCAGCAAGACCTACCCGACCCTGCTCCAGGAGGATGACCGCATCCGCCGGTTCATCCACAAGAAATACGCCGCCGCCGGCATCTCCGACGTGCTGATCGCCCGCAAGGCCGACCAGCTCGAGGTCGAACTCAAGACCGCCCGCCCGGGCGTTCTGGTCGGCCGTCAGGGAAGCGGCATCGAAGAGCTGCGCAGCGGCATCCAGAAGACCCTGGGCGATGCCCAGCGTCAGGTACGCATCAACGTCGTCGAGGTCGAGCGGGTCGACGCCGACGCCTACTTGCTGGCCGAGTACATCGCCCAGCAGCTGGAGAAGCGCGTGGCCTTCCGCCGCGTGATGCGCATGGCCGTTCAGCGGGCCCAGCGCGCCGGCGTGCTCGGCCTGAAGATCATGGTCGGCGGCCGTCTCAACGGCGCCGAGATCGCGCGCACCGAGTGGACCCGCGAAGGTCGCGTTCCCCTGCACACCCTGCGGGCGGACATCGACTACGCCACCAAGGTGGCCACCACAACCTATGGGGTGCTGGGCATCAAGGTGTGGGTGTTCAAAGGTGAAGTGCTGCCCGGCCAGAGCCAGCAGCCCACCGACGCCGCACCCCGCCGCCGGGCGGGCCGGCAGCGTCAACAGTTCGAAGATCGCTCCAACGAGGAGTGAGGGAGGCCTGAACCATGCTGAGTCCAAGACGCGTCAAATTCCGCAAGCAGCAGCGCGGCCGCATGCGGGGCATCGCCACCCGGGGCAACACCATCGCCTTCGGTCAGTTCGCGCTCCAGGCCCAGGAGTGCGGGTGGATCACCTCCCGCCAGATCGAGGCCTCCCGT